>Ga0070735_10000161_pt1 | contig 79336 bp, 75 predicted proteins | sample Coa_R1_FD_66443 | JGI IMG/M metagenome (GOLD analysis project Ga0070735, IMG submission 66443) | Surface soil microbial communities from Centralia Pennsylvania, which are recovering from an underground coalmine fire - Coalmine... | ecosystem: Environmental > Terrestrial > Soil > Unclassified ...
CCGGGGATCAATGACGTTAAGGTCCGGGTGCTGCTTACCGGAATTTGCGGCACTGATCTTCACATTTATGAATGGGACGATTGGGCGAAGTCGACTATTCCTGTGCCGATGGTTATTGGGCACGAGTTTGTCGGTGAAATCGTGTCGGTAGGGGCAAACGTTTCTGACTTTCATCCCGGAGAGCTGGTTAGCGGCGAGGGTCATGTAACCTGCGGGCGTTGCCGCAATTGCCTCGCAGGACGGCGGCATCTTTGTGCTCACACCCAGGGCGTGGGCGTGAATCGTCCGGGCGCATTTGCCGAATATATCGTGCTGCCAATGTCGAACATCTGGCGGCACGATCCGAAGATCAAGCGCGAGATCGCGGCGATCTTCGACCCGTTTGGCAACGCGGTCCACACCGCGCTTTCCTTTCCGGTGCTGGGCGAGGATGTGTTAATCACCGGTGCTGGGCCGATTGGGATTATGGCGGCTGCTGTGGTGCGCCATGCGGGCGCGCGATATGTGGTTATCACCGACGTGAATGCTTACCGCCTGGGGCTCGCGCAAAAACTTGGGGTTACGCTCGCCGTGAATCCGCAAGTTACTCCGTTGAAAGAAGTGCAGAAAAAACTGGACATGCAGGAAGGCTTTGATGTCGGGCTTGAGATGTCGGGTAATCCGGCGGCATTTCGCGAGATGCTGGAGAACATGAGCCACGGCGCGAAGATCGCCATGCTTGGCATTCCGGCGAAAGAAATGGCCATCGACTGGCACCAGGTGATCTTCAGTATGCTGACGATCAAGGGCATTTATGGCCGAGAAATGTACGAGACCTGGTACAAGATGACGATGATGCTGGAATGTGGGCTGGATATTTCACCACTGATCACTCACCAGTTCTCGTACCGGGAATACGAAAAAGGATTCGACGTTATGCGCTCGGGAAATTGCGGGAAGGTTTTGCTCGATTGGTGTGGTGTCAGCTGAGTGAAAAACTGAGTTCGTTCTTTGCGAGCAACTCCTCAGTTTTTCCCGCCGCGTGCGTTGCGGTACCATAAAAGGTTGCCGCCCCGTTCCCTGCAGAGCGGTGCGCCATGCTCCACGAGGAGTTCATTTCTATGGCGACCATTTCCCAAACTAATCCCACAATCCCACTTACCAAGAATGAGCACCTGCTGCGCTGGGTGGAAAAGATGGCTGAACTTACACGGCCAGACCGCACTCACTGGGTGGATGGATCACAAGAGGAATACGACCAACTCTGCGAGGAAATGGTGGCCAACGGCACACTGATCCGGCTTAATCAGGATCTGTGGCCAGGATGTTTTCTCGCCCGTTCAGATAAGAGCGACGTCGCCCGAGTGGAGCAGCGCACCTTCATTTGTTCCCTCTCCAAAGATAGCGCCGGGCCTACTAATAATTGGGAGAATCCTTACGAGATGCGCCGCAAGCTGCGCGCACTTTTCCGCAATTCAATGAATGGCCGCACCATGTATGTGTTGCCCTTCAGCATGGGCCCGGTGGGATCGCCCATGTCACAGATTGGGGTGCAACTGACGGATTCGCCCTACGTGGTTGCAAGCATGCGAATCATGGCGCGTATCGGGATGCCGGTTTTCAAAGAGATCGACAAGGATTACAAGCGCGTGGTTCCGTGCCTGCACAGCGTCGGAGCGCCGCTTAAGCCGGGCCAGAAAGATGTGCCCTGGCCCTGCAATGAGGAGAAGTACATTGTGCACTTCCCGGAAGCGCGCGAAATCTGGTCCTACGGCTCGGGATACGGCGGCAATGCGCTGCTTGGCAAGAAATGTTTTGCGCTCCGCATCGCCTCTGCTATCGCGCGCGACGAGGGTTGGATGGCCGAGCACATGTTAATCATGGGCGTAGAGGACCCGAAGGGTCAGAAGACTTACGTTGCTGCGGCATTCCCCAGCGCTTGCGGTAAAACAAATTTCGCCATGATGGTCCCGCCGGCGGAGTTCAAGGGTTGGAAGATCTGGACTGTGGGCGACGATATTGCATGGATCATGCCGGACGCGGAAGGACGGCTGCGAGGTATTAATCCTGAAGCTGGATTTTTCGGCGTGGCGCCTGGGACATCGGTCAAGACAAACCCGAACGCGATGGCCACGTTGGCTAAGAACACGATATTCACCAACACTGCTCTGACACCCGAAGGCGGCGTGTGGTGGGAGGGCATGACCGACAATCCTCCGGCGGAGTGCGAGGACTGGCAAGGTAATCTCTGGACTCCGGAGGTGGCGAAGAAGACTGGCGCGAAGGCTGCGCACCCGAATGCGCGTTTCGCGGCCCCGGCTCGGCAATGTCCGACCATTGATGCCTCCTGGGAAGATCCAACCGGGGTTCCTATCAGCGCAATTATTTTTGGCGGACGAAGAGCGCATACGATTCCGCTGGTTTATCAGGCATTCAATTGGAGTGCTGGAGTTTATGTTGGAGCGACCATGGGATCCGAAATGACGGCCGCGGCGGCGGGCGAAGTTGGTAAAGTGCGCCGCGATCCGATGGCGATGCTTCCCTTCTGCGGATACCACATGGGCGATTATTTTCGCCACTGGATCAAGATGCAGCGTTCGCTCACTGTAACTCCGCGCATCTTTCATGTGAACTGGTTCCGCAAAGACGAAAATGGAGATTACTATTGGCCAGGCTTCCGGCAGAATTTCCGGGTTTTAAAGTGGATCGTTGATCGCGTCCATGGCCGAACCCGCACCAAAGAAACGCCGATCGGGTGGACACCGTTTTACGAAGATATTGATTGGAAGGGGCTGGAATTTCCGCGTGAAAAGTTTGATGAACTGGAAAAAGTTGACCGGCCCGCGTGGAAGCGCGAGGTCATCAGCCACGAGGAACTGTTCATCCTATTACACGCACATCTGCCGCCAGAAATGATTTACGAGCGCGAACTGCTGATCTGCAGGTTATAGAGGCTTTACAGGCACGGTTTGTCCGCTTTGATCCTGCCGCAGCGGATTGCCGCGGCGAATTTCTCATAGTCCTGTGTGGTCTGATCCGCATATGCAAAGGCAAACTTTGCTAATGCTTTGTCCCACCGGTCGCTGCCGCCTAAATATCCGGCGAGCACCGCTGGATCGCCGGAACGTGCATGACCTTTAGCAAGCACCTCGCCGCAGGTGGTGGCGTATTCGATCAATCCCACACCTTTCAAATCTTCATTCGAAATCGACGCTTTGTGGTCGCTGAGTTGCCGGACCATGTAGTCGCCACCAGCGATCGAAGTCCATCCCAGCATGATGTCGGATTGTACTTGCAGCATTCGTTGTCCGTGTACCACGCGCTGGCCTTGATGCATCACCGTCTCGGGAGATTTCACATAGGGCGCATAAGCCGATTGCAACGCTTCCTTGATCTGGAGGAAAAGTGGATCGCGAGCGTCCTCGCCGGCAAAGTGGAGCACCACGTAATCGTGCGTTGCCACGCTTCCAGTGCCGACGATTTTGAATGCCACATCCACTGGCCGGTAAAAATCGAGCGCTGCCTGGCTGCAGCCGGACAGCGTTTCTCGATACGGCTTGATCGATTGCAAAACCTGCTTGGCCGTCGACTTTGAGGGGTGGGTCAACACCGGCTTCACTTCTCTGAGGACCCTTTTCGCGCCGCGCCGAACGGTCAGTTTCGCGAGCGTATGCTCCGGGGTCGCTCGCTCCGCTCGCTGCAACACCGAGACCCCTGTTTTCCCCGAGAATTGGCGATGAATTCTGTATTTGTGCACTTCGAGACAAGTCATCCGCGAAAACTCCGCCATCTTCGTGCGATATATTCTTGCGCAGGTCATCACTGCGTCGCGGCATTGATGCTCAGAATTTCCGGCTTCACGCCCGGCAAGGACGAGACTGGCGGCTAGTCTTTTCAGGTCCCATTCCCACGGCGCGCGAATGGTCTCGTCAAAATCGTTGATGTCGAAAATCAAGCGCCCGTCAGGCCCCGAATAGGCACCCAGGTTGCGAACGTGCGCGTCACCGCAAATCTGAACGTGAATCCCGGTTCTGGGCAATGTGGCCAAGTCGGCCCCCATGACCGGAACACTTCCTCGAAAAAAGCTGAAAGGAGAGAGCGCCATGCGTGCCATCTTGATCGGGACCAATTGGGGGATGCGCTGCCGGTTGACATCCAGAATAATTTCGATCGGATCGTTTTTTCGTTTGCCTTTGTCCCACCTTGACTGGTCAGTACGTTTGAGCTCTTTGCGCAGGTTTCGCCCAAATTGCAAACGCTCCTGGAGACCGCGGTCGGGCGCAATCACTAGCGAACTCCTGCACCGGGTTTCTCCAGTGCTGCTTCGAATGCATCCAGGGACAAAGAGCGCAGGAGGTTTCGGCGCAGGCCGCGTTCGACATCGCCCAGACGCTCGGCAGCTGAGGAGAGCCACGCGAAGTCGGCGGATTGAGATAGCTTCTGCAATTCGGCCATCACATCTGTGTTCCTGATCAAGGCCGGAGACTTGGATTCAAGAAACAGTAGGTCCTGCAGCAGCGAGTAAATGCAGCGCAACAGCGTTTCGATTTTTTCTCTGCCGTCGGCTCCGGCGCGGTAGGTTTCGGTGATTTTGAATAAGTCGGTGTGATCGCCGGCTTGTAGCGCGGTTCGGAGTATTGTAAGTGCGTCCGCGCGAGCAGTGGTGTAAGCATCGAGATCGAAATTCCGCGCACGTCCAACCGCGCCTTCGGACAGTCTGGCGACCAGCGATCGTTGTTGGGCCTTCCACTCAGGACGATGTTTCGCCAGATAATTCTCAATTTCTGCCAGCGAAAGATTCCGCAGCTGCAGAGTCATGGTTCGGGAACGGATGGTCGGCAGCAGCTCTCCCGCATTTTCGCTGAGGAGAAAAATAGTGGCAAAATCTGGCGGCTCTTCAAGAATCTTAAGCAGCGAATTCGCCGCCTCTTTCATGAATGCTGAATCGGTAAAAATGAAAACTCGCTCGCGACCTTCGGACGGTCGAAAATAAATAGACTCAATGACGCGCCGGACCTGGTCTACTTTGATCATCATCTGCGGTGGGTCGGGAGGGATGACCAGCACGTCGGGATGAGTCTGGATGAAAAGCCGCGTTTCCTTTTTCTCCGTCTCCTTCATTCCCTCACGCGATTCACTCGCTTCGGCACACCGCGCGGCGAGATCTTCAAGTTGGCCAATTCGAACGCAATTTGAGCACAAGCCGCAAAAATCAGGGAGGCCGTCCACGATTGGGCGCTCAAGGCAGTTCATGGCCCGCGCGATCATGGTGGTCAAGGTGTATTTACCTGAGCCCGCTGGCCCGGCAAGAATCACCCCGTGCGGAAATCGATCGCGTGCCAGCATCTCGCGGACCGTATGAACCACTTCGCCATTGCCGTGAAAATCGGAGAAAGGCATGTTTAGGAATCCATGTTCGAAAACTCAGCCACGCGATAGCATCCAGCGAAACGCGCTTCCAGCGCCGCCTTCGCCGCGCACCTCGATTGCTTCCTGGTTCACGCGCGGGTGTACCCGCATTCCATTGACCTCCGCGCGCTGCAGGTGTTTCGCTTCGTCAATGGAAAGTGACAGCCGAACGCTCCAGGTATTTCGTATCGATGGGTTATACCAGCCTTCATATCCTTTGGCAGTTTTGATCACACCCAAAAGCGGAGATTCAAAGCGAAAAGATCCAAGCGGCAAACTGGGCGCGAGCATCAGTCCGTTCTCATTGAATTCCAAACCCAAGAGTTTAGTCGTTGCATACAGAGGGCAAGCATGAGTATGCATGTTGAGCACGGGAAAATCCGTCCAGCCGAATGGCTTGCCGCCCGTGGTTTCACCGGGATGTTTGCTCAGTGCAGAATTCAAAACGTCAGGGCCGCTCCAGGTCCCATACCAGACCTGCGGATATATTTCCGCGTGGCGGGCGAAAGAATTTTTCTTCCACTCGTCCCATGCCATGGCGCCGTCCACACGGGCCAATGCCCAGATCAGCACCTGATTCAGGGAAGGCCAGACTCCACCGGCTACCTGGGTCCCAGGTTCCATTTTCCAAACGCCTTGGGTTATCCGGTCAGGGCTGTCGCTGATCTGCATCGCTCCGGTGGGAGAAGGACGTCGCAACTGCTCATCAATTTGCTTCACCAGGACGGTAGTCTGGTCGGCGCTAGTGGCGCCGCTGATCATCGCCCATGGCTGCGGTTCGAGCCATAATCCTTTCTCACCCAACCAACCCATGGTTGGGCCAAGCCAGGCTCGTCGGAACCATTTCCCCGTCCATTGCTTCTGCACTGCGTCGCGGTGATCTTCAGCCTTCTGGCGAACTTCCGACGCAAACTTCGCGTCGACCCCAGTGTAGGTCAGCATGGTCGCGTAATAGTCGAAGACATAGGCGGCCATGGCCGAGTTGAGCACGCTCTCGCCTTTTTCCAAACACTCCTGTTGTGAGGATTGTGGAACCCAGGCGTTTTCGAGAGCATCGTTCCAATCGTCGCGGAGCATCCGCATTAGGCCGTGCTGGCCGGTTTTCACGTCATCGACCAGATGGCGGTAGCAGCGGGTGAGCAAATTGCGGACGGTCTCTCCCTCGGCTCTCACTCCATAAATAGGTACGACCTTGGCATCTAAGAACGCGATGTCCCGGGTCGCCAGCACGTATTCGCTTGTGACCCAGAGCAGCCACAACGGCATGTCGCTGGAATTATCGGAGGTCGTCGGCATGGGCATGCCGTGCCCGACGACGCCGTAGGGAATAGATCCGTCTGCACGGATTTCTTTCAGGGTGTATTGCAACACATCTTTTACCATCTGTGGGTCGCTGAATATAAATGGCAATGAATGCTGAAGAGGATCGCGTGCCGCCCCTTGAAAGCCCATCACATACTGATAAATACTCGCCTGCGAAATGATGTGGTGATGGAAGAAGTCATCATAGGTGAGTCCGCTCCGAAGATAGTAGTGGTTCCAGGTAACTTCCCTCTCGACCCATGGTTCGCCGTCGGTGCTGAATCGCAAACCTGATTTTTTCCATTGCTTGGTGGAATCTTCGAGAGCTATCGCAGCACTCTGGCGATATTTGGCCGCCAATGAATCCAGATCAAATCCGCCTGGAAGATAGCCAAACAAGAACGTAAGCGTGCGGCTCTCTCCCGGCTTCAACGCGAACTTGCGTTCGAGCAATAAGGCACTTTGCGGACCAGAGGAGCTCAAATCGCCATCCAAGGGGCGATCTAAGCTGCTTGGATGTTCGACGCCACCCGCGCCGAAAAACACTTTTCCGTTGGCGCTTAATCCATCGGCAGGAGCGTCGAGCGAAAGAAGAAAGGTCGGCGGTGGGTTCAGATCCTCAAAGGCTGCCAGCGTCGGTGCATCCTTACCGGGCGGGGTGAGAAATGGGTCCGAGCCCTTCTCAAGATTCGCCACAGTAGCGGCAAATTGGCGCTCCTCAGCCGGATCGCGTCCTCTGAACTGCTTGCGCTCGATCAGCCCTGAACCGTCGCTCAGCTTGCGAAACCTATGCTCGAACCGGGCGCCAAAATTGCGGCGCAGCTGGTGCATGTCGTTCGCAGATTCCATGAACGAACGAAACGAAAACTGATACAGCTGACATCCCCAATATTCGATCCAGCGCAACTGCGCTTCGGCCGCGCCGTTGTTCGTAATTTTCACTTGCGAAATCAAGACCGGATCGTCGCCAAAAGGCGCGAAGATCACGTGATCAATGCTGTAGGCATTACCAGAAACTTTTTTGCGGAAATAACCGATGCCGAAAATGCGATCGAAATTTTTTGCGTTTCCCGGGTAGAACGTGCTGAGCGCAGATTTTCCATCTGACAGATATCCGAAGCCGCCGGCAAACGCGCCGCGATCCGGAGCGTAATCGTTCAGAAATTTCGGAGCGCCCTCATCTTGTCGTATGCGAACATGCCCGTAGTTTGATGCGATTGCAACGATGCGGTCATTTCCGACTTGATGAATATGCTCGGTGGTCGAAAATATTCCAGGATTAACTTCTGTCACAGCCTTGGGATCGTTCAACTGGTCGCACGTGTAATGGAAGGCGGGCAGGTCGAATTTGTCTTCCATCCACGAGCCGAAATAACCCGAACCGTATGGCTTTTGCGTGGCAACTCGATCAGACGGATTTGCCTGAGCAAAGCCCAGGAATTCCAGCAGCAACTTTGCACCCGCTGCTACTTTTGCAGAATTTGCGAGAAATTGCCTGCGATCAACGGGCATTGTGCGATTTCCTTGCGCTCCCCGCGACACCAACTCTTGGTAATACCGTTTGCAGAATTTTGGCGTGAGTCCGGTCTGCGGTGCCGCGCGCATCGATTACCACTACTCGCTCCGGCTCTCGCTTCGCAATCTCTAAATATGCATTACGCACGCGGGTGAAAAAGGCGTGGTTTTCCTTTTCAAATCGCCCCTCATCGCTGTCAGATGTACTTCGCGCGAGGTTCCGGCGGCGCGCTCGTTCGACGCTGGCGCCTACGTCTGAATCCATGAGAATCGTAAGGTCGGGTTTTAGGTCGCCACACAACACTCGATGCAATTCTAGAACTGGCTCACCGCCCAGTTTGCGTCCACCGCCCTGGTAAGCCTCGCTCGAGTCGGTGAAACGATCGCATAGGACAATTTGTCCCGCACTCAGCCCGGGAGCAATCACTTCCTGAACATGCTGCACACGCGAGGCGAACATCAACGCCAGTTCCGCCATCGGCACAAGGCCGGAAGTTCGAGTATCCAAAAGCAAGCTTCGAATTTTCTCACCGGTATCGGTACCGCCAGGCTCCCGTGTCACAACAACCGAAAATCCATGCTGATTCAGCTCCTCCGCAAGGCGCGCGAGCTGGGTGCTCTTCCCGCATCCGTCCAATCCTTCAAAGGTGATGAATTTACCGCGCTGCGCACTCACGCATCGATGATACCAACGAAAGTCGCCATGGGCCGAGGTCTAGCAGGGTGCCTAATTAAATCGTTTCTCGCGAAGCTTTGATGCGCAGGAGATTCGAGCGGGATGGTATAGTCATGAGTTTGTTAGGAACGAACAAAGGAGAATCCAGTGAGGACTTCCGTCCTAGTAATGGTGTTAATCGCTGTAATCACTTGTCCATTGACATCACACGCCGCAACTGCCGCGCCTCATATTGATATCGCGCTCGACGCTACCGACGCACCGCGAAAAATCCTGCATGCTCAACTCACGATTCCCGCGACTCCAGGAACTTTGACACTCTATTATCCAAAGTGGATTCCCGGTGAGCACGCGCCCAGCGGTCCCGTCATCGATTTGGCCGGACTGAAATTCACCGCCAATGGCCAACTGCTGAAATGGCGGCGTGATCTCGCAGATAACTGGACGATTCATGTCGAGGTCCCGACTGGTGCGCAGGAAGTTCACGCCTCGCTGGATTATCTTGAACCGGGAGAGTCTGACCAGAGCCTTTTTTCAGCGGGTTCATCAGCCACACAGAAAATGCTGGTGATCAGTTGGAACCAGGTCTTGCTTTATCCGAAAGGCTGGACCGGCGACCAAATCACTTACTCGGCTTCGGTGCGGCTGCCGGCAGGCTGGAAATTCGGGACGCCGTTGCCTGTTACATCGCGATCAGGCGATGAAATTCATTTTGAGTCAGTTTCACTTTTCACCCTGGTTGATTCGCCAATCATCACTGGCGAATATTTAAAAGTTGTTCCGCTAAATCAGGGACAGAACCCGCCCGTCGAAATGGATATCGCCGCCGACAGCACCATGGCGCTGGATGCGCCGCAGCAGGTATGGGATGAGTACAGCAACCTGGTAAAGCAGGCGACGACGTTATTTGGCGCAACCCACTATCGTGACTATCACTTCCTGTTCAGCTTGAGCGATCACGTGGCTCATTTCGGGCTCGAGCATCACGAGGCCAATGACAGCCGTTCGGAAGAGCGGACGCTCATCGATCCTGATCTCAGAATGCTGCATGCAAGCTTGCTGTCGCACGAATACGTGCATTCATGGAATGGCAAATACAGGCGGCCAGCTGATTTGACCACTTCTGATTATGAACAGACCATGCAGGATGATTTGCTCTGGGTGTATGAAGGATTGACTGAGTATCTGGGGGACGTGCTGACGGCCCGCAGCGGGCTGTGGACGCCGCAGGAATATCGCGATGCACTGGCACGATCGGCGGCGATGCTGGACCATCGTCCGGGCAGGACCTGGCGCAATTTGCAAGATACCGCAGACGCCGCTGCGATGCTGTATTACACCCCGAAGGAATGGGATTCATGGAGGCGCAGTGTTGATTACTACGACGAGGGTGAACTGGACTGGTTGTGGGCAGACAGCATTATTCGCCAACAGACCGGCGGAAAGAGATCCATCGACGATTTTTGCAAATTGTTTCATGGCGCGCCCAGTACCCCGCCTATGGTCAAAACCTACACGTTTGATGACGTAGTGAATGGGCTCAATCAAATCGCCCCATATGACTGGCGCGGCTTCTGGAACGAGCGCTTAACGAACCATGGGCCGGGAGCTCCACTCGGCGGCATTGAAGGAACAGGGTGGAAGATTGTTTACGACGAGTCCCGCTCACCGATGATGCGGGCATGGGAAGATGACCATCGCACGCTCAATGCCGCGTTCTCTGTCGGGCTGATCATTAAAGAGAATGGCGAGATCGAAGACACCATCGAAGGAATGGACGCGGCCCATGCAGGCATTGGGCCAGGGATGAAAATCCTTGCGGTAAATGGACGCCGATTCACCCCACAAGTCTTCCGCGATGCGCTTTACGAGGGAAAAAAGACATCGCAGCAGCTGCAGTTGCTGATCGAAAATACCGACTATTTCAGGACTTTCGTCCTCGATTACCACGGAGGAGAAAAGTATCCGCATCTGGTGCGGGAGGAATCAAGGCCGGACACACTAAGCGAAATTATTCGGGCGCACTGATTCGATCGTTCAGGGAGGGGGACGCGGTTGAAACCTATGCGTCCTCTTTCACCCCCGCAAACAGATCCGTTTCTACATGCAGCTCGCTGGCATTGACGGAAGCTGCTAAATGATAGAGTTCGCTTTCGCGGCGGCGGGCATTTTGTTCAAAGAGCGGCCAGAGAGGTGCCTGCGTTTTATGCGCCTTGAAGGCCGTAATTTTTGTATCGAGATATTTTTTGATGTCGATTGCGACGGTTTGCGGCGCAAAAGTGATTGGCGGCCGGTTCGGAAGAGCAAAGTCAGCAGTCCCGTAATATAACTTCTGTGTGCGGTGTGGGTTTAAACCGTTCTTGAGTTGGTCGGCGTAACGATTGGGGCGTCCGGCCCAGTGAAATGCCAGCGTAGCAAAAATGCCCGCCATCGAATGATCAGGATGGCCAGTCACTCCGCCGTCGGCGCCGAATGTAATCACGATCTGCGGACGAAATACGCGGATTCGCATCGTCAGGTCGTAGACAACGCGATTAAGCTCCTGTCGGTACAGCTGCCCATCTGGATAATTCAAAAGAATTGGCTGGGAAACTCGGAGAATTTTGCATGATGCCGCGAATTCGTGCCGCCGCATTTCAGCAAGTTCCTGATCGCTCTTAGCCTCTCCGCGGTTAGTTGCCGCCTGACCTGGCGTGAGGCAAACCGCGCTGGTCTCCACTCCGCGCTCGGCGTACCAAAGCAGCGTGCCTCCGAAGCCGCCGGCTTCGTCGTCGGGATGCGCGGTGATGCACATCAATCGCAACATGGGCTGATTGTATCGGATGTGCAGAGATTCGCAGAAACTGAGCAATTGTTTTCCTAATAAAAAGCTGGTGGAAAGATCTGCATCAAATAAAATGAAGCGGGCTTCTTATGCATGTCCTGATGACGTCCGATACTTTGAACGGCAACATCTGGACGTACACGCGGGAGCTGATCTCAGGCCTTATTGGACGCGGGTTTCGAGTGACGCTGGTGAGCTTCGGCGAGATTCCCTTGCCGGAGCAGACGGCGTGGATGGAGCGCTTGCGCGGTCTCGATTATCGCCCAACCGCATTTCGCCTCGACTGGATGCACGAAGGTCAGCAGGATTTTGCCGACGCCTCGGATTATCTTTGTGCAGTCGCCTCAGATATCAAGCCGGATTTCTTTCACTCAAACCATCTTTGCTACGGCGCATTGCCAATTCCGGTTCCGCGAATCGTGGTGGCCCACGGTGATCTGGTCACGTGGTGGAAGTCGGTCCACGGACACAGTCCGAAGGAGAGTCCGTGGATGCATTGGTATAGTCACTCAACCGCTCAGGGCCTTTCCGGAGCAGACGCGGTAGTCGCGGGTAACGATTGGATGCTCGGAGCCGTGCGTGCGAGTTATTCCGCGTCGATGCATGGCGTTGTCATCAATCACGGAAGAAATCCAATTCACTTCAATCCTTATGTGACAAAAAATGATGCGGTGCTGGCGATTGGGAGGATTCTGGATCCCGCGTCGCAGGTGAATCTACTCGCCGAACGTTCTTATCCGGTGCCAGTGTGCGTGGTGGATGCTAAACAGCCGGCGCACTCTGCCGAGACGATTTTCCGCGCCGATGTCGGTTTCAATGATGGGCATGAAGGCGTGGTGCTGCGAGGTCCGCGTTCTGAATCGCAATTGCGACTGCTATACAGCCGCGCCTCAATGTATGTTTCAGCAGCTCGATATGAGCCGACCGGCATGACGATTGTTGAGGCTGCGCTCTCGCGATGCGCCCTCATTCTGAATGACATTCCTTCCCTGCGTGAGATTTGGGGACCGGCGGCGGTCTATTTCCGCACCAATGACGCTGATAGCCTCAGCGAAGCGGTCCGCATTCTGAACAAAGATACGGAACTGCGCCGCAGTTTTGCGAATCGCTCGTTCAATCGCGCCCGCGAATGCTACAACTCCAACCGCATGACCAGCAATTACATTCAGCTTTACCGCAGTATTATCAATCGAATCGCCAAAGCTGCTTGAATCATTCCTGTTTAGAGTGGCAGACCTTCTGCAGAAGCTGGTATCTTTCTTGGTTGCACTCACCCCGTCGGAGGAAGCATGGCAGCGGTCAGAATTACAATCAGGAAAAACGGTCCTTATCGCGTAGAAGCCCCAGAGGGTTCGATTGAGCTGGTGGATGCTGATGGAAACAAATATGACCTGAGCGGCAAGCCGGCGTTTTCCCTGTGCCGTTGCGGGGCCTCGGTCAATAAGCCTTTTTGTGACGGGACGCACAGCAAAATTGGCTTTCAGGCCGCAGAAGCCGCCGTCAAGAAGGAAGAGGAGAGCGCTCAACCATAAGTCTCATCCGCTCGTCTAATAGTCCATCCGGGATCCAAAGGGAATAAATGGCTGATTCGAACGATAAAGACTTGGGAATGCACCGCAATATTACGCGGCGTGATTTTCTGAATGGCGTTGCAGTTACTTCTGGACTCGCAATGCTCCCCCCGCACATGTTGGCCGCGCTGCAACATGATCTCGATCCGGAAAAATCGCCTGACTATTACCCGCCCGCGCTGACCGGATTGCGGGGCAGCCACGTAGGATCGTTCGAAGTTGCCCATAGCCTGCGTGATAATGACTTCTGGCAAAAAGCCGGTACGCCGGCTGACACCGGGGAAAACTTCGATCTGATTGTTGTGGGCGGCGGTATCAGTGGGCTCTCTGCGGCATATTTTTTCCGCAAAGCAAATCCCAACGCCCGAGTTCTGATACTCGACAATCATGACGATTTCGGCGGCCACGCAAAGCGAAATGAATTCACGGTTGGTGAGCGCAAGCTCTTAGGGTTCGGCGGAACGTTCTCAATAGAGAGTCCGGCTCCTTACAGCGCAGTCGCCAAGGGAGTGGTTGAAGATCTTGGCATCGACGTGGCGTCCTATCCGAAGTACGTTTCAAAGGATCTTTACAGTTCGCTGGGGCTGCGTTCCCATATTTTTTTCGATAAGCAGACATTCGGGAGTGACAAGCTGGTCATCAATCCAGCGCCCATTGGAGCCGGCGAAACTGGCGATTCGTTGCGATCCTCACCTGAGAGATGGAGAGCCTTTTCTGCTGAGGCGCCGATGTCTCCAAAGGCGAAGCAGGACTTCCAGAACCTGTTCAGCAATCCGAAAGATTACTTCCCGGGGCTCTCTTCCGATGAAAAAAAAGACCGGTTGGCGCGTATCAGCTATGCCAACTTCCTGACCGATCTCGCCCACGTCGATGTTCAGGTCGTAAAGCTGTACCAGTCCGCTCCTCATGGATTGTTCGGAGTGGGAATCGACGCAGTTTCAGCGCAGGACGCATGGGGCCTGGGACTGCCGGGGTTTTCAGCCATGAAGCTGGATCCTGGGCCGGGCAAGGGCATGAACCGCGACGCAATTCCCAATGAAGAAGCAGAGAAATACTTTTTCCATTTTCCCGATGGCAATGCGTCCATTGCACGAATGCTGGTTCGCAAACTGATTCCCCAGGCTATTGCTGGTGATTCAGCGGCTGACATTGTGACTCAGAGAGCGAACTACGCGAAGATTGACGATCCGTCATCGCCGGTGCGGATACGGTTGAGCAGCACCGCCGTGCGGGTAAAGCATGTGGGCGATTCGGCGACCGCAAAAGAAGTTGAAATCACTTACTCGCGCTTAGGTAAGCTTTACACCGCGCGTGCGCCGTACACCGTGCTGGCTTGCTGGAACATGGTGATTCCCTACATCTGCACCGACCTGCCGGAACATCAAAAGCAAGCGCTGCACTCCGCGGCCAAGGTTCCACTGCTTTACACCAACGTGGCAATTCGCAATTGGGATTCTTTCAAGAAAGTCGGTGCCAGCTCGGTTTATGCACCGAGCTGTTATCACTCGGCATTCACGCTGGATTTGCCGGTAAGCATCGGCGGGTATCAATGCTCCAAGTCTCCGGATGAGCCAATCGTGATCCATATGATGAAGACGCCGTGCAAGCCTGGATTGCCGGCGCGCGATCAGCATCGCATGGGGCGGATTGAGTTGTTCATGACTGAATTTTCGACAATGGAGCGCAATATCCGCGACCAGCTTGCGCGTACACTTGCCCCAGGCGGGTTCGATCCGGCTCGCGACATTGCCGCCATCACCGTGAACCGCTGGCCGCACGGTTACGCTTATGAATACAACTCCCTGTGGGACAAATTCTGGATTGATGGTGGAGAGATTCCCTGCGAGGTGGCGCGCAAACCATTCGGGCGAATTACCATCGCGAATGCCGATGCGGGCGCATATGCTTATACCGATGGTGCTATCGATCAGGCTTGGAGAGCGGTGCAGGAACTGCCGAAGGGCTGAGGGTCTTCTCCGCGAAGGCCGTCTAGCCTCTGCGGTTAAAAGCTCTTAACCGCGGAGATCGCCGAGGACGAATCCAGAGAACGCGAAGTGCAAAATTCTTAGCTTTACTTCTGCCTTCTGAATTCTTACTTCTTACTTCTGCATTCAATGGATGGTTTTGGTCTTTCTCGACATGTAATCCATCAGCAGGTACTGTCCCAGGGTGTACGGTGTCGTGAAGTAGGCCTTGCCGCGGCACATTTCTGTGACCTTCTGCACGAACTGCACCAGGCCGTAGTCGGATGCCAGCATAAAAGTATTGATCAGGATTCCAGCGCGCTTGCATTTTGAAACTTCTTCGAGAGTCTGGCTCACGACCAGCGGATCGAGCCCAAAGGCATTCTTGTAAATGCGGCCATCTTCCAGGGTCAGCGCCGAGGGCTTGCCGTCGGTAATCATGACGATCTGCTTCATGTCCTTTTGCTGGCGTCGCAAAATGCGCTGCGCAAGTCGCAACCCCTCGCGCGTATTGGTGTAATAGGGGCCGACCTTCACGCGTGCCAATTGCGAAAGCGGAATTTCTTCCGCGGAATCATGAAAAAGAATCAGCGACAACGAATCCCCGGGATACTGCGTGCGCAATAAATGCGAGAGCGCCATCGCGACTTTTTTTGCAGGCGTGAAGCGGTCTTCACCGTACAAAATCATGGAGTGGGAGCAGTCGAGCATGAGCACTGTCGCACAGGATGACTGATACTCGCACTGGTGCACTTGGAGATCGGAATACTCGATGTTCAGCGGAAGACTCAATCCTTCGCGCTGAATCGCACTCGAAAGAGTGGCGGTGATGTCCAAGTTAAGAGTATCGCCAAACTCGTACCGTCGGGAAGCGCCACTCGCCTCAATTCCAGTGGCCATGTCGCGAGTGTCGTGCCGACCAAAACTTGATTTGCCCAATGAGCCAAGCAGGTCACGCAAGGTTTTGTATCCCAGAAAGTCGAGGCTTTTGTCGGTGATCTCGAACCGCGCTTGCTGCTGGGCTTCGCCGACTTGGCCTCCGCCGGTGCTTGGGCGATTTGCCGGATCAGGAGGCTGGTCGATGCTGATGTAATCTTCCTGCTGCATGCGCTGAATCAATTTTTCGATCAACTCATCGAGTGATCCCTGACCTTGCATTTGCTGCAGCTGCTCGCGGAGTTCTTCATTCAGCAAGTCGCTCTCGAGCAGCGCTTGTTCGATGGCGTCTCGCAAATCGTCGAGCGTCTGCTCACCACTGGGAAGGTCGTAATAGGAAAGGTAATTCTGAAAACCACTCTGCAATAGGTAATCAGACAACGCCCCGAGCAGGTCCTCCATGCTCATTTCGCCTGCAGGATCAGGAACGTATTTGGTGTAGCGAATGCGTTTCATAAGAAACGTCGTGGGTCGTGCGTCGTGGGTCGTCGGCTGAGTTGATGCATGAGCATGACACTTCGCTCGTCTGCACATTCTGAATCAATCATGCGGCTTACCATTTTGCAATCACAAGTGGTGCAAGCGAACGGCCAACGACGCACGACCCACGACGTTCTACCTAATTCAATGGCCTTCTGCTCCTATAAGGCAGTTCTTCTCGCTCATACGGCTTCTCGCTGGGGCGTGGCTGCTTTTCGCCCGCAGTGAAGACACGCTCTTCATTTCTACCGATGCGTTTGAGAGCATAGAGGCCTTCGAGAATAAATTCGGCCGCCGAGACTTGTGCTTCTGCACTGTCCTTGGGGCCAACGTTCACGCGCGTGAGTTTGTCCATCAATCCCTGTATGCCGCGCAGGGTCTGCAAAAGGTCGGCGGCCGCAGCACTTTCGGCGATCTGAATTTCGCCGCCCAGGTCGAACCACTGAATAACCTGCTGCATATTCGCGCCGGCAAAATATTGGTCGTAAGTTTTGGCGATGGCGTTGCGGATGAGTTCGCGGCTCACGTAGTCCGCGCCTTTCACCTCGCCTTCGTATTCGAGTTCCAATTTGCCGGTGATCGCGGGCAGCGCAGCATAAACGTCCCCGATGCGCGGGACCGTGAGTTGCTCGTTGTAACGGATGGCGCGGCGTTCGGCGTTTGAAATTACGTTCTCCATGCAGGAAATGGGTAGGCGCTGGCTGACTCCGGAACGCTTATCGATCCGCTTGTCCTCGCGCGCAGTGAAGGCGATTCGCTCGACAACTTCACGCACATACTTGGGAATCATGAGCTTATTTCCGTTGCGCGCGACCCATGCTTCCTGGCTGGTAATCGCGATGCCCTCTTCTACATTTGCGGGATAGTGGGTGCGAATTTCCGAACCGATGCGGTCTTTGAGCGGCGTAATAATTTTCCCTCGGGCCGTGTAGTCCTCAGGATTTGCAGTAAAGACCAGCCCAATGTCGAGCGGCAGGCGAATGGGGTATCCCTTAATTTGCACGTCGCCTTCCTGCATGATATTGAACAGGCCGACCTGAATTTTTCCGGCGAGATCGGGCAATTCGTTGATCGCGAAAATTCCCCGGTTTGCCCGTGGCAAAAGCCCGTAATGGACGGTCAGTTCGCTCGAGAGTTCATGCCCAGCGCGCGCCGCCTTAATCGGATCGATATCGCCAATCAGGTCAGCAATGGTCACATCGGGCGTCGCTAGTTTTTCTACGTAACGCTGCTCCGCCGTGAGATAGGCGATAGCGGTGCTGTCACCGCATTCCGCAACCAGCTCCTGGCAACGGCGGCAGATGGGTGCGTAAGGATTGTCGTGGATTTCGCATCCTGCGATGTAGGGCATGTGAGGGTCGAGCAGCGTCGTGAGCGCTCGAAGGATGCGACTCTTGGCCTGTCCGCGCAAACCCAGCAAAATAAAATTATGCCGCGATAGAATTGCGTTAACGATCTGCGGGACCACAGTGTCGTCATAACCCACAATGCCGGGAAAAATCGCCGCATCTTTGTCTTTGTTCGCTCGAAGGCGGCCGATCAGGTTGTCACGCAGTTCGTCCTTGACCCGACGGGTGCGCATTTTTTCTTCTGAGAACGGGCTGCGGCGTAGTTCACCAAGAACGCGGGGAAAATTCATTGCGGAAATACTCCAAAAGTCCGGCCCACTCAGCAAACACGCTGAACAGCCGAACTGCTTCGATTATACGCCCGCGGTATGTGGCACTATTTCACGTGGCCATTTCCGCCGGCCCTGCGTTTCGCGCTTGCGCTGCGGCGTAAGGCAGGTAGGATACGCTCGAAAAATGAAATGATGGCCCGAACACGCTCGACTTCTGAGTTCATCTCTAAAAGCGCTTGCTGAAAGTCAGGATCAAACGGAAGCGAACCTGCAAGACGATAGGCGAGTTGCGAAGCATCGGTTCTTTCCGTCTCTTCAGGTTTCGCGCCAGCAAGTGCCATGATCTCGCCATGGAGGGCCAGAGCTTTTTCGATATCTGCCGCCGCCGCGGGATCGGGTTCATCTTCCAGATAAAACACTTCTGCCTGCAGAAAGCTTCGTTCCTGGTTGACCTGCAGCACCTCGAAACGCTTCTGGCCTTCCACAAGAATATTCATGCGGCCGTCCGGATAAGTTTTGAGCACGTTAATAATTTCCGCAGTGCAGCCTGTGTTGACGAATGATTCTTGTTTGGCGCGGATCACTCCGAATGGACTTTTCTTTTCCAGGCATTCTTTCATCATTTCTTTGTAGCGCGGCTCGAAGATATGGAGTGGCAGGGGTACGCCGGGAAGAAGCACCAGATCAAGCGGAAACAGCGGCAGTAGCATGCTCACGATCACTCCCCGCCACGACGATGGAATGGCGGCGTGGGCAGCGGCGCCCGCGCAATATCAATCCCATAATTGTAATCGCGTCTTGACTTGCCTCGCCAAGCAGGGTACAAACCCGGCATGGCTTCTTCCGATCTGGCGAAAGAAAAACTTTCTGGAAAAGTAGTAGTTGTCACCGGCGCCTCCATGGGAATCGGAGAAGCAATCGTCGATCTATTCGTAAATCACGGGGCACAAGTCGTGCTTTTGTCGCGTGATTCCGGCCGCCTGGAAGCAGCCCGGGCGCGCATCGGACACCTTGATCAGACGCTTGCTCTCGCCTGCGACGTTCGCCATCGAGAAGAAATTGATCGCGCGATCGGTCTCATCATGCATCATTTTCATCGCATCGATATCTGGATCAACAATGCTGGTCACGGATTGCTTGACTCGGTCGCGACTATGCGAATGGACGATTGCCGGGAAATGTTTGATACAAATTTTTTTGGCACTGTCGAAGCCATGCAAGCGGTCGTTCCCATCATGAAGCAGCAGGGCTCGGGCGCGATTATCAATGTCTCGAGCGTGGCTGGGCATATTCCGTTGCCGTTTCATGCCGCTTATAGTGCGACCAAATTCGCGATGAACGCGATTGGAAAAGCCGCACGCATCGAACTGTCGGGAACGGGAATCCAGATCACAACTGTCTGTCCGGGATACGTGCGCACCGATTTCGGCGCCAATGCAGTGAAGGGCGATGAGCGAAAGGAGATTCGCCCCGCTGCCGCCCGAGGCATAAGCGCAAAGCGGGTGGCACGGGCAACCCTCAGCGGTTATCTGAGGCAAAAACGCGAAGTCATCGTGCCGTGGACGATGCACCCGGTCGTGAAGATCTACCAACTATTTCCAGGCCTGGTGGAGTGGTCGATGATCCGCATGGCAAAACCAAGACCCTGACTTCTATATGGCTGCAATAGAAAACTGGGCACACTACCCCAGCCTGCAGAATGCCGTCGTCGCGATTACCGGCGGAGCCAGTGGAATCGGCGCCGCAATGGTGGAGCAATTCGCGTTGCAGGGTGCGCGGGTCGCGTTTCTCGACATCGCCGAAGAAAGCGCGGCCGCGTTAATCAGGAAATTATCTCCTGCGGCCCCGAGTGAACCGGCTTTCTTCAAATGCGACCTGACTAACATTGCCGACTTGCGTTCGGCGATTAGCAAGATCCAAGCGAAATTTGGCCCGATCAAGGTGCTGGTGAACAACGCGGCGAGCGACGATCGGCACAAGTTTACCGAAGTCACTCCGGAATACTGGGACGAGCGGATGAACGTAAATTTGCGCCATCAGTTTTTCGCGATGCAGGCCGTGGCACCTGGAATGGCGCAGGCTGGCGGAGGGTCGATCATTAACATGAGCTCGATTTCCTGGATGATTCCGTCGACGGGGTTGCCGGCATACATCACCGCCAAAGCTGGCATCGTTGGCCTAACGCGAACTATGTCTCGAGAGCTCGGCGGCGCCAACATTCGCGTGAATTGCGTTTCTCCGGGCGCGATTATGACCGAACGCCAGCGCCGCTTGTGGATGACACCGGATTATCTTGCGGAAATTATGCGGTGCCAGAGCATCAAGCGCGAGCTCATTCCCGAGGACGTGGCAAAGCTGGTGCTGTTTCTTTCGTCAGAAGATAGTTCAGCAATCACAGGTCAGAATTTCGTGATCGATGGTGGTTGGGTTTAGTCATAGGGTGGCGGGGGAAGTACTTAAAGCATTTCATTAAGCATGGCCTGCATCTCGGACTGCGCGTGGGAGTCGCCTTTGCGCTGCGCCGCAGCAATTCCCTGTTGCAGCATCTTGATGGCAGCGTCTCGCTGCTCGCATTTGACCAGGGTTTGAGCGGCCATGAAATATCCGGCAGCGTAGTCAGGATGCGCGGATAAAAGCTTATGGAACTCTTCGATTGCCTGCTTCATTTGACCAGAGCTCGAGTACTCCATGGCAAGACCATATCGAGCAAAAACGTTGTTCGGATCTTGGGCAAGCACCTCGATCAACATCGCGATGCGGTCCATATGTGTATTCTCCACAATAACGCACAATTGGGCACAGCCCGGGTGTGAGTACAATCAATCAGCAAAGATTGCAAGGAGTGTTTTTTTGGTTTGTCCCTTTTTCATGCCCACCGAGCGAGCGGACGACATCGCGTTCCCGCATCCTTCGCGATTGCCCTTGGGATCGAGTTGGCGGGGGACGTGCCTGGTTTCGGGTCACGAGCATGCAGCGCTAACCAATGTCGAGTTGGAGTCTTGCAATCTGGGATATGCGAAATCCTGCTCGCGCTTGCCAAAAGAACGTGTCTGTGACGCGGTACGATTCGCGGTAACGAACGAGTCGCAGGATTCTATTTCTCTCAAATTCGTGATCGAGAAAGCTCACCTGCCGACCGCGCACGGAATATTGGCGTACGATCGGCTAACCAAACACTGGACTGCGTCGCACCCCGACCTGAGCCTACAGAAAAAGGCGGAATGTTTCCTGCAATCGTACCTTGATCGAAAGCCCACATGAACGAATCCCCTGAAAGCCTGATGCCACGACCAGTTTCTGATTCGCAATCGGAGATGAACGAAATCGTTTTGCCTAATGACGCCAACCCCTTAGGGGCTTTGCTTGGCGGACGTCTTATGCACTGGATCGATCTTGCCGGGGCGCTGGCGGCGCATCGCCATTCGCGCAATTATGTCGTGACCGCATCCATCGATCACCTGGATTTCTGGACGCCGGTGCATGTCGGTGATCTGGTGGTGTTGAAGTCGTCGGTGAACCGCGTATTCACGACTTCCATGGAAGTCGGGGTCACGGTGTGGGTGGAAAATTATTTATTGGACGAGCTTCGTCACGTGAGTTCGGCATATCTCACGTTCGTCGCGGTTGATGCCGCGGGTCGACATTTGAAGGTCGCGCCGGTTATCCCTGAAACCGACGAGCAGAAACGGCGTTACGAAGATGCAGGCCGAAGGCGCGAAATCAGAAAAGCCGAAAGACAGCGGCGGCAAGCCAATGCGCGATGAGATTTCCTTCGTGAACCTTCGTGTCCTTTGTGGTTCATGGGTTAAAAAAGCATTAACCACTAAGGACACGAAGGTTCACGAAGGAAAGCAAAACCTTTAGAGCGGTATTCCTACCAGGATCTTCACGGCCACCGGCTGATTATTCATCTGCGCCGGACGGAAGACCCATTTGGCTAACGCTTGCGTAATCGGCGTGCTGACGTGAGCATCTGGAGTTTGCTTCACCGAAATGTGGCTCAGCTTGCCGTCGGCGCCCAGCAAGGCATACACCACCACCTGGCCCTGCGAATATTTTTTCTCCAGGTCCGCCGGGATTTGCGGCCACTCTCTCATTACTGGCGACGGCGCAATTAATTGTCCATCGCCAGAAGACGATGAACCTGGCGCCAGGGCGTATTGCATAGTCCAGGTCGGATCGGCTTCCTGCGGCGTTCGCTGCATGGGGATGTACACGGTGTAAACACGTTCGTTTTCAAAGACTCCATAGTCCTGCAGGCCGCCGCCGCTACTCGCGGTGGCGACAATGGTGATCTGGTAAGGCGTCTGCGGGGTAATGCTCATCTTCGAGGAATTGCTGGCGGAGGCGCTGCCCCCCTCTTCCCCTTGAATGGTGATACCGGGAAATGCTCCCGACCCCGCACCGCTGCCAGCTCCTGATCCTGTGCCCGCGCCGTGACCGGAGCGGCCAGCGCCCGTGCCTGAAGTACCGCGGCCGTTTCCTGTGCCTGAGCCGCCAACTCCCGCGCCTGACGTGCTTCCCGAGCCGTTGCCGGTTCCAGCCGCGCCACCGCCCGCAGCTTCGTTGGCGTTTCCAGAACCGCCTCCGGCGGCGGGATTGTGCCCAGCGCCGTTGCCAGTATTTGCTGCCAATTCAGTTGCTGCGTTGGCAGATTGGGCATTGTCCTGGCCGGTAGCGGGCGAGTCTGAACGAGTACCGTTCACCTTGCCTGGCGTTGTCGAATTTGGATTCAGCGTTCCGCCTGGCGCGATCGCAAAACGTCCGCGCGCTTCCCCTGCCGGAATTTTGGCATTGCTCCCCGCCGGAAGCGGCATGGGGCTGAGCGACAACATCGGCTCGGCAGATTTGCCGTGCATTTCCATTTTCGCGATCTGCGCGGTGGACGGAGGCGCAACTTGCTTTTCAGTTTTCTCTGACTTCTTTTCGGCGGCTACTTTTAGGGGCTGCGCGATCGGCTTTTCTACTGGTTTTGGTTCTTCTTTCTTTAATTCTTCCGGTTTCTTGGGTTCCACCTTCGGAGCATCCGGCAGCGGCTGCTCGGCGGCGGGCAGCTTAGGCATTTCTGCCTTTGCCATGAGCTGCGGGGCTTTAGCGACCGGAATATTCCATTTCGCATTGCGATGCAGGTCCGAATCGCGCTTGACCTTGATTGGCTGCACCGCGAGATGAGGCTGGAGCAGCGCCGCCTTGGGCGTGATCAAAGAGGTAGGCAGGCGAGTTTCCGCCATCTGCACGATGTTGGGGAGCGGAACTAATTTCTTGAGCGGCTCAGGATGGACCATCAACGGCCGCAAGAGAGTTTGGAATGCGTTTGTGGGGTTCGGCGGGTCCGACAGAATGGCTTGTGCGCCAGGATAGGCAAGGCCTTTGCTGGCTCGCGCCGGCGCTGCTGAAGCCTGTTGCGGTTTGCTCCGGCCTCCGCCGGGACTCTTTTGTCCTTCGGTGCCACCGCCGACCTCAGGCAAATAAATCAGGTGGCTCTGATCTGTTTGCGAACCCACGATCAATGTCTGTCCACGAAAAGCAGGCAATCCATAAGTGATGAACAGAAAGAGGCCGAACATCGCGACCTCGTGTCCGATGATGGAATACAAGAGGCCACGGCCGGGAAGATACCCGAATTTAAACGTGGTGAAGGTCGGAGCCGCGTCCGACCTTCTCCGTGTCGTCGGAGAAGTGTTTGAAGTATCCAGTCTTTCACTGCTCTGCAAAGGCATGGGCGGAGCAGGCGCATCCAAGTGCCGGCGAGTCTCTTCCAAAGCTCGGAGTAGTGAATCCGGTATCGGCGCCGGGTTTTGCGGGGAAGATACGGGCACAGACACTGACGTCGGCGTACGCTCAACGTTCGGCTGTAAAGCAGGATTCAGTGGGGTGAGTACGTCTTCGCCAACGTGCTTTCGCAGGTCGTCCATCACCGATGACAGAAAGTCAGGGCTGAGTGGCTTTAACGAGTTGACTAATTCTTTTGCTGAATCAGTTTGGGAAGAGCCATCAGGAGATGATCCATTCGACGGGTGGCCGTTGTTCGGCGTGGCGCGAAAATCCGGAATAATGCCTTCTAAAATCTTTTTGCGCAACTCTTCAATGGGTGGTAGATCGGAAACTTCGGAAGAAGGCGGATCGAAGGACGCGCTAGCCTCTTTCTGCTGTGCCCCACGCAAAACTGAGTGGATGATCTGCATACCCATCTCCGGCCAGTTATCTTTTTCAGGCTCGATGGAATCGGGGGCATTTTTTGGGGGGATGCCATTCGCGCCATTTTGCGTAGCCTTATCGGTCGAAGCGAGTGTTCCCTGTTGCATTTCCTTGGCGCCAAGGAAAACTGCGCTGGTGTCTGACGCGACGTCTGGCTTCAACTCCTTTGAAGACTTCTGCGCCGCTTCCGGAGATTGCGGTTCGTCGATATTGAGCCCGAGGGAAAGAAAAGCCATAATTCACTGCACCCGGAAGTCAGGATTCTTTTCGTTGCGCAGGCGAGCGCCGTTCGCAACGGCTGGAAACGAATTGGTCAAGAGAGTCATTGGAGGAGAGACGCTTTCAGGGTGTGGTACTGCGGTCGGGCACTTAACCCAACGGTAATGGGCCCGCCAAGATGTAATTGGTCGGTCACAATGCTTCCAACGAGATATGCATTTATGCCGCTGGTGAGGGTGAAAGTCTCGGTAAATGCCGACGAATCACAGTTAACCCCGCTGCCACTGGCAGTCGTCGAGCTGCAGTTGTGGAAGTAGAAGCTACCAACTAAGCCAAAAGAACCTGACGAATTCCACGAAGGCTGGCTCGCGGGTTGTGTGTCACGATCGTGGAAGAAGAGTAAGCCTCTTTCCTGGCCAGCGCCCAGAGGATCTCCGTACGGCCCAGTGCAGGGAGCGAGAAGCACATTGCCGGTGAGTGTGGTCGCTACACCTTGCGCATTCGAGGCGCAGCTCAAACTCGAAACCGCGACGCCGAAGGAAGGATCCCCGCAATCAAAAACAGTCACATTTCCCGTGTCACCTTTTACAACCAATTGCCCTGGACTCGGGCCCTTGTTCAAGGTACTCGAGCCGTGCAGATAAAACATAGTCCCACCGGAACCATCACCTGGACCAACGCCGGGGCGCATACAAACCTTGTGGCCATTGTTTGAGGTGGCGAAATCACCGTCCAGATAATAAATTCCAGGCTCGAATACCGCGAGAGTGTCGCGACTTGAACCAATGCAGATGGAAACGGTTGTACTGTTACATGAAACCGTTGCTGGATAATAACCAGGCTGATAGTCATCGCAATTAACGTGCGAATCATAACCGGGGCAAGAGTGAGAAATTGCGGGGGCGTCCCCCGGCTTGGTCGGCGGATCGATCATGGCAAACGGGTCTGATGTCAGTCCTGCAGCATTCACCCAGTGTGAACTTGCATTCGCGAGCGTTACGTTTGCGTCAGCCAGAGATTCACGCGTAACCACCGCAAAATTTCCGCCATTCCCGGCATTCGCGTGACTAAGATCAACTGTTGCGGAAGACAAATCCACCGCGGTCGGATCGCTAGAGTTCACCTGAATGCTTTTCTGCGAGCCGCCGAACACCGTCAGACTGGCACCGCTATCAGCAGTCATGGTGTTCGCAGCACCCGAGGTTGGCGCGTTTGGGTTGAGCACCAGAATTGGTACCGTCGACAGCACATTGCTCAGCCCGCACATGGCTTGTGCGCCGACATCAACAGTGTGCCCGCCGTTAAGCATTCCAATGAATGTGGTCTGAACACGGTCGGTAACGTTTACCTGCATATACGGCGTGGCAGCAACATCTTCGGCAGTGCACAAATTCGATGTAGCCGAGCAAGCAGGCATCGAGCCAAAGCTAGCCGGGAAAGAAACGCTTACATCAGTTCCAGCCTTGTTGGCTTGCAGCCCGGAAGATGTGTAGCCGTTCAAAGCGGCATACTGGCAGGGGGCGAGTCCGCTGTTTGGGGTATTGCCTCCGCCACTGCCGGACCCCGAGCATTGGAAGGAAGAAGTGCCTATCCAGTTTGGATTGGGAGGATTCGCGCCCGCGGCGACCGAGAGCATATTCATTGCGCCGGCAGTGCATGCCGCGTCGGCTGCAGTTTGTGCGGACTGGCGGTGGAACCAGAGGTTTGCGCCATCCACCACAAAACCCATACTGCCGATCAGGAATAGTCCCATCGCGAGCACGAGAAAAACCGCTGCCTGACCGCTGTCATTAGCTCGACGTTTGTTCTTTTGCGATTTTCTATTCATCAACATTCGTTTGTTCTCAAAACATGATCCGACCGGCGGAATTTGCCGCGACATTCACTTTGGGCCAGCCCAGCCCGAACAACGGCTGGTAGAGATAATTCACGCTGACTTCGACGGCGCTTCCCGGACTATTGCTCTTGTCGGGATAACAGACGAAAACATTTATAGCGGATGTGCTGTGCAAAGAAAGAGCGGCATAACGTTGGACCGCAGTGACTACGGAATCAGTTCCAGAATCTGAACTGCTGCACGCAGTCCACGAGGAGCTGGTTTGAGGTACACCGGTAGGACCAGCCGAGGGAGTCCCGTTTGCACCGTGCACGATGGCATAGCGCACGCCTTCTTTTGCAGCATCTGCAAGCACTGAGTACGTATAAACAAACATTGTCAATTCCAGCATTCCAACCAACAGCACCACGAGGATGACAATCGTCAGTGCAAACTCGATGGCTGACTGACCGCGCTCTAACCCGCGCTTGCCCCATTTCTCCGCTCGCCAGTTCATGATCCCATGGCTCTCATTTCCGCATGGCGCACGAACGTGCAACTCACCGCTCCGCTACTAGAGCTGCAGGTAGGAAAACTCGCCACTATCAAATTGAATGGGGTCGCAGGAATCAGGGTATTGAACTTGTATGACACATCAACCCGATTGAGCGCGAAACCAGGCGATGTGCTCCACTCCGGGTCGGGATCAGGGGATGGAAAAGTGCCACCCGGACTGCAACTGGAGATTGGCGGGGAGCTTGTGCTACTTCCTAAACTCAATGAGCAAATTCGAACCTGTAAAGTTCCGGAATTGAGAGAGCCTAATTCTGCGGAAATAAGAGAGCTCACCGTAGTCGCCGTAGATCCAGTAACCGCAGGTAGCGACGCATTTGATGGAGTCGAGGAACCTTCAATCGCATATTCAATTCCGGTCCGGGTGGCCGAGGTCAGATTCAAAGTGACGAGAAAAAAGTAACCGACATTCACCGCATTCAGGATCAACAGCAAAAGCAGTGGGATCATCAGTGCCGTCTCGACAAGGCTCTGCCCACGACATCCCCTGATTCGTGAAAGTTTGCGGGTTTGCATTGCGGTTAGAACCTTTATCCCTGCGACATCATGAACTTCGCTCTTAGGCGATCCGGACGGCGGAGCGGAACACCCGCACGGGATCGACAGCTTTGGGCGCATCCTCGCGTAGGCTCGCAGTCACCGGAAGCTCCTCAATCATTTCTTGCTCCTGCAAGTCAGCTTCCTCTTCCTGAGCTTCAGCAACCTCTAACTGGTTCAACAGGCGATGCAGGTAGCAGCGGCTGATTCCCAGATCCTTAGCGGCTTTCAACTTATTGCCATTGTGGGTCGCAAGCGCCGAGCGGACCAGGTCACGCTTGAAACTTTTCAATGCCTCGTGGAACGAGCCCCGGGGCAATTCGTCAGAGATGCTCAATCCTTGCAGCTCGGGCGGCAGATCGTCGATCCCCAGACGTTCATGCCCATTCCCAAGCACTACGCTGCGCTCAATCACGTTCTGCAGTTCACGCACGTTACCCGGCCAGGCATGGCGCGAGAGTGCGTTCATAAAGCCCGGTGTCATGCTGCGGCATTGCTTCTTGTGGAGCTTGGCGAATGTGCGCAGAAAATATTCAGCCAGCAGCGGCACATCTTCGGTCCGCTCGCGCAAAGACGGCATCGCGATCTTGACGACCGAAATCCGGAAATAAAGATCTTCGCGGAAGGTGCCTTCGCGGACCATCTGCTCCAGGTTGCGGTTGGTGGCGCAGATCACGCGCACGTCGATGGGATGGGAAACGTTTGATCCCAGGCGCGAAACCGTGCGCTCCTGCAGCGCTCGCAATAGCTTGGCTTGAAGAGGAAGGGCCAAGTCTCCAATTTCATCGATGAAGATGGTGCCACCATTAGCTTCTTCGAAGCGGCCGCGGCGGCCCTGGCTTGCTCCTGTAAATGCGCCACGCTCGTGGCCGAAAAGTTCGTCATCGATGAGCGACTCGGGAAATGAGCACACCGAAAACGCAACAAACGGTTTGTTAGCGCGCTGGCTAAGCTGGTGGATCGCCTTTGCCACCAAGCCCTTCCCGGTTCCGCTTTCGCCAGTGACCAGCACAGTCGTAAAAACGCCGGCCACTTTATGGACCACATCACTCACCCGATCCATGGCTGCGCTGTTCCCCAGCAGGCCGTCAATGCGGCGCCCGCAAAGCATTTGCTGTGCAGCTGCGAGTTCACGCGTCATCGCCGTTCTACGGCACGCTCGGTTGATGGCAAACCGCAACTCCTGCACATCCAGAGGCTGTTCGAGAAAATCCACGGCGCCATCGCGGAAAAGTTGCAGCGCGGAGGCGACGTGCTTGCCCCATCCAAAAGTGATGATCGGCGGCGCGAAAGGAAGTTCGGAGGCAGACCGCAAAAGATAACGCTGCGATTGTTCTTCGGAAGCCAGGTTCAACAGAATGGCGTCCGTGTCGCTGTTGGCGACTTCGGCGATCGCCTGTTGCGGCGTGAAAACCTGCCGGATGCTATAGCCAGATTCGCCCAGAACCTCTTGCAAAACATTGCCGAAGGCTTCGTCGGGATCCACCAGCAGAACGCGCTTTACTCTTTCTCCTAGACTCGGGCTCCCCAAACTACAACCCCTTTCCACATTACTCGCTACTCACCGCACCAAATGGAATACATCGCGGAGGAGGATGCGCGGTTAGCTCTTCGATTTACGGTAGAGCTGGAAACCTGGGTTCGTACTTGAATGATTCAAGTACTCTCAAGCTTGGGGGGAGCATAATACAGAAGAAACTGTATAGCAATAGTAAGGCCAAAAAAAATATAGGAAACTACTTGGAAAACATTGCCGGAACCTATTCACTAGTACATCATTGAGTGTAAACACTTGCATACACTAATTTTAGAACTGTAAGCGAATTTCAGGTTCTCACTCAAGCCGTTTATAACGAAAATTGTGTAGTACTTTCGGCTCCTGTGAGCGTTTACGAGTCTGTGGAACGACGATTGCACCCTGCTTTCGGAAGTTTCTAGTCCAGTGAGCGTCCTGACCCAACCGGAACCGAGCTTGATATCGTCGACCGCCCTCGCTAGATCGAGCATCGGGGATTTCGGGAGCTTTGGCACTGGCCCTCGCGGTTGGTTTCGCGCCGGAACTTCATTTCTCGCTGTACTCACTCTGGCGTTAATCGGGATGCAATTCGTCTTCACCCAGGCCCAGCCGGACTTAAACGATCCTGATATCTGGTGGCACATGCGGAATGCACAATACCTGGTGCAGCACCATGAGTTTTTGCGCCAGGACGTATATTCGTTCACTGCCGCTGGAAAGCCCTGGGTCAATACCGAGTGGCTGAGCGAGATTCCGTACTACCTGGCGTATCAAGGATTTGGGCTTTCCGGTCTCAAGTTCCTCACTTTTGCGTTGCCGTCAACCATTATCCTTCTGCTTCTCTATCTTTGCTTCAAGGAGAGTCGCAATTTCAAGGCTTCAATCGTTGCCTGTGCCTTTGCCAGCCTTCTGGCAAAGGTCTCTTATGGGCCGCGAACCATCCTGTTCGGTTATGTGTTTCTGGTGGTTCTGCTAATCATTCTTCAGCGCTTCCGGGAACGAGGGAGTGGCCCACTCTGGGTTGTGCCCTTATTGTTTTGCGTCTGGGCGAATACCCACGGGTCGTGGGCACTGGGCTTGATTTTGTTCTTCTTAATTGGGATTGCGGGACTTGTCAGCGGTTCGTGGGGACGCATTGAATCTACCCGCTGGACTCCATCTCAAGCGCGGCGCCTCGCGATGACCGGCGTTGCCTCGGTCGCGGCTCTGTTCATAAATCCTTACGGATGGCGGTTGGTTTATTACCCATTCGATTTGGCATTCAAGCAAAAATTGAATGTTGCCCACGTCGCAGAGTGGGTGTCGGTGAACTTCCAGGACACGCGCGGAAAATTTGTGTTCGTGTTGATTGCGGGCTTGCTCCTGGCCGCACTTCTTCGTCAGTGCCGGTGGAACTTGGGCGAAATACTGATATTCATTTTTGCCCTACACACGGCGCTAACCCACATTCGTTTTCTGGTCCTGCTGGGAATTGTGGCCGCGCCGCTTGTGGCAAAGTTGCTCAATTTCTTTCCGCCATATAAACGCGAACTGGATACTCCGCGACTGAATGTGGCCGTAATTCTGATTGTGATCGGCCTGATGGCTTATTTTCGGCCACACGAGGCACAAATCCAGCAGACAGTTGCGGAAACTTATCCTGCCGGCGCAGTTTCTTATTTGAAAGCACACTCTGCGCAGGGCAACCTGTTGAATTTTTATCTTTGGGGTGGATACATCGAATGGAACGATCCCGCAACAAAAGTCTTCGTCGATAGCCGGGTCGATATTTTCGAATACGCGGGCGTGTTGCAGGATTATCTGGATTTGCTGGGATCTGACACGCTGGTACGCCAGCTTCATCCGATCCTGCAGAAGTACAACGCTCGCTATGTCTTGTTCCCATCGGGAGACAGCGGCAATCCGAATCTGGCCGGCAGCGGCCTGATCTACCTCTTGCAGCACGATGCGAACTGGAAAGTCGCTTACCAGGATAAGGTTTCAGTTCTGATGGAGCGCGAAACACCTGCTGTGCAAGCAGCGATAGAGCAATCCCGGTAGACCCTCGCAAACGCGTTGATGGGCCGATTGTTGCCTGGTACTAGACTATGTCTTTGAATTCATGTTTTTAGCCCTGGAACTTTGCCTGACCGCGATCGCTGTGGCGATTGCCTTTACATATCCTCAACTCGGGGATGGATGGTTTGCCGGCATTGAACGGAGTTTGACTCGACTGGCAAATCGGCGCCTACTCGCCGTGGTCACAATCGGACTGCTGGCGATAGGCCTGCGCCTGGCATTATTGCCGATTCTGCCCATACCAGTTCCTGAAGTTCATGACGAATACAGTCATCTTCTCTTAGCCGACACATTGGCTCATGGCCGGCTTGCCAATCCGACACACCCGATGTGGATTCACTTTGAAACCTTCCACGTGAACTGGCACCCCACCTACGCCTCAATGTACTACCCCGGCCACGCGCTTTTTCTTGCGTTCGGGCAGGTGGTATTAGGAAATCCGTTTTGGGGAGTATTGCTGAGCTCCGGCCTGATGTGCGCCGCCATTTGCTGGGCGTTGCAGGGATGGATGCCTCCGGGATGGGCGCTGCTGGGAGCGTTTCTGGCGGTGATTCGGCTCGGAACGTTTAGTTACTGGGCTAATAGTTATTGGGGAGGAACGGTTTCTGCGATAGGCGGGGCTCTGGTTCTTGGCGCATTTCCACGGATCAAGAATCATCGAAGGTCCCAGGACGGCTTCCTGCTTGGATTGGGGATGGCGATCCTTGCGATCACTCGCCCGTATGAGGGGATTTTCTTTTGTCTGGCCGTTGCAGTTGCGCTGCTGGTGTGGGCTTCGCGACAAAAAGATGCGCCGGTGAAAACACTGCTTGCGAAGATCGGAGTTCCCGCAACAGTGACACTGCTAATCGGATTGGTTTGGCTGGGGTATTATTTCTGGCGCGTGACTGGAAGTCCGTTCACGACGCCTTACCAGGTAAATATGCGGACTTATGGGATGGTCTATTTCCCCTGGGACAAAATCAATCCTGTCCAATTTCATCATCCGGAAATGCAAAAATTTTATCGCGGCGCAGCAGTGGTGGGTTTTTACGATCTTGCTCGGCACCACAACCTGACGCTGCAAAGCTTAAAGGCATTCGTCGTTTGGATTTTCTATTTCGGTCCTATTTTGAGCCTGCCTTGGATCATCTATCCGTTCGCGCAAATAGGTAAACGATTCCTGGGCTCAATCCATCCGGAACTTGGATTTTTGCTTTTGCTTTGCGCCGCAACCTACTTATCAAACATGCTGACGATTCATATCGGCCAACCTCATTACATCGCGGCTGCCACGGCGGCGTTTTACGCAGCCACTGTACTAATGATGCACGATTTAAGCGGCGGTTCGTCACGCCGGTTTCTCGCCCGTTCTGTGCCGCTGGTAGTTGTACTTTTATTTTTTGTGCGAGTTGCTGCCCCTCTGGCCCACTTGGATCCCCGACCGAGTTGGATTCGTACGTGGTGCTCGGTAGATGAGCAGAAGCTCGAACGTGCCCGAATACTCGAACAACTCCAACACACCCCGGGAGAGCACCTCATTATCGTGCGAGACCGTCCGGGCCATGATTCAATACTGGACGAATGGGTGTTTAATGGAGCCGATATCGCTGGCTCAAAGGTCCTTTGGGCGCGGGACATGGGTCCGAAGAATGTTGAATTGCTCGACTATTTCAGCAATCGGACAGCCTGGCTGGTTGAGCCGGATAGTCGCCCGGTGAAGTTGACGCCTTATGTCCAGTAACGTTGTGTTAAGCAATCCGCAAAACACTCCGAAGATTAGCGCAGGCCGCTGGGAGCAGCGCATTGGCCAGCGATCAAGACCGGATTATATTGAAGGTGCGTTAAGCGCGCTCATTTTCATTATTTCCCTTCTGTATCTTTTCTTGTTTCGCCGCCATTCCGGGATTGATCCAGATGAAGGCATTGTCTTACAGGGTGCGGACAGGATATTGCGCGGTGAGGTGCCCTACCGCGATTTTTTTTCGTTCTATACGCCGGGGTCGTTTTATCTGGTGGCGGCACTATTCAAAGTTTTTGGAAACTCCTTTCTAGCGGCACGAACCAGCATTGCTGCCGTAGGCGCGGGATGTTCTGTAATCACCTACCTGTTGTCGCGTCGGGTCTGTTCTCGCAAGATAGCTCTGCTGGCGGCGGCTTTCACCATGACGAACGGTGTGGCCTACCGTTTTTTGGTTCTGCACAATTGGTACAGCACTTTTTTCGCCTGCCTCACAATTTTTGCAGCCGTCAAATTATTGGAATCGCAAAAACCTACATGGGGCTTCGCGACCGGATCGTTAGCTGCCCTGACCATCTTGATCGAACAGTCGAAAGGCGTGGGACTGTGCCTGGGCCTATTTCTGGGATTTGCGATTCTGGTTGGCCTGGGGAGGAGACGCTATTCAGAGGCACGCAATTTCGTGGTATTTGCAATTGGATTTCTCTGGCCATGGATTGCGACCTTTTCATATTTTGCGTCGCAGCACGCGGTGAAGATTATGCTGCAGGATTGGCTCTGGCCGCTGCTCCACTACACCAGTGCAAATCATGTCCCGTATGGATATCAGAACTGGACGGCTGACGCCCGCGAGGCGATTCTCCACAGCGGCCCAATGTGGGTCAGAATATGCAAGTACATTGCGGTCTCGCCGGGGTTTATTGTTCCGCTTTTGCCCTTGGCCGGAGTTGTGTGGCTTGGGTATTGGGGTGTGAGAGTCTGGAAAAACAAGAGAGATGCATCGGCTAATTCAGATTATTACGTGCTCGTCAGCGGTGGGCTCTCTGGATTGTTGCTATCCGCAGTCATTGTGCGCGCCGACATCGCACACGTCATGGATTTGGCGCCGCTTTGGTATGTGGTTCTCGCCTGGATTCTGGGCTCCCGTAACTTTCAGTCGAACTTGCTTAAGAAGTTACGACCGGCTCTGATTGTCTACTTTTGCGTCTCGTTTGGCTTAATGTCTCTTGCGCTGATATTGAACATAAACGGGACCGAAAATCGAATTCAAACCAGGCGGGGTGTAGTCATGACTCCGGGGAAGGATACGGTTCTCGATTTTGTGCAAGCTCACATCCCGGCGGGGACTGAGCTTCTCGTTTATCCGTATCTGCCGCTCTACAACTATTTGACTGAGACTCATAGTCCGGCGCGCTTGGACTTTTTTCAGGCTGGCATGAACACTGCCGCACAAGCGGACGGCATCATCGCAGATCTGGAATCAAAAAAAATCCATGCGGTGTTGTTCGAACCCGGTTTTGCCGAAAAATTTGCCACTTCCTGGCCGGAAACTCCGCTCCGCGATGTGGTGAATGATCCAGTTGCCGATTTTATAATCAGGAACTATCGCGTCTGTGCTGCACTGACAACGCCCCAAGGCTGGCGCTTTCAGTTCATGGCGCGGAAAGAGGAGAACTGCACATAAGCGCCTCGACTGGTTCTTGCGCTTTGGCGCCGAAAGAGTCTTGGGCAACAGGTGATTGCTTGCCAGTGAATCTTACGCCCGAACGGTTAAGGAGTATTGCTATCACTGCGACGATTGCGCCCCCCACCAGGTCGATAACGTAGTGCCACTCAAGCAGTAGAATCGCCGGAATAAGCAGGACATCATAGGCAATCAAGCAAAACATGATGCGTTTCCAGCGCCGCATAAACCACAGAACAATGAGCGGTTGCGCGAGATGAAGACATGGAAAAGCAACGAAGTAGTCAGTGTCGATTTTAATTAAGCCTCTATTGGAACTAGCCACAAGCTTGGCCTTCAACAACTCCGCTGTCTGAGTGCTATACGTGGTCAGCCAGTGTGGAAAACGCGCAAAGTGGTCAGGACAGGTATAGTACGGCCCCATACTGGGCCAGAGATAAAAAAGCAGAAGCGCCAGATAATATGCAGTAAGAAGGGTCCCGATAAAACGCAAGGCCTGCTTGGTTCCGTGGCAAAGAGCGATGAGGATTATTGCAGCTCCAATCTGATCAAACATGCCGTAATACACGGTTTCGGAGAAGCGCAACGCTCCGGCCGGAAGCTCTAACGACGTCGCGTGTGCAAGGTTCGAAATAGTGCGGCCATTAAGCAGGTAGGAATCGATTTTGAGGAAAACCCAATCGTACCCGCCCGGATCCTTGGCCGCAGTAATTACATCGTTGTAAGCAAAAACCAAGATCAGCCCAACAAAAAAGTAGGCTGCAGGAGTAATCACTGAATGAATCCACTTGCCAATTATGTAGAGATTTCCTTGTGACCGGTCGACCAATTCGGTAAGTAGAACCGCAATAAATATGAGGATTAACCCCGCACGAAGCCCAAAATCCCATAACGCCCAAGTGGCGAATGCGCCAAAGAACCAGAGCCGTTTCTTGTGTGCCGAAAAGTGCGACCAAACAGGGTGAAGCGTGCTTGCAGCTGGCAGCCCGATCAACCCCATTATCAGGGCAACCAATACGGCGCGTAATGCCAAAGCTACCCAGTACACAAGGGTCAGGCGCAGCCAATTTACTGAAAACGGCAGGTGCACAAGTTCAAAAAGCGGGAGAATCGCCAACGCGAGCGCGGCACTCAAGAAATAATGCGTATTTAGGCGAATTCTGGCCATGAGGCTGTGAATTTACCGGTCTCCAAATTAGTCTCTCGGGAGAGAACGCGCGGTAAGCTCAGCCACAGCAATCACTCTGCCGTCAAGCAACACCGCATTTGCCGATTAGTCCGCCAGAACTGTAAACGAAAGTATGCAGTTCCACCCAAAATGTCTAGTGAAAAGTTTTCAGTATGCAAAACCTCCGTAGACCTGGCGCTTATGATGAGTGCCGAATTGATGCCAGCAGATCCGGTTCAGGGGAATTAAAGTGTTTCTTTTCAGTATTAAGTCAATAATTCAGGCATACTCAAGTCATTGTCAGACTTTGGTAATGAAGATGCCTCTAACTCGACAGCGTCGGGTTCCTTCGCGCCCCCGAGTAGAAGCAATAACCGACTAAATCTGAGGAGACAATTTGATGATCACGTTCAGTCTGAACGCACTTGCCCGTCTACATACGGACGAAAGTGGACAAGGGTTGGTGGAATACTTGCTGATCTTGGCTCTGGTTGCTTTTGCTGCTACCGCGGGGATGACGACCCTCGCCAGCAGCTTGAACAGTGCCTTTAGCCAGATCGGCACAGTGCTCGGTGGCTACATAACGTAAGGTAATATTTGAGCTCGCAACTGCCAACGCCACTGTCGTAAATTAAACCGCAAATTCTAAAAAAATCTCGAGGAGAAGCTTATGACCGAATTTCTGCTACGACAACTCATTCGCCTGCACAACAACGAATCCGGACAGGGTTTGGTCGAATACCTTCTGGTGTTGGCCCTGGTTGCTTTCGCGGCCACCGCGGGAATGCACAGCGTGGCGAACACCATCAATAGCTCGTTTAGTCAGATTGGGGTTATTTTGGGCCAGTACATTACCTAGGCTCTGGCAACAGCCAGCTATCTTGAAGTCGTCTCTGGGATCGGGACGCGCGGGATTGGAGCCTGGAACCGAACTCCATCCCGCGACGGCTTAGTGTCGGCTTCGGCTAATTCTTAAAGCTGTTCTTGAAGTTATGGGGACGGCTACACATGAACATCTTTGTTGGAGGTGAGTTACGGGTCTGCAACGATTAATAATGGCGTTCGTCATTGCGGCAGTCCTGGCCGGCGGCATTACGTTTCTGTTTTACCAGCGACTGAATCACAACCCGCAGGTCCATGGATCGACCGTCCAAGTGGTGGTGGCGGCGGCCGATCTGCCGGTTGGCGTAACCCTTTCCGCTAAAGACCTGACCACACTCGATTGGTTCGGAGATACATTGCCCACGGGCGCGTTCACCAAGCCTGAGGCAGTGGTTGGGCGCCCTGTGCTTTATCCGTTGGCTGCCAAACAGCCGATTCTGGAGCGGGACTTGGGCGTGCAAGGCGCGGGCGTCGGACTCGCCGGCAAAATTCCTGAAGGAATGCGGGCGACGGCGGTGAGGTCAAACGAGATTTCAGGGGTGGCAGGATTTTTGTACCCCGGTTCGCACGTGGATGTGATGGTAACTTTCACCCCATCTGGCGGCAATATGCCAATGACCAAGACGGTTTTGCAGAACGTCCAGGTGTTGACCGCAGGCCAGACGATTGAGCCCGACCCTCAGGGCAGACCGCATTCGGTGAATGTGGTGACCGTGCTCGTGACTCCGGAAGATTCGCAAAGACTTCAGTTGGCCAGTTCGCAGGGCAATATTCAGTTTGTGCTGCGTAGCGGGGCCGATCAAAAGCAGGCAGAAATCATGCCCACCCGCCTGGATCAACTTTTCCCTAGCGATAAACCGGTGGCGGCGGTTAAGCCCGTGAAGCACACAGCACACCAGGCGCCGCCGATGTACATGTTGGAAGTCATCCAGGGAACTAAGCGCTCGGAACAAAAATTTAAGGAATGAGGATCTTCACTGCCAGCATGAGGATTTCCACATCGACACCAACCAGGAGTTGGTTTTTTGTTCTGGGGCTGAGCTTGCTACTTGCGCCGCTTCCCGCTGCCGCCCAGTCCGAGGGCCAAGCCCTGCATGTATTCGTTGGCAAATCGGTAGTAATCAACATGCAATCCCAGGTATCGAGGATTCTTTCGAGCAATCCTGAAGTGATCGATACGCTGGCGACTTCACCAACCCAGGTCGTCGTAGAGGGGAAAGCGCCCGGGGTGAGCAGCCTGATTCTGTGGGACTCGAGCGGACACTCGCAGATTCTGGACGTCACCGTGGATGTCAACGTCTCACGTTTACGCACCGCGATTGAACAAACCTATCCTGGCCAGCAGGTCAATATTCAAACCGACGGCGCCCACTTGATTCTGACCGGGACTGTATCGGACGCGAAGGTTTCCGAAGACATTGGCAAAATGGCTTCAGCCTACTCGGGCGGCGTGGTGAATTCCCTGTCGGTCGCGCCCGTACACGAACAGCAAATCCTGCTAGAGGTGAAGTTCGCAGAAGTCGACCGGACGAAGTTGCAGCAATTTGCCATGAACCTGATCAGCACCGGGGCCGCCAATACTCCTGGAACAATCAGCACGCAGCAGTTCGGGGCACCCGCTATACAGGGGCAGCTTTCCAGCTCTATCGGCGCAAACAAGAACGGCTTCACAACATCGCTTCAGCTCAGTAATTTGCTGAATATCTTCCTTTTTCGCCCTGACCTGAATCTGGGCGCCACGATTGAAGACCTCGAAAGCAGCAATGTTCTTCAGATTTTGGCTGAACCGAACCTGCTGGCGCTAAATGGGCAGAAAGCGAACTTCCTGGCGGGCGGTGAGTTCCCGTTTCCAGTCGTACAGGGCGGAGCAAACGTAGGCGCAGTCACCATTCAATTCCGGCCTTTCGGGGTGAAGCTCGACTTCACGGCTTTCGTGGGCCAAGACCGCGTTATTCGAATGCACATTGCGCCCGAAGTGAGCACTTTAGACTTTACTCAGGCAGTTCAAATATCCGGTTTCACCGTTCCCGCGATATCCACCCGACGCACTGAAACTGAAATCGAATTGAAAGATGGTCAGTCGTTCGGTATTGCCGGACTGCTGGATAATCGCGCCACCGTGCAACTCAGCAAGATTCCGGGTATCGGCGACATACCGATTCTAGGAAATTTCTTCAGGTCGCGCTCCATTAATCGCACCAACAGTGAATTGATGGTGATGGTGACCCCTCGAATCGTAGATCCCGTGCAGTTGAATACGCCAGCGGCATTACCACCGGCGAATCCCATCAAGTTCCTGGACAACCCACGATTTGATAAGGGATTGCCGGCAAGCCTGGCAACACCAGATAAAACAAAGACTCAGCCACCGAGTGCGAAATGAATCCGATGTCAATCAAAGACGCGCCCAACGGTTCCCCGCGCGAAAGCTTCGCCAGTAACGAACCTCTGTCCGTAGTGGGCATTTGCCTGGATGACGAGACTTTGGCGGTATTGCAGTCCTTCGCAGAATCGGCACCATTGATCCGGTTGCGCTCGCATTTGTCCGAGTACCGGGTGCAGGAAACCGACCCGGGAAGTGAATGGATGGGCGGGCCGGCGCCCGAGATCTGCATTCTGGATTTTGACCGCGACCGCCGCAAGGCCGCAGCCGCAGCTGAACATATTCATAGCGCTTCTCCCTCGACCGCGATTTTTGCGGTATCCGCTGATTCGCAATCTGACTTGATTATTCAAGCCATGCGTAGTGGGTGCAGCGAATACCTGTTGAAGCCGATGGGGCGCGAACAACTGCTGAACGCAGTGGCGCGAGTTGGAGGGCGAAGGAAAGAACGCTCTCAACCCTTCCGTGCCCATGTGCTTGCCTTCATGGGGGCGAAGGGCGGATGCGGTGTTACCAGCTTGGTAACGCAACTGGGCGTGCTACTCGCTAGATCTTTTTCAAAGCGGACGCTGATTATTGATCTACACCAGAATTTTGGCGATGCCGCTTTATATCTCGGTGTCACCCGCCACCGCTACCATTTCTTCGAGCTGGTTGAGAACACTGACCGCTTAGACGCCGAACTCCTGCAGAGTTTCCTGGCGCATCATCCCAGCGGGGTGGAATTGGTACCTGCGCCCGAAGGCAATGATGGGCCGAGGAGAATTCTGCCCGGCGCAATCGTGCAGACGCTCGATTTTCTACGCATGCGCTATGACTACATTCTGGTGGACATGCCTCCGGGGTTGAGCGACGAAAACCTCGAAATGATCCGGCACTGCGATCAATTTCATATGGTGGCCGTGGCTGAGGTGTCTGCGCTGCGCAATGTAGCCCGACAATTTAGTTATTTGACCCACAAAGAAATTCCCGCTGAGCGGTTCCGGGTAGTGCTAAACCGGCACCAAAAGCGCTCACTCATTACTGACAGCGAAATCGAGAAGACGCTGGGACAAAAAATTTTTTGGAAGGTCCCGAATCAGTACGCGCACGTTGTAAAAGCCATTAACGGTGGTGAGCCGATTGCACAGCTTTCAACCTCAGAGGTTGCTAAAAGCCTTACCGAGCTTGCCGTTCAACTTGGGGCAAAGCCGCCGGTAACCGATAAAAAGAACGAGAGAAAAAAAGAGAATACGAGCTTTCTGGGTCTGTTAGGCCGGTAGTTTAGGGAGACAGTATGGGCGAATTCAATTCACTTGCAACACAACTCGGGGCTACAAACGGCTTGCCCGCGGCCGAGATTAAGCGCACAGGCCTGAGCTTCAAGGAATACCAGGAGCTGAAATCCAGCGTTCACCGCGATCTCATCAGCCGAGTGGACTTGGAACGCGTCGCTAACCAGCGCGACGATCATACTCGCGCTCAGGTGCTCTCAGTCATTCAGGACCTGGTTGCAAATCTGAAGACACCGCTCAGTGGCCGTGAGCGCGAACGCCTCGCGCTGGAAGTTCTGGACGAAGTTTTTGGATTAGGCCCACTGGAACCGGTACTGCAGGACCCGACTGTAAGCGACATCCTGGTAAATGGTCCGCGGCAGGTTTATGTCGAGCGTGGTGGAATCCTTGAAGAGAGCAACCTCATGTTCAAGGACAACGCGCATTTGATGAACATCATTGACAAAATTGTCTCCGCGGTCGGAAGACGGGTTGACGAATCCTCTCCAATGGTTGATGCGCGGCTTGCCGATGGGTCCCGCGTCAACGTAATTATTCCGCCGCTGGCAATTGACGGACCGCATATTTCCATCCGGCGATTTGGTCATATTCCTATCACTGAAGACGACTTGCTCAAGAATCAAACCCTGACCAAGCCGATGCTGGAGTTGTTGCGTGCCGCAGTGAGGGCCCGTATCAACATTGTGATTTCTGGAGGCACGGGCGCCGGCAAAACCACCCTGCTGAATGTTCTTTCCGGATACATTTCCGAGAAGGAACGAATCGTGACCATTGAAGATTCCGCCGAGTTGCAATTAAAGCAACGCCACTGCGTGCGGCTGGAAACGCGGCCCGCGAACATTGAAGGCACGGGTGCGATCATGCAGCGTCAGTTGGTGATCAACAGCTTGCGCATGCGGCCCGACCGCATAGTGGTGGGCGAAGTCCGTGGCGAGGAAGCGTTGGATATGCTGCAGGCGATGAACACCGGTCACGATGGCTCGATGACCACGGTCCACGCCAACAGCCCACGCGACGCAATTGCCCGTATCGAAACTATGGCGCTCATGGCCAACTTAAATCTTCCGGAAAAAGCGGTTCGACGGCAGATCGCTTCCGCCGTTCAGCTAATTGTCCAGATTTCGCGCTTTACCGATGGCTCACGCCGGGTGACCCATGTCACCGAAATCAGTGGCATGGAAGACGATGTCGTGAGCCTGCAAGACGTGTTCGTATTCGACAAGCAGGGGATATCTCCGGATGGGAGGGTGCTTGGCGCCTTTACCGCAACCGGAGTGCGACCCAATTTCTCAGAGCGATTGAATGCATCGGGAATTAACGTGCTGGCGTCGTGGTTCGAGCATTCGCACAGCGTGAACTAGAGGAAAAGACTGTAAATGCCTCCATTATTAATGTTTATCTTGTTGCTGACCGTAAGCTTCGCGGTCATCTTCTACCTCGTCCGGCCGACCAAGGCGGAGGTGGCGGTGCAGCGGCATCTGGAGACCATCAAGGTCGCGCAATCGGACGACCGTGGCGAAGAAGGCATGACTATTCTCAAAGAAGAAGGTTATAGCCCGAACCCGGCAATAAGCGGCATGGTGCGGCAGATTCCTGGCGCGAAAGAAACATTAGATCTGATCGGACAAGCCGGTAGGGCATGGCCAGTAAGCGCGGTTTTAGGCATCGTCGGCATTTCGATGCTGCTAACGGCCGCCATAACTTCCTTCTTTCTTCCAGACGTTCTTCCTCTGTTGGCCGCGCTCGTTGCGGGTGCTGTTCCATATAGTTATCTGCTGATTTTGCGGGAGCGGCGCTTAAGGTTATGTGACAAGTTGCTGCCTGAAGCAATTGATTTAATGGCTCGCGGCCTGCGTGCGGGTCACGCGTTGCCTGCTGTTCTGGAAATGGTCGGCGAAGAAATTTCCGAACCCCTGGGAGCCGAGTTCCGCACGCTGCACGAGGAGCAAACGTTTGGCCTGCCCTTAAGGGATGCGGTGATGAATATGGTGGGCCGGGTTCCCCGGGACGACATGCGCTTTCTGGCTACAGCGATTCTTTTGCAAAAGGAAACCGGCGGCAATCTTGCGGTGATCCTCGATAAAACCGCGGTAGTCGCGCGTGAGCGAGAGCGGTTGCGAGGCCAGTTGAGAATCTACACCGCCCAAGGCCGTATTACCGGCTGGATTCTCTGCATTATGCCGTTTCTCATGTTCGGGCTGCTGAGCATGTTGAACTGGAACACAGAAAAGGTTTTGTTTACAGATCACCTTGGGAAAATCGCGGTCTATACGGGCCTTGGTTTCATGGCTTGCGGGATCCTCGTGATTCGGCACATTGTGAACGTAAAGGTTTAGCGGATGACGCTCATTATTCTCGGCATTTGTTTATTCGTTGGCTTCGTGTTCCTGTTTCTGTTGCTGATGCCCCGTCCATCGGCAGCCGGAGCATTGCTGGAACAAGCCACCAAAACCAGCCGCGCTGCGGAAGGTGTTCCGGTTTGGCGCTCTGCGTTAAATGTCGATTATCTGGCGAAACCGTTCACCCTCTTGCGCGGACTTTTCTCGCCCGAGCCTGATCCGGATCTGGTGCGCCGGCTCACATTGGCAGGGTACCGCAAACCTGCGCACGCCGACGTTTTTTTGGGTGTGCGGCTAGCGATTCCGGCCCTTCTCGGAATGCTGGTTGCATTGTTTGTGCCGACCGCCACGATTTTATTTTTCCTGATGGCGGTTGGACTCGGTTTTTTTATTCCGGACTTCTGGCTCTCAAACGCGATCACGCGACGACGGCAAAAGATCAAGCTCAGTCTTCCCGATGGTCTGGATTTTCTGGCAATTTGCCTGGAGGCCGGGTTGGGACTCGATCAGGGAATCATTCGAATGGGCCAAGAGTTGCGGGTGAGTCATCCCGAACTGAGTGAAGAGTTTGTTCAAATTAATTTCGAGCAGCGGGCTGGGGTGGCGCGAGTACAGGCGTGGAGATCTTTCGCCGACCGCGTAGATCTCGAAAGCGTGCGCTCGTTTGTGGCGATGCTGGTGCAGACGGAACGCTTTGGGACCCCGATTTCGAAATCCTTGGGGATGTTTTCCGACGCGCTTAGGACTGCGCGCCGCCAAAGGGCCGAGGAGTTGGCAGCCAAGACCACCATCAAGTTGGTTTTTCCCTTGGTGTTTTTTATTTTTCCGACCATGGGAATCGTGGTTATGCTTCCGCCCTTCATCTCGATTGTGCGGAATTTGGAAAATTTCTTGAAGTAAGAACGCAGTCCCGGGTATTGGAAGCTAACTTCAAAAAGAGGTGAGGTAATGGATAACGTAACTCTGATTCGCGTGGTATCGGGCGTACTGGCGGTAGTGGTGTTTTTTACGCTGGTTTACAGAATGAAAAAGAAAGCGCCTCGTTAACTGCAAACATTTTGACCCCTAGAAAGGGCCGCGTATGTTCAGTAAGCAAAGGCACGTCTTTGTGTACAACAAAACCAGGGAGACCTTTCTGGCTTTTCGAGTTGCGGTCGCGGACTCGATCCTGGGCCGGTTAATTGGCCTGCTCGGAAGGAAATCCCTTGCTCCCGACAGCGGTGTCTGGATCGTTCCCTCAAATGCGGTGCACACTATCGGCATGCTGTTTTCGTTTGACTTGGTTTTGATCGACAAAGACTTCAAGGTAGTAGGATTACGGGAGCTGGTTCGACCATTTACCGTGACCTGGCCGAACCATCGGGCCGAGAGCGTGATCGAGCTTCCCGCACATTCGATCTTTCGAAGTCGGACCCAAATCGGCGACCAATTGCTGATTGAAAGGTACGAAGCGAAAAAGCCTCCGCGATCCGGCGTGCCTGCCGGGGACACGCCGGATCAGGAACGCCCCAGCGTGAATGTAGCCGTGGCAGGACCGCGTGCGCAAGCGGTGGCTCAACAGAGTTCTGCAATGGATCTGTCACGATCCAACTACGTTGACAGCGAAACCTGGTGAATTCATACAGGCGGTACACTCATTGCCAGCTTGCAGAAATATTCATTCCGCGCTGAATTCTTTCTCTATAAGACATAACCGCAATGAACCCTATCCTACCCTGAACGAAACCGACGCTCGAGCTTCGTGGTTTATGGCTTTGAAGGAACGATTGACCACGAAACTATATCCGGATTTCCTTTTCCGGATGCTTGCGCTCGTACCAGCACGGCGAATATCCCCCGTGCGGAAACAAAGCATTCACACACGTGTCCGGCTGCGGCGGTTGGTAGTCGTACTCCGTCTTGCCGCTTTTCTCCTGAATGGAGTAATAAAATTGCACCATCACCGTGCCGTAGGGAGTGTGACTGGTCGCACGTCGGTATCGCCAGACCAGGTAATCGACGGCGTACAGGAGCACGCACGCGGAAATTAATGTTGCTAGGCCAATGACTGCGATCTTCTTCATCGGCAATCGGTCTTCATCGGCAAATCTTCTTATTGGCGATTGAGCCGCTTCAATTTACAGTTAAATAACAACTACTAAGACTGACTTGCTTACGATGAATTAGGGAGCCTATGTTCACGAGTTCGAATCGAACGGTAAATGCCGCATTTTCGCGCCGCTGGTTGATTGCTACCCTGCTTGCGTTCTTGTGTTGTGACGCGGCGACGGCCCAGTCTCAGGAACTACGATTCCACTTTGATCCCTCGAAAACCACAATCGCCTTCACTTTAGGCGACATTCTGCACACCGTCCATGGCTCGTTTCAACTGAAAAGCGGCGACGTCGAATACAGGATTCCAACCAGATCTGTGACCGGCAATCTTATTGCCGATGCCACCTCCGGGCAAAGCGGCAATCACAGTCGTGATCGCAAAATGCATAAGGAAATTTTGGAGAGTGCTAAGTATCCGGTAATCAGCTTTCGTCCCGACCGCGTTGAGGGAAATGTAGCCACGTTGGGAACGTCAAATCTTCAGGTGCACGGAATATTTTCCATTCATGGCGCTGACCACGAGCTAACGATGCCGGTACGGGTGGAGGTGTTTCCTGATCACTGGACTGCCGACACTCACTTCACCGTTCCATATGTGAAATGGGGGATCAAAAACCCGAGCACGTTCATGCTGCGGGTCAGCGAATCAGTTGAAATTGACGTTCACTCGTCTGGTGTAAATCCTTCTTTCGGTGGCGCGCACTAAGGTTTTGCTCCAGGCAAATCTTCAAATCAAATGCAGCAGATATCTCAATCAAAGTGAGGCAGTGACTCGTGCCGTCGAACATGTTGCCTCTCTCATCATAAGGATCAAGAACTGGCGTTATTACGGAATTGGCGCCTGTGCCAAATTCGAATACGCGCTTTCAGTGCCGTTCGAATCTACTGCAGTCGTCGCGTAGTAATACATCTGTCCTGAGATAACGCTGCCGTCTGTGTACACCGTAGCAGTGTCAAGCGACGGGTTGATTTTTGTGAAGGGGCCGCCGGGCTGAGTGCCGCGGTAGACATTGTAGCCGGCTACAGGAGAGCTGCTCGCTATCCAGGAGAGATTGACGTCGTGCGCGACCGGTGCCGTGATCATAACCGACGCGCTTGCTGAACTATTCGGGTCATAAGTACTCTGGGCGGTCACTGTGACCGGACCTGCGGGCGCGCTTGCCGGAGCAGTGTAGAGGCCGGTTGAGGAGATGGATCCAACTGATGCATTCCCGCCTAGCACGCCGGAGACCGACCAGCTGACCGAAGTATAGGTCGTGCCAGAAACCGCGACCGCAAATTGTTGTGATGCACCGACCTGCAACGTCGCGGTGCCAGGTGAGATCGAAACCGAAATCGCGGCTGGAGGCATGATCGAAACAGCCGCGCTGGCCGAAGCCGTTGACTGAAACGCGCTCTGCGCCGTCACCGTGACCGAGCCAGATGGTACGACTGCCGGAGCGCTGTAGATGCCGGAAGAGGAGATTGTTCCAACCGCGGAGTTCCCTCCGATATTGCCGTTAACTAACCAGTTAATTGCTGTGTTGCCGGTGCCTGATACCGTTGCAGCAAACTGTTGCGATTGCCCAGCCTGCAAACTGGACGCAGTCGGGGATATGGTCACCGATACCCGGCCATTATGGTTTCCCCTATTTCCATTACCCGCATACGAAACAGGTAAGCAAAAAAAGAGACACATTCCGAAGATTGCGATCAGGGTGGGGGAGGAATTCTTCATGCATTTGATCTTCCTCGACCTGGCAATCAGCTACAACGTCTCAAAAGGTCATCTAGCCATACAGTAAAAGGACATAGGGGGACATCTCAGGAGGACGTATCTGCAGGAGGAATTTTCAAAACGACATTTCGACTGACAAAATCAGTGTGCCACCTCTGTGCGAAAGAGCAAAAACGTTTCTCGAATGCGAGTACTACTAGCGGCAAGGTCGCCATCGCACCTGGTTACGTTTCTCTCCTATATTTCACGGATTTTTCCAGCTGCATTATCTAATCAGGTTCAGCCATGAGGTCAACTCTCTTATTCAGCGGCCATGAAACACCATTGCGCACTCTAACCTACCTCTCTCCTAAGCCATCTTCAAACTCAGTGCGAACTTTTCCATCACGGCTGATGGTGTGCACCGCGAACCCCAGTTCGCCTCCCCATGGCAACCACGCGGTCGATGGCGCCACGTGCCAGGTGATTCCCTCCCGCTCGAAAACTCGGCCGTTGTGCCAATGGCCTACCAGCATATCTTTAATGCCCAGCTGCCGCAGAGCTTTCATCTCTTTTGAACGGTAGGGTTCGCTGATTACCCAGTAGGGCTTGGGATCGGGAAATTTTCCGTCGTGAAAAATCGGGATGTGCTGCACTCCGATCACGACCTGTTTAGAGTCGGGCGATTGTTGCGCAAGTCCGTTTAGCCATGACAGCATTCGTTCGGACTCGTCTTCGGTTTCTGGGGGAAGGGGTGCCGGCGACTTGGCCTCATACACGTCGTAATTCCCCAGAAGTTGCGAATCGATCACCACAAACCGGACAAATTTGATTTGAAAATCGTAGTAATCCTTCCCAAAAACATTGCGATAGCGCTCAACGTCTTTGGCGTGAACATCGTGATTTCCCGGCGCATAATAAAGTGGAGCATTCAGCTTTTTGAGTATTGACCGGGCTTCTTCCCAATCGTGCGGATTCTCTCCAATGTCGCCTGAAAGAATTACCGCATCCGGGTGCCGGTCGTTAATCATTTTCACGGCCTGCTTAAGATTCTCAGCCGCATGGGGTGCGTGGTGGTCCCCCAGATGGGTATCGCTGATTTGCACGATCGAAACCTGGTCGTCGCGATCGTCCCTGGCGCGGGGGGAGTCTTGACCCAAACCCGGCGCAGCCGCAACGAAGTACAGAAAAAGGCACAGCGCCGGAGTGAACAGAAATTTTAATTTCATAAATTTCCTAGAAGCAGAACGGCTGCTCTGGGTTGTGCGCTTAGGACCGAATTTCGCTTTCCTAATCATTTTGCATTATTGACCAAGGTGACGCGTGCAACTACATTCCTGAATTCTGGAGAAGCTGTCTGACAATAAGTTGGAATTATGAGGAGCTCCTCTTCCATCATGCCAGGTCCAACTAAGAACCGCCGTTGGAAAAAGATCACTGCGTGGATTCTCACCGGCTTATTCGTAGTGTGGGTCGCATTCGTTACCTTCATGTGGCAGAACATGCATAAGCCACCGGAAGAGTTCGCTCGCGTAATGTCGCACATGCCATGGGAAGTCTTTCTGATCGTGCCCTTTGAAACTTTGTGGACCCGGGCCCGTGCTGGCAATTTGAATCTGGGGGATTCGGCACCTGACTTCTCACTAGTTAAGCTCGATAAAACGGCAACAGTGCATTTTTCTGAGATCAACAAAATCCAACCCGTGGTGATGATCTTCGGCAGCTACACTTGACCGCCATTCCGGCGGGAGGTTCCCGCCCTCAACAAGCTCTACGATCAATACGCAAATCAAGTTGCGTTTCTAGTGGTGTACATCACCGAAGCCCATCCCTCTGACGTGTGGCAGATGGAAAGCAACATTAAAGATAAGGTTATCTTTGCCACTCCCAAGGACGAACAAGAACGGGCGCTGATTGCTGGGGCTTGCGTGAGGAAGCTGGGCATCAAGTTTCCCGCTGTCCTCGACGAATTCGGAAATTCCACTGAAAAGGCCTACACCGGGTGGCCCGATCGTATTTATTTGATTGACCAGAACGGCCGGGTCGCCTACAAGAGCAAGCCCGGCCCATTCGGATTCAAAGCCGCGGAATTGAGCACAGCTCTTGCCAAGTTACCCAAATCGCACACGGCGGAGACTCACTCATCTTCAAAGACTGAGATTTTCGGACGAATGTAGCCCCTGGGTTGAAATAAAGTAGCAAGGACATACTTTCCGGATTCGCTCCCGTCGCAGCGCATACATTAAATACTGCAATTGCTCTAAGGCGATAGGAAATCTTACCTCGTCATCCGACGATTCTTCTGCCTCAAACACCTTTTGTGGACCGAAACTATCTACGCCGTTGCGGTGTTTCCTCACAAAGAGGGTTTGGAAGACGTTTTGCAAGAGTAACCGTGGGAGCGAGATATTATGGAATCCGTCGTTAATTCTGAAGTGCGTGAATTGTGCCGGGCGGTTTCGCAGGAACAAGACTCGGAACGACTCAAGACACTGCTGGACGAACTGCTGACCGTATTGGATGAACGCCAACTCTTGGCATCGTTATTGTAAGCAGTACTTTCCGGGTTGGCCGCCGTCGATGGGAAGCGCCCAACCGCTCAAAGTCCGCCCTTATCCTGTCGAGCCATGTACAAGTGGCGTATCTTCCACGCCTTGTGGTTCAGGCCAACTCAAAGATGATGTGCAATCCGGCTGACACCGTCGCCGGTGCTGCTCTTTTTTATTTTTTATTATATGCCTTGACACGTATATACTAATGCGAGTATATATAGGCCATGGAATCTGTTTTTGAGATCATCGCGGAGCCGAACCGCCGGGCGATATTGAGCTTGCTGGGCCTGTCACAACAGTCAGTGGGAGAGATCGAGCGTCAACTTCGCATGCCGCAACCGACCGTATCCAAACACCTGCGCGTGCTCCGCGACGCCGGTTTCGTGGAATCCACAGTTGATGCACAGCGCCGCCTTTACCGCCTGAAACCTGAACCGCTGCACGAGGTGGATATGTGGCTGGCTCAATTCCGCAGGTTCTGGTCCGCTCACGTTGATGCTCTCGAACGCCACCTCGACCGCATGGATAAAACGAGACAAGCTCAATCAACGGCAACCAAAACAAAGAAGACTACGCGGCCCAAACCGCGACCCAATAAGACAGACGTAATGAATAAAAGACGTAATAAATGAAGGAGAAAACGAAATGAAAATTAAAGTGACCAGCCTATATGTGGACGATCAGGAAAAGGCCTTGCGCTTTTATACTGAAGTGTTGGGTTTCGTGAAGAAGAATGACTTCAGTCAGGGCCCATATCGCTGGCTAACCGTAGCCTCGCCGGAGGAGCCGGACGGCGTCGAGCTCCAGCTGGCGCTGAACAACAATCCCGCCGCCAAAGCGTATCAGCAGGCGCTCTTTCAGCAGAACCAGCCCGCGACCATGTTCTTCACCGACGACATCAAGGGCGACTACGAACGGATCAAGGGTCGCGGTGCCGAGTTCACTATGCCGCCGACCGACGTGACCGCCTCTACAATTGCAATGCTGAAGGACAGTTGCGGCAACCTCATTCAGCTCACGCAGCTGAAACGCTGGTAAGGCGGGCGTTCCACGGGCTGTTACGATCTCCGCACTGACCGCGAACGCGACAAACTGGTACTAGCCGCGCAGCGGTGGATATAAGTAGCCCGGGAAGTGCGGGGAAAGCAATAAAGGGACGGTCGAGGCCGCCTCTGCCGAGGAAACGAATTTCGTGACAGCCCCCGTCGGCATGGATCCATCAATGCCGACCAAAAAGGAAAGCAAGGAGAAGAGGATGACCGATCTCGAGCAGTACACATCGGGTCCGGCCTACGGAGCGCACGTAAAAAAGGACGGGCCACTGAAAGACAAGTGGACGCTCATCCTGGTCCGAGAGCTGCGCCATCCGCCGGAAAAAGTCTGGCAGGCGCTAATCGACCCGGCGCAACTGCGTGAGTGGGCCCCGTTTGTGGTTGATGGGAGTATGGATACGGTCGGAAAGACAGTGAAGCTTACCTGGGTCGGAAATCCCATGCCGATCGACACCAGAGTTACGCGAGCCGAGGCTCCCGAGGTGCTTGAGTACGGCGATATTCGCTGGGAGCTCGAAGGCACTGGTTCCGGCACGCGCCTGACGCTGTGGCACAACATTGACCGCCGCTTCGTTTCGTGGGGCGCCGCGGGCTGGCACATTGCTTTCGACTTTCTGGATCGGCTGCTCAGTGGAAGTCCGCTTGGCCGCATTGCCGGAATCGAGGCGATGAAGTCGGAGGGATGGAAGCGATTGGTCGGCGAGTATGCAAAGCAATTTGGCGCAGACCCGCCAAAGTGGTCGCCGGGAACTTAGAAAATTGAAAGCAGACGTCCTAAGATTTAGGAAAGAGAGAAACTTTATGTCAACAGCAGCACAAGTCGTAGATTCACAGTTGGTCTCTAATCACAATGCCACGCAAACACATTCTGCCCTGAACGCTACGCTCTGGTCGGCACAAGTTTTGTGGGGCGTGCTCTTCAGCTTCACCGGTTTCGGCAAAATCCTCTGTTTCAACCAGGCAGTTTGGAACCAGACGCTCCACCAACCTGTGGCATGGTTCCATGCGGTGCCGCAGGAATTGTTCGTTTTCATTGGCATTTGCGAATTCCTGGGAGGTATTGGCCTTATTCTGCCAGGAATAACCGGAATCGAACCGAAGCTTGTGCCGCTGGCCGCTGCCGGCATCTCTCTGATTATGATTCTCGCGATCGGATTTCACATAGCGCGAGGCGAGTACAGCTTCTTTGTTCCAATGAACCTCGTGCTCGGCGGAGTCGCCGTATTCATAGCCTATGGACGGTTATATGCGAGGCCAATCGCGGCACGGCCGGCGAGCGCACTCCGCGTGCTCTCAGGGCTCGTGGCTCTCGGCGCACTGGTGTTCGCTGGCTGGTTTCCGGTCTGGTATCAATTGACGCATGCTCACTGACGGATGCTCCTCGGCGCGAAGATACGATACTCTCTGGAGAGACGAGCCGAACTCATATGACCGCAGCCGATTTTCGTAGAATCGCACTCAGCCTGGAAGGAGTCGAAGAGTACCCACACGAAGGGCTGCCGGCTTTCCGCGTGGGCGGCAGGAAATTTGCTTCGCTGGCCTCGCAGGCAGAGGGATACGGAAACCTGATGCTTACGCTGGAGCAGCAGGCTGCATTTGTTGGCGAAATGCCGGAAGTTTTCCTGCCAATTCCCGGTGGCTGGGGAAGAATGGGGCATACGCATATTCGCCTCGCACGAGCGAGCGAGGATGTGCTGGCGGGCGCGCTGCGAACCGCGTGGAAACTGCGGGTTGATCAAAACGCCAAGACCGGCCAGAAAAAACCACGCGCCACACTGAGGCAGAGCAACAGATAAGAAGTACAGGAGCAAACCAATGACTGCGAAAAAAGTGCAAAAGACAAATGGTCACAAAAGAGAGTTGTCATCCGCTCAATGCCAACAGCTCCTCAGAACATTGCAAGCCCGTTTTCAGGCGAATATGGCCCGCCACAAGGGCCTGGTTTGGGGAGAGATAGAAGACAAGCTGGAAGCGAACGCAGACAAGCTGTGGTCGCTCAGCGAAATGGAAAGAACTGGCGGCGAGCCAGACGTAATTGGGCACGACAAGAAGACCGGCAACTTCATTTTCTGTGATTGCTCAGCTGACAGCCCGAAAGACCGCAGAAGCCTTTGCTACGACCGTGACGCGATTGAGTCAAGAAGAGAAAATAAACCAAAAGGCAGCGCGATGGATATGGCATGTGCGATGGGCATTGAGCTTTTAACGGAAGAGCAATATCGAGAGCTGCAGAGGCTCGGCGAGTTCGACACAAAAACCTCGAGCTGGGTCAAAACACCTTCGGATATCAGAAAACTCGGCGGCGCCCTCTTTTGTGATCGCCGCTATGACACAGTTTTCATCTATCACAACGGCGCGGAATCTTACTATGCCGCTCGCGGCTTCCGCGGCTGGCTGAGGGTTTAAATTTATCCGTTTTCAACGCGTGTCTTTATATCCGAGTACGCCGCATCGATCAGCCTGTTCAGTGCCGCGGCGTTTGTGGCCATTCCCGGCTTCAGCTTCACATGCCGCATGAACTTGCCCGTGCCTTGCAACAATCGGGCGGGATCCGGCAACGCTGCGCCTTGAAAGAACCCCACGTTTACGTGCGAAGTGAATACGTTGACGTAGCCGAAGGGCGCATCTCCCAGACACGCAACCGGACACCCGTCGTGCAAAAGCTCTCGGACTTCGTCTCCGCATTGTCGCATCACCTCAAACCACCGATGCGCAAGTTTTCCCAATTCGCCTGCGTGCTCTTGCATCCAAGCGTCGATGGCGGGATCCCGCTCGACAGCGCCATTGAATCGCAGCAATTCCGTTCTCATCATCTCCCAATCAATTCTGTTGTCATCGTTTCGCAGTTTTGAAAGCTGGTCAACTCAAGGCTTTAGCTCGAATACGATATTGACGCCTAGTTATCGAATTTAACTTGTTACTTGAAAAAGAGCCGATTTTTGATTGAATAACTCCCACCGGGAGCCGCAATGAAAATCTATAACCTCGCAGGTTATTTAATTATTGTTTCGTACTTGTTGGCCTGTATGTATTCTGCTCCGGCCCAGCTGGGACCATGGATCGGAATTTTGATGGGCGGAGCTTATCTGATTTTTTGTTGGTTTATGGGTGGGTTGTACTTGGCCGATGTTCTGCATCTGGGAATTGCCCATCGAGCATTGGACTACAAAGAGTGGTTCATAAAAACGGTCACGATCGTGAATAACGTCTTCGCGATCTATGTAGATCCGATTGCCTGGGTGAATCGCCACCGATTGCATCATAAAAATGCCGACCATGACGGGGATCCTAACAAGCTTTCAGACGATGGTTTTTGGCGAACCATGTATCTCTGCTTGATGCCTTATCACTGCATTGAGAATTTGACGACCGACAAAATTTTGCACTCTCGCACTTTTCGGATCGCTGCGAACCCGCTTTTCGCAATCATTGTTCAAGCCTCCAGTTTTTATCTTTTGTGGAGGTTAGCTCGAAGTTTGAAGTTTGCACTTTTGATGTGGATTGGAACGCGAGTTTTTGCGCTGTGGGTCAACATGATTCAAAACTATTGGACCCACACCCGAGAATTCGGATATCGACGTTATCACGATGACGATAACGCCATGAACATTGGCGAGTGGCTGCCGGTCACGGCAACTTTTAGCGCTTGCCTTCAAAATAATCATCATCACTATCCGGGTATCTTGCGATTGAGTCACGACGAATCGGAATATGATTTCGGATTTTTGACGGTCAAAGTTATGAAGGCTCTTGGCTTGGTAAAGCCAACACCCAGAGGTGAAACCATACCGGAGGACATTCCGTTGCGTGCGCTCGGTTTTTAGGCGTTCTTCTTCTTTGGCGTGAATGGTTCGATGGTCTGTCCCAAAAAACCAGGCGCAATCTCTTCGCCATCGAGACCATAGCGCTCCGGCCACTCATCAGGATAGTAGTAAGTCCCAAACAGTTTATCGATCCATGGGAAATGAATGGCAAAGTTCTTGTCGATGCCCTCTTTTTGCGAAGTATGGTGCCAGTGATGGTATCTGGGCATAACTAGGAACTTTTCCAGCCATCTCGCACTGAGCCGGAAATTGCAGTGGGTCCAAGTGGCATGCAGGGTGACAAAAATCAGATACGCGAAGATGATCGCTTGCGAAAATCCCAGCATAAGCGGAACGAGAATAAAGCCGCGGACAAGCGTGTCGTCAACAAAGTGAGATCGTGAACCGGCGATCCAATCCAGTGCCTTGGAAGAATGATGAACCGCATGGAAGCGCCACAGGAAAGGAACCTTGTGCAAAGCCAGATGGATGAAATATTCACAAATGTCCGCAACCACGACAGCGAAGAAGAACTGCAACAGCCAAGGCAGACGAGCGATTGAATGTTGAAGAACAGGAATCCCCAAATATTTCGTCGCCAGCGTGGCGGGCAACAAAACCATAAAAGATAAAATCTGTATGGGCAGATGCGTGGACATGAAGTAAACCACATCCAAAACCCAATCTTTTCTGAACGTTCCTTGTTCCGGATATTGCGGCCAGATCCGTTCCAGTGGCACGTAGATCAGCGCCATCAAAAGCATGTCGAGCAAGAACCAGTCCAGGCCGATTGCAGGGCCCTCGTGCAGAGTCTCGTTTATGGGTACGCTCGATCCTCCCAACAGCGTTGCCGCGGTGGCAAGCGATAGTCCGGTCAATCCTAAGATTTTTTTCTTGCGCAGAATCGAAGAGATCACTCCAAATACAAGCGCGCCCACGATGAGGCATTGAATTAACAGCCGCATGGTGTGCATGGGATAATGCGTGCGCAGCTCAGGAGAGCTTAGTAGCTGAGGAAAGTGCAGGCACAAGACCGCGCCGAAGGAAAGAAATCCCAAAAACGCGGATAATATCCCGCTCCACCAACCGGTTCCAAAGCCGGTAGCCTCCGCATCGCCGAAGAGGTCATTGATCTTCTGCTCGATCACGATGTCTGCTAGTTTACGTTTCTCGGGTCGCGCAAGCCATCAGAAAAAGGCACTCAGGCCGTTACTGACGTGTGCCGGCTGAAGGTCGTTTTGGCAACATGCCGCTTGCCCAAGTGAGCCGATACGAAATGAGCTCAGGCGGTCGGCGGTGGCGCTCAATTTCAAGAGCAAAGATAATTTGAAGACTCCGGAAACGTCCCTCCCCTAAATTTCGCAAGAACCGCAAAATTTAATGTGGCACCCCGTTATTCTTCCCGCCGACCTCAGGCTGCTACTTCGAACCGATCGGCGTTCATTACTTTGCTCCACGCGGATGCGAAATCTTTCGCAAACTTCTCCTTCGCGTCCGCGCACGCATAGACTTCCGCCAGGGCGCGCAGTTGCGAGTGCGAACCGAAGATCAAGTCCACGCGAGTAGCAGTCCACTTCACTTGGTTCGTCTTGCGATCGCGGCCTTCGTATACTGGCCCAGCTCCGTTCGACTGTGCAGATGGTTGCCATTGGGTCCTCATGTCAAGCAAGTTGACGAAAAAGTCATTGGTCAACGTGCCCGGTGTTTTGGTGAAGACACCGTGCTTGGAGTTGCCGGCGTTAGCTCCCAGCACACGCAGGCCGCCAACCAGCACCGTCATTTCGGGCGCGGTCAACTTTAGCAGCTGCGCTTTATCCACCAACATTTCTTCAGGTGACAGGCGCTGTTTTCCGCGCAAATAGTTACGGAATCCATCTGCTCTTGGTTCTAGCGGTTCAAAGGACTCAACGTCGGTTTGCTCCTGCGAAGCATCCATACGGCCCGGCACGAAGGGGATGTTCACGTCGGTTCCAGCATCTTTGGCAGCTTTCTCAATCGCCGCGTCGCCGCCGAGAACGATCAAGTCCGCCAGCGAGACTTTCTTTCCGCCAGATGCTGAGCCGTTGAAGTCTTTCTGAATGCCTTCCAGTTTCGTCAGCACTTTCTCCAACTCCGTCGGCTGATTCACCTCCCAGAATTTTTGCGGGGATAGCCGAATGCGCGCGCCGTTTGCTCCACCGCGCTTGTCAGAGCCGCGGAAGGTTGAAGCCGATGCCCAGGCGGTTGAGACCAGTTGGGAAATTGTCAGACCGGATGCCAGGATTTTCGCCTTCAGCGCCGCAATGTCCCGCTCGTTGATCAACGGATGATTCACCGGCGGGATCGGATCCTGCCAGGGCAGCTGCTCTTTCGGAACCAGCGGGCCGAGATAGCGGACGATCGGGCCCATGTCACGATGGGTAAGCTTGAACCATGCTCGGGCAAACGCGTCGGCGAACTGATCGGGATGCTCGTGGAAGCGGCGCGAGATCTTCTCGTAAGCCGGATCGAAGCGCAACGCGAGATCGGTAGTCAACATCGTCGGCGCATGGCGTTTGGATGGATCATGCGCATCCGGCACGGTACCATTGCCTGCCCCGTTTTTTGGCCTCCACTGATGTGCGCCGGCAGGGCTCTTGGTAAGTTCCCATTCAAAGCCGAACAAGTTGTTGAAGAAATTGTTGCTCCACTTAGTCGGTGTCTGGGTCCAGGTGACTTCCAGACCGCTGCCGATGGTATCAGCGCCGAAACCTTTGCCGAACTTATTCTTCCAACCAAGACCTTGGTCTTGGATTTCGGCGCCCTCCGGTTCGGGGCCGACGTAGTCTGCAGGAACCGCCGCGCCGTGAGTTTTGCCGAAGGTATGGCCGCCGGCGATCAGCGCAACTGTCTCTTCGTCGTTCATCGCCATCCGACGAAAAGTCTCGCGAATGTCCCTGCCTGCGGCAATTGGATCGGGCTGGGCATTGGGGCCTTCCGGGTTCACATAAATCAAACCCATCTGCACTGCCGCCAGAGGATCAGCAAGATCACGATCGCCGCTGTAGCGCTCGTCGGCCAACCACGTGCCTTCAGGTCCCCAAAAAATATCATCTTCGGGTTCCCATGTATCGGCGCGACCGCCGCCGAATCCGAACGTCTTGAATCCCATGTCCTCGAGAGCGACGTTTCCGGCGAGAATCATCAAGTCGGCCCAAGAAATCTTGCGTCCGTATTTCTGCTTGATCGGCCATAGAAGCCTGCGCGCCTTGTCGAGGTTCACGTTGTCGGGCCAACTGTTGAGCGGGGCGAAGCGCTGCTGCCCGGCTCCAGCGCCGCCGCGGCCATCGCCAATGCGGTACGTGCCTGCGCTGTGCCACGCCATGCGGATAAACAGCCCCCCGTAATGTCCAAAGTCTGCCGGCCACCAATCCTGCGAGTCGGTCATGAGCGCGTGAAGGTCTTTGATCACGGCATTCAGGTCGAGGCTCTTGAATTCTTTCGCATAATCGAACTCCTCGCCCATGGGATCGGACAGAGGAGAGTGTTGATGCAGAACTCGCAAGTCCACCTGACTGGGCCACCAGTCGCGGTTCCTCCGCGCAGTGGCACCGTGGTTGAACGGGCATTTGGATTCGGTTGCGTTTTTGTTCTGATCTTCAGGTGAAACACTTCCCGATGAAGATGCAATCGTATTTTCCATGTGCTTTGGGGTTTCCATATGAAGTTTCCTTTTGAATTAGTTCGAAATTGTAATGATCGGCTGCTTCAATCAACTACGGTCCGCAATTATGCCCTGCCAATGTTTTGGACATTTAACAAATATCCACACATGTCCATACTCAACCGGAAGAACGTCCAGTGCATTTCGCGCAAAGCCCTCTAAAAATAAGCTGGCATTCGCGGACCACTCGCTTCCCTAAGGAACGCGCGCGCGGCTTGGGCACGTCGTACCACTTGACGTCCTCAACATTGCCGCAACGATCACAGACGAAATGATGGTGGCGCACGCCTTCCAGATCGAATCGCCCGGCGCGGCCCTCGACGGCCACTTCACGCACCAGGCCCGCTTTCACCAGGTCTCGCAGATTGTTGTAGGTTGTAGCCCGTGAAGAGCGAGGATCCACGCGATTTACGGCTTTAAAAATTTCCGCAGCTGTCGGATGCCCTTTGTGGTCCGTTAGGAATGCCATCACAGCATAACGCTGCGCAGTGCAGCGCAGGCCGCTGCTCTGCAAAGTCTGTTTGATGGATGCGGATTCTATCAATCTAATTAGATTATATCTAAGTTTAGTCTTTATCTGAATTAAAATTTAGGAGGGCAGCGTGGTAACACCGACTGACGGATCATTTCAGTTTCCGAATAGCCAACGACTCCCAAACAGCCAAGTTAGTCTGTTATTCCGGACGATTGTTTGACAACAGATAATGCCCAGTCTAGCATCGTGATTGGGTAAGCTATCTCTTCTTACTCTTTCAGGTTCTCTGAACTAAGTCAGCCCATCTGAAGTTCTCTCTCTTAGCAACCCGAGCGAAGGAGTCCGCATGCGTAAGGAATGGCGATTCCCGTGTGTGGTATTGCTGACGATTCAATTGGCCAGTGCTGCAGTCGCGCAGCGAGTCGTGACCGAATCCGGCGTCATATCCGGAGTAATGGAGAACGGGTTGACTGTCTACAAAGGCGTCCCGTTCGCTTCCCCGCCGGTGGGTGACTTGCGTTGGCGCTCCCCGGCACATGCCACACCCTGGACCGGCACCCGTAAGGCAGACACATTTGCCCCAGCGTGCATGCAAGTGGGAGTCTCCATGCCCGGCGAGATGCCACCTGCAGTGAGTGAGGATTGTCTGTACCTCAACATCTGGACGCCCGCGAAGCCAGATACAAAGGTTGCGAAGGATCGCCTACCCGTGATCGTTTGGATATACGGCGGGGGATACACCAACGGGTCGGCCTCGATGCCCTTGTACTGGGGCGACCAGCTAGCGAAAAAAGGCGTCATCGTTGTCACCATCGCCTACCGCCTCGGTCCACTAGGTTTTCTCGCGCTTCCTGAATTAACGCGCGAGTCCCTACACCACTCGTCCGGGAACTATGGCCTGATGGATCAGATCGCCGCGCTTGAGTGGATTCAGAGGAACATCGCCGTTTTTGGCGGTGACCCTAAATGTGTAACCATCGCCGGTCAATCCTCCGGGTCGATCTCGGTCAGCATCCTTATGGCATCACCTCTCGCGAAAGGCTTATTTCAGCGCGCCATCGGAGAAAGCGGCGGCCTGTTTGAGCCGCTACAGCTCGCACCAAAGTTCCTTCTCGCCAATGCAGAACAAGACGGAGAAAAGTATGCCGTTTCTCTCGGTGTGGGATCGCTCAAGGAACTTCGCCAGATGCCAGCGACCTTGCTTACCGGCAACGCGCACGGCATTGTCCACCCGGTGATCGAACCGTACGTGCTTCCTCTTTCACCTTACGAAGCATTCGTTGCAGGGCAACAGAATGACGTTCCGCTGCTGATCGGTTCCAACGCCGACGAGGCAAGGGCGATGGTGGATGTAACGCACGACACCGCGGCGACGTTCGACAGCGACATGGAACATAGTGTCGGCCAGCTTCCCCCTGCTCTGCTTGCAGCATATCCCCATGCAACCGACGAAGAGGCTCGGCAGGCGCAGCTCGATCTCGAACGCGACCTCCGCTTCGGCTGGGACATGTGGGCTTGGGCACGGCTGCAAGCCGGGGCTAAAAAAAGTCCTGTCTTCTATTACTCGTTTCGAAAGCCGCCGCCCTTTCCACTCGGCTCCGTATATGCGGGTTGGGGCGCCAGCCACTTCGCGGAGCTCTGGTATGTCTTCGACCATCTGGATCAGTCCCCCTGGAACTGGACTGCGGCCGATCGGAAAATGGCCGAGGAAATATCCAGCTATTGGGTTAACTTCGCGAGGTCGGGCAATCCGAACGGCCACGAACTTCCCTTGTGGCCGGCATTCACCAACACGGACAGCAAGGTTCAATATCTGGGCGATCCGATCACGGTAGGCGGCGTTGCAAATATTCGTGGCCTCAGTGTATTCGACACCGTCTACACGAAGGTGCGTGGCACGCCCTTTGCAGCACGGTGACGCCGTTCATGACGACATTGATCGTGCACGATTAGTTGCCAACTACGCGGGCTTCTCTCGCGGTTGCTCCCGACTCACGAGCAAGCCGGAAGTTAACTGTGACTTTTTTATGCCAAGTGAACCGTTCCGTCCAGCTGATACACTTTGCGCCGGACTCACGCTACGCTCTTGCAATACTCGGGAGCTACGCTGAGGGAAGCGCAAGCGCAGCTCGGTCATACAAAGATGTCCACTACGCTCGAAATCTACACCGTCTCGATTCCGCAAGCCCAGCGGAGGGCAGTCAAAAATCTTTCGCGAATGGTGACGAGTTGGCCAAAGTCGGGGAGAAGCTGCCAATGCTCACTCAGCAGATTCAATGAGATAAATGGTAGGCACGTGGGGACTCGAACCCCAGACCTCTACCGTGTCAAGGTAGCGCTCTAACCAACTGAGCTACGCGCCTAAGAGTGATTGATGCTTCAGGCATTTTAACACTCACCCGGCAATGGATACTGCCGGCGCAATTCGGGAGCGGGTCGTCTTCACAATTGTCACAAACTTGCGCGCGGTCTCGATGATGACTTCAGTTTTGCCTGATTTTAGCGCTTCCGCGTGAACCAGTTCGCTCCCCACGCCTAAAGCCTCGGCTCCGGCTTCCAAGAATTCCGCGGCTGTGCTTAGGTTCACGCCACCCGTGGGGACAAGCGGAATCTGCGGCAGTGGTCCTTTGATGGCTTTGATATATTTTGCGCCGCCGACCTGTCCACAAGGAAATACTTTGACGAAGTCCGCTCCTGCCTTCCATGCCTTAACAATTTCCGTTGGGGTGAGCGCGCCTGCCATGATCAGCAAGTTTTCTCTGGTTGCGAACTCGATAGTTTCGACGTTCAATGCCGGACTCACGAGAAATTGCGCGCCGGCGTCGCGGCAGCGTCGCGCAGCTTCGGCGTCGAGAACCGTTCCGGCGCCGATCAGGAGTTTTGATGCGTTCGACTTAACCAGATCACGAATGACTTCCACTGCACCGGGCACGGTCATCGTGATCTCGACGATCGGGATTCCGCCCGCGGCAACGGCTTCCGCGGCCATCAACGCCTCACGCTGAGAAGAAGCACGCACCACAGGCACGATGCCGATTTCTACAATGCGATCGTGAACTGATTTTTTATCCATTGCTGTTCCTTTGAGAAGTCCGAACGCTCAATCGGCGGGCGTGGACGCCCGCCGTTACACGAGCTGACGTGATACACGAATTTGTGTGTAGTCCCGGCAGTCCCGGTCGCCTACGCGCGGGCAGTTCACACTCAGCGTGCAATCCGAGCGCCCACCCCTTTCATGATCTGAATCACTTCTTTCAAGCTGGCCATGCTGGTGTCCCCGGGAGTAGTCATGGCCAGTGCTCCGTGTGCGGCGCCGCATTCGACGGCCCACTGCGGCCCTTCTCCGGCGAGGAAACCATAAATCAGCCCTGATGCGAAAGAATCCCCTCCGCCGACGCGATCGAAAATCTCCAAGCCCTCGCGATCTTTGGCCTGATAAAACTGGCCATCACAATAGCAGATCGCGCCCCAGTCGTTTCTAGTCGCGGTGTGGGCTTTGCGAAGCGTAGTGGCGACCACATCAAAAGGATAGTCTTTCAACACTTGACCGATCATCTGCTTGAAAGCGTCGACTTCAAGTTTGGAGAAGTTGTCGTCGACCCCGGGAACTTCGTAACCGAGGGCGGCGGAAAAATCTTCTTCGTTGCCGATCATCACATTCACGTGTGGCGCAATGCGGCGGTTCACTTCTTGCGCTTGTTTTTTCCCGCCGAGAGTTTTCCAAAGGGATGGCCGATAATTGAGATCGTAGGAAACGACGGTTCCGTATTTACGCGCGGCTTTCATCGCTTCAAGAGCAACTTCTGGCGTTGAAGATGAAAGCGCGCAGAAGATTCCGCCGGTGTGAAGCCAACGCGCGCCCTGCTTTCCGAAAATTTCGTCCCAGTCAATGTCGCCGGGCTTGAGCTGGGAAATCGCAGTGTGGCCGCGATCATATGAACCCAGCGCCGCGCGAACTCCATATCCGCGCTCGGTAAAGTTCAGGCCGTTGCGGACGGTGCGTCCAACTCCATCGTGTTCCACCCAGCGAATTAGCGACTGGTCGACGCCACCTTGATAAATAAAGTCCTGAATCAGTCTGCCGACGGGGTCATCAGCCAGGGCGGTAACAATCGCTGTGTCCAGCCCGAAGCAGCGTTTCAACCCCCGTGCGACGTTGTATTCTCCACCGCCTTCGTAAACTTCGAAGTGACGAGTGGTCGCAATGCGACCGTGCCCCGGATCGAAGCGCAGCATCACTTCACCCAGGCTTACCAGGTCCCAACGACACACTTGCTTTGGCCTGATCTTGAGTCCCATGCTTCTAATTTCAACGACCAGACCGGATATCGTCAACTGCCACGAGAAATGACTTTCTCGCCGCTCGAAACTACAGGGTGATGTGCTGCACCATGTCTTCGAGTTTTTGCTGTTCCTGCGCTTCTTTCTCTTGTAACCCGGCAATTTCCTTGTGGAGCAAATTCAGGCGGTCTTCCTGCGAATCAAGCTGATGGGTATAGCGGGCCAGCAGAGCTTTTTCTTCTACGCTTCCCTTGAGCGCTTTCATATTTTCGCGGATACGGGCCTGGTCGGTGTTAATTGCGCCAAGCTCCTTCTGCCGCATTTGCGCCTCGGATTCCAATTTATTTATCTGATTTTTCTGATCGAGTACTCGCCGGAATGCCGCTTGCAGTTCAGGCGTCATCACGTTATCAACCGCTAAGAGTTCCACCTGGTGCTCGGTGATGTCGGTGAGCATTGAACGACTCACGTCCTGGTGGACCTCTTCCACTACAAGCTCTTTGGTTTTGCTGGGATCGACCGCAACCTTGAAACGATAGTGCGAGGCCGATGTCTCTTCGGGCTTGTCCGCGTCGACAAGTTTCCATCCCGCCCGCACCGGATGCTCGATCACGACCTGGCGTGCGGACGTATCGGCGTTGCGGATGGTGTACTTTACCTTGTCGCGATGTTCTCGCGAAAGAAACATCACGCCCTTAAGGATCTGCACGCGGCTGACGGGCAAGTCTTTAGATTCGAATTGCGAAGTGACGCGAACGGCTGTGTCCGCAGCGTAGGACAACAGTCGACGTTCATCCGGATGGACGGTTTCAATTAATCCTTCTCCCGCGAATGTCCCGTTGTCGATGATGTTAAAAGTTCCAGAATCAAGTGTCAGCCCGCTAGCATTCTTAACCCACAGTGCGCGTAGTGCCGGCTGACCTGTATTTGCTGTCCAGAGGGTGACTTTCTCGGCTTCGATTCGCGACTGCAGTATCGGAACCAGAGCAGACTGGTTTTTGCCGATAGTGATTGCCTGTTTGACGTTGTACTCGAAATAGTCGCCGAGCTCTTGAGCCTGTGCCAACTGGGCGGTTTGAAGCTGAGCGAATTGCTCGAGTCTGTCAAACTGCCTGCCAGCGACAGGAGCCGCAGGGGCAGGTGGACCGTTTTCCGCTTCCACCTCGACGGCCTCAGCCGTAGAGCCCACGTTAAGCTGGGCATTTGTCTCGTTAACTTCGTTTGGTCGCAGGTTGATAGCAATGCGCGTGGTCTGGAACCCGGAGCTTTGAATGGTCAGGTCTGCCCGACCCGCAGGTACGCCTGAGAAAACATAATTTCCATTCGAGTCCGCCGTGGTGGTTTGAGAAGTACCTGACCTGCTTCGCAAGGTTACGATCGCACCCGACACGACAGCGCCGGACGGATCAGTGACTATTCCTCGCAAGGTACCCTCACCTCCAACCCTAAACACGCCGCCGCCCATGCCGCCGCCATGGCCTGCACCAACTCCGCCGGGGACGCCACCGATAATGCCAGTTACCGATTTGGACTCCTCATCTTTCATTGTCCCTTCATGAGTTTGCGGCGTCAGCATCGCGGATTCTGGCAACGCGATCTCCGGCCGTCGCGCGTACAGCGGCTGCGAGATGTTCTGAATAAAAGACTGCGGCGCGCCTGCGATCAGCGACAACTGAACGTCTTTCCAGTCTTCACCGATGGTGTTGTCCACGATCGCCCAGCCCTGGAGCAGAGGTTTTTCGTTTGGTTTTTCCGGAAGCATGATGCGGTAAGTGCTCTTCCAAACTGGAACTTCGCTGATGTAACTGACGAAGATTTCGCGATCACCATTACCGGTGGCCGAAACGGTCATCCGGCGTAGATCTCGCGCGCGCGAGGAGCCTACAAGATTCAAATAGCGCCCGACTTCATCATTCAGTTCATGGTCTGCCAGTCTGACAGAAACAGCTGGACTCAACTCGAAGTTTTTCATCTCGCCTGTGTCGGTGACGATCGAAAAATCGGTGACATGGTAGGTTGCGCCAGAGTCGTTGGTGCGGTCCTCTTCCTCTACGCTCAGCAGACGTCCAGTTGCGGATTCACCTTTTCCGGCAACTTCGACGCGTGAACCTCGCAGCGCGGAAAGGAACTCAGCCCGCGTGATCTGCTCGCCAAAAGGCAATCTCAGCGCTCGCAGGCGTTCATCCAGCGGAGCGATCGAGTTGTAGCGAATGTCTGAGATTTTTCCGTCGCCAAGATCAACCACTGTCAGCGATTTGAGTACGTCGTTAAGTTGTCCGGTGGTGAAATCGATTCCCAGTTCCTGGTTCCCGTGCACCCGGGCCGAGTGCTCGAAATAACCGACGCCGTTTTTGTAAAGCACAACGCGTTTTACCGGGAGCCGGGCTGCGTCGCTATCTAGACTAGAAGATGATTGTTGGGCAGAGCACAGTGCTCCGCTAATCCCGAAGATCAGGGCGAGAAGAATCAGCCAACGTTCCTTACGCATTTGAGCCTCCACAGATGAAGCAATTTAAAAGAAGAACGTTGGATAAGAATGATGGTGCGATGTGAGCAGAAAGTGAGTTGGTTGCCATTGTCATTCAGCTAGATCAGATTAATCGAGGCTTCTTCTCCCTAGGTTGACGCTCATGGGTCGTCCCGGTCATTACTCAATTGACAACAAATGACTGCTCAAAGTTCCGTCACAATATCGATTGGGTAGCCCACACCGAATGCCAAAACTGGATGTTACGAAGGGTTGTGGTTACCAAAGGCACAGCAACCCGGCGGACCTGATTGCTTCATCAGAAGTGAGCTTCCATACTTTCGGCAGGGGCACTGTGTCCGATCGCGGACCTGACAGCCGGATTCCAGCGTGTCTGATAACAAACAAATCAAAGCTTTAGGTTTGCGCTTCGCCCGTGGTCTGCAGATGACGGTCAAAACCACGATCATGTTTACCGTGGAGCACAAAAGCGTAGAGCGTCCTATTCAGCAGAGTTTTGAGCTGCTCAACACTTTGCTCAAGGAAGTCGGGCAATTCACCTTTGGCTTTGTCGACAACCAGGTCATGCTGAACAATTTGCTGACCACCGATCTTTCGTTGCGACACCTGGAAACTGAATTTCTGAAGCGCGGAATCACGGCCGTAACCTTTGAACCGGGGCTAACTCTGGGACGGTATCGCAAAGTAATCAGCCTGCTCGCGGCGCCGCCCAAGGTCATCGAAGATGCCGGCGGGACGCTTAATTTTTTGGATAAGAACGAGATCGAGGGCGCGCGCATTCTTCCCGCATCAAAAAATCAAAAAAAAGACAAGCAGGGCGACACCATCATTGATACCGATTCCGAGGCTTACATTCTCTCGAAACAAATGGCGAGCGAACAGGGCTCCCGAGATTTTCTGGACTCGATTGATTCGCTGCTGGAATCAGGGTGCTTTGATCCTGTGGTGCGCAATGACGTGCTTTCGGAATTTGCCACACAACCGTTTGATGGCGCTGGCTACGGTGTCCCGATCCCGGTGCCGAATCTGGTCCCGCTTAGAGAAGGGCAAATTGTGGTCGACGCCTCGACAATAACCGGCTCGGGCACCGAGCCAGGTCAATCGGGAAATGGTCCGGCATTCTCAGGCACAGGCCAGGGCGGACCAGGTGGATACGATGCCAGGCAACAACCCGGTGAACATCGACGACAGAACGCGGGCGAGGGCGCTCGCGCCACAGGGGCTCAGGGGCGACGGGGTGTAGAACACATAGGGGTGGGTTCGACGGGACAAACCAGTTCGGGTACCTATTACGATGCCGATGGCTCGGGTCCGGCTGTAGAAGCAGGATTGCCTAACCCGCTGGATGTAGGCCCTTCACCTGCTGCGTGGCGAAATGCGCACGGACTCCCGAGCTCAGGATCAGGCACTTTTATGGAAATGGTTGAAGCCTCGGTGCAGCGCTCTCTTTTAGAAGAGCGAGGGAACCCGCAGAAATCTTATGCTTCGCTGGCGCGTATTCTCCGCAATACCGGGGTAGACAAGATCCTGGAAAATTTTCCCGCCGAGCGACGCCAGGAATTGACCAGCTTACCCCCTGAGAAATTAGCCGCCGAATATATCGAAGACACAGCGCTCCAACTTGCGGGTCAGAGGCTCCAATCAGCGGAAGGACAGCCGCAAAAATTGCTGATTGAGGAAGGCGCAATCAGGGTTCTCGCGCGCAGCTTGCAGGCCACGCAAATGGCAGACCGGCTGGCGCAGAAACTCGCGAAGTTCATAACAGATTTTTCGGTACCGCAACATTTGCAGGAAAAAATTCGCGAGGAGTTGCAATGGAGCACGCTCAGCGGCAGCAAGAGATACGCACGCCTGATGGAAATTCGGCATTACTCATCTACTGAGTTTCGTCGCGTCATCGATCTTGCAAAAGAGCTGATCAAGGCAAGGGAGATAGACCGCGCTGCCGGCCTTGCTACGCATTACTTCGACTTTCTTGAAGATGGAGGCGAATTCGACGTAACCGAATTGAGCCGGGCGCCAGAGCTGATTCGTAGCATTCCGGTGGCCCAGCCAGAGTTTGCAACCAAGACGGCAGATCGCCTTGGCCGGACGTTGATGCGCGAAGATCTTTCGGATTTTATACACGCGCAGGCAGCCACAGCGTTGACCGTCCTCGCCCAATCGGTGGCGTCGTTCGAGAATTTCCAGAATGTTTTGGCGATCGGCATCATGCTGGAGAGTTCTCTCAACCGCGATCCGGAAAAGCACAAGAAATGCTGCGGCAATAATTTAGGCAGGCTACTTCCCGCCGCCGCCATCGAGCGCATCATCGAAATGTTCCTGTTACAACGTGGCGACTCGGTCTGGGGCAAGAGCTCCGCCACTTTGCTCCGCTTTGCGGCTCCGGGGAGCACTGAAAGCGTATTCAACCATTTGATTCACGAGCGTGATGCGCGCAACCGTCTGGCCCTTATCCGGCTCATTGGCCAGTTGGGGAAAGTAAGCATAGAAGTCGCTTACAAATATTTGAAAGACGAGCGCTGGTATGTCGTAAGAAATATCTGCGGTGTGTTGGCGGAGCTTAAAGACCCTGATCTCGCCGATCATATCGTACCTGCGCTTGAACATCACGATCCTCGCGTTCAGCAAGCCGCGTTGAAAGCCCTGGTTCGCAGCCGGACAGTTCGCGCCGCACCCGTCCTGGCCAATTCGCTGCTAAAGCTCGCCCCTAATATCCTGGACGAAGCTTTGGATGAACTCATGTTCCTGCGGCACGTAAAAACCGTCGACGGGCTGGAAGCGTTCATTTGTGGCGCAGGAACAAATCTGGCCGCGTCCAAAAAAGCAATTCAGGTTCTGAATGCCATCGATGTCGAGGAAGCTTTGGAAGCTTTGGCGATGATCCTTCGCAACGAAACAGTGGACATAGTTGTCCGCCGGTCAGCCCTGCAGGCACTCTCGAACAACCGATCGGAAGAGGCGGTAGCACTGCTTCAGGAATTCGCGAAGACCCACGGCCAATTGGCTGTAGAGGCCGGCTCGGCGCTCAAGAAAGCCGCTGGGGCGAGATAACTCGTCAGGTGGCGCTGCTCTGGGCACTGGCTTTTTCCAGAGACTTAAAATCTCGCAACGACAATTCCAGCCCACCAAAATCGGGATGATCGTTGTAGCCGAGAGTGAATGCGATATCCAGCAGATCCCCCGGCAGCAGTTTTTCCTGCTCGGCGCATTCCGCTAGCCGCCATCCCATGGCATTGAAAGTCAGCGATCTACGCCAGCCTTCGCCAGCAGGCTGGACTTGTCCCGGCGACAATTTCATCCGAACATGTTTTTCTTTCAGAGTCTTGATAGGCCCTGTTAAACGTGCGCCCCGCGCGCAAAACACCGGCTCATGATTTCCTGCTCCGAATGGCTCGAGTCTTTGCAGAGCAGTGAACAGTTCGGGGTTAATGGATTCCAGCTGGAGTTCAGCATCAATTTTCAATACCGGCTCAAAGTCTGACAAAGTCAATCGGGAGCGAGCATAACCGTCCAAGTGCGCCCGAAACTCAGCTACTCGTGACGACGGCAACGAAAATCCAACGGCATGCGAGTGTCCGCCATACCGGGTGAACAAACCGGCGCAAGATTCCAGCGCATTCAACAAATGAAATACTGAAATGGATCTTCCTGATCCGTGCGCCTCGTCACCGTCGCGCGAAATCACGATTGCGGGGCGTCCATACCGCTCGACCACACGCGTCGCGGTAATCCCGATCACGCCGCGATGCCATCCTTCGCCATCGATGACCAGGCAATAGGAATCGCGAAGCGGCGCTTCTTCAGCCAACCGTTGTTCGATCGCGTTCACGATCCGTCGTTCCTCTTCCTGGCGTTCGCTATTTAACTTGTCCAGGCGAACCGCCATCTCGCGGGCATGGGTCGGGTCTTTCGAAGTAAAGAGATCGATCACATCAGCCGCGATATCCATGCGACCGGCAGCATTAATTCGCGGCGCGATTCGGAACGCGACCTCCTCTGATGTGAGCGGCCGGCCATCAAGACGTGACAGCTCCAGCAGTGCCTTCAGCCCCGGATTCACGGCTGTTCGCAGCGCATTCAATCCCAGGCTGGCAATGACGCGATTCTCCCCGTGCAGGGGAACCGAATCGGCGATAGTGGCAATCGCGGCAATCTTCAGAAATGAAAGCAGCAGCGGTGTTTGATCGCGGTGCGCAAGCCGCCTTGCCAACAAGGCTTGCGCGAATTTGAAAGCAATGCCTGCACCGCAAAGCGATTTGCATGGATACTCGCATCCCGGCTGATTAGGATTAACCACGGCATATGCATGCGGCAACCCATCCGGACCGGGAAGGTGATGATCGGTAATGATGAGGTCGACGCCGGCGCGCTTTGCGCTTTCAGTCGCAGCAAAGGCGCGGGTGCCGGAATCGACGCTGATCACCAGACGAATGCCAGCTGCGGCGGCGCGCTCGATCACATCTCCGCGTAAATCGTAGCCTTCCCGAATCCGGTGCGGCACGTGGAAATCCGCAGTGCCTCCACAAAGCTCAATCGCGGCTTTCAGGATTACGACTGCGGTGGTCCCATCAACGTCATAATCGCCATATACCAGAATCCCCTCTTTGCGTTCGATAGCGGCTTCGAGCCGTTCCACCGCCGCTTTCATTCCAGTCATTAATAAAGGTGAATGAAGCTGGTCAAGCGAAGGAGAGAGAAAGGCCGCCGCTGCTGTCGGCGTAGTGATTCCGCGAAGAAGCAGAAGCCTGGCAATGATCGCGCTGAGCTGTGGGGATTTGGGAAGAGAGTTGAGCGAGGAGATCGCTTCGGCAAACGCCTGCACTGCGGCCGGTTCAACCTCTCTCAGGTTCCAGCGCACGGCCTAGGGCTCTTCGTCCGTGCCAGAACCGTCGATGGCAATGCCTCCAAAATCCTCGGAGACTTCCATGAGCCGCTGGTAGTGGTCATACCACTCGGTGGAGACCTCGTAAATCATCATGACTCCTTGAAATGCGAATCCGAGTTGTACAAAACCGGTTTTCCCGAGGTAAGTTCGCAGCCAGCGCGCGTCTTCGAGATCCTCGTCGCTGGAAAACTCTCCATTGCTTAAGCGTTGGATCATGGAATCCAACTCTTCTTTTTCCAGCATCCAGGAATCCATGGTCAGGAATGGCGAGCCGGCGGCTTTGGCTAGCTCCACGAAATCCTTCCACCCTTCGGCCGGATCTTCGCCCGGCTTCCACATCACAGCCTGCACTTCTTCGTGATCGACGTAACCCGGAAAACGGCGCATGCCATGACCTTCGATAAAGGCCACCATATCGTCTTTCAGGGTCGCTAAATTATCCGGCAGATTCGGCATCTCTAATGGAGCATTGTATGCCAGTTGACTATCAGCCGTCAGCACTCAGCCATCAGCCGTCAGCACTCAGGAAGGTCGGCGAGGCAAACGAATTCCGAGCAACGAATCTTCGTTGAAGGGGCCCCTCCAAAGGGGAGAACTTCGGTGAGCAAGCCCGCTCTGCCGGTCGCACAAACGATTTAGCTGATGGCTGACGGCTGAAGTCTGACGGCTGTTTTCCTGTGCTAAACTAAAAATTCAACTTACAACTTCTGATCAGACATGCTGCTCTCGAAAGAATATGTGGGCTACCTGGCCCGCCAAACCGCCAAACGACTCGTCGCCTCTGAATTCATCGAAACTAAGAACCTGCAAGCGGTTACAGACAAAATTCATGCTGCCATGCTGGACGAATTTGGCCTCGAAGACCGCATCAATGACGAAGTCCGAGTGATCCTCGAAGCCTACTCAGACGAGATGCGCAACAGCGGCGCGGATTACCAGGAGATGTTCCGCAAGGTAAAAAATGAACTTGTCCGCAAGTACAAGGCGGTGCTATGAGGGTCAACCGCGATAAAGCGAATAAAGTTGCGCACGTGGTGACCGACGCCCTTGCCTCTACCGATGAAGTTGATTTCGTCGAGGACCGCAATACCATTCGGCTGGAAGTCCGCAAGATTCTTGAAGATCTCTTGAATCAGGAAGAGCGTATCGATAAGTCTGCCCGCCAGAAAATTGAAAGTCAGAAGCGCACCATTCTTGAAGGCAGCCAGGAATGGGACATTCTCTACCGTAAGTACTACAATGAAGAAGTTAAAAAGCTCGGCATGTAAAGTCTTTCGTCAAATTCTACCCGCGCAGTCTTTCTCCACGCGATCAAAACTCTTATTTGTGTCGGACGAGAGTGTCCGAATCAATACCAGGTAATCCCCGGACGTGGACGCCCGGGGCTACACGATCCATGTAGGGGCGGGCGTCCACGCCCGCCCCTACCAGGCTTTGCCCGACCAGACTGTCTGGGCCGCAACATACCTTAAGCATTCACGTGATAATAAGAGGGTGAAGCAGGCTGTCAATTTTTCCGCACTGGTAAAAAAAGCGGCATTCGATGCCGGCTTCGACCTGACCGGAATCGCTCCGGTCCGGAATTTTGAAGAACTCGCGAAATTTCCGAAGTGGATTGCCGCCGGTCGCGCCGGTGAAATGAAATATCTGGAATCAAGAAATGACGCGGGGGAACTGCGCAGGGCGTCATTAGCCAATAGCTTCCCATGGGCGCGTAGCGTGGTGGTATGCGCGATCAACTACAACACTGCTCATTGTTATTCCACTGATTTCAAAAACGCCGCGCACGGATGGATCTCACGTTACGCCTGGAGCCGCGAGGATTATCACGAATCAGTTCTGCGGCGCCTGCGCGTGGTCGAAACGAAACTTAAAGACATCACGGGTCAAAGTATTGAAACGCGCTCTTACGTCGATACCGGGCCAGTAGTGGAACGCATTTACGCGAAATATGCCGGCGTAGGCTGGTTAGGGAAAAATACTTGTCTGATCAATCAGCAGATTGGATCCTGGCTTTTTCTCGGCGTGATCGTGACGTCGGTGGAATTGACGCCTGACTTTCCCGCGCCCGACCGTTGTGGGACTTGCACTCGCTGTATCGATGCATGCCCAACCGAAGCGCTGATTGCACCATATGAGCTCGACTCCAACAGGTGCATTTCGTATCTGACAATCGAAAAGCGGGGCGCGATTTCTGAAGAACTGCGGGAAGGTATGGGACACCAGGTCTTCGGTTGCGACATCTGCCAGGACGTTTGCCCATGGAACCGAAAGGCGCCTTCGAGCGACAAACCTGAATTTCAAGCTCGCGAAGGATTGGTAAATCCAGCGCTCGCATGGCTGGCAGAAATTTCGGAAGAAGAATTCCGAGTAAAATTTAGCGGCTCGCCGGTAAAGCGCACAAAACGCTCGGGACTGCGGCGAAATGCACTAATCGCAATCGGAAATAGCGGAGACGAATCGCTGATACTCACCGCCGAACGCGCTTCTAGCGACCCCGATCCCGTGATTGCCGAAGCTGCGCAATGGGCTAAGCAGCAACAGCTCAAACAAAAGAGCGCACACAAAAAATCTCATTGACCACTCGCCTTCTATCGCATACGCTGTGCTGAAATATTCCATTTAGTTCGATTCTTCACACGGAGGAGTATGGTCCCCATTCACGCGTTGTGGTTGCCAATCCTACTTTCAGCCGTGATCGTATTCGTTGCGAGTTCGATCATTCACATGGCGCTTCCCATCCATAAAAGCGACTATCGCAAGCTGCCGGACGAGGAAAAAGCACTCGACACTTTGCGCGCCGCCGGGGTGACTCCGGGCCGCGAATACCGTTTCCCTTTTTGCACACAAAAAGAAATGAAGTCGCCCGAAGCGATTGAAAAATTTAAACGTGGGCCGGTCGGCTTGCTGGTGATAATGCCGAGTGGCACGATGAAGATGGGGAAATTTCTGGGCCAGTGGTTTGTTTATTGTGTGGTGGTGAGTATTTTTGCCGCGTATTTAACTGGCCGAACGCGAGCGCCCGGCACTGAATATCTGGAGGTGTTCCGCGTCGCCGGTTGCACCGCGTTTATCGGATATGCTCTCGCGCAGGCACAGAATTCAATTTGGAGAGGTGTCACCTGGGGCGTCACTCTGAAACATATGCTCGATGGCCTTATCTTCGGCCTGCTAACCGGCGGAACTTTTGGATGGTTGTGGCCGAGATAATCAGGCCGAGAAGTCCTTTATAGAACCCGAGAGGTTCTTTAGAGGAACGGAAGATAAGCAGGAACGCTGCGTTTGTACGTTTGGAATTCTTCTCCAAAGCGCGAATCCAGCAGTCGTTCTTCGATACGGACCCGAATCTCCGTCCCAATCACGAACAGCAGTAACGCGATTACAAACAACTTCCACCCGGCGATAATCACTGCTATGGCGCACAGTACCAACAGCATGGAGCTGTAGATCGGGTTTCGCACCAGCGCGTATGGGCCGGAGCGCACCAGCCTGTGATCTGCGCCCAGCGCCGCATCAATCCTCAGCTGTCCAGCAAGAGCTCGCGAAGAACTCCATGACAATACTGCTGCCAGGGCAAATAAAAAAACCGAGGCAACCGCCCGCCACGTCGGCAGAGATCGCGTCCAAAAATGTCCCTGCCATAACAATGCGTAGGCCAGGAATTGCAGCAACACACCCCAGCGTGAACGGGAATTTACCACACTGGCCGCTTTAGTCCCGCGATGGGCGGGAACAAAAGGATAGAACCAGACAATTACACCAACGGCGATCAGCAGGTAAGCATATGCGGGCATGTGTCGGGAAAGCGTGCTCCCAGAAATCCTGAATCAGATTTGCAGACGTAGAGGAGAGAGCAGGTCCATTCCGCTAGATGAACATCTCATCCTGGGGTGCGGCGACCGAACTTCTCTCCCGGCGTCGCGAAAACAATGCTTCAAAGCCTGCACTCACTCCGTGCATCAATCCAGAAAGCTGTTTGACCGGAGAGACGACCGTCCTCTGCATGACCTCGCGCGTCTCTTCCAATTTATCCATCGTGCTGTTAACAAATTCGTCGGCGCGGATCACTTGCAGGCGAGTGCGGTCCACAATATCTGTGAGGGTTGCGTCCACGCGCTCCATTTGAGTGCGTAACATCGTAGTAGAGACGCTGACATTGTCCACGACTATAGCGATCTTGGGGCGCAATTCGCTCATCATGGAATGCGCCAGTTCGGCAGTAGGGAGGACTTTAGTCTTAACCTCGTCGGCGAGTGATTCCACCTTAGCGCTGGTTTTTCGCATGGCGAAGTACATACCGGCGAGTATGCCGGCCTGCAGCAGCACCGCCGCCGCCGTCACCGCGATAAAAATTATCAGCAAACCATTCATATTCGCGCCCGCATCTGCAGGTTAAACGTTGTCGCCGTCAACTTTTGCCGAAGAAACTTTTTCGCGATAGGCGCGTCGTCCGGCATCAACCGCGGACCGCACCTGTTCTCGCTGTGCGTTGTAAACTTCCCGTCCCTTTTCGGCCCAGTTCTCTGCGTGTTCGCGAGCGTCCTCGGCGCGCTTGCGCAAAAAATCTCGACCTTCTTCAGCTTTAGCCATCAGGATTTCGCGCGTCTCATTGCCCGAGTGCGGCGCGTATAAAAGTCCAACCACCGCGCCGATACCTATTCCCGTCAGAAACCACAAAAAACCGCCGCCATTTCGCTCCGACATGCCAACCTCCACAAATCTTCGAACACACGGATGGTAGCATCCGCTCTAGCGAATTACAATTCGAGCGCCCTTGTGCTCAGGCCGTTGACGCGAGACAATGTTCCGTTCCGACTCACGTCTAAAAATCGGGAGCAGTCTCTTTGTCCGATCGCAAATATCGCCAGCATGGATATCAGGATAGTGGCGAGAAACCTCAGAAATCGTTCTCACCCGAATCCCCTGCTCGCAAGGACAACACCTATGGCCCAAGACCGGTCCACATGCCGGGAACCCATTCAGTTTCGCGCTGCTCGCAGTGCGGAACATTGCTGGGGTCGCTCTCGGAACCGCTTGGGCAATGTCCAAAGTGCGCTTTTGAGCTGCATTCGTGCAAGCAGTGCACATACTTCGATCCATCTCGCCGATTCGAGTGCATGCAAGCAGTGCCTGAGAGAATCGCAAAAAAAGACGCCCGCAATGAATGCACCTTCTACTCCATCAGCGTGCGCGTGGAAAAGCAGACGTCGACAGGTCCCGCGGCAAAGCCCAATAGTGCGCGCCAGGCATTCGATAATCTGTTCAAAGACTGAGGAAAATGATTGAAATCTGCAATCTGAAATCTTCAATCTAAATCCTCTCATCTTCAATTAAGCTGGTTCACGGCTTTTGCGTTGGCCGCAGCAAGACCTCACTGGCAAACGATTGCGACGATTGCGTCGCCAGCATGGCTACAACATGCGCCACATCGTCCGGCTTAAGCATTTTGTTCGGATCTTTTCCGGCATGGGGGCTCAGTTCTGTATCCACGGATCCCGGGCAGACGACCGAGACGCGAATATTGTGGGGCCGTAGTTCCTCGGCCACCGAATAAGTCAAGCCATTGAGTCCCCATTTCGATGCTGCATAAGCGGCGCCATTGGGGAGCGCATTTTTGCCCGCAAGCGACGAGATGTTCACGATGTGGCCGGTTTTGGCCTGAATCATCATCGGCGCAAAGCTACGGATGAAATAATAGACGCCGCGCAGGTTGGTATTCAGGACCTTTTCCCACTCCTCCGGTGTCAATTGATGTAGCGGTGTCGAAAACGAACCGACGCCGGCATTATTCACCAGGATGTCTGTCCGGCCGAAATTTTGTTCGACAAATCCGGCAAACGCTTCTACGGAGTCGAGACTGGTCACATCGCATTGGGTGACTTTGGCTCGGCACCCGAGAGCGGCAATCTGCGATGCGGTTGCCTGCAGCGGCTTCATCGAACGGCCACACAGGACTACGTTGGCGCCCAGAGTTGCCATGCGGCACGCAATAGCTGCGCCAATACCGCGTCCCGCGCCAGTTACAACGGCCACTTGTCCCGACAGAGGCTTTTCGTTCCCATTCATATTCCTGATTTCCTTTCACAAGTCGAAAACCACCATAAATATCCGGTTGTGCATCTTAAAGTGAGGCGCGGATGTGGAACAGTGAAAACTTGCTTAACTTGAATAAGATACATATAATCCCGCTCACCGGAACTCGTCTTTCGCCCTGGCAATCCCCAGGCGGCACTGTGGAGTTCAGGGTCTTGTCTTCGCTCTACCGCGATGTGGTCGAGGGTTTAGATTCAGATTTGCCGTTGCAGCGATTTCCTGAAATTCAATTTCCTAGGTTTCGAGGAGCGATTGGAAATGAAAACAACTGTTCTGGCGTTTGTGCTGGTGACCGCCTTAGCGGCCGGCGCACAAGATGCGACTCCACAGCAAACTCAACCCGCTGCGCCGCCCGCCGGCGGCCAACAGCCTGCCGCACAGACTGGTGGGCAGTCCGGCGCAGCCGCGCCGGAAATTAAAGATCCCGCGGAATATAACGCTTACATCGGGGCCATTCAGCAAAAGGACCCCAACGCAAAAGTGAGCGCGCTAGAGGCATTCCTTACCCAATATCCCAATAGCGTGATGAAGACCACGGCTCTTGAGTTGCTGATGGCGACTTATCAGCAGACGGGGAACCAAGCGAAAGTAGTCGAGACAGCGAAGCGCGTACTCGCCGCTGACCCCTGTAACTTGCGCGCGCTGGCATTACTGACCTTCCTGGCGCGACAAGCTGTTTCGTCAGGTCAGAATCCGCAGCAGAATCTGGCCGATTTGACACAATATTCCGGCAAGGGTTTGGAATGCATGCAATCAGCCCCCAAGCCGGCGGGAGTTTCCGACGCCGACTATGAGAAGCTCAAAAAAACCGTCGGCCTGATCTTTAATGGCGGGGCGGGCTTTGCGGCATTGCAAAATAAGGACTTCGCCAAAGCACAGACTACTCTAAAAGCCGCGGTTGACGCTGAACCGAACGATTTGCAGAACGTTTACCCTCTGGCGATGGCATACCTGACGGCTAATCCGCCGGATACATTGAATGGTCTGTTTTATATTGCCCGGGCTGCCAGTCTGGCGCCCGCAGGCCCGGCGCAAAACCAAATTCAATCTTACGGTGAAAAGGTTTACAAGAACTACCACGGCTCAGATGAGGGTTGGACAGACTACGCCCTCCCTACCGCCAAAACCGCCACTTCTCCGCCGGAGGATTGGGGAACAAAGATCACCAAATATGTTCCGCCAACTCCGGCACAGCAGGCCCACGATCTGGTAAAAGACAAAACTCCGGACCAGATCAAGCAGCTGAGCTTCGGCGAATGGGAACTGGTTCTTTCTGCCGGTACTCCGGAAGATCAGGACAAGGTCTGGAACGTCATCAAGAACGTGCCTTTGCAGATGGAAGGCAACGTAATCGAGGTCACAAGTCCGACCGAATTGCACATTGCCGGCAGTCAGGACGACATCGAACAGAAGCGTCCGGACATCACCTTGACAATGTCGGGACCAATTCCCAAGCTGCGTATGCCGAAGCCTGACGACACCTTCGACTTTGAGGGCACGCCAGCTTCCTACACTGCAACGCCGTTCATGATGATGATGACTGACGGCAAGCTGCTGAAGAAGGCGGGCACTCCGGCTCCGAAAAGACCAGTCCATCGGCGGCCTACAGCACATCGGTCGCAGTCACAATAGGAACGATCATTCCAAGCATTAAGGCAGCCTCAACAAGGCTGCCTTTTTTATTGTTCGTGAAAATCGGAGGCGTCTAACGGGCGATTCTTTTGTCGAAGGCTGCGGGGTGAGTACTTCGTGGCGGACGCCTGCCGCCATCGCGGAACTCCCGGACATCAAGTTTCAATTCGTTGATAGTCCGGCTCAGGGTGTTACGATGCATTCCCAACTGCCGCGCAGCCCGGCACTGGTTCCCTTTATTTTCTTCGAGAACAGTGGCAATGAAGCGCTTTTTGAATTCTCTGACCGCTTCGGAATAAAGAATGTTGCTCTTATACATCTGGTGTACGAGTGCTTCCAGTTGATCTTTCACAGGATCTCTCTTTCCGTTTTGTTAACGGCCAGACTACAAAAGCTTTATCTACCTTGACGCGGTTTGGCGACTTGTCCGCGTCGTAAATAATCCAGACCTTGATAAAACTGCGACCGTAATTGCGACGGTGCAACCCAAATTGCTGCCCGTCCTACCACTTGAAAGTACGGCGCCAGCGACGATCCTTGCAGCCAGCGGGAGTTCGGAGCGAATGCGGTAATACCTAAAAGCACAATGGCTACCAACAAAGAGCCGCGAACCAATCCCAACAGCCCGCCCATAAACCGGTCGATACCGCTAAGCCCAACTTCTTTTATCAACCAGCGAACCGTCCGACCCAAAAGCCCGGCCAGGACTAGCACCAGGATGAAAATCAATAAGAAAGCTACAATCTCCGCCAGCCATCGCGAGCTGATGTACGGCGAAAGGTAAGCTGTTAAACGCTGGTATTGCCAGGCGGCGACGATATACCCGAAGACAACACCGGCAATAGCAAATGCCTCCTGAAAAAAGCCGGAAATTGCTGCTTGAACTACTGACACCAGCAGCACCAGCACAATGACCACGTCTGCGAAGTTCACGCGGCGCGCTCCCCAAGGGCGCCGTCTTTATACATCCAACTCACGTCCAGTTAAGCGACGGTACGCTTCCACATACTTTTCGCCAGTCTGGCGAGCCACCTCTGGCGGAAGCGCCGGCGCCGGCGGTTGTTTGTTCCAGCGAATCTCCTCGAGATAATCGCGCACGTATTGCTTGTCGAACGACTCTTGCGACATGCCGGGCGAATACTTGTCCGCAGGCCAGAAGCGCGATGAATCGGGTGTAAGCACCTCATCGGCAAGCGTGATTCCGCTGGCGGTCTTGCCAAATTCAAATTTCGTATCCGCTATGATGATGCCTTTTTGCCGCGCGTAGTCTGCCGCTTTTTTGTAAATCGCGAGACTCAGGTCGCGAAGCTGGCGTGCGTCTTCAGGATCCACCAGCTGCGTCATATGCTCGAAGGAAATATTCTCGTCATGGCCGGTTGTGGCTTTGGTTGCGGGAGTGAAGATTGGCTCAGGCAGTTGTTCCGACTCGCGCAGGCCGGCCGGCAGCTTTATGCCGCAAACGCTTCCCGAGGTTTTGTACTCCTTCCATCCCGAGCCTGACAAATAGCCGCGCACCACGCACTCGACGGGGAACATTTCTGCGCGCTGCACCAGCATGGAGCGGCCGCGAAGCTGATCGGCGTACGGCTTCACTTCGGCGGGATATCGGTTCACATCGGCGGTAACCAGGTGATTGGGCACCACATCCTTAAGAAAGTCGAACCAGAACAGGGACAGTTGCGTGAGCACCCGGCCCTTGTGAGGAATTCCGGTGGCCAGCACGTAATCGAAGGCTGAAATGCGGTCGGTAGCTACAAAAAGTAAGTGGTCGCTTCCCACCTGGTAAACGTCGCGGACCTTGCCGCTCGCGAAAAGCTCCAGTTCCGGGAAGTCAGTCTGTAAAAGGGCGGAGTCGATGGTTTGAGTAGTCATGAGGAAATCTTAGATGTAGAAATCGTCGCGTATTTTAGCCGCTCAGAAATTTTTGTCAACGGGAGAGAATCATAGCTGATTTCG
>Ga0070735_10000162_pt1 | contig 79269 bp, 67 predicted proteins | sample Coa_R1_FD_66443 | JGI IMG/M metagenome (GOLD analysis project Ga0070735, IMG submission 66443) | Surface soil microbial communities from Centralia Pennsylvania, which are recovering from an underground coalmine fire - Coalmine... | ecosystem: Environmental > Terrestrial > Soil > Unclassified ...
GGCAGTGAATGGGCCGTATTGAATGTGTTCAAGGGCGGAAAGCAAATCGCGTCTCTGACGCCAGAACGCCGCTTTTACCATGCTAGCCAGCAGACGTCGACGATAGTGGCAAATCGTTCGACTCCGCTCGAGGATCTTTATTTGGTTTACGAAGGCCAGAACCCCGATAGCGGAAAGCCGATCATCAAGGCGCACTTGAACCCGCTGGTGATGTGGATCTGGGTAGGTGTGTGGATCATCATCGCCGGAACTGCAGTGGCGATGATCCCAAATGCGTCGGCATCGGTCCGGGTTGCTGTTCCAGCTGGAATGCAGGCCGCGCCGGTGGGAGCGGGAGACTAGGGAATTTTGTAATTTGGCAATTTGTAATTTTGTGATTTAGAACCCAAAGCTAAATGCAATTCGAAACAGCAAATTTGAAACGAGTTCTTCGGCTAGCGCTGCTGTTCGTGGGCCTGTTCGGCTTGTTGGGCGCCGGAGACGAGTCTGCGAGAGTGAACGACCTTGGCCATCGCATGATGTGCGCGTGCGGATGCAATCAGATTTTGCTCGAGTGCAACCACGTCGGCTGTTCGTATTCGGACCGCATGCGGGCTGAATTGGTGGCGGCGGTGGATCGCGGGGACAACGACGATCTGACTCTGCAGTCCTTTGTGCAGAAATATGGCCCGACGGTGCTGGCTGCGCCGACGAAGGCTGGTTTCGATCGCGTTGCGTGGATCATGCCGTACGCCGCTCTGTTGCTGGGATTGGCGCTTGTCACATTCATCGTTCGCACCTGGAGATCGCGGCCACTTGTGTTGCCCGTCGACGCGCCCGTCCCGGTCCACGGAACTGAGTTGGAACACTTTCGCGAGCAGGCGAGGAAGGAAACCGAAGCATGACCGCCGTGTTGCTTGCCTGCATGCTGATCACGTTTGGATCGCTGGTCTATGTTTTTGCGCTTCCGGGCAAGCTGTACTTAGGCCCGAAGAAGACCCGCTTGTCCTATTTGCGCGAACGCAAGGATGCGATCTACGAAAATTTGCGCGATCTGAATTTTGAATACAAAGCCGGCAAGTTTCCGGACAACGACTACCAGACGATGAAAACATCGTTAGAAGACGAAGCTGCAGCCGTGCTGGCGGAGATCGCGCATTTGGAAGATAGTGATTCGGGCGATCCTATTTCGAATGGAAAAGGAGTGAGAGTTTGAGGTTGTCTCCGACATCCGAGCAGGCACGACCAGTGCGCAGCAGTGGCATCGTGCGCTGTCTAATCTTCTTGCTTTGTATTTGCGGAACGGCTTCCGCCCAAACGTTGACTGGCACCGTCACCAACGCAACCACGAACAAGCCTGCGTCCGGCGATGATGTCGTCTTGCTGAGCCTTTCTCAAGGCATGCAGGAAGCGGGACGCACAACTGCGGATGCCAAGGGAAGCTTTTCTCTCAAGCTCGATGATGGCAGCGGACCGCATTTGGTTCGCGTGATCCATCAGGGCGTGACTTACCACCGGATGGCGCCTCCGGGAACGACGTCGGTTGAAGTGCAGGTTTATGACGTGGCGAAGAAAGTCATCGGGATCGGCGTAACGGCGGACGTCATGCGATTTCAGGCGCAGGGCAATGAACTGCAGGGCATTCGCCTGTTCGCCGTCAACAACACTTCGAACCCGCCCCGCACCCAGATGAACGATCAGAATTTCGAGTTTTACCTACCGGACGGGGCAACGGTAGATCAGGCGATGGCGATGACCGCCGGAGGACAGCCGATTAATTCTTCTGCGGTTCCGCAGAAAGAGAAGAATCGGTACGCTTTCATCTTTCCACTGCGCCCCGGGGAGACGCAGTTCCAGGTCGCATTTCACATGCCTTATCAGGGGCAGGCAAGCATCAATCCACGGGCTTTGTACGGTGCCCAGCATTTTGTGGTGATGCTGCCTAAGACCATGCACTTTACAGCTGGTCAGGGCGCGTCGTTTCAGTCGATGCAAGATCCGCAGCAGTCCGATGCCGTCGTCGAGGTCATCTCGAATAGCACCGTTGGGCAGCCGATGGATTTCACTATCGCAGGAACTGGGGCGTTGGCCGATTCGTCCGGATCCTCCGGCGGAGCGCAGGCAAGCGCTGAAGTTGGTGGTGGCGGAACGGTAGGACGTGACAATCGTCCCGGCGGCGGCCTTGGGCCACCCATCGATGCCCCCGACCCACTGGAGAAATATCGCTGGTATATTCTTGGCGGCTTCGCAGTTGTGCTGACAGCCGGAGCGATCTACATCGTTGGCCGTCAAAGAACGGTCAGTGTCGCCAACATCGCGCCTGCCGACGTCGAGGTCGTGAAACTTCCCCGCCCACCCAAATCGAAGGCGGAAGTTCGGTCTTCATCCATGCTGCTTGATGCTCTCAAGGAAGAACTCTTCCAGCTCGAACTGGAGCACAAGCAAGGTAGCATCTCCCAGAAAGAATACGAAAAAGCCAAAGCCGCGCTCGACCAGACGTTGGAGCGGGCATTGAAACGAAATACCGCCAAGGTCACCTAAAGGGTTGCGACGAAAGGCAGACCTCGTATCTTCAGGGGCTCAATTCCTGGGCTGAATCTCTCTGTCCGGCGTACCATCTAATAATTGAGAAGATTTTATGGGGAACACATTTAAGACCGCGTTCTTGCTAACGCTGCTGACGTTGCTGTTGATGTTTATTGGCCGCGCGTTTGGTGGACAGAACGGCATGCTGTTGGCCTTGGCGTTCGCAGCGGTGATGAACTTCGTTTCGTATTTCTACTCCGACAAAATTGCTCTGGCAATGTACCGAGCGCAGCCGGTGACTCGCGAGCAATTGCCGAGAGCTTACGCCGCGGTGGAACGGTTGACGCAGAAGATCGGTATTCCAATGCCGAAGATTTACGTAATTCCGACGGACTCGCCTAATGCGTTTGCGACAGGCAGAAATCCCCAGCACGCATCGGTCGCGGTGACGCAGGGCATTCTGAATCTGCTCAACGATGAGGAATTCGAGGGCGTCCTGGCGCATGAACTGGGCCATGTGAACAATCGTGACATCCTGATCAGTTCGGTCGCGGCGACGGTTGCTGGCGCGATCACGATGCTCGCGAGCATGGGGCGCTGGGCCATGATTTTCGGCGGGATGGGGGGCCGTGATGACCGGGATCGCGGCGGCGGGCTCGGTGCACTATTCATGCTGATCCTTGCGCCCATTGCGGCGTCGTTGATCCAGCTTGCGGTTTCGCGTTCTCGGGAATATCAGGCGGATGCGACTGGTGCGCACTTCACCGGAAATCCTTACGCATTGGCGAGTGCGTTGTCGAAACTCGATGCCTATTCGAAGCGGCTGCCGATGCAGGCCACACCTTCGACGGCACATCTGTTCATTATCCAACCGCTGTTGGGGATGAATCTCGGGAATCTGTTCTCGACTCATCCGCCGATTGCGAAGCGCATTGAGCGGCTCACCGGTCGGCCGGCAGACTTTGTGCAGTAAAGCAGCCAGCAATCAACAGTCAGCATTCAGCCGTAACGGTACATGCCAAGCGCAAAGGCAGCTGGAAGCTGACGGGCTGAGTCCCGACTGCCTCATAACCTCCGTAACCGCTTCGACCCTCCGCCACATAGTAAAATCGGCTTAATGTCTGCTGAAGTCGCGAGTGCCGTCGCTCACCGAGCCGCCCAACTGGAAAATGCCCTTTGCAAGGTGATCCGGGGCAAAGACGAGGTGGTGAAGCTCGCCGTCGTGTCGCTTTTGGCGCGCGGTCACGTGCTGATTGAAGGCGTCCCCGGGGTCGGTAAGACGACACTTGGCCGGGCCATTGCCCGCGCTCTGGATTGCAGCTTTCAACGGTTGCAGTTCACCAGCGACATGCTGCCGTCCGATGTTCTCGGCATTTCGATTTATTCGGCTACCGAACAGCAGTTCGAATTCAAGCGCGGCCCGGTTTTCGCCAACGTTCTACTGGCCGATGAAATCAATCGCACCACGCCAAAGACACAATCGGCGCTGCTCGAAGCTATGAACGAAGGACAGGTAACGATCGATGCCCACTCGTATCCGTTGCCGCAGCCATTTCTTGTAATCGCGACACAGAATCCGGTCGAACATCACGGGACGTATCCGCTCCCTGAGTCGCAACTCGACCGTTTTCTGATGCGAATCCGGATGGGATATCCCGATCAGAATGCCGAGCGTGAAATCTTGCGGTCTGAAGCAGGCAGCACGGCCCTGGAGTCGATGCGCCCGGTGCTTTCCGGCGCTGATTTAATCGAGATGCAAAATGCCATCACCAACATTCGCGTGGACGAATCTCTGGTCGCCTATACGCTGGGCATCGTGAAGAGGACCCGCGACTCGGAGCATTTCTCATTGGGAGTTTCGCCGCGCGGATCACAGATGCTGTACCGAGCAGCACAAGCGATGGCGTTTCTGGATGGGCGAGGTTTCTGCACGCCGGAGGACTTCAAGCCACTGGTCGTTCCGGTGTTTGCTCATCGTGTGGTCGTTAACGGACTGTATTCCTCAACTCTGAAGCGGTCGGAACAGGCGGAGCAGGTGATTCAGGAGATCGTGGATAATACGCCCGTGCCGATGTAACAATCCGTCACTTACTGATTCACAACATTCAGCGCGAGTGATAGCTTGGTACTCCCATGAATGTCACCTTCCTCTTCCCGATAAAGACCCGGCGAACCGCTCTCCGACGTAAGCGGGGTCTCGCACTTCTTGTTGTGCTGGCATGGTGGCTGGCGGGAGTTTGTTCGGGCCAAGCAGTCTCGTCTGTCATTGCGGTTGATCACGGCCCGAATTCTCCACAGCAATTATCCAAACCGTACGTTGTGCTGGTTTCGCTTGACGGATTCCGCTACGACTATCCCAAGCGGTACAACGCGAAGAACCTGCTTAGCCTGGCGGCGCGCGGCGCGAGTGTGCCCGACGGGATGATTCCTTGCTATCCCTCGATCACCTTTCCCAGCCATTACACCATTGTGACCGGTCTGTATCCCGAGCATCACGGAATCGTCGCCAACACCTTTTACGATCCCATCCGAAAAGAAACGTACAGTTATCACGATCCTAAGTCCGTTGGTGACGGCACGTGGTACGGCGGCACTCCCCTTTGGGTTCTGGCTGAGCAACAGGGAATGCGCTCAGCTTCGTTCTTTTGGGTTGGCTCGGAAGCGGCGATCCAGGGAGTCCGGCCTTCGTACTACCTCAAGTTTGATCCGACAATCCCCAACCGTAAAAGGGTCGAACAGGTTCTGGCATGGTTGCGGCTGCCGCCGGAGCAGCGGCCGCATTTCATCACTTTATATTTCGGCGATACCGATCGCGCCGGTCACCAGTTTGGTCCTGACAGCCCGCAAGTTGCCGACGCGGTTCATGAACTGGATGAGCAAATCGGGGCGCTGGCTGCAGGTATCGAACAATTGAAACTTCCGGTGGATTTAATTGTCGTTGCGGATCACGGAATGATCAGTGTGAAAGGCGCTCCCATCCACCTCGATCAATACGGTTTAAATGCGTCGCTGTTTGAGAAAGTTGTGGATTCGAACCTTTATCCGAAGTCCGACGCGGATGCGGAGCAGGCATACGAGAGCTTGCGTGGAAAGAGTGACAAATTCCTCGTCTATCGGCGTTCGCAGGTGCCGGCAGAATTGCACTTCGACAGCAATCTTCGAGAAGGGGATCCTGTCGTGGTCGCGACAGGTCCGTATTTCATCACGGCCGTGACCGACCTTGAAAATCCCGACCATCCACCCCTCGGCCACCATGGCTACGATCCGGCGCGCATGCCCGAAATGAAAGCCATCTTCTTCGCCGCTGGACCTGATTTTCGCTCGGCTGTGACGGTGCAGTCATTTGAGACCGTCAGCGTTTACCCGCTGATTGCGCGAATTTTAGGGCTGGACATCAGTAATTTAAAAACCGGGCCGATCGACGGCAAAATCGGCGCGCTGGAGGATATTTTGAAATCTGGTAAACCGTGAGCCAGGCGAGGATGATTCTGGCGCTTAGGGCCCACGGCGCGTCATAATACTGGCTCATGTCCTTCCTTCGCTACCTCATGCTTTTGTCTCTGATCGCCTGGCTGGGCGGGCTCATCTTCTTTGCCTTCGTCGTCGCCCCGGCGGCGTTTGCCGTGTTGCCGACACGGCACCTGGCGGGAAACATGGTCGGGCGAACACTGGGAATCCTGCACTGGATGGGCCTGATCTCCGGAATCGTGTTTCTTGCGAGTTCCATCTTTTATAGCCAGATCAGCCGGGGCGCGCCCCACATCTTTGCGGGGCGCAATCTGGTCATCATCCTGATGTTGATTCTCACGCTTATTTCGCAGTTCGGCATCATCCCACGAATGGACACGTTGCGCGCGTCAATCGGCGAGATCGACTCTGTGCCGCCGAATAATCCGGCCCGCGTACAATTTGACGCTCTACACGTGTGGTCTACGCGAGTGGAGAGTGGAGTGTTGGTTCTGGGGCTGGTGCTCGTGTATCTCACGTCCTCGGCATTTTCCCGCGGCTAATTTGGGCAATGCCGCGGGCATCATTTATTCTCGAAGGTCACGCATACATACCGAAAGTTAGAAACCAAGAGCTTATTTCATGAGAACTGGCATCATCGGCCTGCCGCAGGTGGGCAAGACATCTTTATTTCGTATTTTGACCAAAGCGCATTTATCGGAACAGGCCTACGCAAATCCGCGGGAGGCGCACGTAGGCGTCTGCAAGGTGCCGGACGAGCGGCTTGATCGACTGGCTGCGCTGTATAACCCGAAGAAGCTGACGCACGCGTCCGTGGAATTTGTTGATGTCGGAGCGATCGGGCAGGAGGCGCTGAAGGAGAGTGCCTACATTGGTCACCTGCGCAATGTGGATGCGTTGGCACATGTCGTGCGCGCATTCGACGATCCATCAATTCCGCATGTTGGGGCGATCGATCCACTGCGAGATATCAAGAATGTTGACTTCGATCTGATGGTCAGCGATCTGGGGCAGATTGAGAAGCGGCAGGAGCGGGTTGAAAAAGATCTGAAAAAGATGCGCTCGCCGGACCTCGAGAAAGAGGCCGACCTGTTGAAACGGGCCAAAGCGCACCTTGAGACTGAGCGCCCACTCCGCGAACTGGAGATGACGCCAGAAGACAAGAAGCGGTTTCGTGGATTTATGTTCCTGAGCGAGAAGCCGATGCTTTTCGTGCTCAACGTTAGCGAGAGCATGGAACTTAGCAAAGACCTCGAGACCGCGGTCGCCAAATATAAGGTGACGGAAGTTGCTTCGCGTGCGAATGCAGGCGCAGCGGCGATTTGCGGCAAGGTCGAAGCCGAGTTGGCTGAGATGAGCGATGCCGATGCGGCGGAGTTTTTATCGAGCTATGGGCTGAACGAAAGCGGGCTGGTACGGCTGATTCGCACCAGCTACAAACTGCTTGGATTAATGTCGTTTTTTACTGCGGGCGAGGACGAATGTCGAGCATGGACGATTCCGATTCACACTCGCGCTGTCGAAGCGGCTGGAGCGATCCACTCCGACTTGCAGAAACATTTCATCCGGGCAGAAACTATCCGCTGGGACCAGTTGCTGGAGGCAGGCTCAGAGGCGAACGCGCGCACCCGCGGTACGTTGCGGCTCGAAGGCAAAGATTACATTGTGCAGGATGGAGACGTCATGCACATCCGGCACAGTGGTTAGGTGATTTTTTCGCCAATCGACTTGCCTTGAGTGAACAGATACAGATAGTCGGGGCCACCAGCCTTCGAATCTGTGCCAGACATATTGAAGCCGCCGAAGGGATGCGCGCCCACCATTGCGCCGGTGCACTTGCGATTGATGTACAAGTTGCCGACGTGGAATTCGCGCTTGGCACGCTCGATTTTATCTTTCGAGTTGGTAAAGACCGCGCCGGTGAGGCCGAATTCAGTGTCGTTGGCGATTTCGAGCGCCTGATCGAAGTTCTTCGACTTGATCACGGCCAGCACTGGACCGAAAATCTCTTCCTGCTCCAGCCTTGATTTCGGCAGAATGTCGGCGATCACGGTCGGCTGAATAAAATAGCCTTCGCCGGCAGCGCGGGCTCCGCCCGTTATCACGCGGCCGTCTTTTTTACCCTGGTCGATATATCCGAGAATTGTCTTCATCGAGCCTTCGTTGATCACTGCGCCCATGTTGGGGTTCTCGGCGGGATCGCCGACGGTGATCTTCTCAACCCGCGCCTTCAGGGCTTCGAGGAATTTGTCGTAAATGCGCTCGTCCACGATGGCTCGCGAACAAGCGGAACACTTCTGTCCCTGGAAACCAAAAGCCGCAGCAGCCACCCCTTCGACGGCAGCGTTGAAGTCGGCATCCGCGTCTACGATGATGGCGTCCTTGCCACCCATCTCGAGGATGGTGCGTTTGATCCAAACCTGGCCGGACGGGACCTCGGCGGCACGCTTGTTGATGTCGAGACCAACTTCGCGTGATCCGGTGAACGCGATGTAGCGGGTCTTAGGATGAGCAACCACGGCATTGCCGAAGGTGGCGCCGGAGCCCGGGCAAAAGTTTACAACGCCATCGGGCAGACCGCATTCTTCCAGAAGCTCGATGAACTTTGCCGCAATCGTTGGCGAATCGCTCGAGGGCTTGAGGATGACGGTGTTTCCCGAGACGATGGATGCCATGGTCATGCCGGCCATAATTGCGCACGGGAAATTCCACGGCGGAATCACTGCGCCCACGCCGAGAGCAATATAACGCAGAGAATCGTGCTCGCCGGGGAGTTGCGTGTCCGTTTTGACCCGAGATAGACGCAGAGCCTCGCGACTGTAGTACTCGCAGAAGTCGATGGTCTCGGCAACGTCAGCGTCGGCCTCGGCCCAATTCTTGCTGACTTCAAACACCATCCATGCGGCAAACTCGAATTTACGCTCGCGCAGCACGTCGGCGACGCGGAACAGAAGGCTGGCGCGCTCCTCGAGCGGGGTCTGGCTCCAGGACTTGAAGGCGTTCAGTGCTGCCTGCATGGCCGGTTCGACGTGATCTTTGCCGGCTTTCTGATGGACGCCGACCACTTGCGATGGCTTCGCCGGGTTGAGCGACTTGATCTTGTCCGCTGTCTTGACGCGCTTGCCGCCAATGATCAGGTCGTACTCGCGGCCTAACTGGCCGCGGACCTTCTCGATGGCGGAGCGCATTTTGCGCGCGTTCTCTTCCTTGCTGAAATCGGTCAGCGGTTCGTTCGAAAAGGGACCTTCATGAAGGCGGATTAGTGGGCGAACTGGTGCTTCGACGGTAGCCATAGGATGAACCTCGCAAACATACATGGATGTTGCTGAGACAAGTGCCGAAGCTTTATTTTAGCACCCGAAAACGGGCCGTCACGAATCAGCGTCTCCAGGGCCGCATCAGTCGGTATGCCGGAAGGGAAGCTGGGGAGGCCTTGCTCGATTCGAGTAGCTTTCCTCGAAGCAACCAGCGAACCCGCGTTTGCGCCGCACTTTTCGAGATGCCAATGGAATCCGCCAAGGTCTGTTAGCCAAGTCCCGGTTGTCGAACGTTCACAAGCAGTGTGGCACTAGCTGCTCCATCGGTTCCAGCCGCGCGGTAAAGTGCCGCAGGAATGGTGCTTCATAACTCAGTTTTAGACCTTGGATCTGCTCGCGCTTTTTCCAGACCTCAAGAATCACTTCGACTACGTAGTCGATATGACTTTGCGTGTACACGCGGCGGGGAATGGCGAGTCGCACCAGGTCCATCTTTGCGGCCGCGCCGAACATGAGAGTACCGATTTCAACTGAGCGGATGCCGCCTTCAAGGTAGAGTTCTGCGGCGAGCGCCACCCCGGGAAACTGCTCCAAGGGAATCTGGGGCAAGAATGCTCGGGCGTCGATATAAATTGCATGACCACCGGGAGGCTGCACGATGGGCACACCTTGCTCTGAGATGTGGCTGCCGAGATAAGCGGTCGAGGCAATGCGGTAACGTAGGTAGTCTTCGTGCAAGGCTTCCTGCACTCCCACGCCTATGGCCTCAAGATCGCGCCCGGCGAGACCGCCATAGGTCGGATAGCCTTCAGTCAAGATCAGCAGATTCTTTTCCTGTTGCGCGAGCAGGTCGTCGTTGGTACAGAGGAATCCGCCAATGTTCGCCATCCCGTCTTTCTTCGCGGACATGGTGCAACCGTCGCCATAGCTGAACATTTCTTGCGCAATCTGCTTGGCGGATTTCGAGGCGTATCCAGGTTCGCGCAGCTTGATGAAGTAAGAGTTCTCAGCGAAGCGGCAGGCGTCGAAATACAGCGGGATGCGGTGCTTTCGGCAAACGGCGCTGACCTGGCGTACATTTTCCATCGAAACTGGTTGGCCACCTCCGGAGTTGTTCGTGATGGTCAGCATTACGAGCGGAACGCGCTGGCGCCCAACTTCAGTAATCAGTCCTTCAAGCGCCTCAACGTCCATGTTGCCTTTGAAGGGATGGACCAGATCCGGATGCTTGCCTTCCGGTATGACCAGGTCAACAGCCTGGGCCCCAGTAAATTCGACATTGGCGCGAGTGGTATCGAAATGCGTGTTGTTGGGTACCACATCACCTTTCTTGCACATCACGCTGAACAGGATGCGCTCGGCGGCGCGGCCCTGATGGGTGGGTATGACGTGGCGATAGCCGAAAATCTCCTGGATGGAATCGCGGAAGTGATCGTAGCTCTTGCTGCCGGCGTAACTCTCATCGCCTTCCATCACGGCAGCCCACTGCTTCGTGGACATGGCGCCGGTGCCCGAATCGGTCAGCAAGTCGATCAGAACGTCGTCGGCGGGAAGCAGAAAGAGGTTGTAGTAGGCGGCTCGCAGCAGTTGCTCGCGCTCTTTGCGGCTGGTCCAACGAATAGGTTCGACGCTCTTGATGCGAAAGGGTTCAATGATGGTCCTGGCCATGACAGATTTCTCCGTATACAGAACACACCACGGGGAAAGCGGTGTCAGTGATGGGAATCACGCAGGCAGAACCGGCGTTAGTGGGCACATTAAGGGACTTTTACTGACTCGCGTGGTTCCGGCGTTTTGATACTCATCTTGGCGGTGCGTTCCAGTTTGTCCCAGGCAAACCGCTCACCTTCAATGGCGCGCTTCACCGTCTTGAACAATACCAGAGAAAACAGCTGGCGATAAGCGAAGCGTTGCAGCCACACCTGGCTGAGCAGCCAGGCGTCTTCTTTGGCGTCGGGTTGCCGGCGTTCGAGAGCGAAGGCGATAGCCGATGTGATGAAGTCGATGACTAAAAACGCCGCGAAGAACACAACCAGGCGCTGGAAGCTGGCCGGATCGGTGGAATCAGGATGGAAGTACTTTTGAATGAAGTACCAGATAGCGCCGAAGGTGAACATCAAGTCAATGAAGGGCGAAACGAGAGGCAGCATGATCTGAAAGATCACAATGTTGGGCAATGCGATCCAGCCGAGAACCCCTTTGCGGGCAAACGCTGAGCGATGCTTCCAAACCGCCTGCAGAATCCCGAACGACCAGCGGAAACGCTGCCGCATCAGACCATTGGCGTTGACCGGCGCCTCAGTGTAGGCCAGTGCCAAATCTTCGTATTCAACACGATAGCCACGGCGTAGCAACGCCATCGTCAAATCAGCGTCTTCGGCGACGGTATCAGTGTGGTATCCGCCAGCCTCGCGAACCAACGACGTCCGCCAGGCGCCGATGGCGCCGGGCACAACACTCACTGCTCCCATGGTGTTCAAAGCGCGGCGTTCAAAGTTTTGACTGGTGATGTATTCGAGGGCCTGCCAGCGAGTCCAAAGATTCACGCGATTGCCGACCTTGGCGTTGCCAGCGACGGCTGCGACTTTTGGATTCAGGAAATGCGGCACCAGGCGCGAAATCGCGTCGGGCGCGATGACCGTATCGGCGTCGATGCCGACAAAGATCTCTTCGTCGCGCAAGTGTTCCAGACCAAAATTCAGAGCCTCGGCTTTGCCGGAATTCGGCTTGGTGAGAATCACCACACGCCCGGTGGCTTGTTCTCTGGCGAATGCCTGTTGGGCAACCTCGAGGGTACGGTCCTTCGACCCGTCGTCGATCACGATGACACGCAGATCCGGATAGTTCGAAGCCAGGGCTGCGTTTACGGTCCGTTCGATTACTTTTTCTTCGTTATAGGCTGGAATGAGCACGGCGACCCGCGGTCTGTAAGTGTCGGTCGCAATCGTGGGTCGATAGCGCCGCTCCCTAAGCCGGTCGAATACCGCGAGTGCGCCGATGAACAGCAATCGCCCGGTCATCAGCAGGTCGCCAAGGAAGAATATCCAGACGATGCCTTTGCTGCCGAAATCCCATAGCGCGAACGCGATCCGGTCGAGGCGGGCGGCCCAACGCTCGTTGGAAGGAACCAACGGCATCACGTCCGCGCGGCTCTTTCCCAAAAGTTCATTGAGCGGAACGATGGTGAGGCCCTTCGCCCGGACGCCTTCGATAATTTTTGGCAGAGCGGCAACCGTCTGACTGCGGTTACCGCCGCCATCGTGCAAGAGGATGATGCTTCCACAGAAACGAGTGTCCGCGCCGCACGGGGGAAGGTGAGTGATCACACGATCGGCGATTTCATCGCCCGTCGGTCGGGGATTGTCGCGCCAATCGTTGGGATCGATCTTGTCGCCGATGGTGATATAGCCCATCTGCTGTGGCACTTCGAGGGGGCGCACCTCGTCGGCTGTATCCGGTTCCTGGTCGATTGAGTAGGGAGGACGGAACAGAATTGTGTGGACGCCGAGTCGACTGGCGAATAACTGCTCCGCGAGATTTACTTCCAGCTTGATGAAGGTGTTCGACAAGTTGCTGATGTCGGGGTGGGTAAAAGTGTGATTCCCAACTTCGTGACCTTCATTATAGAGACGAGACACGATGTCGCCGTACTTGTCGGCTTGCACTCCAATCAGGAAAAATGTCGCGGGTGCGTGCTCTCGTTTCAGTACATCCAGAATCTTAGGGGTCCACTCGGGGTCGGGGCCGTCGTCAAAAGTGATTGCGACCTGCGCGGAATTATAACCGTAGCGAGCGACGCGGTAGGGCTCGGGCAAAAAATCGAAGTTTTCGTCGGTGACGAGACCTGACGCAGGATCAACCGTCAAATTCCGAGTTCCGTGAGTAGGTTGAGCCTCAATACGGAAGATTTCTCCGCTCCCTTCCATATCGACGTCGTAGCCGGGAGGCACGTCTTTCAACTTATCGACGGAATCGGCTGCGCCGGGTACATCCCACACCTTCCACAGAGAACGATCTTCTGATCCCAGGCGCCATAGGACGAATGCTTGGATCCCCATCGTTTGCGCTGCGTGCATCTCGTTCAGAGCCGTGATGGCGTCGAGGAACCAGATGTCGTGCTCGATGTTGTTTTCATCCATGTAACTGACGTGGGGATTCATGGCGTCGCCATCAAAGTCCACGTCTTCTTCTGAGTCCCGCGCTGCCAGCCAGGCTTCCTGAATCGATTGATTGATGTCTTTTGTTCCGGCTGGGAGTTTGCCGTTGGCTAAACGCTTGGGCCAGTCATATCCGTAGTTACCGATCGCACAAATGAATTTATCGGCGGGAATCACCTTGCGAGCGACTTCGAGATTCTTAACGAACCAATCTTGCGATGCGATCGGGCCGGGCTCGCCTCCCGGGAAATGTTCGTCGTAATCCATGACCACAACGCCATCAGCAGCTGCGGCAACAGCGTGGTAGTCGAAGTCTTGGTTGTTCGGTTGAACGCTCACGTAAAGTCGAAGATGTTTTGCGTGAAGATCAGCAGAAAGCTCAGATAAGAGCGCGGCATATCCCGTCTGACCCTTTTTGGGGAAATCCTCGAAATCCACCATGAGTCCGTGATAGTTGTCGCTCGCAAGAAATGCGTCGACCTGATGACGAAAGGCGGCGCGCGCCTCCGGATCGTTAAGGAAGCCGCTGATGTCAACCCAGTTGATCCCATCCGAGTTGTTCACCATAGGGAAGACTTCCATGCCGGTGTCTTCCGCCTTCAGGAAAGGCATCACCTTGTCGTCGACAGCATGAACCGTGGAACCCTCGACCACGTCGAAGTATTTGCTGGTTTGCTCGTCGATGCCTTGCAAGCGCCCATCAGGAGTCACAACGTGCAGCCACTCGGGGTAGAGCATGTCGATTTGGCGCGCATATTCGCGGAGTGAAGAGAAGCTGGCCGCGTCCCAAGAGACGTAGAATGCGGCGCGAACGCCCTGTTCAGGGTCGGGTTTGATGGGCTGGCCGAGGGGGCGTTTCCTGTGACCGCGTACCTCAGCTCGCTGCCGGCGATGCTCTTTTGCCTTCTCTTTTTCCTTCTCCCGTAAGGCATGAAAAGGCTTCTTTTGTGGCGGCAAGAGCAACGCCGGAAGATGTTCGCCATGCACGGCGTTGTAGATGAAGAACACCACCAAGGCGGTAAAAGACAGAGCAATGAAGTCAAACAGCCGCCGGAGCCGCTTCCAGCGTGCTTGCCGAGGATCGTAAAAGACTGGCTGCCCCATGAGCTTTCTAACGTACATCGTAAGGCGAGGGGCAAACAGGGTCAAACAAAGAGAGGCGCAAGGGTCCAGATCGTAAAGGGAAGCCGGCCACATCCGCAAACTGCTATATTGCCGTTGTGCGCGAACTCGTGCGCGAAAATTTCCGCTTCTTTTTGTGGGCGACGCTCTCCGCTCTCGTACTCCGATTTGCCTTCTTTCTTGGTTTTCCTGCGGTAACTTCTGACTCGTTCGTGTACGGCGATATCGCAAAGAACTGGTTGCAACATGGAATTTACGGACTAAGCGGAATTAACGACATCACTCCGACTTCCATAAGGCTCCCAGGTTATCCCGCATTCCTAGCTGCTGTGTTCGCTGTGTTCGGGGTGGAGCACTATCGGGCGGTACTCTTTGTGCAGATATTCGTCGATATCGGAAGCTGCTTCCTGATTGCTGATATCGCGCGGCGAGTCGTATCTCCGCGTGCCGCAAGGGCTGCGTTCATGCTGGCTGCACTGTGCCCGTTTTTCGCCAACTATGCTGCAGCAGCGCTGACGGAGACTTGGGAAATCTTTTTTACTGTGCTTGCTTTGGATTTGGTTTTGGTCGGAAGGAGCGACGGAGGTGTGCGTGTTTGGTGGGGATGCGGTTTCGCCATTGGTGCGGCCATCCTGTTGCGTCCGGATGGAGGGCTTCTGCTGGCGGCGATTGAACTCTTCGTGATTGCCCACGCATTCGTTGGTATTGCAGTGCAGCGCGAACCGGAAATCGGTCGGGCGCAGCTTCGCGGGTCAGTTAAGGTCGCAGCGATCATCGCATTCTCAGCGTTGGTCCCACTTCTCCCATGGACATTGCGCAATTGGCACACCTTTCATGAATTCCAACCACTGGCCCCGCGGTATGCCAACGAAGAGAATTCTTTTGTGCCTATGGGTTTCAATCGCTGGGTGAAGACGTGGATGGCAGACTATGCCTCGGTCGAAGAAGTGTACTGGTCAGTGCCGGGGAACACGATTGATATCGACAATCTACCGTTGCGAGCGTTCGATTCACCCGAGCAGCGCGATCAAACCGAACAACTGGTGGATGATTACAACCAGTCTCGCCATGTCACGCCGGAACTCGATGCACGATTTGCTGCGCTTGCGGCGGAGCGAGTTCGTCATTCGCATTTTCGGTACTACATCTGGCTGCCGATGTTGCGGATCGCCGACATGTGGCTGCGGCCGCGAACGGAAATCCTGCCATGCAACACGCGGTGGTGGGAGTTCGATGAGGACAGGAAGTGGTTAGTGCTGGGAGTCATCATCGGCGCCTTGAACCTCCTTTACGTGGCTGCCGGGGCGATTGGCCTGGTGCGTGGACGATTCGTACCTGGATTCGGTCTGCTGGTCACTTTTCTCGTGCTACGGTCTTTATTTCTAGGCACCCTGGAGAACCCTGAGCCGCGCTATACCCTTGAATGTTATCCAGTGTTATTGATATTAGCCGCTGTCTGTTTCCGGCCTCGGCCTGATCGCCCAGCGCTTGACTAACGGTCATAACTTTAAAAATTTGTAAACGAGCATCTGGAATTGTGTATACAATGCGTGTCCATCCGGCCTAATTCGTTTGATCGGCGCTACTTCGTCGTGGTGAAGAGATTGCATCCCAGTCCCCCAATCTTCAACACATCGCAATGAGTCCAACCCAACAAATAGCGGCGAATTTGAATGTTCAATGAGGACACCTATGAAGCCCGTCTCGTCTTTGTTCAAGCTCGTGATCGCTCTCTGTCTGACAGCTTTGATTGTCGGCATAACCGGATCTCCAGCCTTAGCGCAACAAGCGACGGCTTTGATCACTGGCACCGTGAAAGACCCAAGTGGTGCAATTGTAACGGGGGCCCGTGTTGCCCTTCGAAACACCGCGACCAATGTCACACGGAGCACGAAAACCAGCAAGGACGGCGACTATCTCTTCACCCTGGTACCGATCGGCACCTACGAATTGAGCGTCGAACAGCAAGGCTTCCAGAAGTATCTGCAAACAGGAATCAGTTTGGAGATCAACCAGAATGCCCGTCAAGACATCACTTTGCACGTCGGCGCCGGTAACCAAGTAGTGGAAGTTCAAGGCGACGTAACCCAAGTCGACACGGTCAGCGCGACGCTGGGGAAGGTCGAGACAACGCAGCGCATCCTCGATTTGCCGCTCGTGGAGCGGGACACACTTCAACTGGGATTGCTGCAAGCGGGCGTTTTCGCCCCCGATCAAGACGACGGGTCCGGGAACCCTTTCTCAGTCAGTGGACAGCGATCGGAGTCGATGACATTTCTGCTCGACGGTGCGGACAATAACGACTTTCTGGGAAACAACATTGTCGTGAATCCGAACCCGGATGCGGTTGCTGAATTCAAGATTCTCACGAATAACTACACGGCCGAATACGGGCGCACTTCAGGTGGAATCGTCAATCAAGTAATCAAGTCGGGGACGAACCAAATTCATGGAAGCGCCTTCGAGTTCTTTCGCAACACCTCTCTCGATGCGGCAGATTACTTCCTGCAAGACGTTCCTATTCTCCGGCGAAATCTGTTCGGCGGGACGATCGGGTTTCCGATCGTTAAGGACAAGATGTTCTTCTTCGCTTCATATCAGGGGACGCGCCGCAGTGAAGGGCAAAATCCCGGACCAATTCAAGTTCTTAGCCCCGCAGAGCGGACCGGGGATTTCAGCGAGCTTCTGAGCGGTTCCAATCCTATACAGTTGGTCGATCCCACAACCGGAATGAACTATCCGAGCAATCGGGTTCCGGTTGACCCGGTGATCAAGAACTACATCAATGCCTATCTGCCTGTGCCGAACCGGCCCGGTAACACCTTCGTTTCCGATCCGGTTGCGAAAATCCAGGACGACCAATTTGTCTTTCGCTACGACTACAACATCTCTAACCGCGATACTCTTTCGGCCGTATACATTTTCAACGACACGCCCGACAATTATCCCTTTCAAATCATCAACGGAGCATCGACCGGCGGTGATGTCCCAGTCGGGTCGGGATTCACGGATGCCAATCGTTATCAGGCAGGAAATCTTACGTGGACACGAACCCTTTCGCCGAACATGGTGAATGAGCTGCGCTTTGCCACAAACCGCGTGGCAACCTTTGATGCAGTTCCTACTACTACGACCTCGCCTTCCGCGCTGGGTTTTTCAACCGTGAATCCCGACGATCCCAAAGGAACCGCGCCTCCCGTGATGCAGATCGAGGGGAATTTCAATCTGGGGCCTTCTCCGCAAGGGCCTACCAAGATTCATGACGTGACTTTTCAATATCAAGACACCCTGTCCTGGACCAAAGGTCGTCATGACCTCAAGTTTGGCGGCGATCTGCGCTGGGTGCAGAACAACTTCAATTTCGATTTCTACAATAACGGAAGTTACTTCTTTGGCCAGGGCGGCTCATTCACGGGTAGTACACTTGCTGATTTTGTGGGTGGATTCTTCGACCAATACTTCCAATTCTCCAATGCCGCCTACGGAATTCGTACCCACTCGCTCTATTTCTTCGGGGAGGATGCCTGGAAGGTTACGAAGAACCTGACATTGAATTATGGCCTGCGTTATGAGTACAACTCTCCCCAATTCGATCCACACAACGAAATCATGGGGTGGTTCCCTGGAAAACAATCAACAATTTTCCCAGGCGCTCCGCCTTCATTCCTCTATGCAGGAGATCCCGGGACTCCGAATCGCGGCCTCATCAATCCAGACCGAAACAACTTTGCTCCACGATTCGGATTTGCCTGGGACATGTTAAGCAATGCAAAGCTGGTGATGAGGGGAGGCTTTGGCATCTTTTACGACATTGAGGATGGCGCGCTCAATCTGCAGTTTGGTGGCCAGCCGCCGTTTGGGTACGGTGCAGATAACTTTCCATGCTTCGGCGGGAGTGGCTGCCTCAATGCGAACGCGCAGGGATCCTTCATTGCCGATCCCTTCCAAGGACTTTATTCAGATCCGTACCCGTTTGCGGGCAAGCGAGGGACTTTCTTCACTCCCAAGATTCCATTCGCGTATGTGGTTGATCCTCACTTCCGAACTCCATATGCAGAGAACTTCAATTACGGTTTCCAGTACCAGCTTTCTAAAGACACGATGATTGAAGCTGTATATGTCGGGAGCCTAGGCCGAAAATCTATTGGCGACAACGAAACCAATCCCGCCTCGCCGGCCGTTCTCCAACAGCAGTATTTGGCTGGAGGCCTTTTCAATATCAACCCCGACTGTGCCCGACCGCTTGCTGCTTGCGATGTAAACGGAATTCCAACTGGCGCCACGCTGATCCTGACGAATCACAGCGCCTACAGTTCTTCAAGCAACCAATTCCAACTCACAGTAGACCGGCGATTGAATCACGGACTGCAGTTTCGGGTTGCGTACACGATTGCCAAAACCTTAGATTTCACTTCCGGGTTCCGCTCTCGGTCTTCGGTTTTCACAGACCCTTTTAATCCGGCGTTGGATCGCGGCTTGGCGGATTTCGATGCTCCACAACGCTTGGTGGTCAGCCCTATCTGGCAAATCCCATGGGATAAGCCATTTCGCGATCACGCGGCGCTGCGGAAGATTACCGAAGGCTGGTCCGTAAGCGCTATCGCTAGCTTTCAGTCCGGCAATCCTTTCACGCTGTTCTCTGAGAACGGATCCAGCGAACTCAACAACTTTCTGGAGCGCCCAGATGTGATCGGGCCAATTCAAAGGTTTAACAATCCGCGTCAGGTCGAGACTTTCAGCCCCGATCCGAATGGAATCAACGGTAGCTGCCTGGGCGGAAGTGAGACGGGGCATTTCCTGTTCAATCCAACGAATCTTGTCTGCGCGGTGGGAAATCCCATCGGGCTCCCAACCGATCCCAATCTTATTGCCGGAGGAGTTCCTTTATTCACGTTCGGCAACATGAGAAGGAACGCGTTGCGAGGTCCTGGCATTAACAACTGGGATATATCGCTCATCAAAGACCTCAAATTCACCGAGAGCAAATATCTGGAATTCCGATCGGAATTCTTCAACGCGTTTAATCACACTCAATTCCTGAGCCCGACTTTTCAAAATGGCGCGATTGGTTTTGACGGGCAATTCGGGCAGATCACGTCCGACCGTGGACCTCGTGTGATTCAGTTTGCGTTGAAGGTTTATTTCTGAAGTTACGCCAGCGGCGAATCGGTCATCCGGAACCGGGTACGCACGTGCTCGGAGATCCATTCGATGGCCGAACGGTTCTGGACCGGGTCGGCTTGAGCCAGGTATTTCATGGCTTCAACGAGGAGCCTCTGGCCGTCAACATAGCGCGGGTCGGGATGCCGTTCGCGGCGCCTGGCGCCGCCCATCTTGGGTGGAACGGGAATAGTGAAGACTTTTGCCATTGGCTCTGGTACCTTACTTCAGATTTTCACCTGAGGCGTGTTTGCAGTATAACGCCTCAGGTTTCCTTTTTCATCGTTATCTTCACTGGGGCTGTGAATCCTGTTAACCCTTTGGTGACAAGAATTTAGTCTTGCTCGTGGTCTTCAGTCTGAAGACGTTATCCGAAATTTTTTCGTTTAACTGGATGTTTGAATAGGTAGCGAGACGGTAATCGCCGCCGGGGGCGAATAGCTGTTGGCGGACCGAAATACCCCGGTCGTCGATCCAAAGAATGATGTGGTTGAAGGTGTTGCGAGCCTTTTGCGACTTGGGCACGAGGTCCAGCTTGGAAGTGTCGGCGCCATCAACTTTTTCTGAGCCGACGTAAGTGACGTCAAAATTCCTCAACATGTCCTGTCCACTGCCGCCAAAACCAAGAACGAGGAAGCTCTCGAAAGTTGCGCGATCTTTGCCGGTGTCGTATTCGGTTACTTGATCGATCTTCGGCTGATACATCTGAACCTTGTTGTCTTTGAAAAGAACGTACTTGGGAGGCTGGGGATCATTGATATCGGCGGCCATTTCGATCTGAGTGCCTTGGCGGCGGAAGTAAACCGTACCTTTTTGCACGTCGGAAAAGTCGTTGATGACCGAGGTCCACTGCTTCCATTCAAAATTAGCCTGGGTGCTACGGAAAGCTGACGCCGTATGGTCCATCTGGGCGACAACCTTTTGTAAGGAAGCTTGCTGAGCCCATGAGCTGTGGGCGATCAAGATTTGGAATGTAAATGCGATGAGTCCCAGTCTGGGGCTTCGCGTGAAATGGTTAGCGCTGCACCCAAACTTTGTAGGCGACAATGTTGTCTCTCTGATCACGCACAGCCTCGTACTTGGAAATGGTCACTTCGCCGGAAATCGGTTCAATGATGCTGAGCAGTTCGTTGCGGAGGCTGGCATCATCTTTGGCCTTCAGGTCACGAGCCTCGACTTCATAAATGAAGCCGCCCTGGCCGTCTGGAGTAACCGCAACTCCTGTCCGATGCGGATTGTGCTCGACCGGTTTGTCCCTGAAGTTGATGACCTGAGGGGAGAAGAAGACGAACAGCAAAATCAGGGTCACCATGACATCGTATTGGATTGTGCCGCGTTCGTAAGACCAGAGAATATAGCTGCGAATGGTTCGCCAGATTCCGGACACAGGCACAGTGGGTGCGGTCACAACTGCCGGATTTGGCTCAACCCTATCCAAGTCTAATATCTTCTGCTCGCCTTAAGCATTGTAGATCACGAATGTACCAGCGGAGTTGCTCGAAGTTCAAAACTTCTTCGGAGTAAGGCGGTCCGCGCCCATATAGGGCCGCAAAGCCTCTGGAATGATGACGCTGCCGTCGGCCTGCTGATAATTTTCGACTACCGCAACCCATGTTCGCCCGATCGCCAGTGCGCTGCCGTTGAGGGTGTGAACGAACTCGGTTTTGTTCTTGCCTTCGGGCCGATAGCGAATGTTAGCGCGCCGCGCCTGAAACGATTCGAAATTCGAGCACGAGGAAATCTCACGGTAAAGTTGCTGCCCTGGCAGCCAGACTTCGAGATCGTACGTCTTGGCGGAAGACTGACCCATGTCGCCGGTGCTGAGCAGCATCACTCGATAGTGAATGCCGAGCTTTTGCAAGACTTCTTCAGCGTCGTGGCGAAGTTTTTCGAGTTGATCGTAAGATTCCTCGGGCCGGGTGAATTTGACGAGTTCGACTTTTTGAAACTGGTGCTGGCGAATGATGCCGCGAACATCCTTCCCGTAAGAACCGGCTTCACTGCGAAAGCAAGGAGTGTAGGCTGTCAGGCTTACAGGTAGGCGAGCGCTATCGAGCACCTCATCGCGGTAAAGGTTGGTGACTGGCACTTCGGCAGTAGGAATCAGCCAGAGATCCTTGTCGCCATGTGGAACGCGAAACTGATCGGCGGCAAACTTTGGCAATTGGCCGGTCCCGTACAGCGAGTCAGAATTGACCAGGTAGGGTGGCAGAACCTCTGTGTAGCCGTGATGCCGGGTGTGCAGGTCAAGCATGAAATTTGCAAGAGCCCGTTCCAGCCGCGCACCCAGATCCCAATACACGGCGAAGCGCGCGCCGGTCAGCTTAACCGCGCGCTCAAGATCGAGAACGCCCAGGTGCTCGCCGAGTTCCCAATGCGGCTTTGGAGTGAAGTCAAATTTCGGCGGCGTACCCCACTCGGAAACTTCTTTATTATCGTCGGCGCTCTTGCCGACGGGAACACTGGCATGCGGCAAATTCGGAAGGCCGGAAAGAATCTCACGTAATCGCGTGTCGTATTCCTCAGCGGCCTTCTCGAGATCCTGGATCTGTTCGCGCAGGTCTTTGGTCTCGGCGATTAGGTTCGTGGCATCCTGGCCGCTTTTCTTGAGTTTCGCAATCTCTTCAGACTTTTGATTACGATGCGCCTTCATGGTCTCGGCGCTGGTGATGGCCTGGCGGCGCTGGCCGTCGATTTGCCCGAAGTCTTTTAACAATTCCTCTGGGTTCAAGCCGCGCTGACGCAGTTTTTCCTGGACGAATGGCAGATTCTCGCGAACGAAATTCAGATCAAGCATTGGAAGTAATAATGTATCGGAAAAGCTTGAGGAAGTGCACGTGCGTCAGGACAACGAACCTCAAACACAAGGGCACGAAGAACACGAAGGGCGACAGGGTCCCTCGCGGTGCGCGCACAGGCGGATGCCCGCGCCTTATTTTATGTTGATTGTCAGCACCTGCGCGCCAGCAACGACGTAGTCGAGAGGCTGGGTTGCGGCTTCGTTGACTGACGACTCGTTTGAGACAACCATGTCTTGCGTGCCCCTCATACCGTCCATCACGTTCATGATGGACAGTGGCAGGGACGGCATGACTTTGTCGGCGACCATGGCCTCAGGATCGGCTTCCAAAAGCGAAACGTAGACGCGGTTGTTGACATGTTCTTTGTTGAGGAAGGCAATCGTGGAAGCCAGGTCGAGCTTGCGGGCCAGCACCGAAGTGCCGCGCCGGAAATGATCAAGGGTGTCACCGTCGCTAACAAGAATGCGCAGAGGACCCTTGGAAGTCGAAGTCGGGACGTGGATCGGGATATGCGCGACCGTGCCTTCACCGCGATAGGGGCGTATGAGCGCTTCAATGGTAATGTCGTCGCCAGGCCGGGCTTCGGTGATGTCCGTGCGCGCACTTTCGAGGCGTGCCCAGCGGCGCTCGTGAACGAGGTCAAAATCCAGATTCACGCCGCGAATGTCCGGCATGCTGTAAGGGTTGTCATAGATACGGCCAAAACGCTCTCCCAGTGAATTGGCGGCCAACATCGCACCAGGTTGTCCGCCATCGCCGGCCGCAAACATGTCTTGCATGGAGACGTCCGGGTAGCCATCAACGCTGATGCTGCCTTTCATTCTGTAGGTAGTCTCGTCGCCGTATTCGTTGACTCCGTGCAGAGCGTTGAATACGGTCGCCATCATCGCGACGGGGCTGAGCTTGGCGTTGTTCAAAACCTCGTAATGAAATTGCTTATCGCTCGAACCGCCGTGAATGGTGAGCGTAACTGGAATCATTTCGGGCTTCTTGCCGAACTCGCCCAAAATGCCGGTATGCCGGTCCTGCACGAAGGCGCCGATTGCTTCAGTGGCGTTGACGATCTTGAAGGCGTTGAGAGGAGAGGGAAGCGTCGCGAGTACCTGAGCCTTGGTCATGGGCAGATCGACCATGCCGAACTGCATCAGGGGATGGCCGCAGGCCAAAAGATGTTCCGCATCCATGTATGTAACGGTGCAGGTGGCGGCAATGTCCATATCGCCGCGCACCAGAATGGCGCTCACGGCAGAGCCGGGTTCGATCGGTTCGGGCTGCTTAGCGTCACTGACGGAGCCGGCGCCCATCACCGGAACGATGCCCGCAGCTGCAAACTGAGAGGCGAACCGCTGAACGGTATCTTCCGAAAATCCGTTGAACACCAGCGGGGTTTCGATCGGCTTTAGATAATTTGCGAAATCCGCAAGCGGCACGCTGGAGGTGCCGGGGCTGGCCGTTTTGCCTAGTTTTTCCGCGCCACTCTTGGCCTCAAGCGGTGCATTCGGAACTCTGCGATCGAGGGCGCTGATCTCGAGCATCTCTGCGATCGGCGTGACGCCTGCAATCGGCTCTTTGGAGAACTCGCCAATGCGGAACGCCACGGCTCCCGCAAGTTTTCCGTTGAGGTAAACAGGGCTTCCGCTCATGCCGGCAACCACGCCGGTATATTCGGCTTTCGCGCCGCCGAGCCGCACCAGAATGATGTCGCCCTTGGGACCATTGGCATTCTTCAAAATGCCAAGAACCTCAACCTCCATCGGCTCCGGCTTGGTGCCCTGGAACACGGTGTACGCGACACCATGCATCCCAGCATGAATTTGATTTACCGGGATGGTTTCAGTCAGCGAGGCAGGTTGCGCAACCGAGGTCAGACAGAACGCAAGGAGAGACACAGCAGCGGCGAGAAGAACTCGTCCCATTTACTTTTTCCCCAAAAGGATCGCCCACAGATCCTTTTAATGCGGATTGTTCAGTTCGCCGGAGAGGAGAGGATGTCAAAAACCCGGGCGGAACATCCCAATCGCGAAGCTCTGCGTCTATACTAGCATAGGGTTTTCGAATGACTTCAGGCTTTTCTTTTGATTCTGAGCGATTGGCAGCGCGGGCTCGCCGTTTGCTTTCCTGCATTGTTTCGGCGGCACTCCTACTGGGAAGTATTACTGGAGAAGCAAGGCTCCTGGCAGCACAAGACCAGACGCAAAACCCGAATGGCCAGGAGGCTCCGCCGGAAGCCGGCGGCCCGAACAGCGATGTAGGTCCATACGCAATTCCGAAAAAGAAGGAAGAGCCACCTCCGCCACCTCCGACCAAGCCTAAGAAAGTTGAGGGGATGCCGGACTATTCCATCCAAGTGAATGTGCCGGTCGTGGAAGTTCCGGTCATGGTGACGACCAGGGACGGGCAGTTTATCTCCTCGTTACATAAGGACAATTTCAAGGTTTACGAAGACGGGGTGCAACAGCAGATCTCTGGCTTCAACGTTTCTGAGGCGCCGATCACGGCGGTTCTGCTTGTCGAATTTGCGTCGACGGCCTATGGGTTCATCATTGAGGCTTTGCAGGCGTCTTATACCTTTGCGCAGTCGCTGAAGAAAGATGATTGGGTCGCGGTGGAATCCTACGACATGAAGCCGCAAATCCTGGTCGATTTCACCCAGGACAAGGCTGCGATTTACGGGGCACTCAACACGCTTCGCATGCCGGGTTTTTCGGAAACCAACTTGTTCGATGCCCTCTACGACACGCTTGACCGGATGGATCGCATTGAAGGGCACAAGTACATCATCTTGATCAGCACGGGCTTTGATAGTTTCAGCAAGACGAATCTCGACACAATCCTGAGGAAAGTCAAATCTACAAAAGATGTGACCATTTTTCCCATCAGCATCGGCTGGACGCTACGGGAGTGGTGCGAAGTCCATCAGTGCACAGGGTATACGCGCGGGGCTGGCATTCCTGTCAGCCAGATTGACTATCTGCAAGCCGATAATCAAATGCAGACCTTCGCCCGCATGACCGGTGGCCGCTTCTATCAGCCCAGATTCGTGGCTGAGTATGGCGAGATTTTCCACGACATCGCAGGCGACATTCGCAATCAGTACCAGATTGCTTACCATCCAACTAATCCAAAGCTTGATGGGACGTATCGCAAGTTGAAAGTGGAAGTGGTTGCTCCCGACGGCGGCCCTCTCAAGGTGAGAGATCAGAAGGGCAAGGACGTGAAGTATCAGGTGATTGCCCGCGAGGGCTACACTGCCAAGCACACAGTGGATTAAACTCCGCGTTCAATGCATGTGAAAGAACTGGTCGAACACGAATAGCAGTCCCACACCAAGAAAGACCACCAATGCCATCCCCACGCCCGGTTCTTTGTTGACTTCGGGGATCAGATCAGAAGCAGCCACATAGATCGTCACGCCCGCCGAAACCGGCAAGCCGAAACTCACTTCATGGCGAAAAAGTGCCATGATCAGCACGCCCGCGAAGGTGGCTGCTCCAAGCAATGCCGAAGCGCCAAACGCCACTCTTTTGCTTCGTCCGCTGGCAATCATTACCGAGGTGATCGTGAAACCCTCGGGAATTTTGTGCAGAAAGATTGCGAGGAAGATGATCCAGCCGAGCCAGTTTGAGACTAAGAAGCCGGACGTGATTGCGATGCCGTCGAAGAATGTGTGGATGGTCAGTCCCAGGAGAACTGAGTATCCCTTGTGGGCGTGGACGAATTGATCTTCGTGGGTTTCCTCGCCGAAGTGAAAGTGCGGTGTGACGGTATGCTCGAAGAAATGGATGATCAGGTATCCGACAAGGACTAGAAAAGCTGCATCTTTGCCTCTTAGCTCAAGGCTGGCAGGGAAGACTTCCACGATGGCGGTAGCCAGCATAAAGCCAGCGCCCAAGGCAACGAAATATCGAAGGTAAGAGCGTTCCCAGTGTTTCTGGACGATGATCGCGCCACCAAACACGTTGGCGGCGGCCGCAGTCAGACCGAGAAGCAGGCTCAGGAGAACGGGATTCATCGTCCGCGAAGGATGATACCAGTTCGAAGGCAGGTTCTCGTCATCACTCGAGATCAAATGCCAGCCATTGGAGGCCGCCATCCCGCTCAATCTGTAAGACGACAGGCGCTCCCGGTTTCAGGCTGTTCAATTGCGACCGCAGACTGTCGAGAGAGTCGATCGACTGTCGATTTACGCTGTGGATCACGTCGCCACTTTTCAGTCCTGTCTCCGGGCCGAGGAACTGGGCGGTCCGGGCAATCACAACTACGCCGTCGGGAATGCGAAGTTCACCCACTGCTGCCTTGAGTGTGGGGCTCAGGTCCACAGCCAGAACCCCTAACCTCTGAATCAAGCCCTTTTCCGGATCCACGGCGTCCAGCAGTTTGTCCATTGGGTCATGCTGCTCGACAACCGGAATCTCCAAGTTCTTTTTCTCCGTGCCGCGCAAAACTGAAACTTTCATGACTTGATCGAGAGGATGCAAGTACATCGCAGCCGTAAGAGAGGGGAGGGTGTCAATCGTCCGGCCGTCAGCACTCAAAATGATGTCGCCGATCTTCAAACCCGCGGCCTCAGCAGGTCCGCCGGGGCTAAGGTCGGAGATTACTACGCCGTAGTTTTGCGATAGCCCCAGACCTTCCGCTAATGCCGGGGTGATGTTCTGGGCCGCAGCTTCGATCTCAACCCGGTGCACGTGCCCGTACTTGCGGAGACTTCTGTAGATGAATGCCACGACGCGAGCAGGGATGGCAAATCCCAGGCCCTCGCTGCCGCCGCCCTCTGACAGAATCATCGTGTTGATCCCGAGAACATAGCCATCCATATCAACCAGAGGGCCGCCGCTGTTGCCGGGATTGATGGGAGCATCCGTCTGAATGTAGACCATGGGTTTCTCGGGATCGGGCTGCCGTCCCACGGAACTGACGACACCCATAGTGACGGAGTTCTCAAGCCCCTCAGGGCTTCCAATGGCAAACACCAATTGGCCTTGATGAATACGCCGGCCGTTTCCCAGTTCCAATGTAGGGAGGTTTTTCGCATCGACCTTGATGAGAGCGAGGTCGCTATCAGCATGGAAGCCAACCAACTTGGCGTCGAGAACATGTTCTTTCCCGACCGGGAAGACGTTCGGTGTGTCAGCTGAAGGCATGGGCAGGATGACCCGAATTCGTTGCGCGCCGCGCACGACGTGTGCGTTCGTCATGATGTAGCCATTGGGGTCGACGATGACGCCTGAGCCGATCGCGTGCTGGCGGGCAATCAACGCAGTTTGGCTGCGTTGAGTTTCGTCAAGAGTGCCATATCCAGTGACCTGAATCTGCACCACTGCGGGCGAGACCTTCGCGACCAGTTCCTCGAGAGCGGTGTTCAACTGTTGAAGGATGGGCGGCGCTTCTATCGGGCGAGGTGCACTGGCTTTCCCCAGTTCCTCGGTCGGACTGGCCTTTTGCGCGGAGGTGTTCTTCGCTGGAGCACTTTGTCCCGGCTGATTGGATGGCTGCTGAGAGAAACTAAGTTCGGCAACAAGCAAAACCATGAGGCAAGCGCCTATGTGCCAGGTTTTAGACACAACACTCGATTGAAACATTACGGACTCCTGGAATGCGGCGAAAAGTCTAGCAGCCTGCGGGGAGCCGTCATAGAACCCACAACGCCCGGCCGCAAGTTACCTTAGATGTTCAAGCACGACCAAGGGAAGCAGGCTTACTGCACGACCAGATTGAAGCTGACGTTTTGGCTGAATGATGTACCGCTGGCCGATTTGAATGTTGCAGTAACCGTCAGCGGGTACATGCCAGCAGGCGTAGGCGAAGGATCTGACGCTCCTCCGCCAACTCCGCAGGATGACAAGGTCGCCATCGTTGAAAGCAGGCACAAGCAGAAAATCCATCCACAAAGACGACGCGCAGGTTTCGTACCGCGCTTGCCAGGGAAGATAATCATCGCCGCGAAGCCGCCCATACCTGCGATACCAATCAATCCCGCCCAGCGATTTTCGTTCGAGCGATTCAGTGGATGCCGCAGGAAACCTGTCGCCGGCGGCGTGGTAGTGGCGGTCACCTTAGCTTGTATTGGACTCGACCCGTTGAGCGTCATCGAACTCGGGTTTACCGTACACGTACCTCCGGCGGGCGCGCCGCTGCACGCTAATGAAACGGACTGCGTAAATCCCTGGGCGGGAGCCAAATCAACGGTATAGATGGCACTCTGACCCTGAACAACTGTGAGACTGGTGCAGGTGGTCGTAAGGTTAAATGGCGCCGCCCCGACGGCGGTGAGGGGGAACGTGTGCGGACTGCCGGCGGAATTGTCGGTGATCGTCAGCGTGTCGTTGGCGCTTCCGGTTGCAGTTGGCGTAAAGGTGACATTGATCGTGCAGGACTGCGACGGAGCGAGCGGGTTAGGCGAGATCGGACAGTTGTTTGTCTGCGAGAATTCGTTCGCATCAACGATGCTGGTGATCAGAAGGTCATCGCTGCCGGTATTAGTGAGAGTAATGGGTGTTGGGGAGCCGGCGACTCCGAGGGGTTGATTGCCGAAGTCCAGTTTGGTGGGCGAGGTTGTCGAGGTCGGAGCAAGCTGCACGAAACGAACACGATTGTTGCCGGTATCGGCGATGTAGAGGCCGCCAGTGGAGTTAATTGCAAGGCCGATGTTGCTGAGCAGGGCACTAGTTGCAGGACCGCCATCGCCGGAGAAGCCAAAGTTCAGCGGGTTTTGCGATACCCCGGCCACCGTTGAAATAGTTTGGGTCGCGGCATCGACTCTTTGGACAACTTCATCCAGTCCGCCGCCAATGAAGAGATTGCCCTTGTTATCTACAACGACCTTGTTGGGCAGCGCCATGCTGGCGGACAAGGCTGGTCCACCGGTGCCGCCGGCAAAACTCGAATTTCCATTAAAAGCGACAGTCGAGATGTTTTGGGTTGTGACATCGACCTTGCGGATCCGATTGTCGAAGGTGTCAGCAATGTAGATGTTTCCGGCGCTATCGACCGCGACGCCGATGGGGAAGTTCAAATTGGCTGAGGTTGCCGGACCGCCATCGCCGCAAGCATTCGTACTGGCGGCACACGGTGTGCCGTTTCCGGCGATTCGACTGATAATGCCGCTGGTGGAGTCGACCTCTCGGATTTCATTGTCACCACTGTCCGCGATGAAAAGGTTGCCGTTGGCGTCCAAAGCGACTCCCTGCGGCACGGTCAATTCCGCTGAGTTTGCGGGTAGACCGTCACCGCAATTGGGCGGAGCAGAACAAGGCTGGCCGGGAGTTCCCGCGAAAGTGAACAACGCCTCGGTTCGCAACCGGACTACCTGGTTAGAAGTATCCGCAATAAACACCCCCGGAGGAGTGCCGGTGGCGGCGACTACTACTCCCTTCGGATAGTTCAGGGCGTTCGGATCGGCTGCGCCGTCTCCTGCGATTGTGTTGACCACTCCGCCCGATACCTCGCGAATGCGGCTGGTTCCGTTGTCGACAACGTAGAGATTGTTAGACGCGTCCAGGGCGACGTCGAAAACCGCGGAGAAAGCGGCTTGCAGAGGGGGACCTCCGTCACCGCCGGTACCACCGCCGATGATGGTGTTAATGGTTGGAGCCGGGCCGGGCGTGATTTCGCGAACTCGGTTGTTCCCCTGGTCGGCGATCAAAATGTTTCCGGCACCATCGACAAAGACGCCGGCGGGATTTGAAAGTTGGGCCGAGACGGCGACACCGTTATCGCCAGAAAAGCCTTGAAGATAGGTGCCGGCAACGGAGAAAATCACTCCGTTAATAACTTGGCGAACTACCTGATCGAATTGGTCGGCAACATAGACCGAAGTTCCCGATGCAAACACGCCGACGGGATTGTTTAGAGCTGCACTGGTTGGTGGGCCGCCATCACCACATGTCGGAGCTGTGTTGCAAGGAGCTCCCGTACCAGCGAACAAGGTGATGGTTCCGGTGGTGTCAACTTCACGAATCTCGTTGTCCCCGGTATCCGCGATGAAAACATTCCCACTGCCATCCACCGTCACACCAAAGGGGCTCGTAAGGGTCGCCTTGGTTGCTGCTTGTCCATCTCCACAAGTGGGTGGTGCCGCGCACGGCGTGCCGTTACCAGCGAAGGTGGTAATGGTGCCACCCGGAGCAACCGCCCGAATCACATTGTTGCCCTGATCTGCGATATATAGCGTACCGGCGTTGGGACCGACCCTGGCGAAGGCAATTCCCTGCGGTGTGTTCAATGCGGCTTGAGTCGCGGGCCCGCCGTCACCGCTGTAACCACCAACGGGATTTGAAGCAGAAGTGTTCCCGGCAAAGTTGGTCAGCGTGCCACTCGCTAAGTTCACCTCGAAGACGTGGTTGCTATAGATTTCCGAAACGAATAAATTGGCCCCGCCGGCGTCGAGGGCCAGCCCGGTTGGGGCTTCCAGCGTTGCTGTGGTGGCTGGAATTCCAGAGCTTGAAATACCGCCGTACCCGGTGCCTGCAAGGATGCTGATCGTAGGCGAAGCCAGAGGCGCGATCTTGAAAACGTATCCTTCGCCGGAGGCAGTCACATACATGTTGAGTTTCGCGTCCTCGACCACAGAAGTAGCAATGCCCACCATCGCATTAGTGGGTGAAATGCCATTCAGCGGACTTCCTCCACCTGCAATCGTGCTGATTGTGTTTTGTGCAAGACCTGTGATTGACAACAGAAGGAAGGAAATTCGCACAAGAGCCAAGATTCTAGGCACGACTTTCTCCAACGCGTTATTTACTTCGCGCACTTGATTCTGCCCACCGCACCGCAGGTCACCGCGGGTGGGATCGCCGGCGATCCGCTGCTACGTGTGGCAGCAATGCCGCCCGCGATACCACCTCCAACAACACCGGCGACGACCGGAATCCAGAATTTCGGCGCCGCGACAAGCGCTGTCACAGGTACATTGGTGTCCACCATGGATGCGTGAATGATCTCTGACTCGGGCGGAAAACCTGCCGGTGGGATTTCTGTTCCGATCACTGCCATCTGACCCTCACCTAAATTCACCTGGTGCTGGTTCGACGGGGCCTGGTCGGACTTCTTAACAACCTTCGAGCCGCCCTGCATGATCACGGAAACGGTTCCCTTGTAGCAGATCACTGTAGTCAAATTGTTTTCGTACCCAACGTAAAAGTCAGTTCCGAGAACGCCGATGACGGCGTTTGGCGTCTTGACTTCGTACTTCCCGCCGGGCTGCGTGATCTTCACAACCTTGCTGCGGAGCTTGCCATAATCCATTTCAATCGAGGTCTGCTGCGATTTAACATCGTGCTGCACCACCTTCAGTTCACTATTTGATCCAAGACTCAGAATCGATCCGTCGAGCAGCCCGGCGCGTAAGCGGCCCGACTGCGCGGTTTGCAGCAAATCGTTCCAATCCAGATCGTCTTTAACCTTTGTCGGCTGCGAGTTGCGAGTGGCAGAAGGAATTAGGGCGCTAACGTGGCCGGCCAACTGATCGGCGGCAATCGCCGGAAGGCCAGAGAAGATCAGCGACAAAGCAACGGCCAGAACTTGTCTGAGCACAGCAGTCCTCAACGCTGGAGATTTGTAAGAAGTCCAACATTGTCCTCCAAAACCGCGTAATGTCAATCCCCTGCTGGGCGATTCGTTGTAGCCGCAGGTTCCACGGGTTGAGGGGCTTGCTTGTTATAGGGACGGAGGAGGGCGAAACGTTACGCAGCAGCGCAGAAATCCAGGAAGGCATCTGCGCGCCCGTCGGACGCATGGAAGACGACAATTGCCTAGACACGTTCGAGTTGATGGTGCGTGCGTTCGTTGGTGACGTTGCCGGTATTGAGCGTGGTAGCGGGTTCAAAGAGTAGAAACCAGCACTCTTCGTCGGCGACAGGCCTGTGCTCAACACCTCGAGGAACGACAATGAACTCGCCTTCCTCGATCCACTCGTGCCGGTCGCGAAATTCCATTCGGAAGCGTCCCTTCACCACCAGGAACATCTCATCTTCGTTTTCGTGATGGTGGAAGACAAACTCACCCTTGATCTTGTCGAGTTTGACCATCTGACCGTTCAATTCGGCGGCGACGTAGGGTTTCCAGAATTCATGAATTTGGGCAAATTTTTGTGCGATGTTGACCTTGTGCATTGATGTCCTCGTTGATTAAACGATGATCTCGCTCCCCAGGTAGCTGACTAGATGAGCTGAAAATTGCTTGCGCTGCAAAGAATGTTGCGCGTCGACGTTCTCCATTGGGACTCAAACGCAACGAGGCAGTACGCCCATTTACGCGCGAACTCTGGAGGCTCCAGGAGAACCAATGGGCAACCTGTATATGATGGTTGCTGCCCAAGCGCTTGCCGTCGATGCGACACTGGTTACGACGGATCGGGTGTTCCGTCGCGTAAAACGACTCAAGATCGAGGACTGGACCAAGCCAATTTGACGGTTTCTTTTTCGTGAAACGAAAGCCGCCAGCGAGCGTGGCGGCTATCTCCTGAAATTCCTGGCTTTGCGCCTTCGGTCTACATCTTTCCTTCGTCGGCCGAGGGTCCGTAAATTGCGGGAACAGGCTCATTGTTAAGCCGAAGATACACCGTGAGCTGCCCGCGATGATGAGCGAGATGATTAAACGTATCGCTGATCATGACGTGGCGCGGCGCCTGCTGCATCAAGCGGCCTCCGGCTAGCAACTTCCAGTCTTTGCTCAGGTGATCGTCTGTCGTGTTCTGGAGGGCTTTGCGGCACTTGGCGACTGCGTCATCGAGCGCAGCAGCCAACTCTTTGCGTGTTTGTGGTTGCGGCGGGCGAGGGCGGCCACCCGGAGGATTGATGTCCAGTTCGTCAGTATTGATGATCATGTCGATCCACGAAGGCATCGTGGCGCACAGGTTTGCCAGGGATCCCAGGGGCATGGATTTGTCATGTGGTTTCCAGTCGTTATGTCCTTCGGGGACGCGGGCCAGAGTTTGACGAGTACCGGGCACTTCACGTTCGAGTTCATCCAGAAACCATTGCGTCATCTTCATCTCGATTCTCCTTACGGGCGTTCCGCCCTTGGTGTCACACGGAAGGATATTTCTCCATATATGACACGGCGTGTCATAATTGCCGAGAGAAAATTTGGGAGTGGGCTTGAAGGCAGACCGACTTCTGTCAGCGTTATTGCTGTTGCAGGCGCACGGCAGGCTTTCTGGTCGGGAACTTGCTGAGCGGCTTGAGGTTTCGCTTCGAACGGTGCATCGCGATATGGAATCGCTCAGCGCGTCGGGTGTGCCGGTCTACGCGTTGCGTGGCGCGCAGGGCGGATGGCAGCTGGATGAAGGCTGGCGGACGCAAGTCCCAGGTCTGGACGAGGTTGAATTGCAAGCCTTGCTGATGGCCCAACCGCGGGTAATTGGCGACTCGCGGCTCGCAGCTGCGGCCGAGCGGGCGCTGGGCAAGCTGATGGCCGCCATGCCGGGAACAATGCGGGAGCAGGCGGTTTCTATCCGGCAACGACTTTATGTGGATACGACTGCATGGCGTGGAACGAGCGAAAATCTCGCTATGTTGCCGATCGTGCAGGAAGCGGTGGCGCGCGACCGAAGGTTGAGGATTCAATATATGAAGCCCAAGGCCGAGCGGTCGGTTCGCGTCGTCGATCCGCTTGGCTTGGTGGCGAAGGGCAGCACGTGGTATCTGGTGGCGCAGACCAAGGCCGGGCTGCGAACGTTTCGGGTGTCACGGATTGAGTCGGCAGCGATTCTGGACAAGCCCTGCAAGCGACCACCGCATTTTGATCTTGCCGAACATTGGCGCGCATCGACGGAGAAATTTCGCGAGGGATGGCAGAAAATTGATGTGACGTTACGCCTTGACGCGAGGACGTCAGCAAACATGAAACGATGGATGAACATGGAAGTGATCGACAGCGGGGATGGATGGGAGACAGCACGAATGCGCTTCGACCATCCGGAAGAAGCGGCATTTGTCGTGCTCGGCATGGGCAAGGGCGTCGAAGTCTTGGAGCCGGAAAGCTTGAGAGAGAAAGTGGCGGAAGAGATTAAAGCGATGGCAAGCAAATTCGCACCACAGATTGACGCGGATGAGCACGGATAAGAAGGGAAGGAATCCTCCGAAGCCCGTGGCGCTGTTTCGGGCAAAGGAAAAGCCGCCAGCTTTCACTGGCGGCTCATGGCTGAATGCTGATAGCTAGTTAATTATTTTCGTACAGCAACACGCCTTCACTCGTCTTCTCTGAATCCACGGGACGGTAGTAAAGCTTGTTGTCCTCGAGGAAGACCTCGATGAACGCCGGCCGCGTGGTAATCGTGCCCTGAATCAATGCCTCCGACAGCGGATCTTCAATGTACTTCTGCAAGGCTCTACGCAGCGGACGTGCCCCATAGCTGCGGTCGCCGAGCGTCTGGTTGAGAATCCACTTCTTGGCTTCATCTGTGACAGTGACCGTGATCGACTTCTGCGCCAGGTTCGTGTTGAGCTGTGTGACCATAAGCTCCAGAATCTGGATCAGGTCGTTCTCGCCCAGAGCGCTGAACAGAATGATCTCGTCCAGCCGGTTCAGGAACTCGGGGTTAAAGGTGCGCTTGACCTCGTTCTTCACCAAGTCTTCGACTTTGCCCGAAATCATGTCTTCCTGACTCGACTGGAAGCCCAAGCCCTCGCGTTTCTGCAAGTGCCGAGCCCCGATGTTCGATGTCATGATGATGATCGTGTTCTTGAAGTCGACCGTATTGCCGAGACCGTCGGTCAACTGACCATCTTCAAACACCTGGAGCAGGATGTTGAATACGTCCGGGTGCGCCTTCTCGATTTCGTCGAGCAGCACGACCGAATAAGGTGCGCGCTTTACGCGCTCGGTAAGCTGGCCGCCCTCTTCGTAACCCACATAGCCCGGAGGCGAACCAATCAGCTTGGAGACCGAGTGCTTCTCCATGAATTCCGACATGTCGAAGCGGATCAAAGATTTCTCGCTACCGAACATGAACTGAGCCAAGGTACGAGCAACTTCGGTTTTGCCGACGCCCGTGGGGCCGAGGAACAGGAACGAGCCGATCGGCCGATTCGGGCTCTTCAGGCCTGCACGCGAACGCCGGATAGCGCGCGCGAGTGCGATGATTGCTTTGTCCTGCGAGATGATGCGCTTGTGCAGCTCTTCTTCGATGCGCAGCAACTTCTGAGATTCTTCTTCTTTGATCGAGGTGATGGGAACGCCGGTCCACCGCGATACCACGTCCTCGATGTCCTCCCGACCGACAACGCCGGTGGAGGATTCATCGAGGTGGTATTTTTCGCGAAGGGCGCGCAGGTTCTCGCGCTCCTTGCGTTCCTCGTCCGAGTAGAAGCGCGCCTTCTCGAACTCATGGTTCGCGATGGCGTTCTCCATACGGTGGACGATGAATTTAATGCGCTTCTGGACTTCCGTGATCTCTTCCGGCAACGAAGTCTGACGCAGCTTGACGCGGGCGCCGGCTTCATCGACCAGGTCGATGGCCTTGTCGGGCAGGAAACGATCGGGAATGTAGCGGTTCGAATGCGATACCGCGAAGTTGATGGCTTCGTCGGTGTAAGTGACCGCATGAAACTTCTCGTAACGGTCTTTAATGCCGAACAGAATCTTGGTCGCGTCGCCTTCGTTCGGCGGAGGCACCTTGACGGCTTGGAATCGACGTTCGAGCGACCGGTCTTTTTCAATCGACTTGCGATATTCACCGGGGGTCGTCGCGCCAATGCACTGAATTTCGCCGCGCGACAACGCAGGCTTCAAAATGTTGGCCGCGTCAAGCGAGCCTTCGGCTGAACCCGCCCCAACCAAGGTATGCAACTCGTCTATGAAGATGATGGAATTCTGTGATTCCATCAGCTCTTTCATGATGGTCTTCAAGCGCTCTTCGAACTGGCCGCGGTACTTGGTTCCAGCGACGATCAAAGAAAGGTCAAGGGCCAGGATTCGCTTATCAGCAAGGAACGACGGCACTTCGCCGTCAGCGATGCGTTGAGCCAAGCCCTCTACGATCGCGGTTTTGCCCACGCCGGGTTCGCCAATCAGCACGGGATTGTTCTTCGTGCGACGGCAAAGAATCTGAACCACCCGCTCCAGTTCGCCTTCACGGCCGACCAGAGGATCAAGCTGGCTGTCCATCGCGGCCTGAGTCAGGTCGCGGGAGAACTCGCTCAGTAGAGAAGACTCACGCTGCCGCTGTGGCTGAGCTTTCTCCTGGCTGGTGCGCGCCAACTCTTCGCGAATGGTCGAAAGGCGGAGACCACGTTCGTGCAGAATCTCAGCGGCAAAGCACTTCTCTTCGCGAAGCAGGCCTAAAAGAAGATGTTCCGTTCCGATGTGCTTGTGCGAAAGGCGCTCCGCTTCTTCGGCCGCGTAGGCGAGCACGCGCTTGCACTCATTGCTGAGGGGAAGATCAACCGAGGTCGAGACCTTCTCGCGAATCGTGGTATGACCCTCGATCTGCTTGCGAATGGACTCCACCGATGCATGCGACCGCAGGAACCGGTTGGTGAGGGCCTTATCTTCCCTTAGAAGTCCCAGAAGGAGATGTTCCGTCTCAATATAGGGAGACCCAAACTGGCTGGCTTCATAGCGCGCAAAAAAGATGACGCGTCTGGCTTTCTCCGTATAACGTTCAAACATAAACCGCTACCCCCTGAGTTCCCGCGAAGGGCCTGGGCCAAAAGCGACGCAGTCTCTTCGAAACTCCCGGTTTTCCTTGTTCACTATGCAATCGGCCTGCCACGACGTCAGACCGCAATTTTTCCTCAACAGTATCTATTACGAAAAGCACCTTACCGTTGGTTTTCCATGCAACCTGTTGCAACTTCATGTACCCCGCACTGCATTCTTGCGATCTTGTCATTCCCCCATGCCGCTGCCAGAAAGTCAATCACCACAATGTGCTATGCAGACAGCGCCTCGGGCTGTATTTCCACAACCTGGCCGTTTTCGAGCCTCATCACGCGATGACAGCGACGGGCAAATCCCAAATTGTGAGTCGCAATCAACGAGGTTAAGCCATGCTCCTGATGCAAACGGTAAATCAAATCAAAGACCAAGTCTGCCGTGCGTCCATCCAGATCTCCCGTCGGCTCATCCGCTAACAGGACTTTGGGGTTCGTGATCAGGGCCCTAGCCAAAGCCACCCGCTGCTGTTCTCCGCCGGAGAGCTCCCCCGACCGGTGTTCGGCACGTTCGCTCAACCCAACCTCTTTCAACCACGACAGCCCCGCAACTCGCGCCTGTCGTTGCGTTTGGCCGCGAAGCAAGAGGGGCATGGTCACGTTTTCCAGCGCCGTAAACTCTGGAAGCAAGTAGTGGAACTGCCAGACAAAGCCGACTTCACGATTACGAAACTCGGCAGCGGCGTCGCGCGAAAGCGAATTCAGTTGCAGATTCGCGAAGTATACGTCACCTGCGGAAGCGCTATCAAGCGCACTCAAAATGTGCAGCAGAGTACTCTTCCCCGCTCCGGACTCGCCCACGATCGCGACCATCTCGCCCTGTAATATCTGGAATGACAAGTTGTCAAAGAGCACCAAGTCCGATTTTCCGGACCTAAAAACCTTACGCAGGCCCTCAACCCTCAAAATGGCCTTGTCTGTTAGATGCAACTGCTATGCGCCTCGTCGCGTAAAGCACTGGCGATGCAGCCCGGACTCACGGATCGCCTGCCTCATTCTCCATTAAAACACGCCGCGAGTCAGGTTGTTTCAGGGGTACTTACTCCATTAAAAACTGTACTCTTATCGGCGCTAAATGGAATGTGACCACGGTCACTGGTGGACCCGGAAGAGCCGCCGGCCCGGTGACGGCTTCTCTATTCGTATCGTAGAGCCTCGGCGGGCAGTATGTTGGCTGCGGACCAGGAGGGATAGATTGTGGCAATCAAAGAGACGCCGATAGCGACAGCAGCCACGAGGACACCGTCCATCATGCGAGGCGCAAAGGGAACGTAGTCAATGGAATAGACCTCGGGCGCTAGCGATAAAAGATGATAGTGACCCCCGGTCCAGGAGAGAACGTAGCCGAGAACCAGCCCGATAGCGGTGCCGATGACACCTATCAGCACTCCCTGGCTGACGAATATCCGCCGGACCTGCGATCGGCGGGTGCCCATGGACATCAAGACAGCGATGTCGCGGGTCTTCTCCATGACCATCATGGTCAGCGAAATTAGAATGTTTAATGCAGCAACGAAGACGATCAGTCCGATGGTAATAAATGTAACCAGTCGTTCTAACTTGAGAGCACGGAAAATGGCCTTGTTCTGTTCCATCCAATTGGTGGTCATGAAGCCAGGACCTGCCGCTTGCTCGATCTCCTTTGCGATCTTATCGGCGCTGTAGATTTCATCGACCTTGAACTCAAGGACCGAGATTTCGTCTCCCAGGCCAAAAAGGCGCTGGGCATCGCTGAGCCGGGTAAAGGACCAGGAAAAGTCGTAGTCATAAAACCCGGAGTTGAAGATCCCCACAACGCGAAAACGGTTGTACTTGGGAACCATGCCGAACGGGGTGAGCTCTCCTTGCGGACTGGTGACCAAAACCACTGAGCCAACGTTGGCACCGAGATCGTCAGCCATATCTTTGCCGAGGATGATCGGGGGCATCGCGGCGACGCGTTCTTCGGCCGCCCGCAGTGAACTGGGATCTTCAAGCCGCCCATTCTCGGGCCTACCCGAAACACCTCCTGCCCGTCCGACTGGCGATTCTTCCAGTGCATTGGCTGAACCAACGTTGACGGTGTTCAGCAAGTCGCTCACTTTTCTTTCATCGCTTGGGACCAAACCCTTTAATACCGCCCCGCGGGCACGCGGACCGCGCGAAATTAGGACCTGTTCGTAGATGGCTGGAGCCGCCGCGACGACGTGCGGCTGTTTGGCAAGCCTGTCCATCAATGGGCGCCAGTTGCGAAGGCCATCACTCTGGATGCGCAGCAAATTAATGTGCGAAGTCGAGCCAAGCAGGCGGTCCTGCAGGTCCTGCCGAAATCCATTGTTTATAGCAAGCGCGATGACTAGCGACGCCACGCCCGCCGCGACGCCGGCGATGGAAATGGCCGTGATGATCCCGATGAAGGCCTGCCGACGCTTCGCGCGAAGGTATCGGCTCGCGATGAAAAGTTCGAAGCGCATCCGTCGTTGGTTGTCGACTACAAGACGGATTATACGGTCTATCGTCGTTCCGCTCTTCCGTTCGCACCTACTTGTCCGCCCAGGGCGGCTTGACGCCGGTCATGCGAGCGTACGCGATCAACTGGCCCATGTGCTCGTTGTCATGCACGATGATGCGCAGGAACACTCCATCCACCGTCGCAGAACGGCCGAACACGGTCACTTTTCGCTCGAAGTCTTGCGGGGTTTCCGCTTGGTGGGCCGCTTTAACTACTTCTAGCGAGCGCTTAAGCCAACTGATCACGTCCGCTTTCGTGGTAACGCTGGTTAACATCTCCCTCTTAAAGTCCTCGGGCATCTTCGGTCCGGTTTGGCTTAAGAGCAGGAAGTTCGCGTACGCAATGTGCATGTAGACTTCGCTGGTGGAGCGCACTCCGGCGGCTGGGCGCCACGTGAACTTTTCCTGCGGAGTGGCTTCGGCGAGAGCAATCAGCTGCTCGGATACGTGCCTCCATTCACCGTTGTATCCCTCGAATAATCCTGCGGGTAGATTGTCTTGGGCAAATAATCTGGGCGTACACAATGAAATCAGCAATAGTAATTTTGCCAATCGGGCGTTCAAGTCCAGCTCCTTTCAACTACGGATGATGACCGGCCGGTTAGAACTTTGGACTACCCCTCACCGAATTGGTTAGCTTCCAATCGTGTTTTGGCTACTGGAGAATGCCTGTCCAACTGCCGTCGCTGGGAGCAGCGAAGCACGGCCCTGCGGCAGCGGTGTAAGTGCCTGAGATAGAGGTGAAGGCCTGATTTGCCGTGCCAGTCATATCGATAGTGCCTGTCTCCTGCGCAATCTGCAAAGTCAAATCACTGCCCTTTACGGTTCCTGAAATAGGAGCGGAAACTCCACAATTTGTGCCGTTCTGGCTCAGTGTGGCAGAGCCGGTGACCTGATTGCCATTTTGGGTCAGGTTTGCGTTGGCTTGGAGTGCGTTTGTGCCTGAGCCAGTCGGCGTGAACACGAAGAGCCATGATCCTGTGAAGGCAGGATTGGAAGACGAGCCGCAAGCGACCAGAGCCCCCAGACCACAAAGCAGAACGACAAACGTACCGAGTCTCTTCATTTATGCGTCGAGTGTTTGGTGCCTGCGCTACTTTGCCTTCTGCTCCGCAATCCACTTGTCGGTTCGCGCTTCGAGCAGATCCAGTGGGAGAGTTCCGCCGTCGAGGATTTCATCGTGGAATGTGCGAATGTCGAACTTTGGTCCAAGTTCTTTCTTGGCGCGTTCCCGCAGTTCGCGGATTTTAAGCTGGCCGAGTTTGTAGCTCAGCGCCTGAGCAGGCCAGGCGATGTAACGATCAGTTTCAGTTTGGATAGAAGGCTCATCAATAGCGCCGGATTTGCGAAAGAACTCGACGACCTGATCACGAGACCATCCCTTCGAGTGGATTCCGGTATCGACGACCAGGCGCACCGCGCGGAAGAGCTCAGATGACAGGCGTCCGTAATCTGACACCGGATCCTGGTAGAAGCCCACTTCTTTTCCCAGTTCCTCTGCGTAGAGCGCCCAGCCTTCGATGTAGGCGTTAAAGCCGAGTCCGTGCTGGCGAAACTTAGGCAAGCCTGTGAGTTGTTGCTGGACGGATAGCTGCATATGATGTCCGGGAACGCCTTCGTGATAGGCGATGGCTTCGTCGTCAATCAACGACCGCTCGGAGAAATTGGAAGTAGCAACAACCACGCGGCCCGGGCGCTTGCCATCTGGCGTACCGGTAACGTAGTGCGTTGCGGCAGCGGCCTGGAAACTCGGAATAGGCTCAACAGTGACCGGAGACTTTGGCAACAGCGTGAACAGATCCGGAAGTTTGGGTTCCATCTGAGAAATGTAGTGGCGGAAGTCATCGAGGATCTGGTCCGCAGACTTCGGAATGTATTTGGGGTTTGTTTTCAGCGATGCTCGGAACGAAGCCAGATCGCCGAAGCCTTCTTTTCTGGCAATAGCAAGCATCTCGCCCTCGATACGATCCATTTCATGCAAACCAATCTGGTGTATCTCGTCGGGCGTCAGTTGAGTTGTCGTGCGAGCGTAGATGTTGTTCTGGTAACGCTTTTCGCCGTCAGGCAGCGAGGTTATCGCCAGCGTAGTGCGGCCTTGCGGAGCGTACTCATCCTTGATAAACGCGGCGAATGCCTTGTAGGCCGGAATGACATCGTGGTTGATAGCTTCGGTGATTTGTTGAGTTAAGCGCTTTTGGTCTTCGGCAGAGATACTGGCGGGATATTTTGTAGTCGGCCTTAGGAATGGGTCAGAATCAATGATGCCTTGGCACTGGCCTGGCAACTTCTCCATTAGAAATTTGACGGGCATGAGATGGTCCTTCATGCCGGCGCGCATGACTTCAGTGACCTGGCTCAAAACGCGTGGAATCTGGTGCAGCCGGGAAATGTAGTCTTCATATTGCTTGGCGGTATCAAAAGGCACGGATAACGGCAGATCCGCCAGAAACGTATGAACACCGTTCTGCTGGTTTACCGGCATTTCGTACTCTTTGAGATCGAAATCGGCCATGCGTTGCTGCAACACCCGTTCCAGCAGATCGTGGGAGAGTTGATCTTGGTCGGAGAAGCCGGTGGTGGAGATTGCCTCTACCCGTGCCAGGAATTCTTCGTCGCCTTTATGACGTTGATTGATGGCGTCGAGCGAATATTGGGCGAGCTTGTCGTTGTACCGATAATCGCCATATGCGGTGGCCCGCTCGGGAAAATTCCGCAGCTCTGTCTCGTAGTAGTCGTCGAATAAAGCGTTCTGCGAGACGAGGCGATCGGCGACAGGTTTGCTCTCTTGCGCAGACAGGTAACTAACGGTGACCAAGCAGAGGAAGAGACACTGAAAGAAGCGCATGGGTAAAAAGCCTATCAGAAGGCCAAGGTGTCGCGCGACTTGCCGGCGTGAGACGGCTGGTTAGGGGGCGGTCCTCGGCCGAGGGTTAAAAGCCCTTGCCGCAAAGTTCGCTACGAGATACTGAAATTCGCGAAGAAATCGGAACCTACATCGGCATGTCGTGCGGAATGATTGGCCGCACCTCAATCGCGCCCCAGCGAACTGAAGGAATCCGTTCAGCCAGAGCGAGAGCCTCGTCCACATCTTTGGCTTCAACCAAATAATAGCCTCCAAGTTGTTCCTTAGTTTCGGCGAACGGACCGTCGGTTACGCCCTTCTTGCCATTTCGCATGCGCACGGTTTTCGCCTTCGATGTGATGTCCAGTTCATTACCACCACGCAGGTGGCCGCTGTCGGCGATGCTTTTGGTATAAGCGCCGAATTCTTCGGAGATTTTTGCCTGTTCGGCCTTGCTCATTTTTCCGAAATAGGCTTCGTTTCCATAAATTAGCAGCAGAAATTGCATGTTGTGAGGCCTCCCAGCCTTATGAACCGATAGTCGAATCGGATGCAACAGGATCGACATTTATTGAAGAATTTTTTGGGTTTTGATTCGCGGCAGGATAGCCGGAACCTGTTGGCGATACGGACGGTACTCGTCCCCGAATCGCAGCTCGAGTTCGCGATCTTCCATGCGTATCATGACAAGTCCTGTAAGCACCGCTAGTGCGGTTAGGGCATAACAAACCAACAAACCTGTCCCTAAACTCCAAGCCAGCATTTCGCAAAGGTGGGCCAAGTAAACCGGATGGCGAACGCGAGATCGTATTCCCGAGGTCACGAGCCGTTGCTCGCGATGGCCAGCCGAAACTTCAGGAATCCCGCCCAACTGCAGAGCGCTGAAATGCTTGGACGATTCCGAATAGAGCCAAAGGCCACCAGCAAACAGCCCAACGCCCGGCAGCCACGACCACGGTGTCGAATAGAGAGCGACTGTCCGCCAACGCGCGGTAATCGCGCCAATGATCCCCCACATCGCTATCCACGCAGGGAGCAGAATCAGATATGGAGACTGTTTCCGCCGTCTCCAGCGCTCAGCGTAGGGATGAACCATGAGCCAGAAACTGGGAACGTTAGAGTACGCAATGCAGACAAGCCAGCCAATCGGTTTAAGCCATCGAATCATGGGTCCGTTAAGTCATTCTCGCATTCCGGTAGCCGCGGCGCTCCACACAGACTTTTCTCTTTGTGGCAGAGTAGAGATTCATGCCGACATCTGCCGATCCGAGACTTGCCGGCCGAGCTGCCTTTCGGTATCCGGATTTCGTCTCCTACTCGATTGGCCGGTTTTGCATTGTCGCTGCTCTCGAGATGCAGTCGGTAGCTGTGGCGTGGCAGGTGTATGAGATCACGAAGCGGCCGTTGGATTTGGGGCTCATTGGCTTGGCGCAATTCCTTCCCGGCATCGCGGCTTTTCTGCCGGCCGGTCATGCGGTCGACCGCCTTGATCGTCGGCGATTGCTGATCTCCTGCTATGTGGGATTCGCGATCTGTTCGGCACTACTTCTACTGTTTGCTCTGCAAGGTCCGCGATCCGTTTATCCGATTTACGGAGTCGTGGTGCTGCTGGGTACGATTCGATCGTTCAACTTTCCAGCCAGCCGCGCTTTGTTGCCGCAATTAGTGCCCGAGGAACACTTCTCAAACGCGGTGGCGTGGAGTTCCAGCGTCTTCCAGGGAGCAACAATTCTAGGGCCAACGTTTGGTGGGGTGATGTACGCGGCGTTTCATGGTCCCGCAGCGGTTTACGGAATTGCCGTGGTGACCGCGCTCGGTGCGGGGTTTTCGATGGTGCAAATCAAAGCGCGAGAAAAGCCGCGGCCGCGCGAACCAATGAATCTTCGCACCGTGCTCGCTGGATTCCGCTACATCTGGCAACAAAAGCTCGTGCTCGGGTCAATTTCTCTGGACTTATTTGCGGTGTTGTTGGGTGGAGCGGTTGCATTGTTGCCCGTCTACGCGCGGGAGATCCTCCATGTAGGTCCCTGGGGACTTGGACTCTTGCGCAGTGCCCCCGGAGTCGGCGCAGCATTGACGGCGATTCTGGTGGCTCATCGGCCGATCAACAGCCGCTCGGGCCCAACGATGTTGTGGTGTGTGGCGGGCTTCGGCGTGTGCACAATCATCTTCGGGATCTCCCACAATTTTGTGCTCTCACTGTTGGCGCTGTTACTGGTGGGTGCGACCGATATGATCAGTGTCATCATCAGGGCCATCCTGGTGCAGCTTGGCACACCCGACGAAATGCGCGGCCGCGTGAACGCCGTCGATATGATCTTTATCGGAGCATCCAATCAGCTCGGCGAATTTGAATCAGGCATTACCGCGCACTGGTTTGGAACGGTGCCGGCAGTGATTCTGGGAGGTGTAGGCACGCTGGTTGTGATCGCGCTGTGGGCGCGGATGTTTCCGGAGTTGCGGCGAACCTCCTCGGTCGGCTTTGGAATCGAACCGGAGAGGGAATAGGGGAAGGCAAGACGGAATGAGGGCAAGCGACGCGTTTTCCTATTTCGCTCGAATCACGGCCTTGGCCGAACTCATGTTGTCGTACCGGTCATAGACTCGAACCACGACAACGTGTTCCACCTGCGATTTGGATGAATCTGGGATATCGACACGGAAGTCGTAGTTTTCTGCCTTGGAATCCGACAACTGCCCTACCGGCGCGACAAATTGCCAATCTCCCGCATCGAGTGAAAATTCTGCACGTTTGATGGGCGAGAACGAATCGAGGGCGCGAAAATTTGCATGTATTTTGCCACCATCGGCAGTTGCGGCAAGTCCTTCAATTCGAGGTGGCGTGGTATCCACTTCGAATCGTGGACTCTCTCTTTCGGAGGACAAGGCGTCGCCCGGCGAGTGAGAGGGCGAGTCACTGGCGACGACCTTGATCGTGTAACCACCGTCGGGCAGCAGCGAGGCATCGAAGGAATAGAACTTGTCGGTCAGGCCGTCTTTTAACAGCAACCAGCGTGTTTCCCCGTCTCCGCGGTAATAAACGGAGTAGATCATTTGGTCGTCGTTGTCATCGTGGACGGACCATTTGACGCCGATAGAGTCGCGATCATGACTTGGCGTGGGAGCCGTGTCGTAGCGCGTTGTGTCGCTCGGGCTGGATCGTGCGAATGACGGATAATGAGTCGCAGGCTGGATCGTGACATCGTCAAAATCCGGCGCGACGTTCTTTGGAAGGTAATAAAGCATCACGCTGTCGACACGCGGTTCAGGGTCGTTGGCATGAAGCACCGCCTTCCACTGAACAAATCGGGCCGAAGGCACATGAACGGAGCCGTCCTTTTGCAGATCTACTTTCTGCCACGGGCTCCAATTGCGATCTGGATTATCGACGTTGCCGCTGCGGGCGAAGAGCTCTACATTGCCAAAGCCGCGATACTCTACGCGGCCCCATCGCGAGAATATGTGCGCATCGAAGACGTCGCTCTCGTAGCTCCCTTCCGGCGCGGATGCGGCACTGACTTGAAATATCTTGCCGAGGTTGCTGGTGGAAGCATAGATTCCACCGCGAGGCGCGGCGGCGAACGCGGTGACTTGGCTCGCACTCGCCTTCAGCAAATCGGTGAACTGGTCTTCGCCATCGATCGCAAAGATATGACCACGGTTTCCCGTACCAGCGACGAGTCGACCACGTTGATCAAAGGCCAGTGCGTAAACAAGATCTTCTCTGGAACTCCAGATTCTAGCGGGAGAACCATCGGGTGCGATTCGATATATCTCTGAGCCGCCGACCGTGCTTGGCAAATTGACGACAGGCGGCGCGCCGCTGGAACTCGAAGTCCCAGTACTTGATCCCTGTGAAGCTCCCGAAGTGGACGGAACTGAGACCGGGGCGGAAACGCCCGGCGATATAGAACCCGCTCGCTTCTCGCCGGCTCCCGCAGCGTAAATGTTGCCACTCTTGTCGATCGCCAGAGCCGTAATTTCTTTTTTCGGAGCGCTGTAGAGAACAAATCCTTCCCCGCTGGCAGAAATACGGTAAATAAGACCGCTCCCGTCGGATCCGGCGATGAGGTTGTTGCTGGCATCGACAGCGAGCACACGGATATGTGCCTCCTCGCTCTTGAAGAACACGGAGTGCTCGCCATTCGGAGAGACACGAAAAATCTGACCTTGATCGCCAGTTGCGACATAGAGATTGCCGGCTGGGTCGAGAGTGAGGTCCCAGATGTACTTCGTATCCGGATCGAGATAAACCGAGGAGCTCCAGGCTGAGTCCACAATCGCATTCTTGTCGGCCGGCGATTTTCCTTTGTCGCCCGACGTGTGGCGCTCCAGCTTGTAGACCTTTCCATCAGGATTGGTGGCGGCATAAATCACGCCTTTGGCGTCAATCACCAAAGACTGGACTTGGAGTTCTTGCGGTTCGAAGATGATCGCGGATTTGCCATCGGGAGTAATGCGATAGACGCGCGCGGGAGATCCCGCTGCGGCGTAGATGTCGCCGTTCCGATCGGCCGCAATCGACCAGATATAAGAGGATGGCGTAGTGCAAATCGATTTGAAATCTGGCGCAAGCTCAAGACCGCCGCGGCTATCGATGGCCACACCCTGCGTGGTTCCTTTAATCAGATCTTCGAATTTTGATTGCTCCCAGGTGCGAGTGCCATCCGCGAGTAAAGAGCCGGTCGAGAGGAGAGAAAGAAAAATGAGGATGAAAAGCCGCTGACGGACATGGAATGCCAAGGCATTACCTCGATCGAAGTAGTCGGGGGAAGAAGAGTCAGAGTACCACACGAAGAGGAGTCGTTTCTGTGCTTTGGAGGCAAGCCGCGCCACGCGATACACTACAACCGCAATGACGCCAGTCTCTCAAACTGCTCGCAGTGTCGATCAAAGTGTTTCCTTCGCGGGGATCCGGCTCAAAAATCCAGTTATCGCCGCCAGCGGCACGTTTGGGTACGGGATCGAGTTCGAGGACATCGTGCACCTGGACAAGTTGGGCGGATTCGTGGTCAAGGGCGTGTCCAGAGAGCCGATGGCCGGCAATCCACCACCCCGCTTGTACGAGACTGCCGCAGGGATGCTGAACGCAATCGGGTTGCAGAACATCGGCGCGCGTGCCTTTGTCCAAGAAAAGCTGCCGAAGTTACGCGAGATCAAGAACACAGTTGTGATCGTCAACGTCTTTGGATACACGCGAGAAGATTACGAGCAGACCATTCAGATTTTGAATGAGGGCGAAGGCATTGCCGCCTACGAACTGAACGTTTCCTGCCCGAATACGGATCGCGGCGGCCTGCAGTTCGGCAGCGATCCTCGCTCACTTGACGAAGTCGTCGCTACAGCGAGGCACCGTTCTCAGCGGCCACTGATTGTGAAGCTTTCACCGAATGTAACCAGCATCGCGCAAATGGCACACGTGGCGCAGGAGGCTGGTGCGGATGCTGTTTCGCTGGTGAACACGTTTGTTGCGATGGCGATCGATGCCGAAACCCGTAAACCCCGAATCTCAAACGTGACTGCCGGACTTTCAGGGCCCGCGATTAAACCGATCGCGCTGCGAATGGTTTATGACGTTGCCAATGCGGTCAAAATACCGATTATCGGGATGGGTGGTATTTCAACCGGCGAAGACATCGTCGAGTTCATGCTGGCGGGGGCGACAGCGGTGCAAATTGGAACAGCCAGTTACTGGGACCCCTGCGCCACCGAAAAAATCGTGGACGACCTCACGGAATGGTGCATGCACCACCGAGTCGCAAAGATTGCTGACCTGACGGGTGGACTGCAACTGGAATAAACAGAAACCCGCCGGTGATGGTTGTCAGCGGCGGGTGAAAAGGGAAGGCGGCCGGACGCGAGCACATATTGACAGGCTTGGCGGGAGACGGCAAGAGGTCTCGCGACCAGAGTCCGTCGCCCCTACGCAAACGGATGCAATTGTAATGATGCATCTGGCCTGATCACACTTCCTCCCCTGCCATCGGCTACACTAACGCGCATGAAGAACTTCGAATCGCTTTCGGAGCGCGAAATTCTCGCGTTGGCAATTTCCCTCGAAGAGGAAGACGAGCGTGTGTACGCAGACTTTGCCGAAGGTTTGAAACAGGATTTTCCCGCTTCTGCCACGGTGTTCGACGGTATGCGACAGGAAGAATCGGGGCATCGACGCCGGCTGATCGAACTCTACCAGCAGAAATTTGGCGAACATATTCCCTTGATTCGACGCCAGGATGTGAAGGGTTTCGTAGAAAGAAAGCCGGTATGGCTGGTGCGGCCCCTCGGTCTCGACACGGTCCACAAGACCGCGAGCGCCATGGAGGTCGAAACGCGGCGATTCTATGAAAAGGCTTCTGTACGTACGCGCGATGCGAGTATCCGGCAGTTGCTCGACGATCTAGCGCAAGAAGAGCGAGGGCATGAAACCCGCGCTCAGGAACTTAGGGAAGAGGAACTTCATCCGCAAGTAAAAGAAGATGAGGAACTCGCACGGCGTCGTCTCTTTGTTTTGCAGATCGTTCAACCCGGGCTGGCAGGGTTGATGGATGGTTCGGTCTCGACGCTAGCGCCAGTTTTCGCGGCAGCGTTTGCTACACGCAACAGTTGGGACGCATTTTTGGTCGGGCTGGCAGCGTCGGTCGGGGCGGGCATCAGCATGGGATTCGCAGAAGCTTTATCCGATGACGGTAGCCTGACCGGGCGCGGTCACCCCTGGGTCCGAGGCTTAGTTTGTGGCGCCATGACAGCTCTGGGAGGAATCGGGCATACCTTACCCTTTTTGATCCCGGATTTTCGAGCCGCACTGGTTGTCGCCTCGATTGTGGTTGTGGCTGAACTCGCAGTGATTACCTGGATTCGCCATCGCTACATGGACACGCCAACGTTTACCGCCGCCATGCAGGTGGCGTTGGGCGGCGCACTGGTATTTGCGACAGGGGTGATGATCGGGAGTTCGTAGGAACTACGCAGTGCTTCGTTTCAGCCGGGGCATGCGCTTGCGAATTGCCGTCATGGTTTCTACGCGATTGCGCCCGGCTTCCTTTGCCCGATAAAGAGCCTGGTCGGCGGCGTTGATTACATCTTCAGCGTTCTTGGTTGTAGCTGTTGGCTCCGCCACTCCGATGCTTATCGTGACCGACCGCTCAAGGTCGGGAAACTGTAATTTTCGTTGGCGCGGATCAGGTGTTTTGCGGGTGCGCGTGCCGCCTCTGCGGTCAGGGCCGCGTGTCTCCTTGCGGCGTTCGAACTGGCCACGGACCCGAAATACGCTGTTCGCAACAATAATCCGCAACTCTTCCAGGTGGACGGCCGCGTCGCGCATGGCTTTATCGGGGAAGAGAATTGAAAATTCCTCGCCTCCGACCCGGTAAGCTTCGCCTCCTCCGGTGACATCAGCCAAACGGGATGAAACCATACGCAGCACCTGATCGCCGGTGTCGTGTCCATGAGTGTCGTTGAACTTCTTGAAATGATCGATGTCCACTACTGCGACCGCATAGGGGGCTTCTAACGATGAAACGGCTTCATGAAACGCACGGCGCGCCGGTAAGCCGGTTAACTCATCTTGATAAGCGAGAACGTACGAGTTCTCGATAATCGAGGTCACCAGAATCAACCCCGCAGTGGCAAAATAGGCGCCGCCGAACTTGCCCACGGCACCCGATTGCAGTGCGCAAAACGTTGCAGCCTGTGCCCAGAACATCCCACTTTCGATGGGTTTTTCGTGAATTATGAAAAGAGTCAAGAGGACTCCGAATGCAATTCCATATAAGAAAAGGGCGGGCTGCGGCAGCCTGGACGACGCGCTTGCGCTCAAAACTCCCGGGATCAGATTTGTCCGCAAGAACCATGGACTCGTGACTGCACCGGGACGGCAGATCACTGCCATCCACACCGATTCCACAAACAAGACTGCGGCAGGCGTGGTCAGAGACGGCAATGTCAGGGAACGCTCCCGCACCCGTGAGAGTAAGACGAAATTGATCGGCAGTAGCGCTGCAACCGCCTGAAAGGCGATGCGGCCCGCCGTCGTACTATTGGCAGCGAAAAATGCGATTGAACGATGTGCCAAGACGAGCGCGATCAAGACGCAGAACACGCGACCTGAACGAAATCTCCAAGCCAGGAGAGTGCCGCCAACAAAAACTGCGTAGTAGTACGCATCCACCGCTGAACTGGGTAGGTCCAGCATTCCCGTCTGCAGCAATACAATAACTGCCACAAGCAGGGCTCCGCTGGGGAGCACAAACGCTTTGAGCCGGCGATGAGTAACCCGATTCACCCCGCATCCTCCTTATGCAGGCCGGCGATTCGGCCTACAAAATTATGCGGGACGGCGGAACCGGCGAGTAAGTGGCTGGTCGGTTTCCCGAGAAGCAGGGGGAAGGTGAAATTCGAGGAAGAGCCGATCTCCTATGCGGCGTTGCTGGAATCGGGCCTCGGCGGTCTCCAGAATCGTCCGGGCGATCGCCAGAACTGTCCGATGCCTTAGGTCGTCGGTCGCTCGAACGACCAAATGACGACCTGGTTCCTTGCGCACTCGTCGGAATGAGGGGAGTTGCACACGCAAAACGCTCTTCCCAGTTCTTCCTTGTTGAGTTTCGATTGCGACCCGTGTTCCCTTGCGGGAGGTATGCAGCGCAAAGTCGAGCAGGTAGAAGATCGCAAGGCGCAGCTTTTCTTGGTCGATCTGGATTTGTGGAAGATGATCGCCGGTTAAGCTCAACTTAACGTTCTTGGAAGCCGCGACCGGCAACAGTTCACTTATCGACTCGACAAGCTGATCGGCCACTTCACAGGTCTGAGCGCGAGGGACGACTTCGGCCGCATCGATCAGCGCCCGGATGCTGTTGGTGATCCAGGTGATCGTTTCGACTTGCTTCAGTAGCTCTTTGACAACGGATTGTTCGAGCTGCTGCGGTTTTTTCAGGAATGAGGAGAGTGAACAGCTCAGGCTGGTCAATGGTTGCGCCAGAGCGTGGAAGAGTTCTACGAGGACTTCACGCTGCCCGCACTTCAGGTCGAAATTGGAGGTGCGCTTTAGCTTAGTTCTGCGCCCGCGCATGGCTGGTCAACTCGTAGCCTACCCCGCGAATCGTGTGAATCAGGCGCGGTCCGGCTGGGTCCTCGATTTTCCGGCGAAGATAGTTCACGTACACGTCCACGATATTCGTCGTCGTGTCGAATGAGAGGTTCCAAACGTGCTCGACGATCATGGCGCGTGTGATACGGCGGCCGGCATTGCGCATGAAGTATTCGAGAAGAGCGAACTCTTTCGATGTCAAATCGATTCGCTGGCCGGCACGCTCGACCCGCCGCTCAACGCGATCCAGTTTCAGGTCGCCAACTGTTAAGACTGATTCTGCCGGCACATGACTTCGCCTCAGTAACGCTCGTATGCGCGCCGATAGTTCCGCAAATGAAAACGGTTTGACGAGGTAATCATCGGCACCCAGGTCGAGGCACTGGATCCGGTCATCGACTTTTGTGCGGGCGGTCAATATCAGTATCGGAAGACTGGGTTTGCGGGTGCGGACCGCTCGAAGCGCGCTCACTCCATCAAGCCGCGGCAAATTGAGATCGAGAATGAGCAGATCGTAGTCGAATTCACAAGCCTGCGCGCGGGCCTGTTCCCCGTCCGAGGCAATGTCGATCGCATAGTGCTCCGCCTCCAAGCCTTTTTTCACAAAGCTGGCTAAAGAAGGATCGTCCTCAACGATAAGGATACGCATGGCTGTGGGCCAGCTTTGACGGGGACATAGTTGATTTTCAGAGAGCCAGAGAGGGAAATGCAAGGGGTACGTGCATAAAGACTTTTCTACTTCCCAAAACGGTACGGGAAGCGATCTTCCCGTTTGCGCATTCCTTCCCACAACTGGGCAACAGTTGCCGACCTTAATGACTCCTCACCTTCCTTTAATCGCTTTCTAATCCATAAAGAATGCAATCAGTAACATGACGAGCCCCGCAATCGTACCTGTGGCGACCGGCGGCGTACTGGTTGCAAGTCCCAGCATTGCCTTTCGCGAGAAGGTGCGCAGAACTCTGCCGGGTGATTGCTGCACGGTTCAGGAAGTTTACGGCGGAGCAGACGCTATCGCGAGACTCGAAAGCGGAGACTGGAAGCTGCTGTTCTTGGATCGGCGGCTGCCGGATCTTGACGTCGAGGAAGTCATTCAAATAATCAAAACACGCTTTCCCGGCATCGAGGTCGTAGTTCTTGATTCAAACAGCGAAGGCGGGCCACAGTTCCCACCCGAAGTAAACGTCCGATTCCGCTCCTGGCTGCAGCCGGCCAAGCCACTGGCTGCGGCCGATGACGAGCCCTCGCATTTGTCGCGTGCGGCCGCAATGGATTTGGTCGAACCTCTTCCGGGCATGATCGGCCGGTCGGCGAAGATGTTGCGGTTGTATCGGCTGGCAAGGATGGTTGCGCCGCGAAACACAACCGTGCTCATCCTCGGCGCAACCGGAACCGGCAAGGAGTTGGTGGCCCGCGCTATTCATGGTTTGAGTCCACGTTCGACCAGCCCCTGGGTAGTTGTGAATTGCGCCGCGATTCCGGAAACACTCCTGGAATCTGAGTTGTTCGGCTATGCCCGCGGCGCATTCACTGGGGCTGTGCAGTCTTATGCGGGCCGGATTCATTCAGCACAGGGCGGAACGCTGTTCCTCGACGAGATTGGCGACCTTCCACTCAATCTTCAAGCCAAGTTGTTACGCTTTCTCGAACAAAAGGAAGTCCAGCGGCTTGGCAGCCTGGAGTCGACGCGGGTTGATGTAAGAGTGGTGGCTGCAACCAATGCGGACTTGGCGCGGGCTGTGCGGCAAGGAAAATTTCGCGACGACTTGTACTACCGTTTGTCGGCATTCCCCTTGGAACTTCCGCCACTTTCCAAACGGCGTGAGGACATAGCACGGCTGGCTGAGCACTTCCTGCAAGTTCACGCAACTGCGGGACGCCGACCTCAGGTGCTGAGCGAAGCAGCGCGCCAGGTTCTTCAGGACCAAGTGTGGAATGGGAATGTGCGCGAACTACAGCAGGTGATTGAGCGAGCGATGATCTTGTCCGATGGGGAGCCGCGAATCCTCCCGGAACATCTGTATTTGTTCGCCGACCACGGTTCGGAAGAGATCGCGAAGGCTGTCGCATCCTAAGAGGATTCTCAGGTGTATTTCATGGGCGCTGGCAAGAGTGTTGCTGAGAATTTTTTGCCTATGTCTTCAGTTCCGACATTACCGGAGAAGGTTGATGGCGCTCCTGCCATGGACACCGTGGCCCTTGTTCCCGCGCCAACATCCATTCTTGATCAGCAATCCCTGGCGCGTGCGTTCTTATCTTTCAGTCAGGCAGCCTCTTCGCTCGAGCATTCCTATTCGCAACTGCAGTCTGAGATCAGGCGGCTGCGCCGGGAACTCGCGGAAACGCATCATGACCTCGATTCGAGCCGGGAAGAGATTCACCGCGTGCGCAGGTATTCGAAACAGATCCTGGAGGGGTTACCGTGTGGGGTTGTGGTTATCGCGCAAGACGGGACCGTCGCCCTTTCTAATCCGGAAACTGAGCGGTTGCTGGGGGTGAACCCACGGGTTGAATTCCCGGCGTCAATCCGCGGTCTGTTCGATCAGACTTCCGGCGACAGGGAAGTCGATTTGCAGATGGCGTCCGGTAGGCAGCACTGGGTCGCGATTCGCCGTACCGCGATCAGTCTCGATCAGGAACGTGCGGCAATCTTCATTCTTCAGGACATCAGTGAACGAAAACTGCTGGAACAAGAGCAGGAGAAGTTTCAGCGGCGGCAGGCTCTGGCCGATATGTCGGCGCTGCTCGCGCATGAGATTCGCAACCCTTTGGGGAGCCTGGAATTGTTTGCCGGGCTGCTGGCTGAGTCCGGCCTCAATAAAGACGAAAGTCAATGGGTCAAGCATTTGCAAGCCAGACTTCGCAGTCTGACGGCGACAGTAAACAACGTGTTGCATTTTCACGCCCAGCCCAAGTTAAGTCTGTCGCCAGTATCGGTCAACGAACTTATGCGTTGGTTAGGAGAATTCCTTCGTCCGGCGGCCGACCGCGCACGAGTCCGACTGGAATTGGTTCCGATCCAGGCCGAAGTGTTCGTCGCTGCGGACCGTCACCGCATCGAGCAGGTGCTACTCAATCTTGCTCTGAATAGTTTCCATTTCATGCCGCAGGGTGGAGTTTTGAAGATCTCATCGCGATTCCATAAGTGGCCCGCCCCCCGGAGGGTCCGAATTGAGGTTGCTGACACGGGGCCGGGCATTTCACCTGGAGACGAAGAGCGCATCTTTGCAGCGGGCTTTAGCACCCGCTCCGGCAGCCCCGGCCTTGGGCTGGCTGTTTGCCGGACCGTCATGAAACAACATGGCGGCGGCATTCGGGTGGATCCCTGTTCTGAGCACGGCGCCACCTTCATTCTGGAGTTGCCCCCGTTGGAGGAAATGCATGCAGGCGATGACAAGTCCTGAGCATCGGCAACCGGTTCTCGTGGTAGACGACGATACCGGGATGCGGACAGCGCTTGAAATGAGCTTCCGACGTCACGGCTGGCAAGTGGACACAGCTGCGGGAGCAAGTGAGGCGATTGCGCGCTTTCGCCAGCGGCAACATCCCCTGGTGGTCACCGATATTCGCATGCCGGATGGCGATGGGTTCGAAGTAATGCGCCACGTTCACGCGTGTCGACCCCAGACCGCGGTGATTCTGCTGACTGCGTTTGCGAGCGTGCCGAATGCCGTTGCGGCTATGAAACGTGGGGCTTGCGAGTACCTGATCAAGCCGGTTGCCTTCGATCAACTGGAGCGGACAGCCGAACAAATCCTGGCTCGCGCGCGGACGGCGGAAGAGGCAAGTTTCGACATTGTGGGGCGCTCTCCGGCGTGGCTGAAGGCGGTTCAGAGGGCACGGCAGGTTGCGGCAACCGATGCCGACATTCTGATCCAGGCGGAGAGTGGAACCGGGAAAGAACTCGTCGCGCGCATGATTCACCGCCTCAGTCCGCGGTGTCACGAGCCTTTTGTCGCGGTGAATTGTGCGGCTTTTCCGGAGCATTTGTTGGAGAGCGAACTCTTTGGATTTACCAAAGGAGCGTTCACAGGAGCGGTTAGTGCGAAGCCCGGGAAATTTGAACTCGCCAATGGAGGGACGTTGCTGCTCGACGAAGTCGGCGAGATGTCACTGTCCCTTCAGCCAAAGCTGCTGCGCGTATTGCAAGAAAGGGAATTCGATCGGCTTGGGGACACACACCCCATCAGAGTGGAGGTTCGTGTGATCGCAACCACTAATCGACGCCTCGAAGAGAGGGTGCGGGCCGGAGAGTTCCGCTCCGATCTTTACTACCGGCTGAACGTCATTCCTCTGGGCCTGCCTGCATTGCGGGAGCGGCCGGAAGACATTGTCGAACTGGCTGAGTATTTTGCGCGCCGTTACTCGCCGGCTGGATCTGAGCCAAAGCTAACCGCTCAGTTTCTTGCCCGGATTCAGAGCCACGATTGGCCGGGCAATGTGCGTCAATTGGCGAACCTGATGCGGCGTGCCGTCGCGCTGTCATCCGGAGAAATCGGGATCGACGTGTTAGAGCCTTCCGAACTCTCAACGCGCGCGGGTGAAGCAAGTGCCAATGAAGATCAGTTGAGGCCGGGCGTTTCGCTTGAATCCGTGGAACGACGTCTGTTGGAGATGACCTTGGCTGCCACCGGCGGAAATCGATCGCGTGCGGCCGAGATGCTTGGAGTGAGCCTGCGCACCGTACGTAACAAGATTCGAAGCTATGGCCTGCCTCCGCGAAGGAGCTATGCGCATGATTGATGATCCAGCCATTTTTGCCTTGAGCCGATTCCTCGATCTCAGCGTGTTTCGGAGTGAATTGGTGACATCGAATATGGCAAATATCGATACCCCCAATTACAAAGATACGCAGGTGCTGTTTAGTGACCTTTTTTATCAGAATCTCAGTACCACCGGCTCCGGCGACCCGATTCAACTTGGAGCGGGAGCGAAGGTAGGCTCCATGCCGTCCATGTTCACCCAAGGCAGCGTGAGCTCAACCGGTGTTCCGACCGATGTGGCGATTCAGGGCAATGGGTTCTTTGTAGTACAGCAGAATGGTGTAACGAGTTACACCCGCGCCGGCAACTTTTCCGTGGACAAAAATAACTTTCTCGTGACTGCTGATGGACAACAAGTGCTTGGATATCCGGCCGTCAAGGGCGTGGTCGAGAGCGGGGAAGCTCTGGCACCTATCGAATTGGGAGCGGGTGCCATCAGTCCGCCCACACAGACGGGATCGGTCCAGATCCAAACGAATCTCGACGCTGGCGCAGCCGGCAATACCGTTTACTCGACCGAGGTTGCCATTTATGACAGCTTGGGCGCCAGTCACACTCTGACCTTCACTTTCACAAAAACCGGAGCGAATAGCTGGGGCTACAGCCTTTCTATCCCGGCGTCGGACCTGGGGCCAGTTAACGGAACTCCTCAAACCGGGGTGTTGGCCACCGGAACGCTGACATTTGATGGGAACGGAAATTTGACAGGGCCAGTGGACGCCAGCGGCAAGCTAACGAACATTACTGGAATTCCGATCAACAACCTGGCTGATGGCGCCTCTGACATGACGTTTGATTGGAATCTCTTGAACGGTACCAGCCCGGTCATGACCCAAGTGGCCTCAGCAAGCGGCACGTCCTCTACCCATCAGGACGGCGCCAGCAGCGGAACCTTGACCGACTTCAGTATCGGCCCGGATGGAACAATCACCGGATCGTTCAGTAATGGAAAGACGGCAGCGCTAGGACAATTGGCACTAGCGAGTTTCGCCAACGATCAGGGGCTGCAGCGCGCCGGCGACACGAACTACACGGCAACGCTGGCATCGGGACAAGCTGTGATTGGAGCGCCGGGCACGGCGGGCCGCGGAACGCTGTCCGGGGGCTCACTGGAGCTTTCGAATGTGGATATCTCGACGGAGTTCTCGAACCTGATCGTTGCGCAACGGGCATTTGAAGCGAACGCGAAGGCAGTCACGACGTTCGATCAGATCATGCAGGATACGATCAATTTGAAAACGGCTTAGGCCTGGCAATCTATAATGCGAGTTCAGTGCTGGTTTCCGAATTCAACTATTACCTTCCCACTGAACTGATTGCGCAGGAACCGCTTCCTCAACGGGAGAACTCACGCCTGTTGCTGGTGAATTGCAGGGCTGGGAGATTCCAGGATCGGCTGTTCCTGGATTTTCCCGGCCTGCTGCGCCCGGATGATTTGCTCGTATTCAACAATACGAGGGTGTTTCCGGCCCGGCTGTATGGCAGAAGATCGGGCGAAAAAGCGCAGGCCTTAAGTGCGCAGAATCCGGCTTTGAAGGATTTCCTCAAAGGCCGGGTTGAAGTTCTCCTTACGCGCCAGACTTCGCGGGATCCGAACTGTTGGAAATGCCTGGTGCGACCTGGCCGAAAAATCGGAGTTGGCGAAAAGCTGTTTTTTGGTGAGCACGACGAACTAAAGGCGGTGGTGATCAACCGCGGGACATTTGGGGAGCGCGAGATACAGTTTCATCGCGTAGATGACTTCTTCGGCGCGATCGAACGCCTCGGACATATTCCACTGCCGCCCTATATCGATCGGGGCGATCGTCCGTCCGACCGTGACCGTTACCAGACCGTTTACGCGAGCGAAAACGGATCCGTAGCGGCGCCGACCGCCGGTTTGCACTTCACCACCGAGATTCTGGCGGAAGTCCGCGCCCGTGGAATTGAGACAACCGAAATTACTCTTCATGTGGGCTTAGGAACCTTCCAACCGATCAGAGTTGAGCGGGTTGAAGATCATCATCTTCACACTGAGGCGTATCAGATTTCGTCCGAGGCGGCTGCAAAGATCAACGGGGCTTTGGAGTCTGGACGCAGAGTGGTTGCGATCGGGACCACCACCGTTCGAACCTTGGAGCATGCGGCGGCCGCTGGCCGTGGACGAGTTCAAGCGGGCATTGCGGAAGCCGACATTTTCATTTACCCCGGCCATCGGTTTCAGGCAATTGGAGCTCTGTTGACCAACTTTCATTTGCCGCAATCTTCTTTGTTGATGCTGGTTTGCGCGTTTGGTGGGAAGCCAGGAGTCATGGCGGCCTACGACCACGCGGTGGAGGCACGCTATCGCTTTTATTCCTACGGAGATTGTATGTTCCTGGAATAGTTTCGCGAATATACTGATTTCCTATGACTACGCAGACTCAAATTCGAACGGTATCGATTCAGGAACTCGTCTCGGAACTTCGCAAGTTGCCGGAATCTGCCTTCGCTGAGACAGAACTGGTTCGCGATCTGCTGCAACGTTTTCCAGTCGCTTCGGACACTCTGTCGCAGTATCTCAGCTGGGATCGTCAACACTACACGCGCAACCTGATCGACAAGACGTCGCTTTATGAACTTATGGCGATTTGTTGGGAAGTGGGGCAGATCAGTTCCGTGCACAATCATCGCGACCAAAATTGCTGGATGGCTGTACCGATTGGCAAACTGCTAGTCGAAAATTATCGCGTAGTGACCCAGGATGTCGACAAAGGGACCTGCTGCCTGGAAACGGCCGACACAGTCGAGATGAATATCGCGCAACCTTGCGCCGTCGATCCGCGTGAACCGGTTCACCGGGTCTACAATCCGCGTGAATTCAATCAACGCGCAGTGAGTTTGCATGTCTACTCGAGGCCGTTTGATTCTTGTGTTGTGTACTCGCCTGAACAAGGCACATGCGGCGAGATCAAACTGCACTACACCACGGAGTATGGAAAGGCAACGCGAGTTTAGCGCCGCACATCTGTAACCTCCACTCTTCGGAAGACTGCTAGACTGGAGCCTTGCCACCGAAACGAAAACCAAGTTCCATCACAGAGGTCAAGACGGTCGCGTCGTCGCCGAAACTGAAGCTGACCGCAGATCCTAATCGCATCTTTCTGATCGACGCGATGTCGTTCATTTTCCGTGCCTACCATGCCATGGCGCGCCAACGCGGAATGTCGACTAAGACCGGGATCCCAACGGCAGCAACGTATGTTTTCGTAAATATGCTGCGCAAGCTGCGGGACGATTTTTCACCCCAATATCTCGCGGCTGTGTTCGATGTGGCTGCCCCCACATTTCGCGACCAACAGGCTGGCGCGATAACCAGCATTCGTAAGTTTGATCTGAAGACGCAAACCTTCGTTGAGAGCGAATATCGGGGCTATAAAGCCAATCGGTCAGAGATGCCGGGTGATCTTGCTCAGCAGTTGCCCTTCATTCGCCGCGCTCTCGAGGCTTACCGGATTCCGATCCTGGAGTTGGCCGGTTATGAAGCTGACGACGTCATCGGTACGCTGGCCTGTAAAGCCACCGAGCAGTCTCGCCCGGTCTATGTAGTCTCCAGCGACAAGGACATGTTGCAGCTGGTCAATGAAAACGTCTGCGTCCTGAATCCGCCGAAGGACAACTTGATCTGCGACGCGAAAATGGTGGAAGAGATTCTGGGTGTGCCGCCCGAGCGCGTTGTCGATGTCATGGCCCTGCGCGGCGACAGCATCGACAATATTCCCGGCGCGCCTGGCATAGGGGATAAGGGCTCTGTCGATTTGATCCAGAGATTCGGCAGCGTCGAGGCTGCGCTGGATCGAGCCGCCGAGGTTGAGAAGAAGACCTACCGCGAGTCCCTGCAAAACAATCGCGACAACATTTTGCTGAGCAAGCAACTGGTGACGATCGATTTGCACGTTCCGGTGGAACTGAATGTGGATTCGATGAAAGCTGGTCAGCCGGATGTCGAGGCTCTTCGTGCGCTGTTTACGGAGCTTGAGTTTACCTCGCTGCTGAAAGATCTATTGCCCGTAGTCGAAGTGAGCGAGGCGCACTACGTCGAAGCAAAATCAGCAGAGGACGTGAAAGAGGTGCTGCGAAATCTGGCGGCTGATGCGGCGTTGGCGGTTGCAGTGGACATGGATGGGGATGCGCCTGAAGAATCAGAGGATGCCGAAGAACCCGGGTCAGAAGGGGCTCTCCTGCCGCTGATGGCTGAGCCTGCAGAGAGGAAGGCACACAACCTTGCAATTTCATCCGGAGCCGGGACCGCTACAGTTGCTCCGGCGGCAGCTGAGGAAGCCACGGCAGCGCTTAAAGCAGCGCTAGCCGATCCCAGACTGCCCAAATCCATTCACAATTGGAAGGCGGCGTCGCACGTCCTTGCTGAACAACGGATCTCGTTGCAGGGTGTTCGGCACGACCCAATGCTGTACTCCTATCTGCTGGATCCTACTTATTCCTCGCATCGTTTAGCCGATGTTGCGCTTCGTCGTTTCAATCTCAAGCTCAGTGGAACATTGCCTGAGGCCGCTGACATTACGGGGCGACTTGCCACCGCACTACGCGCCGAAGTCGAACAGGTCGGATTGCTGAAGCTTTACGATGACATCGACCTTCCGCTGGTTCCGGTGCTCACTAGCATGGAACAGGCAGGCGTCAAGATTGACCAGCTGGCCTTGGCGCAGATGTCTTCGCGGCTCGAAAAAGAAATTGATGCTAAGGCAAGAGTGATTTATGACTGCTGCGGTGTGGAGTTCAACATCAGCTCGCCTAAGCAGCTTGGTGACGTTCTATTCAACAAGCTCAATCTGCCCAAGCCGGTCAAATACGGGAAGGGGAAAACCATTTCGACAGCCGTTGATGTACTGGAGGGTCTGGCCGCTTCGCACGAAGCGCCTCGGTTGGTACTCGAATATCGCCAGCTCACAAAGTTGAAATCCACCTACGTGGACGCTTTGCCCGCGCTTCTCAACTCGGGCACTGGACGTCTTCACACGACATTCGATCAGGCTGGCACAGCGACAGGCCGGCTATCGTCCTCGAATCCGAACCTGCAAAATATTCCCATACGCACTGAGCTTGGACGCGAAATTCGCGCCGCCTTTACTGTCGAACCGGGGAACCTGCTATTGGCGGCTGACTATTCGCAGATCGAGCTGCGATTGCTGGCGCATTTCTCGAAGGATCCATTGCTGGTCGAGGCTTATCGTCGCGGAGATGACATCCACACGCTCACAGCGTCTCAGGTATTCGGTGTGCCGCCGCTGATGGTCACTGCCGACCACCGTCGCGCGGCAAAAGTCGTGAACTTCGGGATCGTTTACGGACTCTCACCATTTGGCTTGTCACAAAATCTTGGCATCGAAACGTCCGACGCGAAGAAGTTCATCGAGAATTATTTCGCCACGTATGCTGGTGTGCGCAAGTTCATTGATGCGGTACTCGACGAAGCGCGTCGTGAACAGAAGGTTCGAACCCTCTTCGGCCGCGTGCGTCCAATTCCCGATATCAACAGTAAGAATGGCAATCTGCGCGGATTCGCCGAACGTACAGCAGTCAACACACCTCTGCAAGGTACGGCAGCGGATCTCATCAAGATTGCGATGATTCGTATCGATGCAGCTCTGCAAGAACAGAAGCTGAAATCAAAGATGACATTGCAAGTCCACGACGAACTCGTGTTTGAGGTTGTACCGGAAGAACTCGATGTCATGAAGCGGCTGGTGCGCGATCAGATGGAAAACGTTCATCCGCTGGAAGTCCCGCTTGTCGCCGATATCGGTATTGGTCCGAACTGGCGGGATCTGGAGTATTAGGAATGGATTTAGGGCTCCGCACCGCGGCTTAGTTCCTCCGCTTGGCGTTCTGCCACTCCTGGATAAGCTATTCCTTTACGCCGCCGCAAAGCGCCCGGGAGTTGCGATTGAGTAAGCCACAGCCCGGCAGCCACTGCTCCGGCCCAGGTAAGCGTGATCAGTCCTAACGATTCAATGTCGGCCACCCGGCTGCCCTGTACCATCACCGCGGTTGCAACTCGGTAGCTCAACAATGCTGCGACGGCGGCGGTGACTGCGGCTTTTCCTAATTCAAGCCAGGGCAACTCATCGGTAGCGACTAGACCACGTTGGCGTAGCAATATCGCGATAGTAACCGTATTGGCCAGAATCCCGAAGTCCGAAGCGATTGCCAGGCCGACAATCGAGAACGCATGATAGAGAGCGCCATACATGGGAATCGATGCAACCGTGATGATACTGCTGGCGATCATAGGCGTCAGCGTATTACCGGCGGCGTAAAACGCTCGCGCATACAGCGCTTGTGCCGACCAGAATGCCAACGAAAGCGAGAACCAGAAAAAGTAGGCTGCCGTGGCCTGGGAATCAGTGAAGTGAAAACGTCCGCGCCGGTAAACCAGATCGATGAGAGGCAGCGCGGCTACGGTCATCAAACTCGTTGCCAGCAGAGAAGCTGCGACGAGCCGATAGACCGACCCATTGACTGAGGCTGCGAATTCCTTCAGGCGCTTCGCCCCAAACAGGTTGGCAAAAAATGGTAGGGAAGCCTGGCCCGTTGCCTGTCCGAGCACCGCGATCGGCACCGCAAACAGACGCTTGGCATAGTTCAACCGCGTGATATCGCCGACGCTTGCCGAGGCAAAATAGCGAAGGATCCAGTCATCGGCGGTGACCAAGGAAACGCCCAGCATTAAAGGGATTGACAGGCCTACCCATTCGCGGAACGCAGGATTACGAATATCGAACGAGACTCGGTAGCCGGTGCCGATGCGCGCGGCGCCTATCGCATTCACAAGGAATGGCCCAAGCAATGCGCCAACTACGGCGCCATACGCCAGCGAAGCGATTCCGAGACGGTGTGCAAAAAGGAGCCCACCGACGATGATTGCCACGTTATAAAGCAGAGGGCCAAATGCAGGAAAGAGGAACAACCGCCGCGACAGAAGAACAGCCGAGACCACTCCGCCTACATAAAAGAAGATCTGCGCCGGTAGAAGAATGCGAGTCAGGTGGACGCAAAGCGACAACTGATCGGCTGAGAAGCCGCTAAAGAGATGTCTTTCGATTTGCGGTGTGAAAATTTCTGCGAGGATCGTGCCAATTCCTAAAACAACCGTCATCACCGTGACGATGACCGAAAAGGTTTTCTGCGCTTCGTCTTCCCTGTCTTGCGCTAAAAATCGCGTGTAGATGGAAACGAATGTGATCGAGGCTGTCCCGCCAGCTACGATGTAGTTCAGCCAGTCAGGGATCGTGAAGCCTGCAACGTAAGCATCCGTCGCCGGCCCAGCTCCGAACGCCCATGCGATGTAGGCCTCGCGCACATATCCGATGACGCGCGAGAGCATGACCGCTGTCATCAGCAGCAAGGTCGCCGAAAAAGCACTGTGCTGATGAGATGGACGCAGCCAACGCAGCAACCGGCTCAACATCTCTGCCTCAAACCTTCAGACATGAAGCTTGAGCGTATCAGACGCTGCTACCGGCGGTGCGTTTATCATGCAGGAACTGGTAACGAAGGATATAATTCACGGCCATGACGTTAGGCTCTGGCTCTGACCTCTCGGTCGTAGATGGATTGAAGTGACCGCCGTCGAAGACCTCTCGCAGTCTGCGCTTTTAAAGCGCTCGTTCCGCAACGCGTTTCCACCTGCGGTGCGAGGAGAAGGCGTGTATCTCTGGGATGCGAGTGGCAATCGCTATCTGGATTTTTCTGGTTCGGCCGCGGTCAACTTCATCGGTCACGGTGTTCAGGAAATCGTGGCAGCCATGTCTGAGCAGGCCAAGCGGCTGGAATTCGTTCACAGCAGCCAGTTCACCACTCCGATTGCCGAAAACTACGCCCGCGAGCTGTTGAATTTTGCCGGACCACGCTTCGAAGGCGGGTGCGTTTACTTTACTAGCGGCGGTTCAGAAGGAATCGAAACTGCGTTGAAGCTGGCGAGACAATACCAGATCGAGGTGGGCCAGACCAAACGGTACCAGATCATCAGCCGAGGTCAGAGTTATCACGGATCGACGCTAGGAGCTTTGGCGGTTTCTGGGAACCGCCGACGGCGCCAGATGTACCTCCCGATGGTGCGGGAGTTCGCACATGTTGCGTTTCCCTATTGCTATCGTTGTGCATACGACTGCACCGATGGCTGCCGCCATTGTGGCCAGGAATATGCTCGCGATCTGGAGAAGGCAATTGAGGCCTCGAATGGCGAGGCGGCTGCATTCATTTTCGAACCCGTCAGCGGCGCTACCCTTGGTGCCGTCATTCCGCCCCCTGGATATTTGCAGAGTGTCGCTGAGATTTGCCGTCGCCACGGAGTTCTACTGATTGCCGATGAAGTGATGACCGGAATGGGCCGGACCGGCCGCAATTTCGCGGTCGAGCATTGGGATGTTGCGCCAGACATTCTAGTGACTGCCAAGGGACTGTCGAGCGGGTATGCGCCTCTGGGCGCAGTGATCGCGACGAAGAAAGTAGCCGATGCGATCGCCACCGGATCGGGTGCGTTTCTTCACGGTTTCACTTACAATTCACATCCGATTTCACTGGCTGCGGGGCAAGCGGTACTCAATGTCATCCAACGTGAACAATTGGTAAAAAGAGCGGACGGCGAACATCAGAATTCTACCGCGGTCACAATGCGCACGTCGTTGGAAAAGTTGAAGGCCCTGCCGACGGTTGGCGACGTCCGCGGCATTGGGCTGCTTTGGGGAATTGAGTTCGTCGTTGATAAGGCGAGCAAAAAGCCATTCCCGCCCGAGACGAACTTCGCTGGGCGCGTTGCGACCGCTGCTATCAAACAAGGCTTGCTGGTTTATCCCATGCAGGGATGTGTCGATGGAATCGCTGGCGACCATCTGTTGATCGCTCCGCCAGCTGCGATCACCAGAGAACAGATTGAGTGGGCAGTGGGACAACTAGGGAATGCCATAGAAGAACCAAAGACAGAGTGAACTCTTTGCGTCCTTGTTGTTTTTTAATCTTGGTGCTGGTGTTGCCGCTCGGCTGACCAGATATCTTCCGGCTTCTGCTCGAAGGGATAGACATGCACCATCCAACCGAAGATCTGGGGTATAAACCTGCCACCCGCGGCATCGCAATCTTGCTTGGTTGCGATTGAGCCAGCAAGCCCAAACTGCGCGTGCGGTCCGAACCCGATCTGTTTCACATTACCTTGCGGCAGGCACAGGTTTACGTGGGCGTGCCATTGTGCGACGCTCAGCGGAATGCGTGCGTTCAACTCGTCCGCATCCTTGCGGGCCGTGTACATGACCCCGATCAGCTTGTACCCGTCGCCCCGTTTTTCATAGAGGAGCGATGTCGGGTGATCGGGGTTGAAGTGATTACGCGCTTCGAAGGCATACCAGTAATTAGTGAAGTGGTATTGCTTCTGAGGGACGTTCGGCATGAAAATCTTAAAGCCGTCGGCGAGAGCGACTCGATAGTCTGAGTATTTCTCAGCGGCTTTGCGAGCTGAATCTACAACGGCTTGCGCCTTCGCTTGATCGCCCGGCTTGGGCTCGCGCAACGAAGTCATCTTCATGTGCGGCCCCATGTCCATGTGGCCGGGTTCCATGGCGTGCATGGCGTGGGCGCTGCCTTCTCCGGCCATCCCCGGCATATCGTGCATATCACTGCCGCTCATACTCGACATGTCGTGACCGGGATGGTCGTCGCCTGAGGGTGTCTTCTGGTCTTGCGCGACTACTAAAAAACTGGCGAACAAAAACAAAACAGGAATCAGAACATACTTACGCATAAACCCCCCACGCGTGCTTAAACACTGATGGAAAGCAGTTGTTTCTGCAACAGGAGAGAGGTTACAAATCGTTACGTGAGTAATGGAGCAGGCTGCGAGTTCGCCGCTAAGCCCATTGCCGCCAGTAGCTTCGAAGCGGCTTCGCTGCCTGACCGGACGCAATCCGGGACGCCGATGCCGCGATATCCGTTGCCGGCGAGAAAGAGTCCGGGGATCTGCGCGACGAGATTATCGATGCGTTGTAGCCGCTCAAGATGTCCTACACCATACTGCGCCATCGAGCCCTTCCAGCGATATATGCGAGTGAACAACGGATCGGCAGTAACCCCGATAATTTGTTGCAACTCGCCGCGCACAATGCGCTGGATGTCTTCATCTGGTGTATTGAGAATATCTTCGTTAGCAGCGCCGCCAAGGAAGCAGCGGATGATGGCTCGATCGGCGGGAGCTCGATGCGGGAACTTATTGTGCACGAATGTGGCGGCCAGCATTTTCCGGCCTTCGGATCGTGGAACCAGAAATCCAAAACCAGGCGGAAGGGATGATCGAACTTTCTGATCAAACCCAAGATTTACAGTCACCGAGGAAGAGTACTCGATGCCTCGCAGTTCCGACGCCAGACCTGCGCTGGTTTGATACACCAAATCCGCTGCCGCTTTCGAGGGAGTGGCGATGATGACGGCATCGAAGTGATCGGACGCATATCCGGCTGAAATGACCCATCCCCCATTTTGCCGCTGAATGCTTTCGGCGCGAGCGCCGACTTGGACTGCGGAAGCCGGAAGCTTAGACACAACTGCGTCCACCATGGTTTGCATTCCATCCTTGAGAGACGTGAACAGGGGTTTGGCTGGACCTTTGGCGGCCTGAGCCATCTTTTTTCGTGCAGACAACATTGCGCGTCCCAGGCTGCCATGTTTGGCTTCCATTTCGGCGAAACGCGGCAGGACCGCGCGGACGCTGAGTTGATTGGCCTGTCCGCCATAGACCCCGGAGAGCAGCGGATCTGCGAGCCGATCCACAAGTTCTGGACCGTAGTGGCGTTCGACCATCGAGGCGACACTCTCGTCGGCATCGGCTTTGCGTGGAGGATGAAACCATTCCATCGCCATGCGAATTTTTGTGCCGACGGAAAACAATGGGGAAAGCACGGATGGGAGAATCTTCGTCGGAACCATGAACATCAGCCCGTCGGGGATCACCACCAAGCGGTTTTTGACCAGAATGTAAGTCTTGCGCTGAGGATCGTTCGAGCCGATCAGTTGATCTCCGAGACCAATCTCGCGACACAGATCCGCTGCCCAGGGTTTTTCTGTAATGAAAGAATCGGGGCCGGCCTCGATCACGCAACCTTCGACGTGCTCGGTGATTAGCACTCCGCCAAGACGCGGACTGGATTCATACAAAACATACTGAATCGCTGCGCCCCTTTCGCGAAGCTTCTCCAACGAGAAAGCGGCGGACAATCCAGAGATTCCGCCTCCGATAATAGCGATGCGTTTCATGCGACCTTTGCCATCCGCGTCCTGGTGATTTCTGCCAGAGCTTTCGTAAGTAGCGGCGAACCGTTGAGTGACTCCGCGCGCCAGAGCTGCATGCCTTCTTTCTCCGCAAACTGTTTGAAGCCGATATCGATGTCATACAAAACTTCTACGTGATCGCAGAGAAAGCCGATGGGCTGAATGAAGACCCCACGATGCCCTTTTTCTTTCAGCAAGCGAATTGTGTCTTCGACAGGGGGGCCGAGCCACGCGCCTCCAGACATCCCCTGACTCTGGAAAGCAAAAGCCCAATCTTCAGACTGAAGACTCGCTTTACGAGCAACCAGGGCCGCGGTCTCTTTGGCTTGCGCTTCGTAGGGATCGCCGTCCGTAATAGTTCGCTGGGGAACGCTGTGCGCAGTGAAGATGATCGGAACTTGTTTGCCAGCATCGATGCATGCGCGCTCCCATCCAGATCGTAATTTCTCGGCGAATGCCAGAATTAGCAATGGGTGATCGTGCCATGAATCAACGAATTCGAAGTCAAAGGGCAAGCCGTTGTTGCCAACAAGAGCCGACCGATAAAGGCCAACGCTAGTCCGCGAATTCTGAGGCGCAAGACAGATGATGACCGCATGGCGAATGCCGGCAGCGGCCATATCGGTTACTGCTTTGTCAATGAATGGTGTCCAATTGCGCATGCCCACATACACTGGCAGTCCCAATTCACGAGCCAGCATGTCTCTCTGCTGGAGAGACCAACGCGTCAGCGGCGAGGTTCCAATCAGCCCGTAACGATGCTTAACTTCTTCGACTATGTGCGGCGGTAGCGGCCGGCCACCCGTGACCTTCAGAAGAAACTCCGGGACCTCGTCGGGTTTCTCGGGGCTTCCGTGCGCTAGAAGAAGGACGGCTGTATTGGAAGGGGTGATCACGGCGCACTCACCAGATGGTCTTGCAAGAACTTCGCCAATGTCTTCACATTCTCTACCGGTGTGTCGGGCAGGATTCCGTGCCCAAGGTTGAAGATATGCCCGGGCCGGCCGCCCGCCTGACGCAGGATCTCATTCGTACGTGATTTCAGTTCTTTCCAGTCGGCAAACAGGAGCACGGGGTCAAGGTTTCCTTGGACCGCGCGCTTGTATCCCAAACTCTGCCAGCCTTCGTCCAGCGGAATCCGCCAGTCCAGCCCGATGACGTCCGCACCAGTTTCTTGCATTGAAGGCAGCAGTGTCGCGCTATCGGTTCCAAAGTAAATGACCGGCACACCGGTTCGCTGAAGCTTCTTCACCAGCTCCGTGGTGCGGGGTAGAACATAGCGCCGATAATCTTCCACGCTCAAACATCCTACCCAGCTGTCGAACACCTGGATCGCATCTGCCCCGGCCGTAACTTGCTCGGCGGCGTACTCGGAGGTGACCGCAACCAGCTTGCACATCAACTCGTCCCAGACTTCAGGTGACGAATACATCATCTTCTTAGCATGCACGTAATGGCGCGATCCGCCACCTTCGATCATGTAGCTGGCTAGAGTAAAAGGGGCCCCACAGAAGCCAATCACCGGCAGCGTCGTTGCAAAGTGTTTTGCCACCAGGCGGACCGCCTCGGATACGTATCCGAGCTCGGCCGCGCCATCGGTCCGAAGCGCCTTTACGGCCGCCTTATCTCGTAACGGCTTTTGGATCACCGGCCCCTCGCCGGCCTCAAAACGAAATGGCATGCCCATGACTTCGAGGGGCAGCAGCAGGTCTGCGAAGATAATGGCTGCGTCGACGCCTAAGATCTCGGCGGCGGTGATGGTGACGTCAGCGGCAACTTCCGGCTTCTTGCATATCTCAATGAGCGAGTATTGCTTGCGCACCGCACGATATTCAGCCATATAGCGGCCAGCCTGGCGCATAAACCAGAACGGAGTTCGATCTACAGGCTGAGCCTTGCAAGCCTTTACGAAGCGGGATTTGGGAGCAGACATGAATCTGTAAATTTAGCACGTCCATGAACTTGGCAATGTGATGTAGAGCACATCGAGGCGTGGCGCCTGATAAAAGAAAAGGGGCTCGCCGAGAGCCCCTTGGAGTGACCGTGCGCTGTCAGGGAATTGGCTCGATCTTAAAGATATGAATGAGCATTTGGCCTGGTTGCAGAGCTCCCAACACCGCAACCTGGCGGCCTTGGTACCGGCCGGCTTCGTTCACATTGTCGAGCTCATAAATCTCCTGATCGGAAATCCTCAAGAGGTCGATCTGACCTCGCCGTAAGAGTGTCCCAGTAAAGGTTTGTGACTCCGGACCGCGATTCGCCGGAGCTAATGAATCGGGTTCCGTCGTAGTCCCGGGAACCGGGCGAGGACTCTGCATATCGGTCCAGGCAATTAGGTCGGAGGTTATCAGAGGACGTTCAGCGCCAGTTCGCTGCTGCGAAAACGCAGTCGCAGAAAACAAACAGGCTGCAACGAGGGTGCTGCCCATCAGCCGCGATTTCCAAATGCTGGGCATCCGAGGAAGCTTAGATGAGCAAGATTCTTGCCGCGGCTAAAGCTTTGGTTTCCAGGTTGATCGATACGCGAATCGGGTACTTTCTTCGGCGTATCCGGCAAATTTCTCGTACAGGAGAAATGGTAGAAACCTTAGTTTAAGAGATAGCGGATTGTACTTCCGGGTCTAAGGGCATCAAGAGAGATAACTTTAATCACCTCGGAGTCGGCCTATCATCGAGCTAATCTTTAGCATTTCGGAGGTGTGTGGATGGCGGCAAGTCAGGTGGTGCTTTATTTTGAAAGGCAAAAAGATGCCTTGCTCTTCACGCTAGCTGCCAGTTCCGCGATGTCCTCGGAAGGTGCGGCCACCGACGCTGGTATAAAAATGGCCAGAGAAATCTCGAAAGCCAGCCGTATCACTACCGAGGGGGCCCTAAAGGACGAAGTCGACGTCGAGCGCCCGCAAAAGTGCGCTTAGTCCGACCACGGCCGAGGTTCTCGGTCCCAACGATGCTTTCTTAATTTTTCGATCAAGGCTGAGTCCAACGGCCCGGAATCGCTCGTTGCGACATTTCCTCGTACGTGTTCCGGCTTTCTCATCCCGACAATCGTCGTGCTAACTGCGACCTCGGAGAGAATGAAGCGTAACGCCATTTCCGGCAGGCTCATTCCCTCTGGAACCAGGGCTTTGAGGTCGTCGACGCGTCGCACGGTATTTTTTAGGTTCTCCGGACCGAAATACTTGGCACGCCAGTCGCCTTGAGGGAACGTGGTGTGCAGGGTGATCTTCCCGCCAAGGCTGCCTTCATCCAGCGGTACCCGCGCAATAACTCCAATATTTAACTCTCGGCAGACAGGGAACAATTTGTCCTCCGGTGCTTGATCGAAGATGTTGTAGATGACCTGTACGACGTCAACCAGACCGGTGCGAATCGCACGAATCCCGTTCGCGGGCTCCCAACGATTCAAGCTCAGGCCAAAATTGCGAACCAGGCCGTCGCTCTTCAGCTTTTCGATCGTTTCTCGGAATTCTGGTTCGTCGGTCCAACCGTCATCCCAGACATGGAATTGCAAGACGTCGATGGATTCAATGCCGAGCTTCTCCCGGATCATTCGCGCGTACTTGAAAACGTGACCGGATGGGAAGACATCGTGATAATTGTCATTTGGCGACGCAGGCCATTTGTCATTCAGGGGAGGAATCTTGGACGCGGCATAGAGACGCCGGCCTGGGTTCTGTTTGAGGATCTGGCCGAGGAGTCCATCGCTCTTACCGTTTCCATACGCCCAGGCGCTGTCAAAGAAATTGCAGCCGAATTCGACGCTGCGTTGCAAGGATTCCAGCGATTCACGATCGTTGGAGCCGGACCACTCGCCCATGCCCCAAAGCCCGTACGCGATTTCGCTGACCTCAAGTCCAGTCCGGCCTAGCTTGCGATATTTCATTTGCCTCCAGAATATCCTGGTCCGATGCAACTATCGGCTGATTAGCATGCATCTCCCAATAAAGGGTACGAGTTTTCAGTTCGTTCGGCGTTTGACATCTGCGCAGCCAAATTCTTAACATATTGGTTCACCTCGGAAGTGTTCAAGGATGGCTCGTGTTATGACGTGCGCGCTGTAGGCCGCGCCGTCAGCCAATAAACTCATATGATCACAGTTAAAGAATTGACCAAGCGATACGCACGTAACGTCGCGGTCGACCATATTTCATTTGAAGTTCAAAAAGGCCAGATCGTGGGATTTCTTGGCCCTAACGGCGCGGGAAAGACGACCACGATGCGTATGTTGACCTGCTTCCTGCCCCCCACCGCAGGAACCGCAATGGTCGCGGGATTCGATGTGCTCGAAGCTCCGCTTGAGGTCAAAAAGCGCATTGGCTATTTGCCGGAATCGCCTCCTTTGTATCCCGAGATGGAGACAGGGGAATACCTTGCCTTTGTCGGCAAGTTGAAAGGATTGTCCGGCGCCGAGCTCTGCAAGCAGGTCGATTATGTTTGCGATCGCTGTGCCATAGCCGATGTGAAAAACAAACTGCTCGGCAAGCTTTCGAAAGGCTATCGCCAACGCGTTGGACTGGCACAGGCCATCATTCACAACCCTGATGTTTTGATCCTTGATGAGCCTACCGCTGGACTGGATCCGAAGCAGATCAACGAAACTCGTGACTTGATCAAGAGTCTCGCCGGCAATCACACCATCATCCTGAGCACTCACATCCTGCCGGAAGTCGAGCAGACCTGCGAGCAAGTCATCATCATTAACAAAGGCAAGCTGGTCGCGACAGATTCCGTCCACAATTTGCAGAATCGTGCGCGGGGTGCGGAGACGATGTTCGTCGAGATTGGAGGCCGCAATAGCAACCTGGAGTCATCGATCGTGCAAAATCGGCTCTCGACAGTTAACGGTGTGAGCCGTGTTCAATTCAAGACCAGCCATGGAAACCGGAGCGTCTTCGAGGTCGAGAGTCAGAAGGGTTTCGTGCGCGGTGATCTGGCTCGCGCCATTGTTGAGGCCGGCTGGGATCTCAACGAATTGCGTCCGACGGCGATGAGCCTGGAAGAAATCTTCCTGCAACTGACGAAATCCGATGCGGCGCCCGCGGAAGAACCTGTCGCACAAGGAGTGGCTTGATGCGAAACATTCTCACCATTTATTGGAAGGAAATTCGCAGCTACTTCGTTTCGCCGATCGCCTACATCCTATTGACGATGTTCGCGCTGATCTTCGGTTTCTTTTTCTGGAATGCCCTTGGCTACTTCGTATTGATGGGTATGGAAGAGCAGATGCGCGGCCAGGCGTTCCCGATGAACCTTAATGAGCAGATCATCCGGCCGTTGCTGTCGAATGCAAGCGTCATCGGACTCTTCTTCATTCCGATGATCACCATGCGGCTGTTTGCCGAAGAGAAGCGCAGCGGGACGATTGAGTTGCTGGCAACGTCCCCGGTGCGGGATATCGAAGTGATCATCGGAAAGTGGTTGGCGGCTCTCAGCCTGTATGCCTGCATGCTTCTGTTCACGGCGATCAACTTTGCTTTCCTATTCAAGTACGGCAATCCAGATTGGAAGCCGCTGGCGATTGGCTACCTCGGTCTGTTGCTACAGGCAGGCGGGTTGTTGGCAATCGGAACCTTCATTTCAACACTTACCAAGAATCAAATCATCGCAGGCGCCGCGACATTTGGTGTCTGCCTGATGCTTTGGGTTCTGGAGTGGGTCAGCGGATACGAGACGGCGACATGGGCGCAGGTGCTGGCCTACATGTCAGTCATTACCCATTTCCAATCGTTTGCCAAAGGCGTGCTGGAAATTAAAGATGCAATCTTTTATCTGACTGTGATTTTCCTGGGACTGTTCTTTACGTCGCGTTCCATGGAATCGTTGCGGTGGAGGTCGTAAGTGAATAAAGATCTTCTAAGAGCCAGGCAGACAAAGTACGCAGCATACGCAACGGTTTACATTCTCGTTGTGCTGTGCGTAATCGTAATCGCGAACATTCTCGCGGACCGCTACAACAAGTCCTACGACGCAACCGCTAACAAGCGCTACAGCCTGTCCGACCAGACGGCCAAGATCGTCAAGGGATTGAAGCAGGATGCAACGATCACGTATTTCGACCAGGCTACAAGATTTGATCACGCCAAGGATCTCCTCGATCAATACAAGAATCTCTCGCCCAAAGTTCATGTCGATTACGTTGATCCCGACAAGAAGCCGCAGGAGACGCGGGAAGCAGGGATTAAAGATTACGGGACTGCTGTCGTGCAAGTTGGCATGAAGAAAGAAAACGCCAAGAGCATTACGGAGGAGGGCATTACTGGTGCGATCATTCGTGATTTGAAAAGCGACACGCGCACCGTTTGCTTCGTGGCCGGGAGCGGCGAGCACCAGATTGACGATTCTGAACGCAGTGGGTACTCGCGGTTCAAGGAACTTCTGGCCAAGGACAATTATCAGGCGAAGTCGATTGATCTACTGCAGAAGGCAGAAGTGCCGAGCGATTGCACCGTTCTTGTTGTCGGTGGTCCGACACGCGACTATCAGCAGCCAGAAGTTGACGCGATCAAAAAGTATGTCGAAGGCGGCGGCCGGGCTTTGTTGATGCTCGATCCGCCACTTAAGATCGGCCGCTCGGAAATTGCCGACAACGATGCCCTAACATCGCTTTTGCAAAGCTGGGGCATAACAGTGGATAAGGATTTGATTTTGGACTTGAATCCGATCGGTCAACTTGCCGGCCTCGGACCGCAAGTGGCATTGGTTACCAGCTACGAATCGCAGCCGATCGTCGCCGGTATGAAAGGTACGGCGACTGGTTTCCCGCTGTCGCGGTCGATCGATATCAAGAACGGCGACAAGACATCGATCCAGAAGCTGTTCGATTCTTCGAGCAGCAGCCTGGCCACCAATAACCTGAGTTCGCCAGCGGTCGACCCCAATGATCCAAAGAACAAGAAAGGTCCAATGACCCTTGCTGCCGCTGGAACCTATAACACCGGCAAGCAGGACTCGCAGGGACGTTTCGTGGTGGTCGGCAGTGCGTCCTGGCCTGCGAATTCGTTTATCAATTTCAACGGAAACAGCGATCTCGCATTGAACGTTGTCGATTGGCTCGGCTCAGACGAAGATTTGATCGCAATCCGTCCGAAGGAACAGGAAGACCGTCGCATCACGATGACGAGAGCTCAGCAGTTGCTGGTTCGGAACACCAGCCAGTTCCTGCTCCCGCTAGTGGCAATTGTTGCTGGCATCTCGGTGTGGTGGAAGCGGAGATAGGAAGTACTGAGCACTGCATCATTCATGAAACTAAACGGACTCATCGTTGCTGCCGTTATTCTTGCCGCTCTGGTAGGCGCGTTGTACTGGTCTAACAAGCATAAGCTTGCCGAGACTACGGAAGCGTCTGCCAACACTCCGCCGAAGATCCTTTCGCTCAAGGAAGACGACATCTCGAAAGTCGCCATTCAGAAAGACGGCACGACCGAACTTGCCTTAGCCAAGAATTCAGGGAAGTGGCAGATTACCGCTCCTCAACCGTTGCCGGCGGACCAGACTGCGGTTTCTCCTCTTGTCTCAACTCTCTCATCTCTGAGTTCCGACCGGTTAGTGGAAGAGAAGGCTGCCGATCTGAAACCATACGGTTTGGCTCAGCCGGCGCTCGAAGTCGACGTCACTGAGAAAGATAACAAGACGCAAAAGCTGCTTTTCGGTGACACCACTCCGACGGGCAATGCAGTTTATACCAAGCTCGGGGATGACCCCCGCATCTTCACGGTCGCCACTTTCCAGAAGACGGGTATCGATAAGACGCCAAACGATCTCAGAGACAAGCGTCTCTTGACTGTCAATTCCGAGAAAATCAGCCGCATCGAACTGATCGCTAAGAAGCAGGATATCGAATTCGGCCGCAACAAAGATGAGTGGCAGATCGTGAAACCAAAGCCGCTTCGCGCCGACGGTACGCAGGTCGAGGATCTGGTTCGCACGCTTACTGACGTCAAAATGGATTTGAGCAATCCTCCCGATGAGAAGAAGCTCGCCAGCGCATTTGCATCCGCCACCCCCGTAGCCACGGCGAAAGTGACAGACGAGTCCGGCACTCAGGAGTTAGAGGTTCGCAAGAGTAAAGATGACTACTACGCGAAATCCAGCGTGGTCGAAGGCGTATACAAAGTAGCCCCGAATGTCGGAACGGGTCTGAACAAGAATCTCGACGACTTCCGCAATAAGAAATTATTCGACTTTGGTTTCACAGATCCAAATAAGGTTGAGATCCACGACGGCTCAAAATCCTATTCGCTGATGCGAAACGGTAGCGACTGGTGGAATGCAAGCGGGGGCAAACTTGATGTTGGAACCGTTGCAACTTTGCTCGACAAACTGCGCGATCTTTCCAGCAGCAAGTTCGTTGATTCAGGTTTCACCACTCCGACGATCGATGCGACAGTAACCTCGGATAACGGAAAGAAGGTCGAAAAAATCGTGCTGGCTAAAAGCGGCGACAATTACATCGCCCAGCGCGAGAACGAAACTGCTCTCTACCAGATCGATGGGAAGACTGTCGCTGATTTGCAGAAAGCGGCAGAAGATCTGAAGCCAGCGGCGCCGCCTGCAACGCCGGCGAAAGCCGGCAAATAGACTACTCGGAGTTCTCTTCCTCTAGAGACTTTAAATACGCCGTCAAAGCCTCTCGATCTTCTGGCAACATCTTTTCAAATCGAATGCCGTTGCCCACCTGAGGATCGCATGTAACTACGGTTGCTGAGACGGGCAGTGTATCGTCCAGTTGCAGCTTCAGGTCAAGTAAGGTCCCAACAGGAAAGGGGAAGATTGTTTCGATGTAGCACCCTCCAACGCTGAGGTCGCTCGTAGCTCCCCGGATCGGACTATGGCTATCCTCCGTCTGCAATTCCACGGGCACCTTCACTTTTATGCGGTTGGAGTCTCGCCGGTTTTCATGTCCTCGATTGCTCGACGAACCATAGTAATCGCTCATGCGTTCGCCACCTCGTCGGCGAACCGCTCGGACACATCATGGTATTTCCAGAACGGTTGGCGAGCAAGCCACGAGGTTGGCACACATCCGAGACGCGTCTGCAGGCTGCTTATTGCGTAACCACCAATGCGCCACTTACTGACCCCGCAGGATTGGGATCAGGAAATGGAGAACCGGGCACAGGTGCTGCATGGCCATTGGATGGATTGATCTTGAGCACCACAATTGCAGGATTCCCCTGGCAATTTGTCCACGATGTTCCAGTTGTAAATAGAAAACTTCCAGACGGATCGGAACGCAAGATTGGCCCTGACGAGACCCCTCCATAGCAAACCGGGGACTTGCCGACCATAGTGAGAGCGCCGTTCCCCGAATTTACGTCGTACAGCGATACGGTTTGCGCACCACCATTTCCCGCGTAAAGGAACTTCCCTCGGGCACCGATGGCGAGCGTGTCGGGATCAAAGGCGATGTCGGGATTGAGGCAGGTGTAGTCGGGGAAAGCGGAGCCTGTCACCTGGTCGAGGGTTCCCGTTGTCTCAGATACGTTGAATGCCGAAACTGCGTTATCGAATGCATCCGCTGTGTAGAGGGTCGTACCCGCGGGGTTCTCTATGATGTCTTCGGGGAACGTCCCGCCAGGACAGCCCGCAGGGGTCGTTAGCGGAAACGGAGATCCGGGCACGGGCGTAAGCGCGCCGCTTGTCATATCCACATGGAAGGCATCGATGTAGCCGGTTGAAGAACTGTCGGCCACGAACAAGTAATGGCCGCCGGGGTCAGCAACCAGAGCTACCGGATTGATCTGAGTTGTAAATGGCGAACCAAGCACCGGCGAAAGAGAACCGTTGGACTCTACTTTGAAGACGGCGACGTAATCGCCGGGAGCATCATTTGCGCCAGTCACAAAAACAAAATGGCCCGAGGGATGGACGGCGACGGCCGTTGCGGTTCGTCCGATCGCAAAAGGCGATCCTGGCACCTGTGTAAGGTTCCCATTCGAACGATTAATGAAGTATGCCGACACATCGTTTGATCCTACGTTCGCGACGTATAAACGATAGCCCCCGACATCGGAAGCTACGCGGTATGGATTTGTTCCAGCTTTAACCAGACCTTGTCCATTCGGCGCGACCGCCCCGGTAGTCGAATTAATGTTCCAGCCAGAGACACCATTTCCTTCCAGCACATAGAGGAAATGCGGCTGTGGCTCGGTGGCCCAGACCAAGTTCACGGAAATCAAAATAGTGACGAAGCAAACAACAAATACCCAACGATAGGCACGCATACCTTCCCCCTAAGCTGGCCAGATTAGTGAAGTTATCGCTACAACGATGTACCTCTGTGTGTGTTTGCGCCATCAGGAAAGGCCTTTATTGGCCTTAGGAGTTGAATATGTAGGACGAGCTAAGGTGCACTTTGAGGCCAGTCTACAGGCCGGATTTAGTGCTTTTTTGAGTTAGCGTGACTATTTCTTTTTCGATGAGTGAAACGTCAACTGCCCCGACGTGCCTCGCATAAATCCGCCCGTCACGGTTGAGAATAAATCCGAGTGGCAGCCCCAGAACTCCTCCGTAAAGTTCGCCGATCTTGGCATTTCCCATAACCACGGGGTAATTCAGCTTAAATCGCTGATAGAAGTCGCGAACCGGTTCAGGTCCATCGTCCATCGAAACGCCAACGATTTGAAAGCCCTGACTGGCGTATCGGTTTTGTAGGTCGATGAAACGAGGGACCTCCTCGCGGCACGGCTGGCACCACGTTGCCCAGAAGTCCAGAAAGACTACCTTACCTCTCAAACTTGAAAGTTGAAGCGGCTGACCATTCAACTGCGGTAGAGAAAAATCTGGCGCTAACGTTCCTCTTCCAGCTTTATTTCCGGAGGAAGACGGAAAGCGCGCTAGAAAGTAAACACCACTCATGAGGGCGATCAATGCAATGAGGACGAGTAGGTTTTTCTGGGTCAAAACCGGATCCTAATCCCCTTTCGCAACTGGATAACCTTTATCGACCCAGTCAGTGCCGAAATTGTTGGCTATATATAAGATCTTCACATTAGAAAAGCTCATGGCTTGAAGTGCTTCATCGGCTGGCTTAACGTTCGGGCAATGACTCCATGGACAACAGCCACAGTAAAGAATGATGAACGCATTCCTGGGCAGCGACTCGACGCGTTTGCGCAACTGTTGAAGGCCGCTCTCGCTCGAGGCAGGACCAATGTATTCCGAATTTGGAATGTGTGCCTGCAAGTACAGTACGTGGGAGCCAACCTGAATCATGAGCGGCTTTGTCCCTTGGGAAGACTGTAGAGTTTTGGCCAGTTCGTCGGGGTTAATCAATCTCGAACTCGGAATGCTGTTTGCCTGCTGACCTAAAGCAGGAGGAGCAAGGGAGATAAGCAGAATTCCCAACGTTAGAAACTCAAGCGACTTCCTCAGCGGATTATTCATTGACTCTCCCGGCATTATCAACTCCTGACTACTCGATCTGCAAGAAAGTGGTCATTCTTCGACTCGGTTTTTCATTGAAAGTCCGAGGATAGAAAGTGCCAATGCGACGATTACTAGGGCGGATCCAGCGATCGCAACGGCCGAGGGCAGGGGACCATGAAAGGTTGTTTGCAGAAGAACACCGAGTGGGAAAGCGAAGGACCCGGCGAGTAGCATGATCGCGACCCAAAGGCGAGTGCGACTTGAGAATCGTACATGCCCCCACGAAGCGCCAAGTGCAATCAACAG
>Ga0070735_10000164_pt1 | contig 79257 bp, 62 predicted proteins | sample Coa_R1_FD_66443 | JGI IMG/M metagenome (GOLD analysis project Ga0070735, IMG submission 66443) | Surface soil microbial communities from Centralia Pennsylvania, which are recovering from an underground coalmine fire - Coalmine... | ecosystem: Environmental > Terrestrial > Soil > Unclassified ...
TTGGCCAAGCCTGTGCGCCCTGACGTCCACCATGCTGCTACTCGATATGCGTGTTCTTCTGACATGACTCGTTAGGTCTCCTTGGGAAAGTAGTACGCGCCAGGATTCACCTGGCGTTGTCGATTCGTGTGCTGTGACCTGAAATGAGCGGACTGTTATGCCGCTCCTTCCTTCTGAGAAATCCCGCGCTCTCGTTCGATTCTCTGAATCTGAGCCCGAAGCCATTTGCCCAAGGCCTCTTCCATTTCGACCTGACTTCCCGTGCGGTACAGGTCCTCCACTGTCTGCCCCTCTCTCGTGAGGGGAATAAAGCGGCAGGGAATACTCTCCTTGCGCTGCCCTTCCGGAACAAATTGCTCCAGCAAGCAGTTGTCGCAGGGATGCGGACGTGCCGGGTCGCAGAAGTTCGGACAGATCGGCGAATCCTCGAAAATCGCTGGAGCTCGCCAGGGAGCTTGCGGAGAACGCCCGTAACCTCCATCCTCAAGAAAGCTCAGTTCGAATCGAAGTACGTCGAGAATGTCGCGATCGTCTTGAGCCATAATCCACCTCAATGGGAACTCAGGATGCCATTGGTCGTATGAAAAGGCCGTATATTCGGTCACGAGCAATCGTGATTTGAGTCACAAAATAATGCTGCGATTCGCATCATCAACGCGCTAAACGCCTTGATTTTCAGGGATTCCCAAAACAGCCAGTGTGATTAAGATCACTTGAGATGGTGACATTAATCACGCCATGGGATACGCCTCTCCCTCGTGGGTTGACACGAACGAGGCCCGTTCGTTCTTCGCGTATACCGGTCCCGCAGCCTTCGAGGGCGGATTCGAAAACGGAGCAGGTATAGGCGATCAACGCTTGAATATTGGATTTGCTGAGGTCTCTTCCCATACGCCGGGATGAGTGCAGATCTCTGCAGCGCCGACCCGCCGTTCGTGATGATGGCCGCGAGAACGGCCGCTCATCTCTTTCAGTCTTTCGCTTTCATTAAGTGTGCGGCAGGCCATGCGCAGACCATCAATTCGCCAGGCTGTTGCCTTCCAGACTTGTTCCAGGATGGCCGGCGTGGGCGGGAAGGGCATCGGGCACGAAATCACACTCGAATGTGAGTTTAATCACAATTCTGAGGAGGCCATTGGAGCAGCCGCTCCTTACAATTCTGAGCAACTCGAGTCGTATTTCGATCGTCCAGCGAAGTCAGGCTCGGGTTGGCTCCATAGCGAAACGGAGAAATTCGAACCTGGAATTCTTTCGATTACGGTTCGTAGGCACAGCCAGGATCGGAAGCGAACAGATCGCCCGTTACGGCGTAGGCACGGGCACGCGATCCTCCGCAAACACTGCGGACCGGGCATCGCCCGCACTTGCCTTTCAATTTGGAAGTGTCGCGCAGCGAGGTGAACAATGGCGATTCGCAGTACACCTCTGCCAACGATTGAGAGGTAATGTTGCCAGCGCAAACCGGAAGAAACCTGCTGGGATAGACCTCGCCGCGATGGTTGATAAAGACAAATCCACGACCGTCATTTACACCCCTGGGCGCATATGGAATAGCGGTAGCCTCGGTAAGCCGGCCCCGCGATTCCCGCACCCGTTGTTGCAGCAGATAACGCTGGTAGTGCTGCCCTTCTGTCGTCTTGATCTGGAAATTCGCGCGCTTCGAAGCCTCGTATAGCCTGGCAAAGATTAGTTCGTGCTCCTCGGCATTAAGCATTTCGACGCTCTCTTCCCTGCTGCCGGGAACAAAGAAAAAAACATTCCACAAAATCACGTCCAGGCGCGTCAGTAGCTCGATCATGGGATCGAGATCGTGGAAGTTCCGTCGCGAGACGATCGTATTGATCTGCACGGGCAACTGCACTTCATGGCAACTGCCGATGATCTCCAGCGTGCGCCGGTGCAGTCCTTGCATCTTCCAATAGGTGTCGTTCAGTCCCGGCGTCGATCCGTGCAGCCAGAAAGCAACTCGCATCAGCCCGCACGCTTTCAGTTCGGAAATGATGCTGGAATCGAGTCGAGGCGTCGGCAGCAGTGTCAGCGACGTGCGCACCGAGCGTTCCGATGCGAAGGAAACCACTGGAAGCAGATCGGGCCGCAACAGTGGATCACCGCCTGTCAGCGCCAGCAGCGGCACGTGCATGGCCGCGACTTCTTCAACCAGATGAAAGGCCTCGGCCGTCGAAAACTGCGGTTGATTGCGAGGCCGGCGCGCCCGCGCCGGCGTTGCCTTCCAGCCGCAATCGTGCGTCATCTCCCATGTCACCTGCAGAGGCCGAGAACGTACTCCGGCAGTTTTCGAAAACTCAGTTGGAGTGATTGCGGTCATACCCGGGGAATCGGTCCACGTGTCGCCGGAGGTTCCTCTCAGCGCGTCTGCCTGCTGGTTTGAGATCGATGGCATAGTGGCGATCCTAGGTTTTGCGCGAGAGACAAACAGTGCCAGATCGCACAGGGATCCGTGATAAATATCACAATCAACACGAAAAACACTTGTGATTCATGTCACAAGGCCGAGTGACTTTCGCCATAGGGCGGCCTTCTGCGCCGTGCGAACCTACGCCTGCGAGTGAGTTCTCAGGGTACGGGACTTAAGCACGATCCACTGCAGTCGTAGATGCTAGGGATTCAGGCAGTGCGCAACGGGCAAACCCTGCTCTGTGATATCGTGCGAACGAAAATTCTTCCTCAGGAGGAAGTAACACTATGAAACACGTTCTTCTAGCATTGCTGGCCTGCAGTCTGATCGCGGTCTGCACGTCCTCGGCAGTTGCTCAGGATGCGGCGGGCACCTACAAAGCAAAATGTGCCATGTGCCACGGCCCAGACGGCAAAGGCGGCAAGATGGGTACCCGCGACTTCGCGTCCCCGGAAGTCAAGGCTGAGACGGATGCCCAGCTCGCTGATATCGTCACCAAGGGCAAAGGCAAGATGCCGGCGTACGGAGGCAAGTTGAAAGACGATGAGATCAAGGGCCTCGTCACCTACGTTCGTAGCCTTGCAAAGTAAGGAATAGCACAAGCGGCCGAATAGGACCGTACCAAACGGAGTTAACTCTGAAGGATTGGCGGGTGAGAGCATGTCCACGCGAACAATATGGAGATTTTTTGCGCCTGGAGTTGCCCTCACCTTGCTTTTAGCCGCTGGCTCCCTGCAGGCAGCGGGCAAGAAAGATCCTCCAAAACCTTCGGTTGACGATTGCCTCGCGTGCCACAGCGACGCCAGCTTGTCGCATGACGTGAACGGCAAGACCGAGACCCTCCACGTCGATCCTCGGGCCTTCAAAGACTCCATCCACGGCAGCATGTTTAGCTGCGTGGATTGCCATACCGATGTAACCAGTGCCGCGCACGAAACCACACCCAAGAAGATTACCTGCGCCACTTGCCACGCGGACGAGCAGGCGGCGTATGATCGCAGCTTCCACGGCAAAGCGGCGCAGTCAGGGAATACGGCTGCTGCAAAATGTGTCGATTGCCACGGCAGCCCGCACGAACTCCTGCCCGCGTCTGATCCCAAGTCGCGCGTTCATCACGCCAATATTCCAGCCACCTGCGGCTCGTGCCACGGCCAGCAGTTCGTCATGGAAAAGGACGGCCTGAGCACGCAGATGGTTGCGTCCTATCAGCAGAGCGTGCATGGCCACGCGGTCGCGAATGGATCGGAGAATGCGGCGGTCTGCACCGATTGTCACGGCACGCACGAGATTCTTGACGCGAAGGATTCGAAGTCCCCCATCTTCAAGTTCAACGTGCCGATGACCTGCGGCAAGTGCCATGACCAGATTTCGAAAGAATTTCGGCAGAGCATCCACGGCACTGCCATCGCGAAGGGCAATTGGCAGGCGCCGGTCTGCACCGATTGCCATGGCATCCATTCGATAAAAGCGCACACCGATCCGAATTCCCCCGTGTCGGCGCAGAACGTCGGCCAAGTGACCTGCGCGCGCTGCCACGAAGGCGTCCGGCTCTCGCAGGAGTTCGGAGTGGAGGGCCGCCGCGAAACCACCTATCTCGCCAGCTACCACGGCCTGGCGTCTCGGCTGGGATCACAAGTGGTCGCGAATTGCGCCAGTTGCCACGGCACCCACAGCATCTTTCCATCGAGCGATCCCCGCTCAACTATCAACCGCGCGAATCTTGCCCGAACCTGTGGACAGTGCCACCCGGGCGTGACCGAAAAATTCACGTCCGCCAAAGTACACGTGGACGCCCCACTTTCGGCGGATGTCGGCAGCAAGGCTGTCCGCTGGATCCGCAAATTTTATCTCGGCATGATCTTTGCCGTTATCGGCGGCATGTTGCTGCACAACCTCATTATCTGGAGATCGAAGGTCATCGCCCGGCGCAAGGAACAGAGCAAGTTCGTGACCCGCATGCCGCTGCGCTTCCGCTGGCAACACGCGACTCTCCTCTCCAGCTTCTTCGTGCTGGTGCTGACCGGATTTGCGCTGAAGTTCCCGGACTCCTGGTTCGCATCGATGCTCTCGCTTGGCGAACACATGCGCCAGTTATTGCATCGCATCGCCGCCGTCGTTCTGATCGCGGTCAGCTTCTACCACGCCTTCGACCTGATTCTTACCCGCGAAGGCCGTCGCCTGGCGTTCGATCTCTTCCCCAATCTCGATGACATTCGGGGTGCGTGGCAGAATTTGAGCTATTATCTAGGCCTCTCGAATCGCAAGCCCGACTTCCCGCGCTTCAACTACGCGGAGAAAGCGGAGTACTGGGCGCTCGTGTGGGGGATGTTCGTGATGGCCGGAACCGGAATCATGTTGTGGGCCAAGGTTATCGTCGGAAATCGTCTGCCCCGTTGGTGGCTGGATGTGGCTACGGCAATCCACTTCTATGAAGCGGTGCTGGCCACTCTTGCGATTCTCGTCTGGCACTTCTATCAGGTGTTCCTCGATCCCGATGTCTATCCGATGAACTGGGCCTGGTGGGACGGCAAAATGACACTGCACCACTACCGCGAAGAGCACGGACTGGACCATGCGACTCTGATGCAGAGTTCCAGAGAGGCTGCCGAATCCCGCGTGGAAGAGACCGAGGAATCCGAGGCAACCGAGGTTAAGCATGGAGACTGATAAGACTCCGCCGGCTCCCGTCGAGCCATGGCATAAATCGCGCATGCTGATGCGCAACCCCATCAGCCTCGCGGGCCTGGCTTTGGCGATCGTTGGGCTGGCAAACATTTTCCTTTTCTTTTTGATCGATCAGATCGCCGTTAAGCCCAGCCCTTATATCGGCATCCTCGCCTACATGGTGTCTCCGGCCTTCCTCGTTCTGGGTCTCCTGATCATGCTCGCCGGAATGTTGCTCGAGCGCAAAAAGAAAGTTGCGCCGACCGCTTTTTATCCGCGCCTTGATCTGAACGATCCGACGCAGCGCGGCGCAGTTTTTTCTTTCGTCACCTTCCTCATCGTTTTCGCCGTTGTCAGCGCGGCAGGCAGCTACAAAGCCTACGAGTTCACCGAGTCGGTATCGTTCTGCGGTCAGTTATGTCATACCGTGATGAGTCCGGAATACACGGCCTATCAGCTCTCGCCGCACGCGCGAGTCGCCTGCGCTGATTGCCACGTAGGTCCGGGCGCAACCTGGTTCGTGAAGTCGAAGCTGTCGGGCAGTCGCCAGGTATTCGCGACGATCTTCCACACCTTTCCCCGTCCGATTCCCACGCCAGTACAGAATTTGCGTCCGGCACAGGAAACCTGCGAGCAGTGCCACTGGCCGAAGAAGTTCTACGGCGGACAACTGAAAGTCTTCTCGCATTTCGCCAGCGACGAGAAAAACACGCTCCGCCAGATTCGCATGATCATCAAGACCGGCGGCGGAGATCCCGCAACCGGTGCGCCCGAAGGCATCCACTGGCACATGAACATCGCCAACAAGATTGAATACGTAGCTGCCGACGAAAAGCGCCAAGTCATCCCTTACATTCACGTCGAAGACCAGCAGGGACGCGTCACCGAGTACTACGCGAAAGACTCAACGCTTTCCAAAGATCAGATCAAAGCTCAGATCGCCAAAGGCAGCACACACCGCATGGACTGCGTCGACTGCCACAACCGCCCGACGCATATCTATGTCTCGCCCGATCTTTCGGTCGACCAGTCATTGCTGGCTCGCCGCATCGATAACTCCCTGCCCTTCATCAAGCAGGAAGCCGTCACCGTTCTCACGGGAACATACAACACGAACGACGCGGCCATGCAGGGCATCGCCGGCGGCATCCAGGATTTCTACGAGAAGAAATATCCTGATGTCGCCAAAAGCAAGCAGTTGGAAATTCCTAACGCGGTCGCCGAGGTCCAGCAGATCTTCACGCGGACCACGTTCCCCGAGATGAAGTTGAACTGGCTGACGCATCCCAACAATCTCGGACACTTCTATTCTTCAGGATGCTTCCGCTGCCACGACGGGCAACACGTCAGCTCCGACGGACGCGTGATCAGCCGTGACTGCGACCAGTGCCACACCGTGCTGTCTCAGACGGAAGGTGCGACTACCCTCGCTGCCACATTGCCCACCACTCACTTCCAGCATCCGGTCGACATCGGCGACCTAGCGCAAGTGAATTGCGCGGATTGCCACACGGGCGGCAACGGACCGTAACGCTGAGGATCCTCTACTCCCACCGATCAATCGGGTGGTTCGAAAAGTTATTGCTGATCTTTTGATTATCCGCGATGTCATACTGAGGCGGCGCGAGCCCTCCGAGGGACCTTACGGTGCGTGCAAGGCAGCATTGCTGTCACTAGGATCGTGTACACCGCCTGTTTCGCGGCGCATTCTTTTCCATAACTTCAAACCTTTCCGCCGGCCTACCGATCCCCTAACCCAGCTCTGCCACCATCAGGATGCTAGCTTAAGAACTGAAAATCATTTCGCTCCTCTCTTGGCCTAGCTAGCCGTAACCCGCTGACCACTCGTCACTTCCGAGATCGCTGTGATTTGAATCACACCGCGCTGTGAACCTGCGTCCCGACATCCACCCCCTCCCTGTCGCATCCTCTATGTATCGCAGGGCCACGCCCAGTGGTTCCCGTCGAGATAACTGAACGGGGGATTTCATGAAGCGCAAGTTTAAGACCATGGACGGCAACGAAGCCGTCGCACATGTCGCTTATCGGGTAAACGAAGTGATTGCCATTTACCCCATCACTCCTTCGTCGCCGATGGGCGAGTGGGCCGACCAGTGGGCCTCCGAAGGCGTACCGAATGCTTGGGGCAGCGTGCCCCACGTCGTCGAAATGCAGAGTGAAGGCGGAGCCGCCGGCGCGGTGCATGGCGCCCTGCAGACCGGATCGCTCTCCACCACCTTCACCGCTTCCCAGGGATTGCTGCTGATGATCCCCAACATGAACAAGATCGCCGGCGAACTAACTCCGGCCGCGTTCCACGTCACGGCGCGCACCATCGCCACGCATGCACTCTCGATTTTCGGAGACCACTCTGACGTCATGATGTGCCGCAGCACAGGATGGGCCATGCTCTGCTCAAACTCGGTACAGGAGGCCATGGACCTCGCGCTGATCGCACATTCCGCGTCGCTCGAGACTCGCATCCCCTTCCTGCACTTCTTCGACGGCTTCCGCACCTCCCACGAAGTCAGCAAGATCGAGATGCTCAATGAAGACGATATGCGGGCGATGATCAATATGGATCGCGTCATCGAGCATCGGCAACGCGCTCTTTCCCCGGATCATCCCGTGTTGCGCGGAACGGCGCAAAATCCTGACGTCTTCTTTCAGATTCGCGAGACCGCGAACAAATACTACGACGAAGCGCCCGCCAAGGTGCAGGCAACGATGAACAAGTTCGCCGAGATCGTCGGACGTCAGTACAAGTTGTTCGACTATGTCGGCGCACCGGACGCCGAGCGCGTGATCGTAGTCATGGGATCGGGCGCAGAAATCGCGCACGAGACTGTCGACTATCTAAATACGCACGGCGAGAAAGTCGGCGTGCTCAAAGTCCGCCTGTATCGCCCGTTCAGCGTGAAGTCGTTCATGGAGGCCCTCCCCCCCACCGTTCGCCAGATCGCAGTTCTCGATCGCACCAAAGAATCAGGCGCGATCGGCGAACCGCTCTACCTCGATATCGTCAACGCGCTGCACGAAGGATTGAAGCTGGGCTACGGAAAACTCAAAACCGCTCCCGGCGTGGTTGGCGGACGCTACGGGCTTTCCTCGAAGGAATTTACTCCGGCGATGGTCAAGGCCGTATACGACAACCTGAACAAGCCTCAGCCCAAAGATCACTTCACCATCGGCATCAACGACGACGTTACTCACACCAGCCTGAACTACGATGCCGCGTTCTCAACTGAGCCCGACAGCGTAATCCGCGCCATGTTCTACGGTCTGGGTGCAGACGGCACCGTGGGAGCCAACAAGAATTCGATCAAGATCATCGGTGAGAATACCGACAACTACGCGCAAGGATATTTCGTCTACGACTCGAAGAAGTCGGGCGCGATGACCGTTTCTCACCTGCGCTTCGGACCACAGCCCATCAAGTCGAGCTACCTGGTTTCGAAGGCGAATTTCATTGCTTGTCACCAGTGGATCTTCCTCGAGCGCTACGACATGCTCAGCGCACTGGTCGACGGTGGAGTCTTCCTGATCAACAGTCCTTTCGGCAAAGATGAACTATGGGATCACCTGCCGCGCGATGTGCAGCAGCAACTGATCGCCAAGAAAGCAAAACTCTACACGATCGATGCCTACAAAGTGGCCCGCGACGCCGGCATGGGATCGCGCATGAACGTCATCATGCAGGTCTGCTTCTTTGCTATCTCGAAAGTTCTGCCGCGCGACGAGGCGATCGAGGCGATCCGCGAATCGATTCGCCACACCTACGGCAGGAAGGGCGAAGAAGTCGTAAAGAAGAACATGTTGGCCGTCGACGAAACTCTAGCCCACCTGTTCGAAGTGAAAGTCCCATCGACGGTCACCAGCAAGATCGAGTTGCCGCCGGTGTTCCCGGGCGCTCCGAAGTTCGAGCGCGACGTGCTCGGCGCCATCTACGCCGGCAAGGGTGACGAACTTCCCGTCAGCGCGTTCTCTTGCGACGGCACCTTCCCGACAGCGACTGCTCAATGGGAAAAACGCAATCTCGCTCTGGAGATCCCGGCATGGGATTCGAAGATCTGCATACAGTGCGGCAAGTGTGCCATGGTCTGTCCGCATGCCGTCATTCGGATCAAGGTGTATGACAGCAAGGAACTAGCGAACGCTCCCGCCACATTCAAGTCGTGCGATGTGCGCGATAAGGAATGGGCGGGCATGAAGTACACCATCCAGGTTGCTCCGGAAGACTGCACCGGATGCGGCGTCTGCGTGGACATCTGCCCAGTCAAGAACAAGAGCGAAGTGCGCCTGAAAGCCATCAACATGGTGGCGCAGCCTCCACTGCGTGCTCCGGAAAAAGAGAACTGGGAATTCTTCCTCAATATTCCTGACCTCGATCGCCGCAAGATCAAAGTTGGAACCATTCGCCAGCAGCAAGTGCAAGAGCCGCTGTTCGAGTTCTCCGGAGCATGCTCGGGCTGCGGCGAGACACCTTACGTCAAGCTGGTCTCCCAACTCTTCGGCGATCGGGCCGTCGTGGCTAACGCGACAGGTTGCTCATCCATCTACGGCGGGAACCTGCCCACCACTCCGTGGGCGAAGAACGCCGACGGACGAGGTCCGGCGTGGTCGAACTCGCTGTTCGAAGACAACGCCGAATTCGGAATGGGCTTCCGCGTTTCCATCGACAAGCAAACCGAATTCGCGCAGGAACTCCTGCGGCGGGTTGCGGGTAACGTCGGCGAAGATTTAGCAACGGCGATCATCACCGCCAAACAGAAAGACGAGTCCGACATCTACGAGCAACGCCAGCGCGTCGAAATTCTGAAAGAGCGGCTGCAGCGGCTGAATTCCCCTGAAGCCAGGCAACTGCTCGCACTGGCAGACATGCTGGTGAAAAAGAGCGTCTGGATCATCGGCGGCGATGGATGGGCGTACGACATCGGCTACGGTGGCCTGGATCACGTGTTGGCCAGTGGACGAAACGTTAACCTGCTCGTGCTCGACACTGAGGTCTACTCCAACACCGGCGGACAGGCGTCAAAGTCTACACCTCGCGGTGCGGTCGCGAAATTCGCCGCTGGCGGCAAACCCGGTCCCAAGAAAGATCTGGGAATGATGGCCATGACCTACGGCAACGTATACGTCGCGAGCGTCGCCATGGGCGCGAAAGACGAGCACACGCTGAAGGCATTCCTCGAAGCCGAAGCCTATGACGGGCCGAGCATCATCATTGCGTACTCATCCTGCATCGCTCACGGCATCGACATGACAACCTCCATGAGCGATCAGAAGGTCGCGGTCGAGTCAGGCCAGTGGCTGCTCTATCGCTACAACCCAGAGCGCGCTGCGATTGGGGAAAATCCGCTGGCACTGGATTCGCGTGCGCCGAGCCGCAAGGTACAAGACTGGCTGCTACAACAAACGCGCTTCAAGATGCTCACCAAGAGCAAGCCGGAAGACGCGGAACGGCTGTGGAAGATGGCACAGAAAGACGTTGAGGCCCGTTTCCACATGTACGAGTACCTGGCCAGCCGCAAACCCGAAGCGGACACTCCCGCAAAAGAAGCGGCTGCAAAACCTGTGGCAGAGAAACCCACACCGGTAGGCGTGAAGTAAGCCCCCCGCCCGTGTCGCGTATTCCGCGACACGGTGGGGATGTTGAAGTTAAGACGTAAGCAGCGCAGTGATAGGAACAAGGAGACTCCCCATGATCGACCTCAGCACCAGTTATCTCGGCCTGAAGCTGCCCTCTCCCTTGGTCGTCTCAGCGTCGCCACTCTCCCGCGATGTCGATGGAATCTGCCGCCTGGAAGATGCTGGAGCGTCTGCCGTCGTTCTCTACTCGCTGTTCGAGGAGCAACTTCGCCAGGAAGAAGCAGACCTGCACTATCACCTCTCCGCCGGCACCGAGAGCTTCGCAGAATCGCTCACTTACTTTCCGCAGGCAAGCGAATTCCATACGGGCCCTGAGGGATATCTCAATCACATCCGGAAGGCGAAGTCGTCCGTGCGTATGCCGATCATCGCCAGCCTCAACGGCTCCACGCTAGGCGGATGGACGAAGTTCGCGGGTGACGTGCAGCGGGCTGGCGCGGACGCCATTGAGTGCAACATCTATCACATCCCAACCGATCCGAAACTCACGGCGGCCGATGTCGAGAAAAGCTATCTCGAAATCGTGCGCGCCGTGAAAAGTACAGTCACCATCCCGGTCGCGGTCAAGGTGAGCCCGTTCTTCAGCAATTTCGCGAACATGGCCCAGCGTTTCGATGAGGCCGGAGCCGATGGACTCGTCCTCTTTAATCGCTTCTATCAGCCGGATATCGATCTCGAAGAGTTAGAGATCCGTCCGAATGTTCTGCTGAGTTCGCAGCAGGCGCTGCGCCTGCCACTGACCTGGATTGGAATCCTGTATGGCAAAGTCAAGGCGAGCCTCGCGGGCACCAGCGGCGTCCATACCGCAGAGGATGTCGTAAAGCTGCTCATGGTCGGGGCGGATGTGACGATGCTCTGCTCATCATTAATGCGCCATGGCGTCAACCACCTGCGCCATCTCGAGCGGGAACTGCGCGAATGGATGGAAGAGCACGAGTACGAATCGGTGCAGCAGATGCAAGGCAGCATGAGCCAGCAACGTTGTGCCGACCCCGGGGCCTTCGAACGCGCGCAGTATATGCGCGCGGTCAAGGGCATGAATCATATTCATATGGCAGGATGGCGTTGATGTCTACAAAAGTTGAAGTGCAGGAAGTAATCTGGAGACATTCCACAGCGGCTGTTGTAGCGAAGGTCCAGCAACCAGCAACCGATAGCTCGATCGCCAAAGCTCGTCGCGAGCGGCACCGCGCTCTGATCATTCCCCGTGAACACGGGGCATGGGGACTGTTGCTGGTCCCCATCATCACCGGTGCAGGCGTCGGATTTCGTGAATGCAGCCACATCTTCCCTCTCATCCTGCTCTCTGCAGCTGCCTTCGCTTTGTTCTGGTTAAGGACGCCGCTTGAGAGTCTGATCGGCACCTCAGCCATGAAGGCGGAAACCAGCGAAGAGAGCCGCACAGTCAAGTCAGTGATCGCAATTTTGGGCGCGGTGGCAGCGCTGGCGTTAGGCGCCCTTCTATGGGCGGGCCGGAACATTGACCTGTGGCCGCTTGGAGCCGCAGTCGCTGCGGCCTTCATCGGGCAGGCACTGCTAAAAAAGCTGGGCCGGCGCACACGCATGCTCTCTGAAATCGTAGGCACAGTCGGTCTGACCGCCTCGGCTCCTGCCGCCTATTACGTCATCACGGGGAATTTCAACGCGACAGCATGGATGCTATGGCTAGCCAACATTCTTTTTGCAGGCGACCAGATTCATTATGTGCAGCTCCGGATCCACACCGCGAAGATCGAGGGCTTCCGGGCGAAGATTTCCCGCGGCTGGACGTTTGCCATAGGGCAAGCATTGATGACCACAGTCCTGACCCTGGTTTGCATGGCGCGCTTGATGCCCCCGATCGCCTCGATCGCATTTGCTCCTCTTTTGTTCAGGGGATGGTTTTATTTCGTGCAGGAACCCAGCCCTCTCATCGTTCGCCGCTTGGGATGGGGTGAAGTGAAGCACGCCACTGCCTTCTGCGTGCTCTTCATTGCGACTTTCACACTGGCGCGATAAGGAATTACCAGCCTCGCAATAGTCAGCAGCGGTTTGCATACCGCTAGTGATGGCTCCTCGCGACCAACTCTGGCATCATAACGGCAGCAAGTCTCCTTCCATGAAAGCCGCCATCCTTGCGTCGCCTGCTCCGATCTCAGAACGTCCTCTTAAAGTAATGGAAGTCGCAGATCCTCGTGTCAGGTCAGGCCACGTCTTGCTGCGCGTGCGGGCTTGTGGGGTGTGTCGCACCGACCTCCATATTGTCGAAGGAGAATTGCCTGCCAAACAGCTGCGCCTGATTCCCGGCCACCAGATCGTAGGAGAGGTAATCGACGGTGGCACGCCTGAGATCGCGCAGGGCTCGCGAGTGGGCGTATCGTGGCTTGGCGGAACCGACGGCAGCTGTCCCTATTGCCAAAAAGGCCTCGAGAACCTCTGCGACTCCCCCACTTTCACCGGCTACACGGTGGCCGGTGGATACGCTGAACTTGCCTTTGCCCGCAGCGATTTCGTCTTTCCCTTGCCGGACGCACTCGATGATCTCCATGCCGCTCCGCTGCTCTGTGCCGGCATCATCGGCTTTCGTAGCCTGCGAGTCGCCGGTGTCGAACCGGGCGATCGAGTCGGACTATTCGGCTTCGGCGCCTCTGCCCACCTTGCCATCGCGGTGCTGCAGTCTTGGAAGTGTGAGGTATACGTCTCCACTCGCGGCAAGTCCCATCGTGAACTAGCAGAGTCTCTGGGAGCCACGTGGGTGGGCACCGAGACAGATAAGCCGCCCGTAGAACTGGATCGAGCCGTCACGTTTGCGCCAAGTGGCGACGTGGTGGTCGCCGCGCTCTCGAGTCTGCGCAAAGCTGGCGTGGTGGCCATCAATGCGATTCATCTCGATCGCATGCCGCAGTTCGACTACGACCGCCTGCTCTGGGGCGAGCGTCAGATTAGAAGCGTCGCCAATATGACGCGCGCGGATGCCCGCGACTTCCTCACGTTAGCACCCCAGATTGGGTTACGCCCCCGGGTGACGGTTTTCGCGCTTGACCAGGCAAACGAGGCGCTCATGGCCGTGAAGAATGACGCGATCGATGGAGCAGCCGTAATTATCCCCTAAGTCATTGATTCGCGCGGTTTCCCAGTGAATCACGGTCCCCAGTCCATGCCCCCAATGGCGTAACCCGGGCTGCACTTTTCCCTGCGATTTGTCTTGACTTTCGGCATAAACGAAAGTAATAGTTTTGACTCGTAATAATATGAAAGTTTCCCTGCCTGGAGGATCTATGCGTTCCTTGCGTCGTAACTCGTCTTGGCTATGTTGGTTAACGATCGTTTTTGGATTGCTGGTAGTACCGGCAGCTCTCTTCGCACAAGGCGCATACCGAGCGCAAGTGCGAGGCCAAGTAACCGACCAAAGCGGAGCGATCGTGGTGAACGCAACCGTGACGATTACCAACGTTGGCACAAACATCGCTCAAACGTCGCACAGTGACGAGCACGGAGAATATTTCTTTACGGGTTTGAGCCCTGCGAACTACTCAGTCAAGGCCCAAATGGCCGGCTTTCGCATCACGGAAAAGACAAACGTCGTTCTGCAGGTTGACCAACAGACCACGGTCGACTTTGTGCTGCATCCTGTCAGCGTGAACGAGACGATGGAAGTCACCACCACCGCTCCGCTCCTCGACACCGAGAGTGCGACTTTGGGAACAGACATCAGCAGCGAATATGTGCACGAACTTCCTCTGGCCAACCGCAGCTTCTTCGGCCTGACGTTCCTGTCGGCAGGCGTGACCGAGGTAGCAGGATCTGGCACCGGCGACAACTATCCGTCGGGAACAAACTTCACTTCCAACGGCCAGCGCAACGCGACCGCGGAGATACGGCTGGACGGCTCCTTGCTCAGCGCTCCAGAGCAGGGTGAGGGAGGCAATTCCAACGTTTACTACGAGCCTCTGGTCGAGGGGATGCAGGAAATGAAGGTGCAGAACAACAGCTTCTCGGCCGAGTTCGGCAACAATGGCGGCACGGTCGTAAATATGGTGATGAAAAGCGGGACCGACCAGTTCCATGGCAGTGGCTGGTATTTCCTGCAGCGCGCGGATTTGAACGCTCGCGATTTCTTCAATCCCGCCAACGTCGGCCCGAAACCTAACAGCAAGCGCGACCAGGGTGGATTTTCGCTGGGCGGCCCGATCATCAAGAACCGCACGTTCTTTTTTGTCGATTTCGAGAAAGTTGCAAGTTCCAGTTCGTCGAGCGGTGTTGTGACCGTACCGACGCTGGCGGAGCGGCAAGGTGATTTTTCGGCAGATACGATTCCCGGGACTAACCTGCCTCTGGTCATCTACGACCCCACCGCGCAGGGCTGTGGGAATCCATGCGTCAACAGACCGCAGGTGCAGTCCAACGGCAAATTGAACGTGATCCCATCCAGGGAATTGAATCCCATCGGGCTGGCGGTCCTTAATCTCTATCCGAAACCCAGCAATGGGAATGAGTTCAACAACTACAACTACTCGACGTTGGCGAACGGTCCGGGTTACCAGTTCGATATCAAGATAGACCATCAGCTCAACGACAGGAACCGCATCAACGGCCGCTACAGCCGGGGCTGGAGCAACTTCACGACTCCCCTGACTCTGGGCGACGGGTTCGATAATGACGGAATCAAGAGCGGTGTGACCGTGGCGCAAAACGCTTCGTTCGAATATACCCGGACCATCAACCCGCGGATCATCTGGACCAGCCACGTAGCCGTCGACCGGGTACACGAACTGTCGTACCCAAGTATCCCAACGATCTCCAGCTTCAACGCTTCGCTGCCGGGTGGGGCTCAGGGCTTGTCTTCAATCTTCCAACAGGCCAATGGGATCGATAATATGCCGACCTTTCAGATGCAGGGAAATTTCCCGTGGACGAATCTCTACGACCAGTGCTGCATTAACACCAAGTTTGCCCACACTTTGCTTAGCTACTCTTCGCAGTTGGTGGTTTCCAAAGGGTCTCATCTGATTAAAATCGGAGGGGAGCAGAGAATTTTCTACAACAATTTCTGGCAGCCGAATAACCCTACCGGCATCCTGACCTTTACAGATAACACCACGTCGCAGAATCCGAACAGCGACACAGATGCATCGGGAAACCCAACCGGCAATCCTTTCGCCAGCCTGGCTTTTGGCTACGGCGATAATGTCAACGCTTCCAGTCAGCTGATCGTGACTCCTTCGGTGGCCAATCGCTCGCTGGAGACTGGGTTCTATGTCCAGGACGACTGGAAGGTAACCTCGAAACTCACAGTCAATCTGGGCTTGCGCTACCAATGGAGCTCGCCTTACACATCGCGTGGCAACCGGATCCAGTTCAGCAATTTCACCGCCGACAGCGGCGTTAATCTCAATACGAGCAGCGTTCAGGCTGCTTTGATGAATCCAAACGGGGCGGCCACCAGCATACCCTTCCCGTCATCAGAGGAGTTGTTAGGCACAACACAATTCCCGACCTCAAGCATGAGGACAGTTCCGACCTACCGGAAAGATGTTGGGCCGAGACTGGGCTTCTCGTACCAGATCGATCCGCAAACGGTGGTGCGTGGCGGGGCGGGCATCTACTTCGGAATGAGCCCGGCCACAAACTTCCAGTATCCAGGCGAGGCGTTCCGCAAGACCGCCAACGTTTTTTTTACGAACGACAATTTCGCCACCCAATCCGCGACTCTGGAGAATCCGTTTCCCGGAGGCTTTACCGGTCCACAGGGTAAGCAGTACGGACAGTTTGCCAACTGGGGTTATCAAAACCCGAACGATCTGGGCACGACAGCCCCGCGAGACGCAAACATTTACATGTGGAATCTGGGAATCCAGAGGCTGCTCCCCAGCCAGATTGTGCTCGGCGTAGACTACTCCGCAAACCGGAGCACCCATCTGCCGTGGGCTGGCACAAACAACCGGGACTTCATGTCTTCTGCTTTGCTCGCCCAGATCACGGCGGCCGTCACTCCGACGGATTCAAGTTGCACCACGGATGGCTGCGTCAGCAACTTTCTGCAGACGGAAGTGGCCAACCCGTTTTATTCCATGTTCAGTACCCCATGCACGTCGACCGCTTCCCACCCCTGCTTCAACGAACCGAATTCGAACTATGGCAATACGACCCTGCCCTTGGGGACTCTATTGAACAAGTACCCGCAATTCGCCGGCGACTTTGAAGGGCTTATGTTGGAGGAAGCCAGTTCCTGGTACAACGCAATGCAGATTCGCTTTCAGAAGCGCACCACGCACCACATCAGTTTTGAGGGCAGTTACACCATATCGAAGGCAACGGACGATTCGTCGGCCGGCAGGAACAACTGGGTGGGTGCGCTCGGGAATGGCATTCCGCAACAACTGGACCGCCTTTTTCTGGAACGCAGTATTGGGGGCAACGACACTCCACAGCGACTCGCACTCGCCGTGGTCGTGGATCTGCCCATCGGGCGCAAGCAATGGATTGGCGGCAATATGAACCGCGCAGTCGACGCCGTCGTGGGAGGCTGGTCACTCTCGACGATCATTACCGAGCAATCGGGACAACCGATGGCTCTGGGCATGTCCAACGCTCGTCTGGCGAACGGCACCCAGCGCCCTGAGGTTGTGTGCTCCCAATTTAAGACCGGCGTCAGCATGCATGCCGCCGCCTTGTCTTGGCAGAATTCGACTCCTACCGCTTATCTCAACGCCAACTGCTTTGCCGACCCCGGCGACCAGGTTCCGGGAAATGCTCCTCGGTATTTTCCCGGGTTGCGCGTCGACGGCATCCACAACATGGACCTGAATATTTACAAGTCGTTTGTGCCCAAAGAAGGCATGCGGATTGAAGTGCGGGCAGAGACATTTAATGCACTCAACCACCCCCGCTTTGGGCAGCCGAATTCGGCCGTGGGCGACGGGCTTTTCGGGACAGTTACGGGCGACGCGCCAGGAGAAAATCCGCGATCCTTCCAATTCGGATTGAGATTCGAGTTCTAGAAATTGGAGCAGCCTGTAACTCCGTTTTGAAAGGGCACCGTTTCAGCGGTGCCGTACGATCTCGAAGTCAATACGGCTTTGCAGGTTGCTGACAAACTCAGGAGTCGAGCCCGCGGGGGAAGGGCACGAGTTCCACTCGTGCCACAAATCGTTGCAAACAATCCGGCTTCAGCCGCTGTGGTTCGCTCTTGCCGATCTAGCTGACTTTTCCGCAGCCTGTTTAGCCGCCGAGGGATTAACAAAATACACATGCAGGGGCTGACATGACACGAAGAGCTTCATTCGTATTTCTCTCCTTATTACTGTTTGCTCTAGGCCTGATTGCTGCGCCGGATTCCGAAAAGCAGAACTGGACGAACTATGTCCGCATCGGCGCCTATGGCCTGAAGGGTGGAGACGCGCAGCAAATCGTGCAGCGGGCGCAGGACAGCAATGTCTCAGGGATCGAAGTCGACAATGACATCCCAGGCCGCTACGAGAGCTTCCTCGATCCGCAAGCGAAGCTGAAGGCGATCCACGATGTGGCCGTGGCGGCGCACAAAGTTGGTAACCATGCATTCGTGTACATTGCGGGCACCGAGTGCATCACGGCGCACGGCGACAAGGTTGCCCACACCATGGCGAAGGATCATCCGGACTGGCTGCAGCGGAAAATCACGGGAGAGCCGGCGATTTTCGGCGGCGGCACCGCGTTCTGGATTCGTGCGGGCGACGAAGACGTCTGGGTCAGTCCGTATGCAACCGAGTGGCGCAAGATTTACATGGAGCGCGTCCGGCAGATCGCAACCACGGGCATTGACGGAATTTATATCGACATCCCCTACTGGATGACGCACTTTGAGGGCTGGGAAGACACCTGGGCCAGTTTCGACGATTACACGGTGGCGGCTTTCAAGCAGCAGACGGGCCTGGATGCGAAGCACGATGTGAAGATCGGAGATTTTTCTGACCCCGGATTTCGTAAGTGGGTGGAGTTTCGGATTCAGACGTTCACCGACTTTTTGGCTGAGATCGATCACACGGCGAAGGCCGTGAATCCTCAGATCAAAACGATTCCGGAAATCTATCCGGGAATTGAAGAAGAAGCCGTGCGCGTGGGCGCCGATGTGTACAGCCTCTATCCGGTAGTGGATGCCATCGCCCACGAATACGAATTTGGCAACGGCAGTCACCTGGCGTCGGAGCGCAAGCCCTTGGACTGGTTTCGCTACCAGGTCGGGATGCATTCGTTTCGCGCCTTTGCGCAAGGCAAGGCGACGTGGATTTTGAACTACTCGTGGGACGGCGACAAGAATGTCGACAAGCGCGAGGCAATGATGAACCTGGCCATGTCGCAACTGATGGCCGGCGCCAATTTCTGGGATGCGCCGGGGCATTCGATGGCCGGATCGAACGACCTTCCAACCAGAAAAAAGATCTTTGACTGGATTCAAAAGAACGAAAAAACGTTCTACCTGCCGCGGACGCCGATCGATCCCATCGGAGTATATTTTTCTCCGGAGACGAGGAATCTCTATGCAAAAGAATTCCTCGACTCGTATCGCGGAGTCCTGATTCTGCTGATGCAAAAGCATCTATCGTTTCAGATCGTCACTCCTCGAACTCTGGCGGATTTTCATGGGGACGCACTGGTGCTGCCTGATGTGCGCGTACTGAACGAAAGCGAACAGAAGTGGCTCAAGGATTTTGTTGCGGTCGGGAAGAAGGCCGTCATCACCGGGAGCGATGTGACCGAATTGGGAAACTCGCCGAACGTCGTGCGCATTCCCGAGTGCCCGGGAAAAGCCTACAACGCGGCGATCGAGAAAGACTTTGAACATTCGTCGCCCGACACGCAGCACGAATTCTTCGCCAATCTGCATGGCGGAGATTCCGTGCACATTCAGGCATCGCCCCAGATCGCCACGTCGATCTCTCGCACCACCGATGGACACACCAACGTTTTCTTCGCGAACTTTGCCGGGCTGATCGGTGGATCAAATCCTATTCAGACTCCGCAGACTGGAGTGACTGTGACAGTGAAATCCAACGCGGACTTGAAAGGTTCTTTCCTTCCATTTCTCGGCGAGGTGCAGCCGGTCAAGGGAGCCCGCAGCGGAGATTCCGTGACCTTCACTCTGCCGACAATCACCAGAGGCGCGGTCTTCTGGTATGAACCATAAAAATTGAGCTTTTCCACACGTTGATGTGACATCTAACCTTGCGCCTGCCATTCGCGATCGGCAATCATGGTCGAGGCCGCAACCGTGCGCCGAGAGCGCAGGAGCGCCAGTAAAAAGATCTGCTCAAGACTGGATCCTAAGTTCTTTGACATCAAGATTTTTGCGGGTAAATTATTGATAACAATAGGTCGATTCCGGAAAAATATGCACTAAGTCATTATTCTGCAATATTTTACGAGTAAGCCCTTTGGAATCAATATTTTGCAGACCAAGCGCGGCGCCCTCAGGCCTTAAGTGCTTCAGTATCAAGATTTTGAGGAATGTGCGCGAAAAATGACGACCGCCGTTTCAGGGCCCTGCGGCATCGCTGCAACAATCACGGCAGGCACAGATTACTTTTCCCATTTTTTCGAGCGGGACACGGCTTCGTTCCATCGTTCACGCAGTCTGCGTGCCTTAGATTGCGGCATCCTGGGTTCGAAACGGCGATGCGATCCGGAATGCGAGCGGATCGCATCTCTCGTCCAGAAGCCTACGGCCAAGCCAGCCAGGTATGCCGCGCCAAGCGCCGTTGTCTCTGTCACTGCGGGACGCACAACCGACACGCCGAGGATATCGGCTTGGAATTGCATGAGAGCGTCGTTGGCCGCCGCGCCACCGTCGACCCGCAATTCCTTAACCGCATCTCCGGAATCTGCGCGCATGGCATCCAGCAGATCGGCAACCTGATAGGCGATGCTCTCGACTGCGGCCCGGGCCATGTGACCCGCCGTGGTGCCGCGGGTCAGTCCGAAAATCGAACCACGGGCATAGGAATCCCAGTGCGGTGCGCCGAGCCCGACGAACGCGGGAACGAAGTACACGCCACCATTGTCAGGAACGGAACTGGCGAGAGCTTCGACGTCCTCGGACTTCCGAATTAGGCCAAGGCCATCGCGCAGCCACTGCACGACCGCTCCACCGACAAAGACGCTGCCTTCCAGGGCGTACTCGGTTGCGTCTTTTATTTTCCACGCAACGGTCGTGACGAGTTGGTTCGACGACGGCACGGCACGGGTTCCGGTGTTCTGCAGCATGAAGCATCCGGTGCCGTACGTGTTCTTCGTCATGCCGGGAGTGGTGCACTGTTGGCCGAACAGCGCGGCCTGCTGATCCCCCGCAATGCCAGCGATGGGCAATCCCTCCAGATCTTTCACGCCGGCCGTTTCGCCGTAAACTTCGCTTGAGGATCGAACTTCCGGAAGCATCGATGCAGGAATGCGGAGGAGGTCGAGCAGATCTGTATCCCAAGCGCCAGTATGGATGTTGTAGAGCATGCTGCGAGACGCGTTGCTGACATCTGTGGCATGAACTGCACCGTGCGTGAGCTTCCAGACAAGCCAGCTGTCGACCGTACCGAAAGCCAGCTTGCCAGCTTCGGCGAGCTGCCGCGTGCCGGAAACATTGTCGAGAATCCATGCGATCTTGGTGGCGGAGAAATAGGAATCAATCAGCAGGCCGGTGCGCTGCTGAATCATAGAGCCATGACCGTCGCTGCGCAGGCGATGACAGAAATCGGCGGTACGGCGATCCTGCCAGACAATGGCGTTGTAGACTGGCTGCCCTGTTTCGCGATTCCACACAATTGTCGTCTCGCGCTGATTGGCGATGCCGATCGCGGCAACATCTTCTCGCCGCACTCCAGCCTTGGAGAGGGCAAGCAGCGTAACCGAGATTTGCGATGTCGCGATTTGCTCCGGGCTGTGCTCGACCCATCCGGGCTGCGGAAAGATCTGATCGAACTCCTGTTGGGCAACAGCGCAAACAGTTCCCTGCTGATCGAACAACAAGGCTCGTGAACTGGTTGTACCTTGATCGAGCGCTAGAACGTATTTCAAATTTTCCTCCATCCAGTGGCAGGCGAGGGCTAAGACGGATCTGACGGACGCAGAAAGCGTCGAATTCCAAAATCATACGTGGCGGCACCGATCAGGCCTCCGAGTAGAGGTCCAGCGATCGGAACCCACCAGACGTGGCTTCCGTCAGTCAGGCCGTTGTTTCGAAATCCGGCGACAACGGTAAAAAGCCGCGGTCCGAAATCTCTGGCTGGATTGATCGCGTAACCGTGCATGCCACCGAAGCTAATGCCGACGGCAACGACCACCAGCCCGATCATCAGCGGGGTGAGGTTTGATCCCGGCGGCTCGTTCCATTCATCAGTAATGGCAAATGCGAGCAATACGAATAAAGCAGTGCCAATCAACTGATCGAGAAAGCCTGCCTGGGGCAGTTCGGGGAACGCAGGAAATGTGGTGAAGACGCCGGCCGTGGTCTCGAGGTGAGGATCGACATGGCGAAAGGCCGGCAAATAGTTCCAGAAGACGAGTGCCGCCGCGGCAAACGCGCCGGCAGTTTGCGCGATCACGTAGGGCACGACCTTACTCCAGGAGAACTTCCGAAAGACCGCCTTGGCCAGGGTCACGGCAGGATTCAAATGAGCTCCAGAAATCTTGTCGGCGATGTAAACCCCCATCGTGACAGCCAATCCCCAGCCGAGCGTGATATTCGTGAATCCGCCGTGAATGATCTCTCCGGGGTTATGCGTGGGGAACAGCATCACCATGGCGCCCACGCCGGTACCGAACATAATCAGCACAAGCGTTCCAAGGAACTCCGCAACCAACTCCGCGAACAAAGAGGGCTTCGAGGCCATTGCATCTCCCGAACCAGGTTGTGGTTCCAGACCGCGAAGTAGTCTACCAAGCGGGCAGAGCCAGGGGAATGTTTCGTTCGAATTCCCCCTTCGAGTGGGATTCGCAGAGTCATTTCGTGAAGTCCTTTTCGCTTGACATTTCCGGTCACTTCCCTAAGATAGAAAATATTTATTCAACTAATTGAATATTTATTCATGATGAATAAAACCTTACGCCAAAGGGCGGTGCTGGATGTGTTGAAGCACGGGTCCATCGCGAGCCAGGAGGACCTGCAGCGGCATTTGCGCCGGCGCGGGTTCAAGGTGGGACAGGCAACGCTCTCGCGCGATATCCGAGATTTGAACTTGAGCAAGACACCACACGGTTATTCCATGCCCCAGGGCGAAGGCGGCGCCGGCGTTGCTTTGCCGCCGGTATCCCGATTGGTGAAGGAATTCGTGCTCGACATCCGGTCCGCCCAAAACCTGCTTGTCATCAAGACCATCGTAGGCAGTGCGCAGCCGGTTGCGGCGGCGCTCGACGAGGCGGACTGGAGTGAAGTAGTAGGCACGATCGCGGGAGACGACACAATTCTGATCGTGTGTCCTGATAAAGACCATGCGCGAAACCTGGCGAGCCGAATCGAGGAAATGCTCGGCTGATGGCGGCGAAACTCAAAACCGCGGTGCTGGGCGCGACTGGCTATTCCGGTCTGGAATTAACGCGCATACTTCTGCGCCATCCAAAGCTGGAGAAACCTGTCCTGCTCCGGCGATCGGTCGACAAAGGCGGCGCTTCTGATCTTGCCGACGTGTTCCCGGTGTTATGGGGTAATGGGGGCTACCCGCTTCATTCGTTCTCGTGGCCGTCGATGAAGCAGCAGGGAGTGCAACTGCTCTTTCTAGCAACGCCGCATGAAGTATCGCGGTCGCTGGTTCCTGAAGCCTTGGCGCAAGGTTTGCGCGTCGTCGACCTGAGCGGCGCGTGGCGATTGCAACAGGAGCAGCACCGGGCCATCTACAACTTCGAAGATTCGGACGCCGCAACGGCCAGTAAACTGACGAAGAGAGCTGTATACGGGTTACCTGAATTAAATGGCGATCGCATTGCGGGCGCCGAACTTGTGGCGAATCCCGGTTGCTATGCGACCTCGATCATTCTCGCACTGGCCCCGCTTCTGAAGGCTGGAGTGGTAGATCGGAAGCGCGGAATCGTTTCCGATTCGAAATCCGGAGTATCGGGAGCCGGCAAGGAGCCAACGGCGAAAACACATTTCGTTTCCGTGGCCGACAATCTCTCGGCGTATGCAGTCTTCAATCACCGGCATATGGGCGAGATCGTGGAGCAGCTGGCGCTGGATGATCAGGAATTGATCTTCACGCCTCATCTGCTGCCGATTCCGCGCGGAATTCTGTCGACGATTTACGTCCACCTGGATCGTGAAATGACGGCCCTGGAAGTGGAGTCTTGCTTCCGTAATTTCTATGCGGGAAAGCACTGGGTGCGGATTTTTCAGACTCCTAAGCTTCCTCAGGTGCAGTTCTCACTGCATACGAACTACTGCGATCTCGGATTTTGCCTTGCGGAGGACGGGCGCCGGTTGGTGTTGATCTCGTGCATTGACAACTTGTTGAAGGGCGCTGCTGGGCAAGCGGTGCAAAACATGAATCTGATGTATGGATGGGGCGAGGAAGAAGGACTGCAGTGATCATTGTCGTAAAAATCGGAGGAGCCGCTCTCGAGAACGCCGTTACGTTGCGCAAGTGCGCCCGGGCGGTTGCAGAGTTGGCACAGGATGGACATCGCGTGGCCGTTGTCCACGGGGGCGGCAGCGCGTTGACTCGCGTTCTCAAGCAACTCGGCAAAAAGAGTGAGTTCGTGGGAGGATTGCGCGTGACCGATGCCGAGACGCGCGACGTGGCGCTGATGGTGTTGGGCGGAATGGTGAACAAGAAGATGGTGGCGGCGATCCAGGCTGCCGGGATGCCCGCCGTGGGATTCTGCGGTGGCGACGGCATGACATTCCGAGCTCGCCGCAAACACATGAACGGCAATGATCTGGGATTCGTTGGAGAGATTTGTTTCGCGGAGCCTTGCTGGATCGAGGCGTTATGGCAGCAAGGCGGAATCCCGGTACTGGCATCGCTCGCACTCGGCGCTGACGGCGAGTACTACAACGTGAACGCCGACGAAATGGCCGCGGCCTGCGCCGCTGCCTGCCACGCGAATGCCCTGATTTTCTTGACAGATGTTCCGGGAGTAAAAGACGCTGCCGGTGACGTGATTCCCTGGTTGAGCACAAAGCAGGCCCAGGCGCTTGCCGCGGGATCCGTCATCAGCGGCGGCATGTTGCCGAAGCTCGCGGCCTGCAGGCAAGCATTGAAAGACGGTGTGGGACGCGTTCGGATTCTACCGGCGGAAGAAGCCGAAGCATTGCCGCAGTTTTATTTGACCAAGCTAAATTGTGGAACCGAAGTTACTTACGCCTGAACGCGGACAATCGCGCTGATACGACCCGCCGAACCGGTAGTGAAGAGAAGAGGAGTGAACGTTGAACACGCAACTGCAGAATAAAGCATCTGTCACATCGGAGACCTTTCCTGGCATTTTCTGGTGCCCAGATGTGGTGTCGACGCGCGACCTTGGGCCGCAAGGTGTAGAAGCTGTACTGCACCTGGCGGAACTGATGAAGTCGCGCCCATCGGTCTTTTCGCGCTCGCTGGCGGGCAAGCAGATGGTCATGTTTTTCGAGAAGCCGTCACTGCGAACGCGCCTGACATTTGAATCGGGGATGGTCAGCCTCGGTGGTACGGCGATGTTCGTGGATCAATCGAAGGCGCCACTCGATGCCCGCGAGAAACTGAGCGACATTGCGCACAATCTGGAGCGGTGGATTGACGTGATCGTGCTGCGCACGTTTTCGCAGGAAACGATAACGGGAATGGCTCGTTACGCCTCGGTGCCGGTGATCAACGCGCTGAGCGATCTCGAGCACCCGTGTCAGGCACTCGCAGATTACTTCACGCTGCAAGAGCGTTTCGGCGATCTGAAAGAAATCACGCTTGCTTACGTGGGCGATGGGAACAATGTGGCGCACTCGTTGTTGCTGACCTGCGCTTGCCTGGGATCATCGATCCGAATCGCAACGCCCAAGGGATACTCGTGCAATCCACAGATTGTCGCGGATGCGAAGAAGATCGCAAAGCAGACGGGCGCAAACCTTGAGTTTCTCACGGAACCTCATGCCGCGGTCGCAGGCGTCGATGCCGTTTACACCGACGCCTGGGCGAGCATGGGGCAAGAACATGAATCGGCAAAGCGGGCAAACATCTTTCCGCCGTATCAAGTCAATCGTGAGCTGATGGCAAAAGCCGCGACGAATGCGGCGTTCATGCATTGCCTGCCAGCTCACCGTGGCGAGGAAGTGACCGATGAGGTTATGGATTCGGAACAATCGGTGATTTTCGAGCAGGCGGAAAACCGGCTGCACGTACAGAAAGCCATTCTTTATTTATTGCTGGGCGGCGCGGTGCGTCTGCCCGTTAGGAGCGCACATGCCTGAAAAAGTTGTCCTTGCCTATTCCGGTGGACTCGATACTTCCATCATCATTCCATGGCTCAAAGAAAACTACTCGTACGATGTGATCGCCATGGTGGGCGACGTCGGCCAGGGAGATGACATTGAGGCGGTCGTCGAAAAGGCCTATGCGACCGGCGCGAGCAAGGTGATCGTTGAAGATCTGCGCGAAGAATTCTTGACCGGTTATGTCTTCCCTGCCCTGAAGGCGGGAGCCGTTTATGAGCACAAATATCTGCTGGGCACTTCGCTGGCGCGTCCGGTGATCGCAAAGCATCAGGTCGAAGTGGCGCTGCGTGAGGGCGCCACTGCTGTGGCTCACGGTTGCACCGGAAAAGGAAACGATCAGGTGCGCTTCGAGTTGACCTATCAGGCGCTCGCTCCAGAGTTGAAGATCATTGCTCCGTGGCGTGAGTGGACGCTGAAGTCGCGAGAAGATTGTTTGGACTATGCGGAAGCGCATGGAATTCCGGTAGCGGCCAGCCGAGAAAAGATTCACAGCCGCGACCGAAATCTCTGGCACATTAGTCATGAAGGCGGAGAGTTAGAAGATGCGGGGAATGCGCCGCTACCGACGACATGGCAGATCACCCGCTCTCCGCAAGAGGCGCCTGATCAAGAGGAGCAGGTCAGCATCGGATTTGTTCAAGGAATTCCGGTCTCGGTAAACGGCATGGAAATGGACCCGGTATCGCTGGTCGAACTGTTGAACGAGATCGGCGCGAGGAATGCGGTAGGCCGCATTGACCTGGTCGAAAATCGATTCGTCGGCATCAAGTCAAGAGGGTGCTATGAGACTCCCGGAGGGACGCTGCTGATTACGGCGCATCGCGAACTCGAAGCTCTGTGCCTGGAGCGGGACGTCGCGCACTTCAAACAACATATTGGTCTGAAGTATGCGGAACTGGTCTACTTCGGACTGTGGTTCACGCCGCTGCGCGAAGCGCTCGATGCCTTTATCGAGAAGACGCAGAATGAGATGACGGGGAGCGTGACGTTGTCTCTATACAAGGGGAATGTGTCGGTGGTGAGCCGTGAATCGGAACATTCCCTGTACCGCACGGATCTGTCGTCGTTCACCATGGGTGCGGAGTATGACCAGAAAGACGCGGCCGGTTTCATACGCATCCTGGGACTGCCGTCGCGATCGCGCGCGTTGGCTCGCGTTGAGGTTGAGCGATGAAGATGTGGTCGGGAAGGTTCCGGCAGCCGCTGGATCCAGAATTCGAGCGTTGGCAACGGTCGTTTGATTTCGACCGGCGCCTGCTCGCGTCTGAACTTGCCGCCAGCGGGGCGCATGCCCGCGCGCTCAAGAGCGCCGGAATCTTGTCTGCTGACGAACTGATCTCGATCTTGCAAGGTCTGGAGCAGATTGGGCAAAGGGCAGCAAGCGTCCCGTCGTTCCTCGAGGATGCGGAAGCAGAAGACGTCCACCATTTTGTCGAGAAGCAGCTTGTGGTGTTGATCGGAGAGGCTGGATATAAGTTGCACAGCGGACGCAGCCGCAATGAACAGATCGCCACGGACCTGCGATTGTATGTACGGGCGGCGATCGATCAACTGCGCGAAGAGATTGCGGAACTGTGCGGCATCTTCGTGGATCGCGCAGAACAAGCTGGCGATGCCGCCATGCCGGCCTATACGCATCTGCAGAGGGCTGAGCCGGTGCTGGTGGGGCATTGGTTGTTGGCCTTTGTTGAGATGTTCCTGCGCGATGCCGACCGGCTGGCCGATTGCCGTCGCCGGCTGAATGTGTGTCCGCTGGGATCAGGCGCGGTGGCGGGAGCTACATTGCCACTGGATCGTGCGTCAATGGCGAAGAGCTTGGGGTTTGACGGCCTTACCACAAACAGCATTGACGCGACCTGTGACCGCGATTTCGTTCTTGAATTTGTTAATTCCTTGTCTCTGCTTTCATTGCATTTGAGCCGGTGGGGCGAGGAGATGATTCTTTTCTCTAGCCAAGAGTATGGATTCATTGGACTGCCGGAGAGCTACTCGACCGGCAGCAGCGCCATGCCGCAAAAGAAGAATCCGGATCTTCTCGAACTGGTGCGCGGCAAATGCGGGCGCATTCTGGGCAATGCGACTTCACTGATGATTGCGGTAAAAGGTCTGCCGCTTGCATACAACAAGGATCTGCAAGAGACGCAGGAGCCGTTGTTCGATTCCGCCGACACTCTCATACAGATGTTGCCACTTGTGACTGGATGGATGAAGGCCGTGGAATTTCATCGCGAGACCATGCAGAAGGCTGCGCAGTCTGGATTCATGAATGCCTGGGCTGCGGCTACTTATCTTGTCGCTCGCGGCGTACCGTCGCGGCTGGCGCATGAGCGGATTGGGAAAGCGGTACAGATGTGCCTGGAAAGAAATTGTGAGTTGCGGGAGCTGCCGCTGCAGGATCTTCAAGCACTGAGCCCGGATTTCGGCGCGGACTTCTATGAATCGCTGACACTCTCTGCGGTGCTTGCAGTTCACGATGTGCCCGGTGGAACGTCACCGGCTCGCGTAAGACAGGCCCTTGGTGTTGCAAAAAATAAACTCCATGCTCTTCGCGAGGAGGTCCATGCGCACGCGTAAAGCGATCTTGCCCGACGCTCAGCCTATTCATCAATTAATCTCGGCCTACTCGGGCGATGGTACGCTCCTGCCACGCACGTTGCCGGAAATCTGCGAGAACATTCGAGACTTCGTTGTGCTCGAGCAGGATGACAGCACGATTATCGGATGCGGCGCGCTGCACCTCTACGGCACGCATTTGGCAGAGATTCGGTCGATCACGGTTTCTCCTGCAGCGCAAGGCAAGGGAGGCGGCGGGCGTCTTGTGAAAGCTCTGTTAGCCGAGGCGAAGCGGCATCAGGTAGATTGCATCTGTTTGTTTACACGCAAGCCTGACTTCTTTGCGGGTCAGGGATTTTCTGTAGCACAGCGTGAAGATCTTCCGGACAAGATTTACAAAGATTGCCATGTCTGTCCGCGATTCCATTGCTGCGATGAGGTGGCCATGGTGCGCGGCGAACTGCCGAAGTTTGCGATTCTTCCCGAGCCGGCGAATTTGCTGGTCAAGCTGCAGGAAATGTCAGCGAACGCTGGAAGCTAGCAATGTCCTGGGCGAAGAATTGCCCCGGCAGACAGCCCCGGGTCGGGAGTCACCGCATTCACTGGATCGTCTCACCCGTAGACTCGAACCTGACTCCTTGCAGAGATTTGCCCGATGCCAGCGCTTCGCGAATCGCGGAGCGGTTTGCGCCTGCTTGCGCGGCCGCAGCAATCACTACGCGAACAGCCTGCTGAAGAGACGTACCTTGTGGAAGCCGAAAGATCCACGGAATATTCGTCGACGTAAGGGCGCGGTCGGACGAGATCGCGATTACAGGCACGAACGATTTCACCCCAATCTGCTCAGCGAGGTGGCTGGAGTCGCGATCGAGTGCGATGATTGTGGCGATGCGATCCTGATACACGGCTTCGACGAGTTGATCGGCGGCCTTACCCCACTGTACATCCGATGAAATCGCGATCAGAGAAACGGGCTTGCGTTCCGCTTTCTTTAGAAGAGATAGCAGTTCTGGCGAGTGCGTAACTTGCTCGGCTTGAGGACCAAGGATTCCGATTGTCAGATTATTTCCATGCTCGTTTGTGGCCGGAGGGCCGAAAAAGTTCACGCCATCCTCTCCGACGCGTGCGTACGGCTTCTCCATGGTGATACGGCGATAATCGATCTTTCCATCGTGAACGCGTCCGAGAAACAGAGGAGCAATATTCTTGCAATTCGGATCGAAGATCATGTCGCCGGTTACGCCTTTGTAAGAGGTCAATCCGGTGAGTGCATCGCGAATGCGACCCTTGTTCAAGCCCGCACGGCAGATGGAATCCAGGAGGATGCGCATCTCGTCGTAGGCTAGAGCGGCGAAGTGATCAGGAGCTTCGTGATAACGCGATTCGTAGCGGGCGACGAACTCTTGCCATAGCGGATCGAGGCGGTTGGGATTGTAAGGATAAACCGCTTCAAAGCCTTCGGCCGCCGGACCAGCCAGTTGGATCAACTGGTCACCGATGGTGCGATGGCTGCCGAAGACGCGCTGCTTCATGCCGAGTTCCTGCATCTGGCGCAGAATTGCGGCTGCGGGGGCTGTGTCCGTCCACAGAACAATGGCATCCACCCGAGAATCCTCGATGACCTGCAACTGGCGGCGAAAATCCGTGTCGCCCGGCATGAACTTCTGCTCAATTACAACTGGATGACCGAGGCGGCGCGATGCGTCTTTGAACTTGATAACTCCGAAGCGTCCATAGCGGTCATTCACACGTAACAGCGCGACTCGCTTCAGACCGAGCTCGGTGTAGATGTGGCGCGAGAGAGTGTAACCTTGCAGGCGGTCATCCTGAATGACAGTGTGATACCACGGGATGATCGTCTCTGGAATAGTGGGATCGGTCGACGCGCTGTTGACAAGCGGAGTCTCGGCTTTCAACGTGAGCCGCAGGGCGATGTGGGTCGATTCGGAGCTGATCGATCCGAACATGGCCCAAACTTTATCGTCATAGATCATTCGGACGGCATCATTCGAGGCTGCGCCCCAGATCGCGGAATCTTTTGAAGCTCCAGTTCCAGCGGAACTGATCTGCCAGTTGTCGTAATCGTTGTGGGTGATCAGCCGAAATGGCTTGCCGCCATAGCCGCCGGCGGCATTGGCTTCGTCAATCGCCATGTTGGCGCCATTGAGCATGCGACTGCCATAGGCCTGATCCGGATGATCGTAGAGCGGAGCGAGAAACCCGATGCGAATTTCGGTCAAATCCTTGAGATCAGGATCGGGAACCTGGCGCGCCGCACCGTTGTATTCAATGAGATCCTGGTAGTACTCGTAGTAAGGAGTAGTGAATTTCGAGAACGGTCGAAGATCCTCTGGCGCTCCTGCGTAGGGCTTCAACGACCGAGATGCGGGCGGACCGGGAGGATTTTTGCCGCAGGCGCAAGGCGCGAATGTCTGCGTCCAGGCCGCAGAAGCCAGCGCGAAGGTGAGCAGGATGATGAATACGGGACGCATGGCGCTTCTCCTTGCTATCGTTCTTACGTCGGGCGAGCTTTCTATCCAACGGGGACGCATCCCCCCTCGCCACACACGGGCCCTTAGATACTGAATTGATGGTTCATGCGCCTCATACGGTCCTTCGGAGGGACTATCGCTCTCCTCAGGATGACATCCATTTACAGACGCATTTGAATAACAGCGCATTGATTACGATTCCCGCCGGAACATGGCGATCGCTTCGATCTCGACCAGAAGATCGGGCCGGCAGAGAATTACCTGGATGCCAGTGGACGCGGGCAGCGGGTCCAATTTCTGTTCTCGATAGAACGCAGTTCGTTCTTCGTTAAAGGCCTGGTAATCACGCTCGATGTCACGGAGATAGCACGTGGTGCGGACGATGTCGTGCCAAGTCGCACCCTCCGCAGCCAGCAATTTGGTGATGTTGTCGTAGGTGCGACGAACCTGAGCGCGAAGGTCGCCGACGTGCACGGTGCATCCCGCCTCATCGATGCTGGCGGTTCCCGAGATCAAGAGAATCGTGATCCCGTTGAGGTCGATTCGCATGCCGCGCGAGAAAGCGCTTCCGTAATCGTAGGCCTCGTTCAGCGCATCATGGTTCGTGATAGCTCGTTTCACGACCGGTGCTGTGCCTATTTCTGCAAGTAGTTCCTGAACATTCATAATGATGGCTCCTAGTTAGTTATTTTTTGTCCGCTTTCTTGGCGCGTATTACCTTTGCTATCTCAACGGAATTCTTTTGCCGAATGCCGTGGCTCAATCCTTTTGCCGTCGCGACCCAGACGTCGTCGCCCTGAAAATCAAGGCCAAGGATGTAGTTGTGCGCTGGAGCACTTTTGACGGCGATCTTCTTCATATCTCCGGACGCATTGCGCACCAGCATCTCTGGCTCGTGAGTGTCGAGAGCAGGACGATAGACCGCCCAGTTCGCGCCGTCGTAGTAGGCCAAGCCCTTGTCGGTCGAGAACCAGGCTCGGTTCGCGTCGACGCCTTTAATCTGGTTCAGGAAGTTGCTGGGAAGTCCGCTGTCTTTCGTCAGGAAGTTGTGCCAGTAGCGGCCGTCATAACGGCTTGCTCCAAAGTACGTCGCGACCCAGAGAATCTTGTCGACGTAGCTAACCGAAGTGGTGATCTCGTGGATCAGACCTTGGTCTTTCATCACGACCATTTCGGTTTCGCCGTCCGGATCGTTGTAGTCCTTCCATCGCTCGGATTTCTGGTCGTACTCCAACACTCCGCCGCCCCATACCGCGTAATAGACTTTGTCGTCGGCAGGGCTCACTGAATACGTCCAGATTTCATACATGGGCGTGTTGCGATTGTTGAAGAGCGACCATTGCCCGGTGCGCGTATTGAAGCGGCTGGCGCCAGCGGCAGTCGCCGTCCAAACATAGTCGCCTTGGACGCCCACTCCATAAACGATGTCATTACTCAGGCCAGAATTCAGCTGGGTAAAGGTATCGATGCGTCCGGCAGAGATACGGCTGAGACCGCCCATGGTTCCGGCCCAGACGTCTCCAGTGCGTTTGTCGAGCGCCAGTGATAGCACTGCCTGATGCGCTAGACTCTGTTCCTTCGCTGCGGGGTCAGGACGGAAAACCTTCCACATGCCGTTCTCATACAGGCCCAAGCCATTTTCGGTGCCGGCCCAGATCCGATTTCCGTCCACCAGGACACAGAAGACGTGGTCAGCCGGTAGTCCGTTGGCAGTGGTGAAATTATCCCAGTGGAACATTGGGAGATCTTGAGCAGATGCAGGGAATACCAGAATCAGAGCCGTGATTACAAGTGAAAGTGTTGTCGCGCCAAATGACAGCAGATTCCTCAGCGGTTTCGCCGCTTCGGAATGACAAGATGAGCTGAGACTCGAATTTGCTTTCATCTTCATAACGTCTTCAGATATTCGACGAGGTCGTTCAATTGATCCTTCGTCAAATCGTTGGTCATGCCATGAGTGTCTTTTGGATTGAAGACGGTCCAGATCTCTTCCAAGGAACGGGCCGAACCGTCGTGCAAATATGGCGCGGAGTAAGCAACATTTGGGAGCTGCGGTACGTCAATCACAGGCGATCGGTCAGTCGACTTACCGGATCCAACATCGATCTGTTTCTGATTGGTGTACTTCGGACCACTGTGACAATAGGTGCACTGATTCGTCTCGGGGATGGGGGCGCCGTTCTTGGCTTGCGTCCGCTCGAAAATCGCCTTGCCGCGCTCCTGGGCCGGCGTCAGCTCGCCGTTCGCGAGACGGTAGCGATTCGGACGGTAAGGAAGCGAATAGACGAACGTGACAAGATCGGTGAGTTCCTGTGATGTGAAACTCTGCGACCGGAAGAAAAACCTCTCAGTACGTGGGCCACATTCGGTCGGCATGTCGGGATTGCCACCGTTCCATTTGAAGGGCTCGGTTCCGGCAAGATTTTCCAGGGAACGATTGTCGACGATGTCTTTGCCGAAACCGTCGGGCTCCAAGTCCCATTGAAGGCCGTCGATGGTGGCGTCGATGTGGCAGTTCGAACAGCCGAACTGGCCCTGGAAGGCGAAATCGGCAGTGTAGAAGAGGCGCTCGCCGCGGCGCAGAGCGTCGGCATTTCGAGGTCCACCAAGATCAATGGTTGAAGTAACGGCGTCGGACTTGGTGTCGATCACCGAGATGGTGTCATCGAGCCGATTTGCAACGTAGAGCCGCTTTCCATCTGGAGAAAGCGCTACCCCACGGGGATTGTGGCCGACGGGAATTCGCGTGACAACGTACTCGGCCGACGCCGACAGATCGTTGGCAAGACTCTTGCCGTGACCGTCGACCGCTTTCAGCAAGCGAGCCACGTCAATGACGGTGACGCTCTGCGATCCTGCGGTCGTCAAAAAGATCTTGGATTTGTCGGGTGTGATTGCAACGCCCCAGGGCAGCGCATAATAGCGGTCGAGTTCATCAATCGGCACTTGCACCGGACGATCGCCGACGTCCTCTCCGAACAACGTAAGCGAATCGCCAAAGGCCCACCCGTGTTCGACATGCGCCAGCGGGATCAGATTCTTGGGCCTAAGTTGTGCTGCGACCGACAATTTCCCGTCGGGAGAAGTCGCAACGTGAAAGAGACCAGCGACATTCTGCAGCGGCTTGTGCTCCACGACTCTCTGACTTTCGGTGTCGATGACCGTAATCTCCGACACTGGAGTAGCGCGGAATGCGCCGGGATTGGGATAGATGTGCGTGCAATAAATCCATTTGCCGTTCGGCGAGAGGGTGAGATAGCTGGCACCGCGGCCGGCGAGAAGGCGTTTGTTTTCCTGACCTGTAGGGAGGTCGATCACGGAGACGTCGCCACTTAGGCGATTGGCGACGAACAGCGTATTGCCTGCATGATCGATGACGACTCCGCTGGGCTCAAATCCGGTGGGAAGCGTTTGGATCACTTGCCGGTTTGCTGTATCGATGACGGAAACGGTATCGGACCCGGCATTCGTCACATAAAGCCGTTTGCCGTCTTGCGATATGGCGATGCCGCGGGGAACATGGCCGACTGGAATGCTGGCGAGAACTTTGCCGGACGCGGCGTAAAGAACTCTGACTTCATCGCTATCCTGGCAGACGACATAAAGGACGCTGCCGTCTGATGAAACACTTATTTCGAGAGGCGAAAGATAGCGTTCTCTCGGAAGTGCCGAGGATTGCTTTGGAGCAGGCCGAGCCGCGATCGCCAGAAGAGAAACCGCGAGGACTCCGGCGATCCGCAACATGTGCCGAAAACTCGCATTGTCGACTGGACGCCGAGGCATCTATGGTTCCTCCACCGTGAGCACCCGATCGATGGCAAGATTTTCGAGGACCTGATTCTGCCCGCTGGGCCAGTGAATTGTGAGTTTGTCTATTTTGGCCGCGGCACCCAGCCCGAAATGAATGCGGCCATCATCCTGCGAGAGGTAACTGGACCCCGCGAATCGTTCGGCAATCTGCTTGCGCCCGCCAGCTAACAATTCCAAATGCGCGCCAATTCCATCCCGATTGCTCTTCTTCCCATTCAGCTTCACTGTCAGCCAGTGATTGCTGTTCTGCGTTACGTTGTGCAGCAGCGTGCCGGGTGTGCCCAGGTTTACGACGAAAGCATCGACTTTGCCGTCGTTGTCGTAGTCAGCAAAGCAAGCGCCGCGTGAGACGGTTTTCACGTCGAGCACGGGACCCGCGTCGCGCGATACGTCAGCGAACTTTCCATTTCCCAAACCGCGGAACAGCGACTGTTCCTGTGGGACGAGATGAATCAGGCCACCGTGGAAGATCAGGATGTCTAGCCACCCATCATTGTCGTAGTCATAGATCCCACTGCCCCAACTTACGTACTGCGCCGTCGCTTGTGAAATTCCGGAACTCGGGCCGATATCTTCGAATCCGTTCGCTCCTGTGTTGCGCATGAGGCGGTTGTACTTAGAATCGGTGACCCACAGGTCAACGCGGCCGTCGCCGTCGATGTCGGCAAAAACTGGGCCCATTGCGGAGGTATTCTCGCCGTTCTGTCCGTAGGCGACGCCCAGTTCACCAGCAACCTCTTCGAAGGTGCCGTCGCGCTTGTTGTGGAAGAGAAAATTTTCTGTCTTGTCGTTGGCCACGTAGATGTCGGGATAGCCGTCGCCATCGTAGTCAGCGGCAGTCACACCCATGGTGCGGCCCTTGTAGGCGCCGATACCCGACCTGTCCGTCACGTCGGTGAAAGTGCCGTTGCAATTGTTGTGGTATAGCCGGTTGGTTTGACCAGCATAGTCGAGCGGTCCGGGATAGTTATCAGCCGGGTAGAAGTTGCGGTATTTGGGATCGAACTTGACGTAACGTCCAACAAAAAGATCAATGCAACCGTCGCGATCGTAATCGAGCCATGCGGAACTGATGGACCAGCCGTCGACATTGATGCCGGCTTTCGCCGTGACATCGGTGAACGTTCCGTCGCCGTTGTTGTGGTACAGAATCGCTTTCCCATATCCGGTGACGAAGAGATCGACGAATCCGTCATTGTCATAGTCAGCCGCGATGGCAGCCATACCATAGATATTTGCCGCAACCCCGGCCTGATCGGTAACGTCAGTGAAGGTGCCGTCCCCGTTGTTGCGATAGAGGTGATTGTGCGGGAGCGTCGCCGGTGGCTGCTTCAACGGATAAGGATGGATGCCGCCTTCGAGCGGCTTGCCACTCACGACGTAAAGATCAGGAAGTCCATCGTTGTTGTAGTCGAACCACACGCAACCTGAACCGGTGCTTTCGAGCAACGAGCCCAGGCGTTCGGCGCCGAAGCTGTGGGTGAACTGAATGCCGGATTTTGCGGTTGCATCTTCAAACCGAATGGCCCCCCCGACGTTTCCTGCCGTTGTCTGCGCATAAGCTTGGCAAGCCAGAAGAAGAACGAGAATGAATCGAAGTCTCAAGCTAATGTCCTCCGCTTGCTGCGTTTTGTACGGCTACGACAGTCATGTCCGCGGGAGTCGTCGATTTCAGCAGGATCATGGGAACAGCATTCTCGGGTGCGGTCTCCGGACCGGCGTGGCATCCAACACATCCGCGCTGCTCGCCGCGCCGCATCCAGAAGAATCCAGATTCGCGTTTGAGAGTCTTGCCGTCTGCATCCAATAACTCAATTTGCAGTGGCCGATCATTTGGAACCTGCACGAAGAAGGATCCGTCGCGCTCCACGGGAGCGGTACCGAGGAGCTTCGTGACTCCTGCGGCATCGTGGGTGTACATCCGTACGGAGTGAATCGATCCTGCCGCAAACCGATATTTTGATGTGTACGCATTGAGGCACAGCAGATTCGCGTTTGGCCAATCGTGCAGGCCAGAAGGATGCCGGTTCGGCACCGAGCGAGGATCAAACAGCGTAGGCTGAACGGCGTTGGCCCCGGATTGGGCGAATCGATCTCGCGCAAAGACCGGCTCGATTTTCGTGGAACCCGGCGCCCAGCGCATCAGGCGGAATGGTGCTTCGGCATTTTGACGCCAGGATACGATCCAGTTACCGGATACAGATTCAGCTACGTCCCCCGCGTATTCACCGCCGGGTGCTGAAGTACTGATTTGTTGCGCCCTTGCTGAAGTGAATCTAGCCAGGCCCTCTGCGGTCGCGAATACGATGTCGCCCGAACTGCCCTGCCGACCGGAGTGCCTCGCTGGGCCGTGATCACAACGATAGGATTCGATGCCGCTGCCGTCGGAATACACCGTATAGAGTTCCGGCCTGCCGTCGGTCCCCAGCGGGTAGCCGGATTCGAATAGAATGCGTCCGTCGTGGAGGACATCGGTAGGAAGAGAGTTTGCGGAGATGTAGGTCAACGGCAAAGCTCTGCCACCAGCCAGGTCTGCCGTTTCAATTACAAATCTTCCGTCAAGCTTGTGCGCATACACGATGCGATCGTCTGGCAGATAAAACGGGCGAATGCAGTCGCTGCTGCTGGACGTGATCCGTCGCGGCTTTTCCTCCGATCGAGTAAGTTCCCAGATCTGCCAGAGATCCTGCGCATGAGCCTTGCCCGCGAATAAGACCCTTTCCCCATCGAATGAAACCGAGGGATCGGCTGATGCAGCAAAGTGGGGAATCAGAAGATGCTGCTGGCCGCCTTCGCTTATGTAGATCGAAGCGTCGGCGCTGAAGCGGTCGGCACCCTTCAGCCAGGCAAGCGGATCGTAACTTTTCGCGACTGTATAAATGAGTGGAGAGAGGGTCGCGCTCGCCGCAGGTTCAGTTGCAGGCTTAGCAGGTGCGCTTGCGATCAGCACAAAGACGAGGGCCAGGATGGAGCGCGGCTGCACTAATCTGCTCCTCCTGCCGCCAGAAGTTGCGGACGGAGTTGACGCGACTCATGCTGCAGATCCAGATAAGGTTGAAGGTCGGTCATCATGCGACGGAATTCTGCGAAATTCAGCGATTGGTTGCCATCGCTGAGCGCCTGCTCCGGACATGGATGCACTTCAACGAGTAGGCCGTCCGCGTCAACCACCGCGGCTGCTCGTGATAGCACTGGGACAAGGCTGCGTACTCCCGCCGCATGACTGGGATCGACAATGACCGGAAGGTGGGACACGGCCTTGAGCACGGGCACCGCGGCAATGTCGAGAGTGTTGCGGGTGGCGGTTTCGAATGTGCGAATGCCACGTTCGCACAAAATAATGTTGGGATTTCCGGCGGCGGCGATCACCTGCGCCGAACGAAGGAATTCTTCCAAGGTTGCGGTCATGCCGCGCTTCAATAGAACGGGACGTTCGCATCTACCGAGGGCTTCCAGCAGAGCGTAATTTTCCATGCTCCGCGTGCCCACCTGCATGATGTCTGCGTATTCGGCGATTAGTTCCACGTCTTCTTCACTCATCACTTCCGTGACGATCGCCAGGCCAGTCTCTTCGCGTGCCTTGCGCAGAATCTTAAGTCCCTCGACTCCCAATCCTTGAAATGCGTACGGGGAGGAGCGCGGCTTGTAGGCACCGCCGCGGAGCACGCGCGCGCCAGCTTCGGCTACGGCTTCGGCGGTCTGCAGAACCTGAAGTTCTGACTCGACGGCGCATGGCCCAGCCATCACAACGAAATCATCGCCGCCGATTTCCAAGTCACGAATCTGAACGACGCTACGGGCATGCTCTGTGGTCTTTGCAACCAAATCGAAGCACGAGAATTGTCCGTTCCACTTGGGATTCATACGCGTCGCAATTCTAGTAACGGGTGATTTTGCGGGCACTAATAAGAATCTGCTAGAAACCGCGAAATGCATGCGAAAACATTGGCGATTCCGCAGCGTACGTGCCTCTAAGTCTTTTCTACTGACAGCGTAAGGAGGGGGGTGTGATTTAAATCACTCATCAACGAGACGGCGCGCACAAGAGAACACTCCAAAACTACCTTCGCCCGGATGAGACTTGAATCGTAAAGGCAGGCTGAGCGCGATCGTTGGGCGGCGAAAGATACGAGCATCTCCGTAGTGGTATGCAGATTCGATGGTAATTTCTGGTATTTTCAGGTCAATTTATCCGCATTCTTGCTCTCCACCGCTTGCCTCAGTCATCCAAATCTTCGGGTCTGATCGCAGAGATGAGCCAGCGTGCTAAGGAGAAAGGCCATGAATAACATCGAATCCACGAAGCATCAGGATCAACACAATGCAATATCGGCGTGTGCATGTTGCCTGGGGATCCAGGGGCACGAGGCGTGGTGCGTAACGCGCGATCCGAACGTGCACTACGCGTACTCGATTGTGCTCGAACCGCGCAAGCTAACCATAGGAGACTCGCTGATTCTTCACTCCTTGGGCGTTACGTGGAGCGATCTGGCCGTCAGGAGATAACAGCAGCTAGGAAGCTGGCCTGGCTTCAATCAGGACCAGCCCCTCGCCGGGAATTGTGATCTCCACCGACGATCCGGTCACCGGCTGAACCTCCCCGGGAGCAAGGCGAGACGCAGCGCGCAGCTTTTCAACCTGATCTCGTGTTGGATATCGGGGTGATCCCATTGCTTCGTAGGCTGGGTGGACGTCTCCGTGCTCAGGATCCACTCGCGAAATTCGCACGCTTCCAATCTTGGTATTTACGAAATTCAACTGGATCCTCTTTGCGGCTCCAAGCGCTCCGGGGCCGGTCAGATTCCAAGCTGCGATGACTAAGGAACCGTCCTGCCGTCTGGTGGCAAGGACATCATCGGAAGATACAGCCAGACGTTCGTCACCGAGCCAGTGCAGAAGTTCAAAGGCATTGAATGCCGGCTTGGGGATATCGTCTTCAGCAATCAATCCATAACCGCCATAGAAGGGCTGCTTCACAACTCCTTGCTCTTCGAAGACATCAGAGAATGTCCAATATGACATTTCATCGACGAGCCCATCGCACTGACGGATGGTATCGGCGAGCCAAGGGCCCATATAAGCTGCGTCGGTCACATCCGGCTCATTCGCATAACTGGCGTTGAATTCAGACCAGATCAGCGGCAGCTTTGGCATTGCAGAGGACTTGATCTGCTGATGAACTTTGGCGATGGCGCGGCAGACCATACGATCGCGCGGAATCTGCTCGTGCGTTCCGAACACATCTTCCGCTTTGTCATTGCCGTACACGTGGGACGAGACAAAATCGACGGGCACATTGTTTGTCGCACAGTGCCGAATGAAAGCGTCTGCCCATGCTGCCTGGGCCGTTGCCGGACCACCGACGCGCAGTTTCTCATTCACCGATTTGATGGCACGAGCGGTGTGATCATAGAGTTCGAAGTAGGTAGCTTGCTTGGGCTCTCCTGTCCAGAAGTCGATGTTCGGTTCATTCCAGACCTCAAAATACCATTGGGAGACTTCATCGATCCCGTAGCGATCGACGAGGTGCTTCGTGAACTGAGTGATCATCTCGTCCCACTTGCCATAGTCTTTAGGAGGAGAAACATTCTGCTTGTACCAGAAGGCATGAAGCGTATCTTTCGCTGCCAACTTCTTGGGCATGAAGCTCAGTTCGACGAATGGCCGCACTCCGTTGGCGAGCAGTCCATCGTAGATCTGGTCGACATAGGAAAAGTTAAAGACGGGATGGCCCTGTGCATCTTCGTCGTAGAGTCCGACTTCATCCTGAAAGATCGCATGGAAACGGACGTATTGCATACCGGTGACGCGCTTTGCTTCCCGCAGATCGTCCCGATAGCTGTCGCGCAGCGAGAGAATTGCTCGCCCGGAACCAAACATGTGCTCCCAGAAATGAGGAAACGGATGCGCCTGAGCTTGATTGTCGATGACAACTTTTTCTGTCTGGGCTTGCGCTGTCGCCAGCGCTCCGAACATGAGCAGGAAAGGCAGGAAGGTAGGCAGTCGTGTGGTCATCGAAACCCACTTTAGCAAATTTAGACCACCTGCGCGCTCGCTGAGTTTATTTTCAAAATCGGGTCTTTCGTACGGCGCGGCTCGTCCCTTTGCCGCTTGCGTTCGCGCAATCCGACCGTTCTCTATAAACTCTCAGGAACACCTTTCGGATGAGGACCCCAAAGAGCTCCGTGCGCTGGTTCGTAGCAACGATGGTTGGCGCATTCGCCTTCGTCAGTTACGTGGAGCGTATGAACATTTCGGTCGCTGCCGCGGCCATGATGCCTGAGCTGTCACTCAGCAAGACCGAGATGGGCCAGATCTTCAGCAGCTTTCTGTGGGGATATGCAATTTTTCAAGTCCCCGCGGGTCAGGCTGGAGATGTCTTTGGTCCCCGCAGGACGTTAACCTGTGCGGCTCTGATCTGGGCCGTAACCTCGGCGTTGACAGGTGCTCTTCCAGGACTCGTTTTTACCGGCACCGTCGGAGTGATTAGTTCACTCTTGCTGCTTCGATTTCTGCTCGGTGCGGGTGAGGCGGCAACTTTTCCGGTGGGTGCGCGAACCATCTACAACTGGACTCCGCTATGGGAAAGAGGGATTGGCAATTCCATCATGATCGCGGGGGCATCGATCGCGGCCGCATTCACCTCGCCTCTGGTGTCGTGGCTGATGGTGAGGACCGGATGGCGAGCTTCGTTTTACATTACTTCTCTTGCAGCCCTCGCACTCGCCCTGGTGTGGCGTTTCACAGTGACCGACAATCCGGCCGATCATCCCTGGATAAGCGCGTCGGAACTGGAACAAATCACTGCCGGAGGCAGTCCGGAGAGATCCGGCCATCGGGCTTCGGCTTCGTTACGAGAGTTGCTGAGAGACAAGAACGTCGTACTACTCTCCCTGAGCTACACGTGCGAGGGATATGTCCTCTTCATCTTTGTATTCTGGCTTTATCTTTATCTGATCGAAGTCCGCGGATTCACGATCCTGAATGGCGGCTTTGTCGCCAGCTTGCCCTGGCTGACAGCGTTCGCGTTTACGCCTATTGGCGGCTTCGTTTACGATCGCATGACTGCAAAGAAGGGCCGTGTGGCGGGAGCGAGAGTGGTCATCATGCTGGGTTACGGCATGTCGGGCTTCCTGCTCTTTGCCGCAGCCAGATCGGAAAACCGCATTGCATCCGTCGTTGCGCTCTGCTTGAGCATTGGATGTCTCTATTTTGCCGAGCCGGCATTCTGGGCGACTGCGGTGCACATCTCGAGCGAACATGCCGGAGCGTCTTCGGGATTGATGAACACGGCGGGCATTCTCGGAGGAATCGTTTCGACATCGCTAGTTCCGGTAATTGTGAAGCATTATGGATGGATGGCCGCGCTCGCGTCCGGCGCTGGCGTGGCGCTCGCCTGCACGGGCGCATGGCTGGTTATCGGTCGCACGGGAATCACCGATCCCGAACTCCTATCAGGGCGAGACGTTGATATGATCCGTGAGAAATAGAGTTGCAGAAACCGATGAATCGTCGTGAATTCTTGACCCGTGGTGCGGTGTGTGCAGCAGGATCGATCGCCAGTCCTATGGTCGGGCCATTGTTGGCGATGTCTTCGAAGGCAGGACCAGCGAGCCATCGTACACGTGCTCTTGCCCGATATGAAGAGATGCAGTTCGGCGTCTCGTATCACTTCAGCATGAACACGTTCACAGGGAATGACTATGAGACTGGAGCAGTACCGGCCAGCACGTACAATCCTGAGAAGCTCGACGTGCGGCAATGGATACGTGTCGCTCGGGATCTCGGCGCCCGGTACGCCGTTCTTACAGCCAAGCACATGTGCGGCTTCTGCCTGTGGGATTCAGAAGGCTACGATTACGACGTCGCCGCCAGCGGGAATAAAACCGACGTCGTTGCGGCATTCATGGCAGCTTGCAAGGAGTACGGTCTGCGTCCGGGCTTTTACTATTGCATTCTCGATCCCCACAATGAGGGCAAGTTCGATTGGGATTCCTCGGTTCCCGAGAACTACTACAAACTTATCAAGCATCATTTGACGGAACTGCACACCCGCTATCGCACTCCGTTTTATCAACTGCTCGACATCACCTGGAAGATTTCGCAGCAGCAGCGTTGGGAGTTATACCGGCTCGTCAAGTCGATGAGCCCGGAGTGTATCGTCGTCATGAACCAGGGCTTTTACCAAAGCCGAAGGAATCAGGGACGCATCTGCGAACCGGCGAGCTGGCCCACTGACGTGATCAACGGAGAAGACACGCTTCCGCCCGGAGAGGGTCACGATCCAATCATCAGAGTCGATGGGAAGACGCATTATTTGCCAATGGAAGCATGGATCCCGACCGGACCACTATACGCACCGATGCCGCCCATGCACAGCTGGTTCTGGCGAGAGGGATTCAAGACGCAAGATCCCGAGGTGATCGCAAGTGCCTATCGCGATTGCAAACAGCGAAGAGCCAACCTGCTGCTGAATTTCTCGCCCGACATCTCCCGGGAGACTGCCCGATGAGGCCGTGCAAGCAATGCAGCAGGTAGCCAAGCTGATAAAGAGCTAGAAATGCTTCACGATTTGACGCTCAAGGGCGCGCTCTGCTTTTTCTCATTCCGTGATGGGCGAGGAATCCCCACCTCCGCAATACTCACTTCTTAGGTAGGGAAGCTTCGACTCCGAACGAGTTCACCGCGCGATCTCGTTCTCCGCTCAGCATGACAACAGGCTACAGTTCCCGGTGAAAATAGCATCAGTCCAAGTCGGTCTACTGGCTCGTCACTGCGGAAGGCCGTTTGAGGTGACTTCGACACGTAAGCTCACCGCGCCGAATTTGCTTCCATTGCTCTCCGCTTCCCAGCTCAGGGTCTGCCATGTGCCCTTGTGTGACGCTGAGGGCGTGATAAACAACTGCGTCGAGTAATCGTCGTGCGGACCGACCGTGTATTGTGCCGCGTTCGGCTGCTGCGACCAGCCGGCAGGAAGCGTTGCGTGCAAATTGACCTTCACTTCCCTATCAGTGTCATTGCGTATGATCAGCGGCACCCAAAGCGTATCTCCCGGCGCGACTTGTGCCTCGGGCGCATATAGTTTGCCGATCTGCTCAATGTTGTGCGCGGTCCAGAACGGTCGATAGAAAGCCCAAGGGCCACCCAGTTCGAGGCTGATATCGGCTTTAACGCGCGGTTCGTAGCCGTGGGCCGGAACATAGGAAATAGGACCCGCGGTTACTCCTTCGAACACGTCGCCGGTCACTGAGCCGCCGACTAATGATTTTCCGAAGATCAGGCGAATTGGCATCTCGCTGTACTCCTTCAACTGGGCGTCGGTAAAGTCGTTCTGTGTTTTGTAATAGCCCCATGCTTCCGCAGCAACGCGCGAATACGGAATCTTGCGTGAGGGAGAAATGTCGCTCGTAGGATATTCGGGGCCAGCACCGTTCAGGAACTCGAAGTGGGTGGCGTCAGTGAAATAGTAGATCTTCTTCGGCTGCCAGGGACGAAGTCCCTCGCCGTAGTTATTGATGCCAAGTCGATTCCGCGGTGCTTCCAGTTGCTCCGGGAATACAAGCGGATTAGCGGCCAGGTCGAAGGCCTCGGTAGCAAGCACTCCGGAAGCCTGATGGTCCTCGTGGTTTTCGCCCACCACATAGTTCGGCATCCAGGTCATGATGATTTCAGGACGAGTGATGCGTACCAACCGGACCACTTCATCCAGAGCCTTGCCGTGTCCCCAGGATTCGAGTGAATGCAGAACATCCGCTCCGGGCGTGTCGGACCCGTGCAGGAACCATGCATTGGTGATTCCGTAAGACGCCAGCGAATGACGAGCCTCCATCTCGCGGATATCGGCGAGAGCGTTGGCCTGTTCCGAACCGGCAGCATTGCCTCCGGAATTTCCGCGAGTTCCGTAGACAACGGCAGCCGTCTTATGCTGCTGCTCAATCAACTTGGCAATGTAGGCGGCGACTTCGATGTCGTCATCGGGATGACCAACAACAATCAGAATATCGACTTTATAACGTCCGTCCGGCTCGGGATTGGGTTCGGCCTGCTGGGACTGCGTGCGTGGAACTCCCATCAATACGATTGCAAGAACAAGACACACGTGTAGTTTCATGGATTGAATGCGTCCTCTCTCTACAGTGAAACTCTTCTATGAACTGCCAACAGAACGCGGAACCCGCCTACGCAGTATTGCGTCGGCGGGCTCAACGGTTAGAAACGGAAGTGTAATCCGAACTGCATCTGGCGCATGGTAGCGGCTCCGGTAATTGTTCCCGCTCCCAGGGCGTCCACCGTGTTGTTTGGATTGACCAGATTGACGTGGTTCAGAGCATTGTAGTTTTCCCACTTGAATTCGAGAGTCTTGCCCTCTGCCACCGTGAATACCTTTCCAAGCGAGAGATCGAAATCGGTCAAGCCAGGCCCACGCAAAGAGTTGTGGCGGACATCACCCTGACGGCCTATATCCTGCGGAACTCCGTAGGCCTGCGGATTGAACCAGAGCGTTGCACTGGGGTTGGCAACGTGCGGATCTCCGACCTGATCAGGCCGGTATTGGCTCAGGTCAGCCTCGGCATTGGGATTGTAAGAAAGCACTGGGGTGAACGGCAGACCGCTTTCAAAAGTCGTGATGCCGCTAAAATCCCATCCACCCAGCACCATATCAATCGCTTTGTTTCCGGAACTCCATCTGCGTCCATGGCCATAGGGCAGCTGCCAAACGTGGCTGATGGTGAGCGTATGCGTGCGATCGTAATTCGCTGGACCGTGATCTTGCCACCAGTTGAGGTTGTTCCCGAACGGGCTGCCGGTCTCTGTGTTGGCCATCGCTTTGCCGTAGGTATAGGTAACGAGGAAGTCCAGGCCGTGACTGGCGCGCTTCTGCACTTTGACCTGCATCGCGTTGTAGCTTGAGTTATCGCAGTTGCAGGTCTGGTAAATTCCCTGCGCCAAGCCGAACAATTGATAGAAGTGGCGGCGCACGTTCCAGTCGTAGCAACTGTTATCGCCATTCGGCAATGGACCGCAATTCGGATCCAGCGCAGCCTGGTTCACATTGGGATTGACGAACAAATGGCGGCCGACGTTACCGATATAACCGACTTCTGCCGTCAGGCTAGACGAGAATGCGTGCTGGGCAGTGAGGTTCCAGGAATCCGCCAACGGGATCCGGTAAGAACTCGGCGGATTGAAAAAGTAATATACGTTCAGGTTGCCGGGGAGAGGAAAACGTCCGTTGGTGCCCACGGGCGCGGTGGGAACCGGCCCCGGGCCAGTTAGAAGATTGAAGGCTGGCATATAGCTGTTGGGAGTCGCAATCTGTTCCGGCAGAGTAATCGGTGGATCGTAATCCGGAGCCTGGCCAAAAACAGCCCCCAAGCCCGCTGGAGTGAAGCTGCGACCGTATCCGGCTCGGACGACGGTGTGCTCCGTCACTTGATAAGCGACTCCCAATCGCGGGGCGAATCCCAAGTTGTAAGGCTTGACCCCCATATTCAATGGTACGGATCCAACACCAGCGACCAGAACATCGCCTGTATTTGGATCAAAGCTACCCGCGCCGCCCGGGCTGGCAGCAGTCTGCGGGAGATAATTCTCATAGCGGACGCCGTAGTTCACCGTCAGTTTTTTCGTCGCGCGCCATGTGTCCTGAGCATAGAAAAACAGGCGAGTCTGCCGTAATCCCGGATGGTAGCCATTCCCTGTTACGTACCGCGAAAAACTTCCTGGATATCCAAGCAAGAAAGCGCCCAAAGCAGCCCCGGTGGTCGCCGAGCCGCCGGTGATCTGGTCGATGTCGGAACTGCCAGTCAGGCTATCGCCGAAGTTCATTTCGCCCGAGCGATGCGAGTCGCTGGGAACACGCTGTTGTTGCGCTCGGCGGATGTCAGCGCCCCAACCAATGCTGTGGTTGCCCAATGTCTTGATCCAGTTGTCGACCCACTGAAAATGGTTCTCCGTTTCTTTCAGCGGGCAGTTGCACTGATTCACGCCCAATGCGTATCCGAAGTTAAATCCTGCCACGCCACCGATATAGAACGCTGGCATTCCACTGGTCTCCGGTGTACCCAGATTCAGTCCGGGGAACCCGGCATTCGTGGCCGGGGTTGTGCCGACCCCATTAGGCTGGACGCGAATGCGATAACGATAGAAGCCGAAACGGAAGTCCGTGACGAGGGTTGGACTCAGCGCGTAAGTAGCCCCGAGTGCTACGCTCTGATTACGATCCAGAGAGCTACCGGCAAAATAGATACCGTTCAGACCCGGGCCGCCGGCCTCAGTACCATATGCTCCGGGAGCGGAGAGAGTGAAGTCAGCGAGAGTATAGCGTCCGAAGAAATGCCATTTCTCAGAGAAGGTGTAATCGACTCGACCATCCACCTGATCACTATCGAAATGCTCGCTTCCGCTGGCAACGAAATTATTGAAAAGGGCTCCGTTGCCTGTGTTCGGAGGCGGAATGTAATTCAGGATATTGGTGACAGCGGTGGGAACCGGAATCATGTTCGGCTGGCCCTTCGTTGTAATCGCTTCGCGGCCAGCTCCGTTGACATCTCCAGTCGTCGGATCGAAGACCATACCCGCTCTAGCCGCGGTCGTGCCTCCTTCAGTCGTGGGCACCATTACGGCGGTAGCGCCGCAACCAGTGGCAGATGTGGTTCCATCGCTGCAGATGTAGTCACCCAGGAACGCGGTTAAATCGCCGCTTCGCTGGGCTGCAGTTGGAACATTCACAATCGCGGTACTCTCGCGGCGCCGTCGTGTACCTTGGTAGTCGGCGAAGAAAAATACTTTGTCCTTTTTGATCGGTCCGCCGAATGATCCGCCGAACTGGTTCCACCGCAATGGCAAAGTCAACCCGGAGAATCGATCCTTAGCGTTGAAGTAGTCGTTACGCAGATATTCAAATAGCGATCCGTGATATTGGTTCGTCCCCGACTTGGTCGTCGCCTGCATTAGAGCTCCAGCCACCGAACCAAATTGGGCGTCATAGTCGCTGGTGGTGACCTTAAATTCCTGTAGCGAGTCGATATTTGGATTCACCACGGCGATTCCCAGAATCGCGCTCTCGTTTTCGGTACCGTCTAGCAAGAATCCGTTGCCGGTGAACTGCTGTCCGTTCACGTCGATCTGGTAGCCACCCTGAGGGTTCTCGGCCGCGGCATGGTTCCAATCGTTGAGCTGGGTACCGGGCGTAACCAGCAGTATCTGCGTCAGGTTACGATTCAGAATTGGCAGACTGCCGAGTTCATCGGTGGTGAGAGTCGTGCTGACGTCCGCACGGTCCACTTTCAGCAGTGGCGTTTCGCCGGTGACCGTTACCTGTGTCGACTCACCATGCACACCGAGTGCGGCGTCCACTCGAGTGGATGCGTCGATCTGGACTTCGGCCGTGGCTTCGAAGGTGCTAAAACCGGGTGCGCTTACGCTCACCTTGTAGTGACCAGCAAGCAAGTGGGTCTGTTCATAATTGCCACTCGCGTTAGCGGTAAGCGCATAAGCCTGCCCACGATCGATGTCTTTGATCGTGATTGTGGCATTTGGAACCGTCGCTCCGCTGGCATCGGTAACGGTGCCGATGATGTTGCCGTAAACGGCTTGTGCAGACGAGAGACTGGAAAACAAGGGAAGCAAAACGAAGCAGAGAACGGTAGATTTGAAACGTTTCATTTAGCCCTCGTTACTGTGACCTGCGCCTCGATTCGACGTGGCTTGGCTGCTGGTCTGTTTATGTGAGAAGAGAGTCTGAACTCAAGCGACGGTGATGGTCAAGAAAAAACCGCACGCTCCTGTCCCAACGTTACCGCGAAAGTTTTGCACCTCAACCCCGGTGCGGATATCGCAGGCAACGGCTGTTTGGTCGAATCAGCGGCGCTCAATGCTTCGCATTTTCAGGCAATGAAAATGCGACATAAACTCCGCCGGAACCGGACTTGGGATCTTTTCCTCCACCCGCGGCAATCGCCACGTACTGGCGTCCGTCTATCGAGTAAGTTACCGGAGTCGCATTGCCCGCAAAGGGTAGGGTCGTTTCCCAGAGAAGTTCGCCGGTCGCCTTGTCGAATGCGCGAAATTTCTTGTCGTAATTCGTCGCTCCGATGAAGAGCAGACCTCCCGCGGTGACGATTGGCCCGCCGTAGTTCTCCGAACCGGTATTCTTCATGCCCTTCGCCGCAAGCTCAGGATACTCGCCCAAGTTGATCTTCCATTTGTACTGGCTAGTACTCAGATCGATCGCATTGAGTGTGCCCCATGGAGGGGCAATCGCAGGATATCCGTCGGGGTCCAAGAAGCGGCGGTATCCCGTAATCCGGTATTTCATTGCCGGAAGTTGCTCACCAGAGCTGGAAAGTTCCTTGTTCTCTCCGCTCAAGAGGAACTCAACCAGACCGTTGAGTTGATCTTCATAGAGATTTGGAAAACCGGGCATACGGCCCTTGCCGCCACGAATTGTTGTGGCAATGTCCGCGGGGCTCCTGCGATCGCCGATTCCGGCGAGGGCAGGGATATCGGGAGGCGCGCCGTGCATATCCTGGCCATGGCAAACCGCACACTGACTCATGTAAATCGCCTTGGCGCCGTGCTCGCCCTTGTCTTCAAAGAGAGATGCTGTCCACGCCATTTCGTTCGCATTGATGTAAACGACGCCGGTCTCGGGATCGACCGCAGGTCCACCCCACTCGGCGCCGCCGTCGAATCCGGGAAAAAGAATGGTCTCGGTATCGACTCGAAATGGCACAAACTGGCCTTCGTGAATCGAGGCGCGAAAGCGGTCAAGCGCCCATTGATGCAACTCAGGCGTTCGGGTCGTCAGCGTATCTTCAGTGAGCATCTGACGAGCGTATGGCGCTGGCCACGTTGGCAGACCTTGTTCCGTCGCCGCAACTTCGCCCGGGAGCGTGCTGGCTGGATACTTGCGGTACTCGATGGGGGCCAGCGGCTTGCCAGTCGTGCGATCGAACAAGTAGACGAAACCTTGCTTGCTCGTCTGAACGACTGCATCCAGTGGCTTGCCGTCATGCTGAAGTGTGACTAAAACTGGCGCCGAAGGAAAATCACGGTCCCAAAGATCGTGACGCACTCCCTGGAAATGCCAGATTCTTTCTCCGGTTTCAGCGTTGAGAGCAATCAGGCAATTGGCGAATAGATCATCGCCGACACGGTCGGCTCCGTAGAAATCAAAAGCTGCCGAACCCGTGGGGACATAGACCACGCCACGATGAACATCGAGCGCCATTCCTGCCCAGTTGTTCGCGGCGCCGCTTGTCTTCCACGCGTCTTTCGGCCATGTGTCATATCCGAACTCGCCGGGATGCGGAATGGTATGGAAGGACCAGCGTAGTTTTCCGATGCGCACATCATAAGCGCGGATATCTCCCGGCGGCGCCGGCAACGTTTCTGGATTGCGGCCCCCGACGATGATGAGGTCTTTGTAGACAATCCCCGGACTGGTCAGCGAGATCGATTGAAACCGCGGCTCGCGTCCCAGATTCTCTTGCAGATCGACGCGTCCATTCGTGCCAAAGGTCGGAATCGGCTTTCCCGTGGTCGCATCCAGCGCGTACAGAAAATTCATGACACCGACGAGGATTCTCTTGTCGTCACCATTCGACCAGTAAGAGAGTCCGCGATCGGGCTGCATCCCCTTAATGCCCGAGTCGAAATTCCAAAGCAGCTTGCCGGTTGTGGCATCGACCGCGAACACCTTCTGAGTTGGGCTAAGTCCGTAGAGCACTCGTCCGACGACGAGCGGACTTGTCTGCAGCCCACCCTTCTCGCCGGTATCGTAAGTCCATGCGACCTGCAGCTGTTTGACGTTCGATCGATTGATTTGCTCAAGGGACGAATAGTGCCGATTCTCTGGTGAACCGCCCCACACCGGCCAGTCCTGCGAGGGGGTCGAGGTTTCCGCTTGAGGAAGCGCCCGTGCGGTATGCACACTGAATATGAGCAGTGAAGAAAGCGCAATAAGAAAAACCAGAGCCCAGGACCGAATCCGCATGCCGACAATCTATAGTGTTTCGGCGTTCGCGTCCAAGTCTGTTTCGAGCCCAAATAGTCTCGAGCTATGACCACCAGGCGGCTTCCGGCTTCTCCCGAATCACAATGCTGTTGAGGAAGTTCGCTGCCTTCGTGAGGCCTTCAGCGGGCGAGAGCAAGCTGTCCTCATGTTCAATCGAGATCACGGAATCGTAGTTGATCAGGCGCAGAGTGGAAATGAATTCGCTCCACCATTCAGCACCGTGCCCGTATCCACAGGTGCGGAATATCCAACTACGATCGCGTTCCTGTGTATACGGCTTGGTGTCCAGCACGCCTGTGCGGGCCAGGTTCACGAGATAGAGCTGCGTATCTTTAGCATGAACGTGAAAAATCGAACTCCCGAGCACGCGAATTGCTTCAATCGGATCGATGCTCTGCCAAAAAAGATGGCTGGGATCGTAATTACAGCCAACTGTGTCGCCTGCAATAGAACGCAACCGGAGTAGCGTTTCGGGATTGTAGACGACGAAGCCCGGGTGCATTTCGACGGCAATCTTTACGCCATGGTCGGCGGCAAACTTAGCGTGATCTTTCCAATAGGGGGCGACCACCTCGTTCCATTGCCAGTCCAGAACCGTGCGGAAATCCGGAGGCCACGGGCAGGTGATCCAGTTTGGAGCTTTGGCATTTGGAGAGTCTCCGGGACACCCAGAAAAATCAACCATGGTCGAGACGCCGAGCTTTTCCGCAAGCTGAATCGTTTTGCGGCTAACCTCGCGATGCTGCTGACTGATCGCCTTGTCCGGATGCAGCGCATTGCCGTGACAGCTTAGCGCGCTGATGCTGAACCCGTGATCGACGATGACTTTCTTGAATTCTGCAAGGGCGGAAGGATTATCGAGCATCGAGAGCTTGCAATGCGCATCGCCGACATAATTTCCGGTAGCCAGTTCGACGGTGTTGATCTGGAGCGCAGAAAGCCGCTTCAAGACTGCCTCTAAGGGGAATTGCGACAGCAATGGAGTGAAAACGCCGATGCGCATGGAAGCTGGTTCTCCTCAAATTGGACCGGGTCATTCTACCGCAGCCGAGTTATGGTACCTTTACGTTCAACACTTTTAGGGCTGGAAAGATTTTCGGAGCCCTTCGAGCGCTGCTCTGATCAAAAATCTCTGTGGGGGAGATTTACTTGCGCCAAGCTCGATTCCTTCTGTCTCTATCCTTGTTCGTGATTCTGGCGATCGCTTTCACTGCCGCACAAAACCAGGTAGCCGTCGATCCTGCTTTGCCGCCTCCTCCTCGCGAGAAGAAGATCCACCTCAAGCACGTTCTTGTGGTCGGTCAGACAAAGGGATTCGAGCACGACTCAGTTCCTGACGGTATGGCTGCCATCTACAACATGGGTCATGACACCGGCTTGTGGGAAGCCACTCTGCGCACCGACACCGAATTAATCACGAAGAAGACGCTTGACCGGAACGCGAAGAACCTCGACTACTTCGATGCCATCGTTTTTGTGAGCACTACCGGCGAGCTTGACATGGACGACTCCCAGAAGAAAGACATGATGTCGTTCATTAAAGACGATGGCAAGGGTTTCGTCGGTGTCCACGCTGCGCTCGATACCAATTACAAATGGCCAGAATACGGAGACATGATCGGTGGATGGTTCGATCAGCATCCATGGTTCACCTTCAACGCTCCCATCGTGAATGAAGATCCCAGTTTTCCAGCCGTGAGCCACTTCTCTGCTGCATTCATCAAGTACGACGAGATCTATCAGCCTAAGGAATGGTCGCGCGATAAAGTTCACGTGTTGCTAAGCCTGGATCCTGCGAAGCTCAACTACGACAATCCTCGCGTCCACCGTACGGATCACGATTTTGCCGTTGCCTGGGACAAGATGTATGGCAAGGGTAGAGTCTTCTATTCGACACTGGGCCACACTCAGGAATCCTGGAACGACCCTGACATCCGCAAGATGTATTTCGAAGCCATCAAATGGGTACTTGGGATGACCGAGGGCAGCACGGCGTCTCACCCGCGCCCGGCAGGTACGGGACACTGAGGCTATCGATGATCTCTCAGCGTTTGGTTCTCCGCGGCCTTCTTTTCTGCTTTTGCACTCTTGGAATTTGCCCAGGTCAAAGCACGCAGAAAGCGCCTCAGCCGAAGGCGAGCGCTCCCTCCGCGGCGAAATCATATCCGCCGGAACTGGTCAAGAAAGGAAGCGCGCTCTTTCAGCAAGACTGCTCGTTTTGTCATGGCCGCGATGCGACCGGCGGTGAGAGCGGCCCCGACTTGACGCGCTCAAAGCTGGTAGCGGCCGACGTAAAGGGAGACAAAATCGGCACCGTTGTGCGCAATGGGCGACTGGAAAAAGGCATGCCTCCATTCGACCGTTCAGACGATCAAATCGCCGCTCTGGCTGCGTTCATTCACACCCGGCGCGACAATGCCATGAGCGGAACGGGTATTCGCGGTGTCGGAGGCCGCAAGGGGGTTGACCCCTCGGATCTGCAGACGGGAAACGCGGAAGCAGGCAAGCAGTATTTCAACGGCGCTGGAGGATGCTCGAATTGCCACTCGCCCACGGGCGATCTCGCCGGTATCGCCTCACGCCATGAGGGCCTGGAACTTGAAGAGCGAATGCTCTATCCCAAACATCCGAAATCGAAGATTGAAGTGACGCTCGCTTCTGGTCAAACAATTAGCGGCACGCTTGCGTATCTGGATGAATTTACCGTTGGGGTCGTCGACGCCTCAGGCGTCTATCACTCATGGCGCACAAGTGACGTCCAATATAAGGTCGATGCGGCGGTGAATGCCCATGTCGATCTGTTCAACAAATATAAAGATGACGACATTCACAACCTGATGGCTTATCTGCAAACTCTTCGATAGTGGGTAAGGTTTCGGCTGAGGTTTGTGGGGATCTTTTGATTATGAACTTTCTGCGGTCTGCATTCTTGGTGGCTGTGGGCACGCTCGCTACTCTTTGGCTCCCGCCGCTTCTCGCGGCGCAAGGAGTCGACGAACAGATGCTGCTGCATCCACCCGCCGACAGTTGGCCAGGATACCATGGCGACTACTCTGGCCGCCGTCACAGTGCTCTTACCCAGATCACTCCCGAAAACGTGAATAGCCTCTCGCTGGCATGGGCTTTTCAGACAAATCAAACCGCATTCATTAAGTCTTCCCCGCTGCTGGTTGACGGAATCTTGTACTTCACCGTTCCCGAAAATATTTGGGCTGTCGACGCTCGCTCCGGACATGAGATCTGGCACTATCGTCACCCCAAGAGCCCGGGAGTGCACATCGGTCATCGCGGCGTTGCCATGTACAAGAGCTATCTGTACTTCCTGACCCCTGATGCACACCTTCTTTCGCTCAATGCGAAGGACGGCACGGTCCGATGGAATGTTCAGATCGCAGATGTGAACAAGGGTTACTGGACCAGCATGGCGCCCCTGGTCGTGCGCAATCACGTGCTGGTCGGAGTGTCAGGAGATTTCGACAATCTCAGCGGATTCATCCGTTCGATCGATCCTGATACCGGAGCTACCCAGTGGCAGTGGGATTCCACGCCTCCCGCGGGAACTCCCAATCAGACAACCGGTGGGATGACGTGGATGACTGGTACGTACGATCCCGATCTCAACCTTGTCTACTGGGGCACCGGAAATCCAACGCCTGTACTGAATGGTTCCACGCGGCCGGGGGATGATCTATACACCTGTTCCATCGTTGCCCTGAATGCGGACACCGGAAAGCTGGCCTGGGCGTTTCAAGTCTCGCCGCACGACACGCATGATTGGGATGCCGTCGAGACCCCAGTGCTCGTTGATGCCGATTTTCACAGCGAGCCGAAGAAGATGCTGATGCAGACATCGCGCAACGGCTACTTCTTTGTGCTCGATCGCACCAACGGAAAGAATCTTCTGACGGTTCCGTACGGGCCGGTGAATTGGTCGCTAGGCGTCGATAAGCAAGGTCGTCCGATTCCAAATCCTGAAAAGGAACCTGCGCGAGATGGACGGCTCATCGCTCCCGACGAGGGCGGTCTAACCAATTACCGCTCTCCCAGTTTTGACACGAAGAATGGTCTATTCATTGTCGATGCCCATCCCAGCTGGAGCATCTATTTCGCGAAGCCCGCCGATGGAGTCTACGGCTGGGCTGGCGCGGACTACGACGTCTGGGGCAAAGGGACGCTCGAAGCGATCGATTATCAAACCGGGGCGATCCGCTGGAGCCATGAACTTGGACCGGAAGGATCCGGCGCAGGCGTGCTCACCACCGACTCCGGCCTGACATTCACGGGTGATGCCATGGGCAACTTTCTGGCGCTCGACACTAGCAATGGCAAGACACTCTGGCATGCGGGCTCGGGTTCAGAGATCGTCAGTTCTCCGACGACTTACCAACTCGACGGACGCCAATACGTCCTCACCAGCAGCGGCGGTGTGCTATTTGCCTGGAGCCTGCCGGAAAAACAATAGAAGGGCGGGAGGGTAACGATTCTGCGGGCTATCGAAGCAGCCCGTAAGAGCTTCAATCGATCCCGAAACTTCTGCCGACTGACACGGTCTTAACCTGAGAAGTGTGTTTGAAATAGGTCATCTCGACGCAAGTTACGTTCGGTTGGACATTGTCTTGATTCGGGGGCAAGTCCTTAGGATTTCGCAGTATGCTCATGCATTGAGGACCATTCGAAATCCTGTTCTGCTTCTCACCCTTCTTATGTTCCTGGGGTCGGCTGCTCTCCCCCGGGAGCCCTATAAGGAGAAACCCGCCCAATCTGCTCAGGATGCCTGGGCGGAGAATACTCTGAAGACCCTTTCTCTGGAGGAGAAGATCGGGCAACTCTTCATGATCCGCCTGCGGGTGGATTTCCTGCGGAGTCGGAGCACCGGTTACGCTGAACTCCGCAAGGATATATCCAAATATCACATCGGCTTGCTGGCGATGTCGGTTCCGGCGCAAGGACGTGGAAGCAATGTGAACCGCCGCCTCGAGACCGTTACGCTGCTCAACCAGCTGCAGACGGAATCGAAGCTGCCACTGCTGATCGCTGGAGATTTTGAGCGAGGAGTCCTACCTGCGCGTCTCTTTGGAACCACAGTCTTTCCCCATGCAATGGCCTTCGGAGCCGCCGGGAATCCGGCCTACGCGGAGGAGTTCGGTCGCATCACTGCGCAGGAGAGCCGAGCGCTAGGCGTGCACTGGAACCTGTTTCCTATCGCCGACGTGAACTCCAACCCGGCCAACCCCATTATCGGCACACGCGCCTTCGGCGGAAATGCGGAGCAGGTAGGCGACCTCGTGGCTGCTTATATTCGGGGAGCTCGGGCAAATGGAATGCTGACCACAGCAAAGCATTTTCCCGGTCATGGGAATACCGCAACCGACTCCCACCTGGCGGTCGCGGTTGTGGATGATGATTTGTCGCGGCTGCGTACGATAGATCTTCCTCCATTCCGGAAGGCAATCGCTGCCGGAGTCGATGCTGTCATGACTGCGCATGTGCGAGTGCTGGCTCTCGATCCCGACCAAGGCCTCGTGGCAACGACCTCACCTGCGATCGTAACCGGCCTGCTGAAGAGACAGTTGGGCTTGAAGGGAATTGTCGTCACCGATGCCTTGGACATGGCTGGCCTCAATGGTTTGTATGCAAACAATCCCGGCCGTGTAGCGGTAGATGCCTTCAAGGCCGGAAATGACGTACTCACCATGCCTGCCGATCTAGATGCAAGCTATCGAGCGATGTTGGAAGCTGTCCGGACGGGTGAGATCAGGGAAGACCGGATCGAGGCATCCGTCTTCAAAATCCTGCGAGCGAAGGCGCGGCTCGGTCTCGAGAAAAACCGTCTCGTAGATGTAGCGGCGATTCCCAAGCTGGTTGGAACTGCGGAGAACATTGCAATCGGGCAACGCGTTTCCGATGCGTCGGTGACTCTGGTGCGCGATAACCGCAAACTGCTTCCACTGACTGGCATGCGCCTCGACAAATCGTTACCGGTTCGGTATCAACCCGGTAAAGGTCGCACCAGCCTTCTCGTGGTTATTCTCTGCGATAGCGTCCGCGCGGACGATGGAAGGGTTCTGGAGCGCGAAATCCGCAAGCGGAGAGCAGATGCGAAAGTACTCTACGTGGATCCGCACATCGCGGCAGCTAGATCGAACGAGGTCTTGCACGCAGCGGATCGCGCGCAGCAACTTGTGGCGGCCGTATATGTCGTCCCTTCGGCAGCACGAATGAGGACCGTAGCGCGTGGACAGAAAAATTCTGCATCTCTGCCGGATTCGACCGCGAAGTTACTGAGCCGGATTCTCGACCGCGGAAACGAGAAAACTGCGGTTCTAGCCATGGGCACGCCATACCTCACGGAGGATTTTCCCAAAATCCAAAACCTCATCTGCACGTTCTCCAATGCGACAGTCTCGGAGATCAGTGCCGCGAAGGCACTATTCGGTGAAATTCCGATCGTAGGCCGCCTGCCGGTCAACATTTCCAACGCAACCCTGGCCACGGCGCACATCAAACCGCCCGCCCTGGTTGCCGTCGGAAGTCCGAGTTCAAAGTAAATCGAGACCGATCCAACAGAGATGTTCGTAGACCAGCCCGAACCCTGCCTCAAGGTCAGCCTGACAATCCCTTCGCAGCGACACGTCTTCGTCCAAACCATCTTCTGGAGAAGGATGCTTAGTTTTGGACTATTCAGAATCGTCCGGTCCGCATTGTGCACAGGCTCGCGGTGTAAGTGTCGGGGTCGTACGTCACTTGGCTCCTCGTATAGATCCGGTGGACCGCAAGCGGAGGGTTTGAATGCCAGACTTCATTTAAACTGCCTCTAGGGGGCGGTTCTGTCCAGAAACATCGAGCTTGCCTCAGGAGAAGCGGTTGAACTCGAGTAAAGATGCGCTTTGGTACAAGGACGCGATCATATATCAAATTCACGTCCGCACATTCCACGACAGCAACAGCGATGGCATCGGTGATTTCCAGGGGCTCGAACAGAAGCTTGATTACCTAGAGGAACTAGGGATCAATGCGATATGGCTCATGCCATTTTTTCCTTCGCCCCTGCGTGACGATGGCTACGATATCGCAGACTACTACTCAGTACATCCCAGCTACGGGACACTGGAGGATTTCCGCAAGCTTCTCGAGTCGGCTCATCGCCGCAGTATCCGGGTCATCATCGAAATGGTGTTGAACCACACGTCCGATCAGCACTCTTGGTTTCAAGAGGCGCGAAGTACACAGAACAGCGCCCGCCGCGATTGGTACGTCTGGAGCGAGACGGATACCCGATATAAGGACGCAAGGATTATCTTCCTCGACACCGAGAAATCCAACTGGGCATGGGATACAACTTCCAAGTCTTTTTATTGGCATCGTTTTTTCAGTCACCAGCCAGATCTCAACTATGACAATCCTGCAGTACGAGAGCAGATGTGGAATGTGATGAAGTTCTGGCTGGAGATCGGCGTGGATGGCTTCCGGCTTGACGCGGTGCCGTATCTAGTCGAACGCGAGGGGACAAATTGTGAAAACTTGCCGGAAACCCACCATATTCTGAAGGAATTGCGGCGAAGACTGGACGAGGATTTCCCGGGAAGGATGCTTCTGGCGGAAGCCAACCAGTGGCCTGCGGATCTTCGTCCCTACTTCGGAGAGTCCGACGAATTTCATATGGCATTTCATTTTCCGCTGATGCCCCGGATGTTTATGGGGCTTAAGCTTGAAGACCGGAAGCCTATCACAGAAATCTTGCAGCAAACTCCGGAGATCCCGCCGTCCTGCCAGTGGTCGCTCTTTCTGCGCAATCACGACGAGTTGACCCTGGAAATGGTCACCGATATCGAGCGCGACTACATGTACGACATGTATGCCCAGAATAAAACGATGCGGCTGAATCTCGGAATTCGGAGGAGGCTCGCCCCACTATTGAATAACGACCGCAGACGGATCGAGTTAATGAACGGAATGCTGATGTCGCTGCCAGGCACTCCGATCATCTATTACGGAGATGAAATTGGGATGGGCGATAACATCAGCCTGGGCGATCGGAATGGAGTTCGGACTCCCATGCAGTGGAGTGGAGGATGGAACGCCGGTTTTTCAACCGCGGAACCGGAAAGGCTGTATGCTCCCATTATTCATGATCCTGTATACGGCTATTCCGCCGTAAATGTCATATCCCAAAGGGAGAGTGAGCATTCCCTCTTTCATTGGATGCAGCGGATCATCGCAGTGCGGAAATCGAGTACCGTATTCGGCAGGGGCGCGATTGAGTTTCTGTATCCAGCAAATCACAGAATACTGGCTTACCTACGGCGCCTCGGCAACGAGACAGTTCTGATCGTCAACAATCTTTCGAGCGCCGCACAAGCTGTCGAATTGGATCTGCGGCGTTACAAAGGAAATGTCCTGATCGAGATGTTCGGCAATAATCTTTTTCCCCGGGTGGGCGAACTGCCTTATCTGCTCACGCTGGGGCCTTACCAGTCTTACTGGTTTCGGCTGCGACGAGTCTAGGCAAACGCGAACGACGAACGAGTGCCGAAAGCCGAAGATTCGCTACAATCACATGGAATCCTGACGTGGAAGACGGTAATTTTCTTACGGATGATTTTCTCCGGCAGCTCATCAACGTTGGCGAGGTTGATATCCTTGTCGGCCTGCCCACTCACAACAATGCCAAGACTGTGGGCTCGATCGTCCACACCATTCGAAACGGAATCCTCCGCGGTTTTCCCCGTGAGCGGGCGGTTATCATAAATGCCGACGGCGGATCACGCGACGGCACCCCAGAACTGATCACCGGCGTATCCATTGATGATGTGCGCCCAGCCTCCAGTGTGTACGCGCTTCGCACACTGCACGCGATAAGCACAAAATATGCCAGCACCCCGCACAGTGGAGTTGCTCTCCGTACGATTCTAGCTGCGGCCGAACTGCTCCGCGCCAAGGCGTGCATCGTGATGTCCCCCAAATCCGAAGGCATCACGCCTGAATGGATCTCCACCCTTCTCCGCCCCGTCTATTACGAAGGTTTCGACCTCGTCTCCCCCACCTATCGCAGGCATAAGTTTGATGGACTATTGATGACGAACCTGCTGTATCCGATGGTTCGCGCTGTCTATGGCGTAAGGATCCGCGAAGCCTATATGCCGGAGTTCGGATTTTCCGGTCGTCTCGGAAGCCAATTCCTTGGCCAGAATCGATGGAACGATGGAATCGGGGAGGACGGGATAGAGCTCCGCTTGACCCTCGCAGCTGTCACCGGCGGATTCCGCATCTGCCAGTCTTTTCTTGGAGAAAAGTATCCTGTCGAACGGCACGCGGCTGACCTAGTTCCAACATTGCGGCAGTCTGTTGGTGTGCTGTTCTCCGCGTTAGAGTCCGACTTCCAATTGTGGAGCACAGTGTCTAGTTCTCAGGAGGTGCCGACGAACGGGAGTGACGTGGAGTTACTCCTGGATCCCTTGCGGATCAACCGGAAACGCCTGCGAGAGATGTTCGTTAAAGGAGTGTCAGAACTGGATTCCGTTTTTCAGTCGATTCTCTCTCCTTCCACCCTAGCGGAGTTGAAGCGGATCGCCAGTTTGGGTGAAGAGGAGTTTCGCTATCCTCCTGAATTATGGGTCAGAACGGTATATGAATTTGCTGCGGCCCATCAGAAATCTGTGATCAATCGGGATCATATTATTCAGGCACTCGCACCCCTTTTTCGCGGGAGAGTATTTACGTTTGTCGTCGAGAATCGCAACGGTTCCGCGAATGACGTTGCCAATAACATCGAAGATCTATGCCTTGAGTTCGAGCGATTGAAGCCCTATCTGCTCGAGATGTGGAAATCAAAAGAGTGAGGCTACTATGCGAGAAATGATCATCAGCGAACTGACTCAGGCGGTGCACGACCTCGCTAGAGATTTCGCACACTACCTTCCTCGTCTCATCGTAATGCTGATCTTAGCATTCGTGGGATGGCTGATCGCATACATGGTCAAAGTAATTCTGCGCAGCATACTGCGACTCATCAAGTTCGACCGGCTGTCAGAGAATGCAGGCGCTTCTCAACTGCTTACCAAAGCCGCGCTTCCTTCGGCGACGGAGATGTTGAGCCGGTTCGCCTTCTGGGTGACATGGCTGGGCTTCATTTTGCTAGGAGTAAGCGTGCTAGGAATTCTGGGCCTGCAGGAGCAGGTCACTCGATTTTTTCTATTCCTACCACGTCTTTTCGCAGCCGTCTTGATCTTGTTTTTTGGCATGCTCGCAGCTGGATTCTCTGCTCGCGCTGCTCTGCTGGCCGCGGTGAATGCGAATGTTCCCTCCCCTCGCCTTCTGAGCCTTGCCGTGCGCAGCATCCTTATGGTTTTCGTCTTTTCCATTGTCTTTGAAGAGTTAGGGATGGCGGAACAGACCATGCTGGTTGCGTTTGGAATTGCTTTCGGAGCTCTGATGCTTGGGTTGGCCATCGCATTTGGCATTGGTGGCAGGGATTTAGCACGGCGATTCCTGGAGGAGAAGTTTGTTCGCAACAAGAACGAGCAGGACGAAGATGAACTTTCGCCGCTCTAGTGCCAGGATATATTTTGATATTGCATTCCCGAGCATCTGACGGGATCACTCATTGCAAAAGAAGGCCTTGCTTCGACGGAATGGTCTGGTGTCGGACTGCCTTGGAGGTGCTCAAAACGGAGCCAGCTGGAAAGACGCGGAATGATTGTCGCCCTCGCGGGAACTATCGTTACTTGAAGGGATCGGCAGCGTCTTCTCGAGGAGCTGGGAGTAGGCAGTCTGATCAGAGGCTGGGATGGTTATCGGTGAATGCAATGTTTATATGTTCTGATCCAGCGTTCACGGGATCATCCTGATACACGAGTACGAAACGGCCAATGATCGTGTCAAACCGCCTTTCGAAGTGCATCGCAGCAAGATCGCCAACTTCGAAAGCACCCTTCATAAGGTGCCGTCGCATTGCTCTTGTGCGAGCTCTCTGCGCTGCAGCCGGAGACCGGTCCACGCCCAGCACAAATCCTTCTGAACCAACTATATCGACAGCCGGGAAGCTTACATCTCCGCTGCCGCTCCCCACATCAAGCATGCGTATACCCGCCGCTAACCCTGCATCCGGAAAGAGCTGACGCGTGTAGAGTGGGAATACGGCGCCTTGAAAGCTGAGACGATCCAATTCACGAGAAGAGTAGCCAAAACATAGTCGACCTTGGTATTTGAAATTTAAAATTCCACTAGATAATGCGTAGTGCAGGTGTGTCCATCCAGAAGGCCCGCACGACCGGCCACCAAAGCGCCTGTACAAATGCAAACAACTTTGCGGCCAGGACGCATGGCCTTCCTCAGCCAGGTAACAATCGCGTCTTCGTCGGTGGCATCCTCGGCAGACTTCCAGAGCCCATTCCACCGCCGCATAACGTAACCTGCTCCATACATAGCTGGCGCTGATCTGGTGACGTGCATCGTAGTCCGCGGATGCATAGTTATTCCGCGGGTTGAATGGGTCAATTTGTGCCTGAATACCATAGAAGAGACTGAACGGCAGGACTCCTCCGTTCGACGACTCATCAAGGGCGTGGGAGTAGGAATAATTCAATCGTCCACTCAACCCATGCCAGGCATTCTCCTGCAGCGAGAGTGTGACTCCGTTGTAGTTCGAGATTGTAGCGTTTTGGGTTGTGGCAACCCGGGCGACGCGTGGGTCGGGCACCATCGCGGGCAGATTGCCCTGTCCGAAGCCGTTGAGATAGAAGTTCCCGAACAACTCGTCGTAGCCGCGATTCCCGACCTAATTTGCGGAGAAGACTGTGTACGGTGTAAGCATTTGATGGATCTCGAAATTCCATTCCACGTACTTGGGATTTCGCAGGTTGCGGTTGATCTCGTTCAAGTTGGGTACTAACTGATAGCTTGTTACTCCGTTTGCTACAGTTCCGGTGGGCGAGCCGGTGTTCGTGCAGTTGGGAGCTGCAGCCTCATAGGTATAGAGGTTGCCGCCCGAGTAGTAATTCTGAGTGAACCACGAATTACACGTCTGCACCAGCGCAACTCCGCTCGTGGGGAACGCTGTCTGTCAAGGAGACTGAAGGTCCCACGCGAGGCTTCCACCCGGAACGTTCCAGAGATTGACCTGCGGAAAGTTCGTGTCGATGCCGCTGAGAAGTGCGCCCGGGTACAGATCCGTAAACAATCCAACTCCCTCGCGCAATACCGTTTTGTCGCCCCACGGTGTGTACGCAAAACCGAATCGAGGCTGGGAGACGACTTTTTCGATTGGGAACGATACTCTTCAGCCCAGTCTGAAAGGACTGGTTGTATGGGATATCAGCTCCGTGTGGCAGATCGTTGAACGGTGTAACGGGCAGGCCGGCGCAATCGTGCTGGCAAGACCCACCCGAATTTCGATCCGCTCTCAGAGTGAGCGTCAGTTTGAGCTTCGAACTGGCCCTGAACTCATCCTGGAAATACAGGCCCATGCTGTAAAAAGCAACCGGTTGTACGGGGCTCTTGGCGAAGTTATAGTTTGTTCCGACCGAAACCTGATCGTTCGCTAAACCAAAAAGCGTCGTCCACACTGCCGGGCGACAAGCTCTATCTGAAGCCCAAGGATCGGGTGACGATCTGGTAGCGGCTTCGATAGGGTTCCTAAAGCGGCTAGCGCAAAAATCGGCACATGCCAAATCAGATTAAGTACTACTGCGGACCGGCCGCTCGAGCGAGTATCCGGAGACTACATAGGCGATGCTGCTTCTGCGATATCAAGCATTCGCGAAGCCGTAGTCCAATCAAGCTGCAGAGCTGGTTTGTTGCTCTTCTTCCTGATCTGCAGCCGAAAGCTTGTGGGCGCGTTGCACGGATTTCCGCCTCTCCTGAGCGGCTGTGAAAAAAGTGCATTGTTTGTCAAGAATGCGTCAACAGTCATCAGGACGCTTGAAGACAGCGTAAACTGTGGCGATGCTTCTGGGAGACAGACTGGAACGGCGTGCGGTTGAAGCACTGGTTGGCCGCCGCGCGGAGCTCGACCGTCTGGAGGCTTTCGCCTTAGGGGATGAATCGCTCGTGATGCATATTCAGGGCATCCCGGGCATCGGAAAAACTCACCTGCTGAATGCGCTCGCGGCAAGTATCGCCGGAAAGGGTGTTTTCGTTGTGCGGATGGACGCCCGCTGGTGCGAGCCTTCCCCGGCGGCCTTGTGTCGAGCGATCTGTAAGGAAATCGCGGCCGCGGAGTCCGAAGATCCCACGGTTGTGGGGAGCCGTCTATTGGACGGGGCCAAGCGAACGCTCTTGGTGCTCGACAGTTACGAGTCTTTCCGTCTGATTGACTCTTGGCTAAGGCAGGTTTTTCTGCCGTCGCTCGGCGACAGTGTGCGCACCATCCTGTCCAGTCGCGAGCCACCCCGCCCAGCGTGGCGTATTGCCCCGGCATGGAGAGGCCTATTTGACTCGATGCTGCTCGAAACATTTTCTCCGGAAGTGGCTTTAGAGTATCTGACTTCCCGGGGTATTCCGGAGGCGAGCGCTCGGGAGTTGAATCGGGTTGGGCGCGGGCATCCGCTGGCACTCTCCTTGGGACTGGCACTCTACTCTGCGGGCGGGCATATGCATGGGGCGGCGGGTACTCATCATCAAATAATGGAGCATATGGCGGCGCTCTTTCTGGAGGATGCCGATTCTGGAACCAAAGAAGTTGTACAGGCGGCCTGTCTGGTCCGAACGGCCACTGCGCCGCTGTTGGCGGCCATGCTGCCGCATACCCGGGCCGATGCAGCCCTGGATCGGCTGCGTGCGCTGCCATTTGTTAGCACAGGTCCTCATGGACTGGTGGTGCATGAAGCCGTTCGCGGGCCGGTGACGGCTGCTCTCAGGTCCCTTGATCCGGTGCGGTACCAGGCATACCGGCGCGCGGCTTCCGAGGTCGTGAGGGACCTATACAGGCAGGCACCGCGATCCGACCACTGGCGTTGTACGGCGGACGTCCTCTATCTGCTTGAGAACGAGAACCTACGCGAAGGTTTTTTCCCCACGACTGAGAGCGCGGTCTCCGTCGAGCTAGCGCGCGACGACGACTGGAAATCAATTTCAACGATCATTCACAACTTCAATGGAGCACAGTCGCGTCAGGCCCTGGAGCAATGGTGGCGCTACCATCCAGACTCGTTTTTTGTCGTGCGCGATGAACATGGCGGAGTGCAAGGCTTCTACCTCGCAATTGTCGCGTCGAAGGTTCACAAGAATGTGATTGCGAGAGACCCGCTGGCGGCAAGCTGGGCCCGGGACCTACCGCGTGCAGAAGATAGGGCGGCTACTCTCTGGATACGGCGTACGTTGGATCGCGACACTGGAGAAATGCCGTCATCTGGTCAGGCGGCCTGCTGGGTCGACATCAAGCGTACTTATTTGGAACTGCGTCCGCGGCTGCGCTGGGTCTATACCTGCTACTGCGATGCGGAGGTCTATCGCCACTCCTTCGAGCAATTGGGACTTCGGCCGGCGGACGAGGGCCGACCGGTGCTCGACAAGGTTATGCATCACACATTTCGCCTCGACATGGGAGTAGATTCCGTAGATGGCTGGCTTGGCAACTTGCTTGCCCAGGAAACCGGCACGGCAGCGGTCGAGGCTGCGCCTTACTCGCCTTTGCTGGATGAGCAAGCACGTGAATTAATCGTGAACGGAAGCCGAATCAGCCTGACACCGCTTGAGTTCGGAGTCTTTGCATATCTTGTGGCCAGGCCGAACAAGGCTGTGGCTCGCTACGAACTGGTGGAGGCGGTCTGGGGATATGGAAAGGAAGCGTCTACTAGCAACGTGGTTGAGACGGTAGTGCGCTCCGTTCGACAGAAGCTAGGAGCGCACCGAAACGCGCTGGAGACAGTGCGGGGAGTGGGCTATCGATATCGGCCAACGACTTGAATTGCGCTCCCCGCACGATTGAGTGTTGTTCAGGGACGAGCCTCAAGAATCAGGTTAAATGGAGTTTCTATGGCTACCTTCGCGCTGCGGAACCCTGCGTCCTTAAGGATTGCAAGCAACTGCGCGGCGCCAGCCTGCGCTCCCAGTGAATAGCGTCCTCCTTGCGATAGTGCGTTCTGGGTACAGAGAGCAGTAGACGCGGAGTAGTACATCCTTGCTACAGGGCCGACATTTTCCTCAGACCGGTCCTTGGCGAACGGTTCCACCAGCATGAGTGCGCCGTCGTGAGTCATTGCCTCCCGCGACGCCCAGACAGCTTCCAGCGGGTCGCCCATGTCGTGAAGTGAATCCATAAAACAGACCAGGTCGAATTTCTCCTGACTGCTGGCAAGCACCCGCGGGGTAGCTACCTCAAACCGAATCTGATCGGCCACTCCGGCCTGCTTCGCCCGCTCCCGCGCCACGGCGATCGAAGATTCATGGTAGTCAATTCCCACGAACTTTGACTTCGGAAATGCCTGTGCCATGAGGATGACCGAGGCGCCGTGCCCGCAGCCAAGGTCGGCTGCCCTTCCGCCATTTTCTAACTTCTCCTGGACACCGTTAAGAGATGGAATCCAGGTTTGAGTCAGGTGCGCCCGGTATCCGTTGCGAAAGAAGGCCTCCGTCCCGCTAAACAGCCGGCAGTCGTGTTCGTGCCAGCCCACTCCGTTGCCAGAGCGGAAAGCGGCGAGGATTTTGTCTTCGCCGTGCCACAATGAAGCGGCTACGTCGAACGCCGGCGGAAGAAATGCGGGACTATCCGGATTCGCCAATACAAAAGCGTGTTCAGGTGGTAGTAAGTACTGGTTGGTGTTTGTATCGAACTGCACATACCCTCCGGCGACCTGCCCATTGAGCCACTCTCGCACCGAGCGCTCATTGGTGGCGGTGCGGCGTGCCAGTTCATGTGAATTGATGGGACCACACTCTGCCATGGCCCGGTACAGTCCGAGTTTGTGACCAAGGTTGGTCATGACACCAGCCATGGCGGCTGCAAGATCGGTTACCACCTGGCCGGCGAATTGTTCAATTCTCTGCTGCGTGTCTCCCCCTGTGGGGTTGGTGCTGGGACTTTGCATTATTGACCTCCTGCCATTAGGGCAACTGGTTGTGAAGATTGCACGAAAACATCCTGCAGAGGAGCCCGGGTAAAAGCCGAAAGCGAACTCTCTACATCCCATAGCTGGGACTCGGTGGATACTACGGCAGGATTGCTGCTCACAGCGCGGATTACCGGGTGGTTCAGGTAAGCTTCGGCAGTTTCACGGTTGGCAAACAGGTACACGCCTCCGATCTCAGACTTCTCTTCATTCAAGACCCATATCTTCCAGATCAGACCTTCTACCGAGGCAATAATGGTCGCGCCTTCACGGCTGTGTGAAAGGAAGACGTGTGGCGGTACGCGCAACTTGAAGCACAGATGCAATACCCTGTAGGTGGTAGCACTCTTCTCTAACATTTCGTTTCTCCGATGCGTCTGTCTCTACGTCTGTGGCAGACACAAGTGAGTCTAGGACTCCCGAAACGTTCCGAGATGAGAGCATGATGAGAAGATGATGAGAATTGGGTACTGTGCCGGTGCAAACGTCGCAGCCTTCTGCTCGCTTGCCTGACGGAGAGGAATCTATGGAATACCTGATCGGGGTCGGACTAGCACTGGCGGTGTGCGTCTTCGCCATGTTGGTCGGATTTGATCGCGACCGCGTCTTCTATCCGACGCTGGTGGCAGTGATTGCCACTTACTACATCTTGTTTGCCGTCATGGGGAGTTCCTTGCCCGCGCTGGCCATGGAATCCATAATTGCAGCCGCTTTTTTCGCGCTGGCAGTGGCAGGCTTCAAGATCAACCTGTGGCTGATCGTGGCCGCCTTCGCCGGACACGGAGTTTTCGACTTCTTTCATCACCTAGTCATTCGGAATCCAGGTGTTCCGGTGTGGTGGCCCGGCTTCTGCCTTTCGTTCGATGTCCTCGCCGGAGGTTTCCTTGCCGCGCTGCTGATGCGACGTTCCGGATTCGCTTCAATGGTATAGAACTGCAGCAGCAGGTCCTACTATGCTCGCGGCGTGCCACTGCACAACTGTTGCGTTCAAGAACTTTGATCCTCCATGATCAACGGAGCTAAGACCCCCTTCTTACAGGACCCAGGGCTATGACCTGTCGTTTTGGCTCATTTGGAGGAAGCCGCATGAGCCGATCTCCATTGACTGCGGAAACGCGCGGGAGGAACTGTGAACTCGCGTTTGAATGCACGGTTGAAAGCAGCTTCGGATTCATAGCCCACTTCGGCGGCGATCTGAGACACTGAATAACTGGTTGAAGCCAGCATCTCCGCTCCCAGTTGAAGACGCCAGCGCGTGAGGTACGCCATGGGAGCTACATTGAGATAGTGCCGGAAACGCTCCGCCAGTACCGACCGGGAGGATCCAGCTTCTTGAGCCAAGGCGGCGATCGTCCATGGATGAGCCGGCTTGCGGTGCATCAATGCCAGCGTTCTTCCGACCTCCGGATCACGGGCGCCAGCGAGCCAACCTGTTTGCTCAGCCGGTAGATTTGCGATGTAGGTCCGCAGTGTTTCGACGAATAGTACCTCTGAGAGTTTGGCCAAGACTGCCTCTCCGCCCGCTCGAGACGCATCGGCTTCATTCACAGAAAAGCGGATCGAGTTTTCGAGCCACCTGCCCGACGGATCGTTGCGAATGCTGACTTTGAAGACCGGCGGCAAACCGCTGAGAAACACCCGGCTCAGGCGCGGCTCACATGCCATGTAGCCGCACACGAATTTTGTAACGTCTCCTCCGCCACCCGAGCGCACTAGCTTCAATCCCTGGGAGAAAATCCGGGCTAGTTCCTTGGACAGGTCCACAGTGTTGATCGGTCTGCCATTCTCAATAATGTGCGCGTCGCCATGGGGAAAGATCACCACGTCACCAGCCTCGAGACTTATGCGATCCCCATCGTCCACGCGGGCGGACGCGTGGCCTTCGGTGAGCAAGTGATAGATGATCACGTGTCCCGCGCCCATAGTCATTAGGGGAGCGACGTTGCACGAAGCTGGCGAGCGAAAGCTCCACGGAGCTGAAAACTCCCCGTTGTAAAAGATCGCACCTTGGAGCTTCACCACTTTCAAAACTTCCGAGAGCACATCCATATCAGTCCCTCGCAGAATGTGGGCAAACCTTTTCGGACTCTGGAGCAAGACATCATACGGCAGTTGCGTTGTGGACAAGAATGCCGGACGCGCGGACAAGTGTCCACGAGCATGCCGACGCATAGTGGCTGCGTCGGCACGGCCAAGTAAAGCATCGCAGGTCGATCAAAAATTTAAGATACGGGAGGATGAAATGACGGTCATACACGAGAAACGAATCAAAGAAACCTTCGCGGGAGAGCCTCAGTCCTATTCTGTGGCCGAGGAGCGAACAAAAGCGGGCGGAGCAACTCCCATCAAGTACTTGCGCGTCGCATTGCAACTGGTGGGCCTGATCTTTATTTTCGGAATTTACGCGCTGAGCATTGTTTGGCCATCTGGTTGGGTATGGCATACGGGCCACACCTCACATTATCTCCAGATGATTCTGGGCGTGTATGCCACGCTGGGCGTGTTTCTGCTGATTGCCAGTCGCAAGCCCCTAGCACACTTGAGCCTTATCTGGTTTACGGTGTGGTCCAGCGTTGTACACGCTGCGATCATGGCCGTCCAAGCCCTGGCGAACCCGGACCAAGTTGGACACCTTTGGGGTGACGTTCCTGCATTGCTCATTGTCGCCGCCGTCCTTGCGTTTCTGACGCCGCGAAGCATGGCAGCTACCGTCATTGAGAACAAGTAAATACCTAAGCGAAACGGAGGAAACATGAGCACAACTACGACTGCACCGGAAATCGACGGTCTGAAGATGCGGCTAAAAGAAACTTGGATGGCGGGAGACTATGATCGATTCTCGCGCTACATGGAACAAGGCGCTCGTATTTTCTACGAACAACTCGATATTCCTGCTGGCTGCCAACTGCTCGATGTGGCTTGCGGATCGGGTCAGGTCGCGCTATGGGCAGCCCGGGACGGAGTGAACGTTACAGGAGTGGACATCGCGCCAAATCTGATACAACGCGCGCAGGCTCGCGCCAAGGCGGAAGCGCTACACGCCCGTTTCATGGAAGGTGATGCCGAAGCACTCCCGTTTGAAGACGGCAGCTTCGATGTCGTAACCAGCCTGGTCGGAGCTATGTTTGCTCCGCGACCGGAAATCGTAGCTCGCGAGTTGCTGCGAGTCTGCAGTCCGGGGGGAACAATCGCCATGGGAAATTGGACGCGGGAAGGATTTGTAGGACAGATGTTCAAAACCTTCGCCAAGTTCATCGCACCGTCTAGTATGCCAGCTCCGGTGCTGTGGGGCGATGAGACAGTCGTGCGCGAGAGGCTGGGCCACGGGATCTCGGATCTTAAAATGAAGAGACGCCAGTACGATTTTACTTACCCCTTCCCGCCGGCTGAAGTGGTGGAGTTCTTTCGTCTGTACTATGGGCCCACGAATCGCGCGTTCGAGTCGTTGGATGATACGGCCGCCCGAGATCTGCGCAAAGAACTCGAAACATTGTGGTCGGCGCATAATCGCGCGGGCGACGAGCTAACCGTCGTTCAAGCAGAGTACCTGGAAGTCATCGCAACTCGCGCTTGATAAGCGAGGCGCGAGTCGAGTAGTTCTCGAACTCGCATGGAACGATCCGAGTCCGAATCGCACAGTTTACCACCCTCCTATGTGGGAAGTTATTGGCAAGGATGGGATTAGGAGGGTCATCTCCGACCACGAGGCGTAACCAATGTCTGCACATAGGCGAGACCATGGAGCCAAAGATGTTCCCCACGAGTTGCAGACCCGTTTTTCACTTTTTTACTGCTTCCAGGGTGTGTTGCCGTGCGTGTTCCATAACCGATAGTTGTGATGATACGCCCGAAAAAAACAAAGGTTAGGAAAATGGAAAGAATTAAATGACCGCCACGTTTGCTCAGACATTGGAAACGAACTTGAACGCAATAAAAGGCATCACACTTCGCCGTGCCACGTTGGATGACGCAAGGACAATTGCAAGACATCGTCGTTCGATGTTTCGAGATGGGATATCTCGATGAAGCAGAACTGGATGCAATGATGCAGAAGTTCCTGCCGTGGATCAAACGAAGATCACATCGGGCAATTACTTGGCATGGCTGGCTGTTAACTCGGATGACCTTGTCGTGTCGGCACCGATCTTTGGCTGATGGATCGGCCGGCCCACATGGTCGGCTCCAGCGCCCGCCGTGGCAACATCCTTGATGTCTACACCAAACTGGAGTTTCGCCACGGAGGATTGGCCCGGTGGGTTGATCGAAGCGGCACTCCATTGGTGCAAGGCCAACGAAATCGACTGCGTGATCCTGCACGCCTGCCAGCAGAGTCGAAGCCTGTATGAGTCGCTGGGATTTCAGGCCAGCAATGAGATGCGGATCAAACTGTGACGGGAACGAACTTAAATACGGTTATTGACCTGGCCGAATCGGGCATCGCACAGTGATCTGCGAATCGCTCACTTATATAAGAGGCACCTCGGAAACCTGCGGCAAGAGACGAGAATGGGAGATCTCTGCTGCCAGCCAGAAATCTCCCGTGGCGATGTTCTTGGGTTTTACCCGTAGAGTGCGGGGCTGCTGTTCGCATGCTCCTGCTTATTCCGACTCGGTTTCCTGTTGTCCGCTGGAAGAAGCTACTTTTTGTTTTGGAGATAGGTTGAAGCTGGTGTAGATGCAGTTGGCGCCCTACATTCCTTCGAGCGCTTCCTCCTGGAGACGAGCTTTGTTCTCTTTTCTGATGGCGAAGGAGCGGCTCATATCGGTTTCAGAGGGGACGCTTTCGTCCTGCCCTCTACCATTTCCTTGCCTCGGGACAAGAGACCCTTTGTGATCGCTGCGGTATCTACCTGGGGGCCGTCCGAACTCGCGCTTGAACGCCCGGTTGAAAGCTGCCTCTGACTCATACCCAACGTCGCTGGCGGTTTCCGCAACACCTCGCGATGTCTTTTCAAGTGATCGCGCGGCTAATTGGAGTCTCCAGCGCGTCAAGTATGCCATCGGCGGTTCGGAAAGATATCGAGTGAAACGTTGCACCAAAGCTGATCGTGAAATGCCCACTTCATCGGCGAGACTCGCGATCGTCCACGGGTGAGCGACCCGTCGATGCAACAGGCCGAGGCTTTTCCCCACAATCGGATCGCGTGCTCCCGTGAGCCAGCCTCTTTGCTGTTCGGGCAATCCGGCAACGTAACGCCGTAAGGTGTCAACGAACAAGGCCTCCGAGAGCTTCGCAAGCATAGCCTCACTGCCGACTCGTCCCGAAATCGCTTCATCGACCAGGTGCAGAATGGAACTTTCCAACCACTGCCCGGATCGATCCGCCCGGATGTTGACCTTGAAAACAGGTGGCAGTCCGCTCAGTATAGGGCGGCTGATGTGGGGGTCACATGTCATGTATCCACAAACGAAGCGGGAAGTCGTGCCGCCGCCGCCGGCGTGCAAGGGACTCAAATCGCGCGCTGTGATCTTGTCATTGATCCCGTAGTCAGGGAACGGTGGCTTAGCTCCCTTACTGCGCATGTGATGCGCATCCCCGGTAGGGAAAATGACGACATCTCCGGAGTTGAGCTCAAGGGACTTCCCATCCGACATTTCGATAACAGCATTGCCCTCGACCACCAGATGGTAAAGCAAAAAATGTCGCGCTCCGGGAGCGAGCCTATCCGCCATGTGTTTCGAGGCAGGCGCCGAGAATCCCCAAGGCGCCGAGAACTCAGCGCTGAAGAACACTGCTCCGTTCAGCTTGACCCCGCTCAAGATTTCGGAGAATGCGTCCATGTATGGTGGACTCTCTGCAAAGTTAGCTGGCATGCCCGCAAAGGGATCTGCGCCCACAAGCCGTTCGAGCAAGTCAAAGCGACGCCCGGGCATGGTCGCCCGCCCCCAAGTCGCCGCACAATTGTAGTCCTGACGCGAATCAATGCCAATCGGGAGATCATCAAATGATTCTCAAAATCATGGAAACGAATAAGGCCCCAAACGGAGCCGCCAAGAATCCAAATCAAGCATTATGGGAAAAAGGCGACTTCACCGAGATCGCCGCTTTCATGCGGCAGTCCGGAGAAGCGGTTGTGGAGTCTCTTGGCGTTACGCCGCCGCTGCGCGCGTTGGACCTCGGTTGTGGAGATGGCACCACAGCACTCCCACTAGCCCTTCTGGGCGCCGATGTAACGGGAGTTGATATTGCCAGGAACCTTGTGGAGGCCGGAAACAAGCGCGCAGCGGGGGCAGGTCTCAATCGCCTGAAGTTTCATCAGGGCGATGCTTGCAATCTCGAAGGAGTCTACGACGATTCGTTTGATTTGACTCTATCTGTGTTCGGCGCGATGTTCGCTCCTAAGCCCTTCGACGTCGCCAAAGAGATGATGCGGGTCACGAAGCCCGGCGGCCAGATTGTAATGGGCAACTGGATACCCAACGATCCGACGTTCGTGTCTCAGTTACTCAGGATAAGTTCGGCGTTCACGCCTCCGCCTCCGAAAGGGTTCGTCAGCCCGATGACTTGGGGGATGGAGACTCACATCCTCGAGCGCTTTGGTCAAGTTGGAATACCCAAGGAGAACATCTCTATGGAGACGGACACGTACTACTTCGCGCATCCCGAGAAGAGCCCCTCTGAGTTCATCGAGCTGTTCGAAAAGTTCTATGGACCGACCATGAACGCCGTCGACGCAGCTCGAAAGAACCGAAGAGAAAAGGAGCTGCACGATCAGCTCGTGGAACTGGCGAACGCGCACAACAAAAGCCACTCTGGAACGTTCATCCCTGCGACCTTCATGCGAGTTACCGTTAACGTCTAACAAAGAGGAGAATTCAAAAATGTCAATGTTGCATCCCGATCCCACTTTCTATCCTTCACCCAAGGCGGCTATGCAAGCTCCACCAGAGCGACTGGCCTACGTAGCCCTGCTCAACGACGGCAAAAATGGAAACCACGACAGTATGGGCGTCATTGATCTGGATCCCAGTTCGTCCGGGTATGGTCGGCTGGTTGGTCAGGTAGATTTTGGCCGCGGTGATAATGAGCTGCATCACTTCGGATGGAATGCGTGTAGCGCGTGTCTCTGTCCGCAGGCCCCGCATCCGCACATGGAACGGCGTTACCTCATCGTCCCAGGTATTGGGTCATCCCGGGTTTACATTCTGGACACGAAACCGAATCCCATGCAGCCGAAGATTGTGAAGGTGATCGAGCCCGAAGAGTTCATCAAGAAGACCGGCTACACGGCGCCCCACACATTTCATTGTGGACCAGACGCCATCTACGGGAGCGCACTCGGATCGGCGAGTGGCGACGGCCCTGGAGGCATTTTCGTGATGGACGCGAACACGTTTGAGCTGAAGGGACCTTGGGAAAAAGATCGTGGCCCACAGCAGCTGGCCTACGATTTTTGGTGGCACCTCGGGCACGACACGATGATTACGTCCGAATGGGGCACTCCGAACATGGTGAAAGACGGCGTCAATCCGGAGTTACTGATGGCGGGCAAATACGGCCACAAGATTCATGTCTGGGACCTGGACAAGCGGCGTCATCAGCAGGAAATTGACCTGGGTGCAGAACAACAATGGGTGCTCGAGCTGCGTCCGTCTCACGATCCCAACAAGACGTACGGCTTCGTCAGCGTCGGCGTCTCGCTCAAAGACCTTTCAGCCTCAATCTGGATGTGGTATCGGGAGGACGGTAAGAACGGCAAATGGGCGGTTCGCAAGGTGATTGAAATTCCGGCCGAGCCGGCTGATCCGGAAAAGCTGCCGCCATTGCTGAAGGGATTCAAGGCAGTGCCACCGCTCATCACGGACATTAACCTTTCGCTCGACGATCGCTTCCTCTATGTTTCATGCTGGGGAACCGGAGAGTTCATCCAGTACGACGTCTCCGATCCCGTGAACCCGAAGAAGACTGGCTCGGTACATCTCGGCGGGATTGTGCGCCGTGCGGCTCACCCGAACAAGCCTAGTGAGGCGCTCAACGGCGGCCCGCAGATGGTGGAGGTCAGCCGCGACGGCAAGCGTGTCTATTTCACCAATTCGCTTTACTCCCCTTGGGATGAGCAGATCTATCCCGACGGCTTGAAGAGTTGGATGGTAAAGCTTGACGTGGACCCCAATGGCGGAATGCGACTCGACGAGAAGTTCTTCGTGGAGTTCGACGGGCTTCGAGCGCATCAGGTCCGGCTGGATGGTGGCGACGCCTCATCCGATTCCTACTGCTACTCGGAGGAGAAATGATGCACGCCGAGATGAGTTCGACGGCGCTGTGGCTGATGCTGCTTCTCGGTGCCTACCACGGAATCAACCCCGGCATGGGTTGGCTCTTCGCGGTGGCACTGGGGATGCAGGAGCAGAAAGGCAGCGCCGTTGCAAAATCGCTTGTCCCAATCGCGATTGGGCATGCGCTGGCGATTGGCAGCGTGGTGATGGTTGCCGTGTTTCTCGGCAAGGCGCTTCCGCTCCTGACGATTCGCTACTCGGTCGCGGCCCTGTTGGTTGGCATCGGAATTGTTAGCTTGCTGGGTCACTGGCATCCGCGGTGGGTCCGCATGCGCGTGGGCTTTCGAGACCTTATAGCCTGGTCGTTTCTGATGGCTTCTGCGCACGGCGCCGGTTTGATGGTGATACCGGTGTTGCTGGGGAGCAGCACAGTTGAAGCCCATGCTCACATGGCCGGCCACAGTCACATGTCCGCGACCGCATCCCCTTTAACCGGCATGCTCGCCACCGGAATCCACACACTCGGCTATCTTGCCGTGACAGGACTGGTCGCGTGGGCGATCTATCGTAAGCTCGGCCTCTCGCTTCTCCGTAAAACTTGGTTCAATTTCAACTTGGTCTGGGGCGTCGCGCTCGTGGCTACGGGTCTGTTCACGCTCCTTTGATGTGACGGGTCTGGCAGGGTCAGACGCTCGGTCCGGCGCTGTTCGTACCCACAGTAAAATGTGTAGACGCGCCGCCCACGCAACTTGAAAAGCGCCAAGGAAGCGTGGCGCCGAGCATTGATGTTCTAGCGCGTCATTCCCTGTCGAGGAATTCCGAACTGTATGGCCTGCGTCGGAATCAGAGTTTCAAGTTCCAACTGGCGACAATTCGGGAGTTGATGGCGATAAGCCCGTTTCCCAGGATTAATGTGTCCGATGCCGGCTGAAATCCTTGCTCGATGAGCGCGTTGGCCTCAAAGCGGCAGTTGAGCCGAGGTCACTCCGGAAGGCGACGATTCGGCCAGGTAACGAGAGCGCGCTTAAACTAAGCCTCCGCAGCCACCCCTGGCTGGGGTTGCAGGGGTGGACCTGCGTTTGCTTTGCGTTCATTATCTCGCGCATGACGATCATCAAAACTCTAACTGCTTATTTCGCTTGCGCGAGCTTTGCAACAACTGCGGCAACTTTATCGAGTATCTCGTTCCAGCCTTCAAATTGGCCGCTATTCTTCGCGCTCTCCATGGGTTCATTTCCAATAAAGGTAAGTTTCGTCTGGCCGTTTCCGAGATCCTCGAAGATGGTCACGTCGTACGCACCGTCGATGGCCTCTTGTTCTATTCCCAGTTGCGCAGGCTCGATCTTGTTTCCCTTCGGGTCGGAAAAGTACATCAAGGAAACGATCTTCTCGTACGGAACAATCTCGTGGTATTCAACCAAGTTCCAGCACTCCTGCCCATCCGGCGCCTTCATGCAGAGGAGAAGTTTTCCCCCAACGCGAAAATCCATCTGGCAAACGGGCGCAGTAAAACCCTTCGGTCCCCACCACTGCATCACGTACTTCGGGTCTGTCCACGCCTTCCAAACCAATTCACGTGGGGCATCAAAAACTCGTGTGACAACCATCCGCTCAATTTCGCTAGCCGTGTTTTTTGTCATCTCTGGCCTCCTCTTTCTTCATTTGATTCACAACTGCATCCAGTTTGTCGAAACTCTCTTCCCAGAATCGGCGATAGCTAATCGCCCAATCGCTGAGCGTCTTGATCGTCACTAGCCTAAGCGTGTAAAGCTCTCACTTTCTTGCCGGCATAGGAGCATCCAGAAATTGTGTCGCTATCGTTGGTAGCATGGGAGATTCGGTGATGTTGTAGTGGGTTGTTCCGGGCAGGATCGCCAGCCGAGAATCCGGCATTCCTGATCCATCCCAGCCAGGATCCTTCTTGCCGCCTCCGAGTAATTCAAAAAACTCGATCTCATGCTCGGGTCGAATCGCATCGGCATCCCCGAAAATGAGCAGTGTCGGCGCCTTGACGCCCCGCACTTCGATTGAGAAGTCGTAATCCTTGCTTAGCAGTTCGTGCAACTTGGTGAGGAACACTTCCCAGTCCTGCGGCCTGGGCGCGACGCGAGCGTAAGTTTGATAGAGCGGACTCTGTTTCAAAAGTTCGGCAGGCAACGGGCGCGACATAGCAGCCTGGCCCTCTGGATACCAGCCATCCCGGCGGAACACGGTCGAAACAAGTATCAACTTCCGGAGCATTCCCGGGTGCTGAATGGCAAACCTCAGCGCGACGCAACCACCCAGCGAGTAACCCATGACATCAGCCTGGTCGATATGCAGGTAGACCATGAGCGCCGCAATATCGTCAGCCATGGCCTCGCAACTCATTGGACGATCGACATCCGCCGTGCGCCCATGCGCCTGTAAGTCTACGGCGATCACCTCGCGATTGGCCGACAAGACTGGCATTTCCCCGGTCCAACTGTCCGTCGACATAATGCCTCCATGCAGCAGGATCAGCGGAACTCCGCCTCCATGGCCCTGAGAAGAATGGATTTCGTAGTACAGCTTGAGGCCATCAACGGGCGCATACCCGCTTTTGACCATTCCAGACGTACTTACCTGTCCGAGCAGCGAAGCCGTCATCAGACCCCAACCTGCGAGCATTCCCACATACCAGTTCATAAATCCTCCTGCAGATACGTCGGATCAAGGCGCGCTACATCGACATCCAATGGGTCTGTTCACGCCTTCCAAACCAATTCGCATGGGGCATCAAAAACTCTTGTGACAACCATCCGCTCTGTCTCATTCAACGTGCTTTTTGCCATGTCCAACCTCTGCTTTTTTCATTTGATTCACAACTGCATCCAACTTGTCGAAACTCTCTTCCCAGAATCGCCGATAGCTAATCGCCCAATCGCTGACCGTCTTGATCGCCGCCGGCCTAAGGGTGCACACACTCTCTCGTCCACGCTTGGTCTTGACCACAATCTGTGCCCGCACCAGGTAGGCAATATGTTTTGAAATCATCTGCTGCGAGAGTGCGAACGGTTTCGTCAATCCATGCACGGAGGCAGGCCCATGCGAGAGCCGTTCGATCATTGCCCGGCGGGTTGGATCAGACAAAGCCGTAAATGTTGTGTCCAGGCGATCCACAACCATATGGTAGTGGATTATCTTTCGATGTCAAGTGTTAATTTCGCGATTCCTGAACCCTGACTCATTCACCTGACGATGAAAGTGCGCACCGCAACCTGCGCAGGAGCGCGAGCCGCCACGGTTGCGGCGCCGGCATCAGGGGCCGAAGGAATGCAGATTGCCTCTGGAACCTGTTCTCGATGCGCCACCGGCTTGTCGGGCAGTTGATCTTTGCAGTTGACTCTCTAGCGACTTTCGCGACGAGTGATAAATCGCCAACTCGCTCAGCGGTACCGGTTTGTACCGATAAGTCGACCTATGTGGATCGATGCGAACGCACTATGGATACCGAGCAACCCAGAAGTTTGTGAAGCCGGCCATTACATGTTAGGCGTACGTAATAGCAGTTCGCGCGATGGCGCTTGAACTGAAACCCCGCTCGATTGGCGTGGGAGTGGCGCGTTGTCGGCCGCTGCCCCGAGCCCTGCAAGCCATGAGTCGCAATCAGCACGACGTTTGTTCGTGGATTTTTGTTCGGCGTCTGCAGAAGCGGACGCACCGACCTAGGTTGTGGGGCGCTTGTGTACCGTCCCAGATAATTTTTCCGAGCCAGTTTCAATCAGCGCTTCGCCATCGGCTTGATGGACAACAACCTGCTGACCAGTGGGCGGGGATTTTAGGGTAGCCAGGATTCACGGAAATAGGTAGCCGGACTCGCTAGGCTCCTATTTTCAAGGGATTAGAAAAACTGGCGGAGAGAGTGGGATTCGAACCCACGTTACCCTTTCGAGTAAACACGCTTTCCAAGCGTGCGCCTTCAGCCACTCGGCCATCTCTCCGGCGTGATGCTTGAGGAAGGAACCACT
>Ga0070735_10000166_pt1 | contig 78193 bp, 66 predicted proteins | sample Coa_R1_FD_66443 | JGI IMG/M metagenome (GOLD analysis project Ga0070735, IMG submission 66443) | Surface soil microbial communities from Centralia Pennsylvania, which are recovering from an underground coalmine fire - Coalmine... | ecosystem: Environmental > Terrestrial > Soil > Unclassified ...
CGACGTCCCGACTGGACCACTGCTCGGCGTGAAGCTTAAGACCTGTGGCGTCACAAGGAATGGCCTGTCGCTCTTCATCGTGGTAGTGAAAGTTGAGACACTTACATAGCCAGTCGTTGCGCCGGCTGGAACAACCGCTGTCATGTAGGTGTCGGAAACGTTGTTAAATGTCGCCGAGATTCCATTAAATGTGACCTTTGTCGTCCCGGTAAAACCTTGTCCGAGAATTTCGATCGTGGCCCCCACCTTACCTTCCCAGTTGAGCAATCTCACAAACGGCTTCAACCCTGTATTGAGGCTGTAAAAGACACTCCCGCCTAATGAGTTTCCCGTCGTCGTTCCGTAGAACGTGCCGTTTGTATGTTGCGCGAGCGGCCCGTACGGAGAGAATCCGTCAGGGCAGCCAGATTGGGAACAGAACCTGTAAATAATGGTTTCCTGTCCGGCTGGGGTGATCTGATAGATCATTCCAACATTGCTGCGATTGCCGCCCTGGCTCGTCGTTCCGTAAAAATTGCCATCGCTGCCAAGCAGCAAACCCGTCACCGGATAAGCTCCATCAAGCGTTTGGGCGGTGAAGTCGAAGTTGTGCAGAATCGTGTACGAGGTGCCGGCGGAGTTTATTTTGTAGACAGTCCCCTCGTTGCTGGTCCCGCCTTGTTTAGTCGTTCCATAAAAGTTTCCGTCATTGCCCTGGACCAGGACCCCGACCGGGTATGCCCCGTCGCCGTTTGCGTATCCGCCGAAGCTGTGCAACACAGTGATCGCACCCGAGGGCGTGAGTTTGTACACAACCCCGAGATTATGCGTACCGCCAAACAGAGCGGTGCCGTAGAAGTTGCCATCTGTCCCCAGGGTGGGCAGATTCGGAGAAGTACCGTCACTGTTGGCAAAGTCATGGAGAACGTTGAACTGTCCCAACGAAGAAATTTTGAAGAACGCCCCGTACTGCCCGTTATATTGCTCTTCCGAGACGCCGTACAAATTCCCATCCTGTCCCTGGAGAACAGTAAAGGTTGGCGCGCTGTCATCCGTCTTGTTCATGAAGGAATAAAGCGACGTTAAGGTCCAGGGCGAACCTGGGGTTAGCCTAAACACTGTACCGGCTCCGTTCGTGCCGCCGCCTTCGGTAGTGCCATAGAAATTCCCGTCGAAGCCCAAAGTCAAACCGCCGTCGGGATTGGCGCCATCCGCGCATCTGGTCAGAGAGCAGAAGTTGTAAATCGTGGTCGACTGCCCTCCCGGTGTCATCTGATACGCGCTGCCGGTATTGCTATTAGCCCCTCCCGTCAGAATGGTGCTGTAGAAATTTCCGTCGCGACCCTGGGCCAGAATTTGCGAAAAGACTCCGCTGTTGTTACTCGCAGTCCCGGGATATTTATAGAGCAGTGTGTAAGTTTGCGCACTCGCCAACGTCGAGACGAAGAGCAACATTACAGCGATTCGTGTGAGTAGCATTCCTGGGTGTTTCATATTGATCTCCTGGGTAAAAACGCCGCTGTTACATCTACAGCGAATGATTCGGTCTATCTACCTTGGCGACGTCGTCTGAGTCGCCGGTGTGTCCACGGTTTTCTTTGCCGCGGGAATTAGCGGCGAAGGTTTTGCCGGAGCTGGCTTCGCCGCCTGAGCGGTTGCCGGAGCATTGACTGGTCTTGTGGCGACCGCCGGTTTTGTAGCGACGACTGGACGAGCACTGCTGGTAGTGCTGACAGCGCTAGCCTTGACGGCCGCCTTAGCCGTCGTATTCGCCGTGACCGGACTCGTAGCACCGACGGCCTGTACTGGCGAACCGCTCGCTGATGGGGCAGTCACGTATCCCGGACTGGACGCTGCTGGCATGACGTAGCCGCTACTGGCCGCGCCGCTTGATGGTACACACGGCGCCGAAGCATTCGCGGTGGTGGCAGGTGCCGCCGCTGCCTTCTTGCTACCAAACATCGACTTGAAATTGGCAACTGCTGACTGCGCATTGGCCATCGTGGCCTGCGTGTTGGCATTCTGAGCACCGACGGAGTTTGCCGCATTCGCCAAGGTACTTCCGGTTGCTGGAGGGCATCCAGGCTGCGAAGCCGAGGATGTCAGCGCCGCGCCGGTCGGTGCGAAAGCCGAACCAGAAGCCGGCATTGCGCCTGACGCTGGAGCCGCGCCTGTAGAGGCAAAGGACGAGGCCGGCGCAGCTCCGGCAACGCCGTTGGCAAGTCCTTGGTAGTGCATCAAGGTTTCGCCGCCGAACGTCCATTGATTTCCCTCCACGCGATTCATTTCTCGGATGTCTAACTCCAGTTCGTAGTTGACCCCAACGATCGCGTTGGCAGGAGGTTGCCACAGAAGCTCGAAACGAACGTCCCCCGTACCGCCCGGCCCCACCATGAACTTCGTATCGAGGTTGTTGCCATTCGTCACTCCCATACCTCGAACTCCACCGTAGGCGGCGTTAAGTCCGAAGCGATTGCCTCGGTCATCCAGAGCTGACGCTGAGCCGTCCACATAGGCAAGGCTGATGACCTGGTTGGTCTTGTTCTGAAATCGCAGAATTGCATCCAAGACTTTGCGGTTATAGTTGTCTGTGCTGGTGCGAAAATCCACGATAGTCGCTGCAAAGTCCATCCCTTCGTAGCAAAGTGGACGATTGCCACAGAATGAACCTGGAGCCGCGGGGGCTGCGGCTTGCATTGGCGCTGCCGCGGGCTGCTGATATTGTTGGGCCATGCTGCCTGGGGCGATCGCGACGATAGCCGCAGCGAGAACGAATGCTTGCATCTTGCGAGTCGTGATGGTCTTCATATCAATCTCCTCATTTTTGTGAATTCATCTGACCAAACTTATGCTGCCGCTCGGCGAGCGCTATTACTGTCCGCGTTTTGGCTTGCTGTTTCTGCTGTGAATCGTCGAAGCGCAATTGCCCCGAAGAAAACGCTCACCCCTCCGCCCAAATAGGCTCCGAAGCCCATCGAAACTGCCGCGACCACCTCGTCGCGCAGCTGTCGAGCGAGTTCACCAAAGGGACCGTTTGCAACCTGGCCGACGCTGCCCCGAATATGAGCGCGCACCAGTAGAGCCACGGTCGCCATGAAGACGAGCGGCAGCAAACCTGCCAGGAAGGCCCGCTTGTCCTTCCAGAACTCATGCAGGAAGGGGCCAGCCAAAGACGAAAGTGCAACCAAACCAAGGAATCCCGGCCCAGGCTGATTTCGCGCGCCGGCCATTGCCGCTTCTAAACCGCTCTGGGAATTCAGAAACCGCAGGCAATCCCAAAAAGTGAAGCTGAAGCTGCCGTATGGCATTTGTATCGAGAACGCACTCAAACAAAACCACGAGACCAGCAGTAGACCGAATGCCATAAGGCGGGAACTGCCGAACCGGGCAACTAGCTTTGAAATCAAGGCGCCCCCTACCTCCCGGACCACGGCCATTGCCTCGGGGGTTTCACCTGTCTGCGGGGATTCGGGAATGCATCGGATCGCCAGGATTTCACCACCGGAACCAAACTCCACTTCCACTGGCATGCCGGCCGCTGGAGGCAGATTGGAGCGCCATGCCCCTCCCAACGAGAACGGATATTGCTGTCCTTCCACGATGAGCAGGCCTGAACCAGCGCTGGTATCACGCAAGATCTTGCCTCGCTTCTTCACATTTCCTCCCCAGGAGCGGCTATGAAAGCAGTTGTCGGAGTGGGCGGCGAGTGCTACGATGCTCCGGGCGTTTCCCCTCCCCCGCCTGGCCGTCTTCTACTGCGCCGTCACTTCGCATTACGCAAAAGAGCGAACAAAACCGTCATGTCGTCTGTGAATTTTCCGAACACCACCGCTCCCGACCCGGAAGGAACCACTGAATTGCCAGAGGAAAGACGGGCACTCGACCTTCTCTTCAGCCTGACCTACGAAGAGTTGCGTCGCCTGGCATCGAGCGTCAAACGCAACGACCCCTCGTGCACATTGAATCCGACCGCCCTGGTGAATGAAGCCTGGGTCAAGCTGGCCAATTCGCCACGGTTCGTGGCGACCTCACAGTTGCATTTCAAGCGCATAGCGGCCCGTGCCATGCGTCAGGTGCTGATTGAGGCTGCTCGACGCCGGAACGCTCGCAAACGTGGCGGGGTGGGGCAAGCGTTGTTTACGACTCTCGACGAGTCGCTGGATGGCGGCGCAGTCCGTGAGGACGAATTGCTGGCATTAGATGCCGCCTTGGATCAGCTCGCCCGTCTGGAACCTCGCCAAGCCGCTATCGTGGAAAGCCGTTTCTTTGGGGGTCTGGAGATGCGCGAGATTGCTGACCTGGTCGGCGTCTCGGAAGCGACGGCCCTTCGCGACTGGCGTACTGCTAAGGCGTGGCTGGGACACGAACTGCGCAAGGTCCGCTAAGAGAGGCATCAACCCGATCGGGAAGAGTTGATATGGATAGCACTCGTTGGCAACGAATCCAGCACCTTTTCAACGATGCCGTGGACTTACCTCGCGGCGAACAGCCTGCCTTCCTGAAAGCCGCTTGTGGCGATGATGAAGAAATGTTTTCCCATGTCCTTGCTATGCTCGACGAAGATCGATCGGGCACCTCCCTTTTAGATCAGAAGCTGGGAAAGGTCGCGCTTAGAACTCTGGAAGATGCTTCCGTTTCACCCCAACCTGGCGATTTCGGTCCTTACAAGATCTTGAGTGTGCTCGGCGAGGGTGGCATGGGTATCGTTTACTTGGCGGAGCGCTCCGATCTGGGACAACGAGTCGCCATTAAAGTCTTGCGCGACGCCTGGCTTTCGCCATCCCGGCGGGAGCGTTTTGCCAGCGAACAGCGCACTCTCGCCCAGCTGAACCATCCGTCGATCGCCCAGATTTACGATGCTGACACTCTTCCCGACGGTACGCCCTGGTTTGTTATGGAGCACGTCGAGGGTGCCCCACTCACAGAATATTGCCAAATTCACGACTGCTCAATCGATGAACGCCTGCGTCTCTTTCGTTCGGTCTGCGAGGCGGTGCAGTACGCCCACGGCAACGCCGTCATTCATCGCGATCTGAAGCCCTCAAACATCTTTGTCAAGAAAGACGGAACCGTTCGCCTGCTGGATTTCGGCATCGCCAAACAATTGGAAAGCCTGGACGTTCCTGTCGACCAAACAATGACGGGGCTCAGGCTCCTTACCCCGGCCTACGCCGCGCCTGAACAGATTCGCGGCGAACGCGTTGGAATCCATACCGATGTTTATTCGCTCGGCGTCATTCTCTATCAACTACTGACTGCTCAGCTTCCCTTTGATCTGTCGAACCTCACGCCCGCGGAAGCGGCCACCGTCATCACCGAGCACGAACCGGGCAAGCCATCCGCTGCTGTAAAACGAGCAGGAACTAAGGCTGAAGTCTCGGCACTGAGCAAGGGCGCTTGGGCCGACCTCGATGTGCTTTGTCTGACGGCGATGCACAAAGATCCGCAGCGACGATACCGGTCGGTGGAAGGCCTGATCCGTGACATCGATCATTACCTTGCTGCAGAACCGTTAGAAGCTCGCGCCGACACCGTGAGCTATCGCATTGGCAAATTTGTACGACGCAATCGGCGCCCTGTGGCTGCCACAGCACTGGTCTTGTCCGCCGTAATAGGACTTGTTGTGTTTTTTACCTTTCGTTTAACTAAAGCACGCAACCTGGCCCTAGCCCAGGCGGCCCAGACTCAACGCATCCAGCAGTTCATGATGAATCTTTTTCAAGGTGGTGATGAGGCCGCTGGCCCCGCCGCCGACATGAAAGTCATCACGATGGTGGATCGTGGCGTACAACAGGCTCAGGCCCTAAGCACTGATCCTAAAGTGCAGGCCGAACTTTATCTGACACTCGGCAGTATCTACCAAAAATTGGGAAAGCTTGACCGCGCAGACACATTACTGCGACAGGCCCTTGAGCAACGCAAATCACTGTTTGGCCTTGATAGACCAGAAACCGCAGAAAGCTTGGTCGCGCTCGGCAAGTTGCGCTCTGATCAAGCCCAGTTGGAGGAAGCTGAAAAATTCGTCCGCCAAGGGCTCGAGATCGATAAGAAGGCACTCCCTCTCAAAAGCCCGGCAGTCATCAGCGCGGAAACCACGCTCGGGGCGATTATGGCCTCTCGCGGCAACTATGACCAGGCCATTGCAGTTCTCGACGCGACTGTACGCGACCAATCGGGTCCCGGTTCCTCCCCTACCCCGGCACTCGCCAACAGCTTGTCTGAGCTCGCAAACGCCCACTATCAGGCTGGACACTACCCAATCGCGGACTCCCTGTATCGACGTGTGCTGGAGATGCATCGCCAACTCTACGGTGCGGAACACCCGTTGGTTGCTGGAGATCTTGGCAATCTCGGCGCTGTCCAACAGGACTTGGGTTTCTACAGCCAGGCGGAGCAGTTTTATCGCCAGGCGTTCGGCATCACGGAAAAATACTACGGGAAAGACAATCCCAACACCGCCGCCAAATTAACATCCCTGGCCCGGTCGCTCGTTTTTCAGAATCGGTTTGATGAAGGGGAACAAATGTTGCAGCAGGCGCTTGCCATTCAAGAGCATGCTTACGGCGAAGTGCATCCTGCTGTGGCTGAGACTCTGAATGAGTTAGGAAACGTTGCAGACATGCGCGAAAAGCTCGACGATGCGGAAAAATACTTTCAACGCGTCGCCGACATTTATCGCCAGATCTACGGGGACCACCACTATTTATTGGCGATTGCCTTGTCGAACCTCGCGACCGTCTATCTGGATAAGAAGGACTACCCTCGTGCCGAGCAGATCTACCGCGACGTCGTACGCCGGTACACCGAGACTCTGTCCGCCGACAATGTAAATACTGGCATCGCGCACATCAAGCTGGGCCGCACATTGTTGCGCGAGAAACGTTTTGCCGACGGTGAAGCAGAAAGCCTGGCCGGATACAACATTATGATTAAACAAGCCAATCCGTCGGCAAGCTTCATCCGCGCCGCGCGAAAAGACCTGGCTGCAGACTATGACGCGCTGGGCCAGCCAGAGAAAGCAAATCGATTCCGCGCCGAACTGGCAGCATCGGAGGCTGCTGCTAAGAAGTAACCAGGATTACCACAAATCACTGCAGCGCCGGCAATCCTGTGAGTTCGACGAGAGGCCGGATTTCAACGGTGCCCTTCTTCGCCCCAGGAATCTGGCCAGCGATCTCGATTGCATCGTCGAGGTTTTTTGCTTCGATCAGATAATAGCCGCCCAGTTGCTCACGAGTTTCAGCGAAGGGGCCGTCTGTAACCATCCTTTTGTTGTTGCGGACCTGAACGCTCGTTGCGGTCGTCACAGACTGGAGGGGATTTGCGCCCAAATACTTTCCTTTTGCTTGTAGCGCATGCGCAAGTTCGGTCGACTGGCCATAGCACTCCTGGCGTTCGGCATCAGTCCAGGCTTTCTCATCGGCATAGATCAGCAACATGTATTTCATTCCGTGCCTCCATTCGTATTAAAGCGTCAAATCGATAGGACTCTCAAAAACCAGCAGTTTACTTCTTTGTTGGCATCTTCTGCCGCAAACGCTGCTCCTGCTCCTTCAGTTCTGGCGTGAGATTAGCGCCAAAATCCTCAGGTTCGAAAACTTGACGAATTTCAACCTCGGTTCCTCCATCAAAGGGAGCACGCTTGAGCCATTCGACGGCTTCGTTCATCGATTTGGTCTGCCATAGCCAATATCCAGCCACCAACTCCTTGGTTTCGGCGAACGGCCCGTCGATCACAGTTCGTTCGGCTCCCGAAAATCTTACGCGCTTGCCCTTTGAAGTCGGATGAAGTCCCTCTCCCGCGAGCATCACTCCGGCCTTGACTAGTTGCTCGTTGAATTTGCCCATCTCGGTCAACAACTCTGTGGTTGGCAAGACCCCCGCTTCCGATTCCTTGCTTGCTTTGACCAGCACCATGAACTTCATTGTTATGTCTCCTTGGTAAAGAATGATTTGTATTCATATCGAACGGGAAATCCCCAAATCGACATCCCGCCGCAAAAGAATCTAGAATCCAGTTATGTCGTCTGATGCCGTACAAGCGGTCGAAGCTGTTTATCGCTCAGATTGGGGCCGCATTGTCGCCGCTCTGATCAGTTTGGTTGGCGATTTTGATCTCGCCGAAGAATGCGCACAGGAAGCCTTTGCAGCGGCCGTGGATCAATGGCGAGTTTCAGGTGTCCCTGAGTTCCCCCGTGCATGGATCATTCAGACAGCTCGGCACAAAGCCATCGATCGTATCCGTCGCAAGGTGCGATTCGAGGAGAAAATGGACTCTTACGTCTCCTCGGGCTTGCTCCGAACCGTGGAGGAACCGAATTACGACACCAACGAAATTCCTGATGACCGGCTCCGGCTCATTTTCACTTGCTGCCATCCGGCGCTGGCTTTGGAAGCACAAGTCGCCCTGACGCTGCGCACATTGTGCGGCCTCGAGACCGACGAGATCGCCCGCGCTTTTCTTGTGCCCACTCCCACGATGGCGCAAAGATTGGTTCGTGCCAAACACAAGATTCGTGACGCCGGCATCCCCTACATCATCCCGGAAACGACGGAAATGGCCGATAGGCTCCACGCCGTACTGGCCGTGATTTATCTCGTCTTCAACGAAGGTTACACCGCCACCCGCGGCCAACCGCTTCTGCGTACCGACCTTTGCGCGGAAGCGATTCGCCTCGGACGCCTCGTGCGCTCGTTGATGATGCCTCAGCCGCCAAGGGAAGCGACCGCACTCGTCGCGCTTATGCTACTGCACGACGCCAGGAGAGAAGCCCGCATCGACCAAGAGGGCGATCTTGTCATCCTCGAGGAACAGGATCGAAGTCGCTGGGACCAGCGCCAGATTGCCGAAGCCTTGCCCCTTGTCGAGGAGGCATTTCGTGGCGCACCCAGTCCATACGCTGTGCAAGCCGCCATCGCAGCTCAGCATTGCATTGCTGCAACTACCGAAGATACAAACTGGGCCGAGATTGTGCGGCTCTATGACATTCTGGAGCGCCTGCAGCCCTCACCGATCGTAGAACTGAACCGCGCCGTGGCTGTGGCAATGGCGCAGGGACCGCCCGCTGCTCTTGCCATCATCGACACCCTCTCCGATGATTTGCACAACTACCATCTTTTTCACGCAGCTCGCGCCGACCTCTTGCGGCGCAGCGGATCACTGGACCAAGCCGCCCAGAGCTACAAGCGCGCTTTGGAACTTGTCACGAATGACAGCGAGCGTCGCTTTCTCGAACGCCGTCTCGGTGAAGTCGAATCGACATCGATATCGTAAACTCCAGGACAGCTCAGTGAAGTTCGAGAGAAACCAGGTCCCCCTCTGTTTTGCTTTTCGCTTTGTAATTTGCTGCGACAGCGCGGTGTGCCCAATCGCATGAGAACGAATCCGCTCCGATCAAGGTTAGCGATTTATAGTCAGGTGTCCTCAACTTCAAGATCTTCCCCGCCGATGAGATTGTGAGAACCGCCGCAGGCGCCTGCGTGCAGTCAATCCCGACCAATGTTCCGTTGGCGTACTGAATGGCACGCTTATCGAGCGGAGGTTCGGACGGCACTTGCTCGTCCTCGGCTTCTTGCCGCTCTTCTGGCTTGTTCTGCGCGGTCGCAACCGGTTGTGACGGGCCATGCGGTGGAGTGGGAGCAGGCCTTTCCTGCGCTTGCTCCGCTTCGTGTTGCGGTGGAATTCCGTACTTCCTCAACATCGGCAGATCGTGCAGATAAGTGCGCGCGGTTTTTGCCACTTGGGCATCGCTGCTGGATGTAAGCTGTTCCAGCAGATGATTCGCCGCATCGAAGTTCTTTGCTGCCATGTAAACTTCAGCCATCTGCAGAACATATGCCTGATTTCTCGGGCTAAGCCGAATTGCGGCGCGCGCCGAGTCCATAGCGGCGTGCAAACCCCCACCTTCGACCTGCGCCCTGGATAACAGACTGTAAGCTTCGGCAAACTCCGGATCCCAATCCAAGACAGCATGAAGGTCTTGCATCATATTCGCCAGACCTTTAAAACCGTGACCGCTCACCTCAGATTCGCGAAACTTCACTTGCGCCGCATAGTACCTTGACCATGGATCCTTCAAATCCGCGTTCGAGGCCTGATCCAGTTCGTCGTTGGCTTGCTCGAATTCCTTCGTCTCCATGTAATACCAACCCAAGGCCCGATGCGCAGCTGGATTATCTGACTTAGGGTCGGCAACAATTGTCTCCAATTCCTTTTTCGCCTGCTCCCGATGCTCCGGCAACCGCAAGCTGATCTCGGCCAGCAAAGACCGCGCTTCGCTTGGCGCCACGTCATGCGTGCTTGATCCAACTGTCTCCGCAAGGACCGGCGCCGGCGATGAGTTCTCTCCAAGCCTGCCGGTTGAGGCGGGAGCTGCGAAGGTCGCATGGAAGTAATCGGTCACTGCTTGCTCGAACTGCGCCGAACTCATTCCGTACGCTCTTTGGATCGCGTCTTCTACCGGCGCTTTTTCATTTTCAACCAGACCGAAATACGTGCCGGTCTCTGGCAGTTTGTTCTTGTCAAGCAGGTACCGTATCACGATCCACGACTCGCTGCGGAATATGGCAGTCGGCTTGGTCGCGCTGGCATTGAAGAGGTCAGGGATGCTCATCCAAGCGGACGTACTTAGGACATCAGTGAAGGCACCGCGCGAGTTCGGAACTGCGCTGCTCTTACCTGCCTCGGAGGAACGATTCGGCGCTGGCCCTTGCGGGTCAGCGCCAATTTGCATTTGCGTCGCGTCTAGCCGCAAGCTTGAGAAGTAATCTGCGAAACCTTCATCAAACCAAGCCTGCGTGGGAGGGTAGTTATAAGTGAGAAGCAATCGAGCGAAATCGGCGGCGACCGCGCGCCAGCTGTCTTCGCGCGATAAGTCGAGCACTATGTAGGCAGGATCACTGGACGCAAGAAGAAAGCCGCCACGCGCAATATTTTCATCCGCGCGCGTGGGACAAAGCCGGGAAAACTCGTCGGTGCTTCTCACTGCGACAATTGCGATCGGCTTCGACCAGTTCAATCGGCTCTTCAACAGGAGCTGCCCAAATTCGGCGCGCATTTGCTCAAACCGCACCGCCGTGTCATGACCTCGCTTCTCTTCGGCATTGGTCAGAACTGAGAAATGGCTGGAGTCAATCCGAATCCATTTGGGCTCAGAAGCGTGAAGGAATGGAGAGATGAACACTAGCGCTCCAAGAACCGCAACAAGCCGGGAACGAATAGAAATGACAGACATTGTTGAAGACGTGCGCCGAAGCTAATGCTAGCACGGGTTACACACATGAAGGGGGTCATGAGCTTGATAGCTTGTTTATCGCCCATTGCACGCTTTCCGCGACTACCGGGTCTTCATCATCCTTCGCCAGTTTCTCTAAAATGGGCAACCAACGCCGATCGTGACTGTTGCCCATAGCAAGAACCACGTTTCGTCTCAGGCCAGCCCGTTTCGTCCTCCGGATCGGCGAGCCCCGAAACTTTTCGCGAAATTCCTCTTCAGTCATCTCTGCCAGCCAATCCAATGCGGGATTCACCATCCCTTCCCGCGGTTGAAACTCCTCGGCCGTCGTGACTGGCGCCCGCCGGTTCCATGGACACACATCCTGGCAAATATCACACCCGAACACCTGCCTACCGAGGCCATCGCGCAACTCAGTCGCAATCGGCCCTCGTTTCTCGATGGTCAGATAGGAAATACAACGATTGGAATCGAGTTTGTAGGGTGCAACAAACGCATTGGTAGGACACGCGTCAATGCACCGCGTGCAGGTGCCACAGCGATCCGGGGCAGGAAGGTCGTACGTAAGTTCCAGCGAAGTCAGAATGACGCCGAGGAAAAACCACGAGCCCATTTTCTGGTTCAGGATGCATGTATTCTTACCGATCCAACCAATTCCAGCATATTTTGCATAAACACGTTCAACCACGGGGCCCGTGTCAACATAACAGCAGGTTTGCACGGCAGGTGCTGCGCTCATTTCGGCAAGTTCTGCTTCCACAGATTCCCGCAGACGCTTCTCGACCAGCCGCAATCTGCGCATGACCGCCTCGTGATAGTCCTCGCGGCTCCATGCATAACGAGAAATCCAGCCTCGATCCCGGGCTCCCGCTTGCGTCGAGTATGGATTTGCCGTGTTGTAGTTAATGGCGCAAACGATCACGCTTCGTGCCCATGGTACCGCTGAAGCCAGAGAGGCTCGTTTCAGCTTCCCGTTAACGTCCCTGGCCTCCATGTACTTCATTTCTCCGGCATGACCGGCAGTAATCCATTCGGGGAAGTAACGCAATTCAGGAAAATCAGATACCGGCGCGATGCCGGCCAGCTCGAAGCCAGCCCCACCGGCATATTGCTTGACTAGTGCTGATATTTCGCGTGCGGACCTCAAACACTCCTCTTAGCCTCTTCGGACTTTATCACCTTCCCGCACTAGAGCTGAAAATCGACTACCCAGAATGACGTAGTTTGGCGCTCTGGCATGACAAACAGGGCGTATGATCTGCGGCAAAGTGGCAGTGCATTTCTAACTGCCCCCTGCTTTTTACCGGAAATGGAATTGATCAGTCTGCTAGAGGAGTCACGACTGCAAGAGTGCACGGATGGCCATCATCCCGAAGATGAGAACTAACTGACCAGCACAGCTCTTAAAGCTTCGAGACGTTTGTGAAATTCGGTAGTGTCTTGATCAGCTGCAGCAAGTGCTGCTTCCTCGTCGGCCCACTCCCGGGATTCGGAGCACTCAAGAAGTTTCAACAGTCGGATAGAGCATGGCTCGCAGCAGAACCCCTTAATGGTATAAGGATCGCCAGTTTCGTCTTCTGTCTCGAATTCATAGCGAAGAATGGGAGCTGTCTGGGTGCATACCCCGCATACTTCGGGCGCGTCGCGCAGAGGGTCAAAGGTTGTGAAGTGAACGCTGCTGTTCATCTGTGCTCCAATTGCTGATTTTTGGCGCTACTCTTTCGGACTTCGACTAAACACGAGATGCTGCGGGTTCCAGCTATGGACTTCCTTCTGAAAATCCCGCGGCTCTGCTTCCGCGCTTTCCGGCTCCGGATTAGTCCAATCCTTGACCTGGTTCTCGGCCAGACACTCTTCCATCTTCGCTCTGAGATTGCTGCTGGTGTTCAGCCATCCCAGCAACTCCGCCCGGTGCATGGCATCCAGTCCCTGCAGCAATGGGCACCTGAGAAGATCTTCGTCTGTCATAAATCCCCCGCTTTTGGGCCGTCACGTCCCAGCTCTACAAACGATTACAGTTCTTGCGCAGGCACTGGGCAGTGATGCAACGCACATGGTGACGTGAAGTAAATCACAAACTCACGACGACCAGCTTCCATCGTCGGTCAAGTACCCGTGAATCGACTTGGCTGCCCTCCGCCCCGCTCCCATCGCCAGAATCACCGTCGCGCTGCCCGTAACGATGTCCCCGCCGGCGAATACGCCCTTGCACGATGTGCGCTGGGTCATCGGGTCCGCCTCGATGTAGTTCTTCTTGTTCGTGCGCAACCCTGGCGTGGTGCTCTGAATTAAAGGATTGGCACTTGTGCCAATCGCAATCACAGCAACCGAAAGAGGCAGATCAAACTCCGACCCTTCGATCGGCGCTGGTCGTCTTCGCCCAGATGCATCCGGCTCGCCAAGTTCCATCCGGCTGCATCGGACTGCTCCCAACCACCCCTTCCCATCCGATAAAAATTCGATTGGGTTAGTCAGGACACGAAATTCAATCCCTTCTTCCTTCGCGTGTTTAACCTCTTCTCGACGCGCTGGCATCTCGGCTTCACTCCGGCGATATAGCACGTAAGCCTTGCGCGCTCCGAGACGTAATGCCGAGCGAATGGAATCCAGAGCCGTATTCCCCCCACCGATTACCGCGACGTCCTTGCCGCGGAAGTCGAGCATCGGTTCGTCGAAGTGAGGAAACTCGTAAGCATGCATCAGGTTAATGCGCGTGAGAAACTCATTCGCTGAATACACGCCATTGAGATGTTCCCCGGGAATATTCATGAATATCGGCAAGCCAGCGCCGGTGCCGATATAGACGGCATCGTAACCTTCTTCTTCCATCAGTTCGTTGATGGTAACTGTCTTGCCAACCACCACATTCGTCTCAAATTGCACACCCATCGCACGCATGTAATCGAGTTGTTCACGAATAATCTGCTTGGGTAGCCGGAACTCGGGAATTCCATAAACCAGCACGCCCCCAAGTTCGTGCAAGGCTTCAAAAACATGCACCTCATGCCCCTTCTGCACCAGATCTCCCGCCGCGGTCAGTCCCGAAGGGCCGCTGCCGACGATCGCCACCTTCTTACCGCTAGGTACAGCTCTTCGGATCTTGCTGTGATCCATGTGCCGCTGTTCAAAATCGGCGACGAACCGCTCAAGGTAACCGATCCCTAGCGGCTGAACCTTTTTGCCCATCAGGCATCCGCCCTCACAGTGGTCTTCCTGAGGGCACACGCGCCCGGTGATCGCCGGCAACACGTTATCTTCGCGGATCTTGGCCGCGGCTCCGAGGTAATCGCCGTCGACAATCAGCTCAACAAACTCCCTCACCTTCACCCCGACCGGGCAATCATTCACGCAAGCGGGTTTGGCGCATTGCAGGCAACGCCTCGCCTCTTGTTGCGCGAGTTCTTCCGAATATCCCAGATTCACTTCCTTGAAATTCACCGCTCGCAACAAAGGCGGCTGCTCCAACATATGTTGCCGGGGCACCTTCATGCGCTCTTTGAGCGACAGCGGATTCTTCGATTTCGGCGGCGCCGCGTTCATCGCTGACCTCCCGCGGCGCAAGCCACTTGTTCGGTGTGCACCTTCTGTAAAAGCAGCTCGCGATCCCGTTGAAATGCCTCCATCGATCTCTGCTCTGCCGCTCGGTACATGGCATTGCGCTGCACCAGGACAGAAAAATCTATTCTGGAGGCGTCAAATTCCGGCCCGTCCACGCAGGCGAATTCGCTCTTGCCGTCCACCAGCACTCGACATCCTCCACACATCCCGGTTCCATCGATCATGATGGGATTCAAGCTGACGACTGTCTTGATCCCTCGAGGCCGGGTCGTCTCCGCAACTGCACGCATCATCGGAATCGGCCCGATCGCGAGCACCAGGTCGATGCGCGTCCCGCTCTGAATGAGTTGCTTCAGTTTGTCGGTAACAAAACCTTTATCAGCATAAGTGCCGTCATCAGTGGTGATCATCAACTGGTCGCTTACCTCACGCAGTTCGTGCTCCAGGATCACCAACTCTTTGGTCCTCGCGCCAACGATCGAGATGACATGATTCCCGGCGTCCTTCAAAGCTGTCGCTGTGGGATAGGCCATCGCCGTGCCAACGCCCCCACCCATCACCACAACGGTGCCAAATTTCTCAATGTGCGATGGTTTTCCCAGAGGGCCAACCACATCGAGAATGCTGTCGCCAGTCTCCAGGCAGTTCAAAAGGCTCGTCGTTTTCCCCGCTGCCTGCACAACGACATTGATCGTTCCAACCGTCGGATCCGATCGTTCTATCGTCACCGGGATACGTTCGCCTTCTTCGTACACCCGGATGATCACGAACTGCCCCGGTTTTTGTTTGCGTGCAATGCGTGGTGCGTCGATAGTAAAGCGCTTGATTCCCGGGGCGATGAACTCAGCGTGCAGGATTTTGAACATGTGGGTCCGTAGCTTTCATAGGAATACCCGCCAACAGAATATTTTCCGAGGAGTCGCCACATGATGCTGTGACTGGGATCACGGCCGATCCCAACAGCGGTCACCGCGGTAACGCGAGGTGAAGACCAAAGTTATTCAATTCTTGCGCCGTTCTGTATCAGGGTCTCTACCGTCGCCCGGAAAGTGGAACGCAATTCGCCGGCATGCTCGGCGGGAATCGATTTTGAGATCAAGATCATCGCGGTTCCGTGCGTAACGGCCCACAGCGCCAGCGACAGTCGAGTATGGTCGGAAGGGTCTCCGCCCAGTCGCCCTGCGAGTTTCTGTTCCATAAGCGCCATCGTAGGTCTTTGCTCTCGAAGGGGACTCGCCTGTGTTGACCGGGGCAGTTGATGGGCGTGTTCGTAGAAGAGCTCGTACTCATGGGCATGAGTTAATGCAAAATCCAAATAGCGCTCGCAGGCTTCCTCCGGAGATCGGCAGGGCCCCACAAACTGGCTGATTTCAGCTTGTATTCGCTTCAGCAGCGCGCGCAGAATGTCATCGCGGTCTCGAAAACGGCGATACACAGCCGGAGTGTTTGTACCGGCGGCCTTGGCCACAGCTCGCATCGTCAGCGTCCTGCCACCGCCCTTCTTCCATAAGCGCTGAGCCGCGTCCAAGATCTGTCCTTCGAGGTGAGGATCAAGTTGTCGGGGCATGTTCTTTCGTACCTTGCGCCATTAAAACGTTTAAATAAATTATGTTGACAGTGTTAACGTAACACTGTATACGTAACGAGTATAGACCCCTTTCCGGCAGTTGTATATCCCGTTTTCAAGGAGTTCAACGATGTTTTCCTGGGAGAACCCAGAGGATCGGGTGGCGATTGTGCAGATGAATGCAGACTTGCGCCACGCGCAGTTAGAACTACTCAGCGCCCAGTGCGCAACTCATCGCCTTCGTCTCCGTTTTTCGAGCCAAGACATTGCCCGTTATGCGCAAAGAGAGACATTACGAAAAGCTATCGAAGCCGCGAATGGCCTGCAAGAATATTTTTCTTCGATCGACGAAATCATCTCTCTCGAGCCAAGCAATCTAGCAGTCCCTGAGATCAGCCGCGAAAAAGTTGCGGAAGCTATCAACCTGGTAAGTAGGTATCTGCAAAAGCAGCGTGACCACTATTATGCGTTGGGGAAACCGCTTGACGCTCGACACCGAGCCGTCCTGCAACCGTTTTTCTCAGAGGGTTTGCTGGATCAGGTTCGAGTGGTCGAATCGTTTGGGAATCGCGTGCCCAATCCGTCCTTTTTCACTGAAGCGAAAGCGTTGGGTTTCACCAACCTGCCGGAGCTCACGCACATGCCGTCGATCACTTTCATTGATGTCATCGTTTTCAACGAGCACATCACCAGCCAGGCTTTGTTTCACGCCTTAGTGCACATGGTCCAGTTTCAAGCCCTGGGTTTGCAGCGTTACACCGAGGCTTTTGTCCGCGGTTTCCTGAGAACCCGCTCGCATGTCACTGTCCCGTTGGAAGCACACACGTTCGCACTGGACTCCAGGTTCGCGACCAACCCGGCGGAAGGTTTTTCTGTCGAAGAAAAAGTCAGGATGTGGATTCGGGAAGGCCGTTACTAAATCGAAGGCCGGTTTACGTCTTGCCGAGCCCCGGCTTGAAAATCATGCCACGGCTGGTCCTGCCATTCATGAGCACCATGAGCGGTTCTTCGAATCGCACATGTCGCACACAACCGTAGCCTTCCAATGCAGGCTGCGAAGCAAGCCACTTCCAGTCCACGAATCCTTCATCCGCGTCCGGATTGACCGTGAAATATCCCACTTGAAACGCGGTAAGGTTCTGGAAGAAATGACTCCCCTGCGACGGCATAACCCGGAAATCCCGGAAACCGGCCTCCACGATCACTCGCGCCCCTGAGATTTCATCCCAATCCACAGGAATGCCGAGCCACGGATCATTCGATCCCCATCTTCCAACCCCAATCAGTAAGTAAGGCGTGCCCGCATCGCTTAATTTCGCATTCAGGTGAGCCACGCCCTCGGCCACGTCTTGGCTATGCCCTCTCTCGAAACGATGGAAATCTACCACCACAACGTCGCGCAGGTCGGCGACCCGACCGTTCCCCAGCACTTTGGTGCTCTGGCAAACCAGTCGATCCGGGTTGACGTCGTCCATCCGCAACTCTTCCCCTTCATGCGACAACACCAGCGGCCGGATCTGCAGAAATCCAAATTCGGACGGTTCGCCGGCGCTCTTTGGCAGTCGCACCGCGAACTCTGCCTCAATCGGGCGCCCGAAAGCGTCCTCTCCAATTTTGGTGATTTGCTCCAGAATCCCGGCTAGAGGAAAGACTCCATGCTTGAGAATCGGCGCGAAACTGACGATCCGCGTCCCCGGCCGGCTCAACCCATCGTAGATCACGTGATTGTCCGCCGAATAAGTCGATCCCAGGCTGTTCAGCGTTTCGTCGTCCTCCGCCACATTGAGCCCAAACCGGACTTCTCGCATATCCGCCAGCGGGTCCTTGCCGTCGCCGTCATGGTTCAATTGCAACGCCCAAAAGTCACGCTGAGAGTTTGCCAACACATCCTCAACCGATGAGAACTGAACCAGGTTCTGCGGATACCGAGGACTGAAACTCAGGCACTTCCCGCCCTCCACAACCGCTCGCCCCAAACCAAGTGCAACTGCGGCAATTCCATCTTCCGAGCGCATCGGCGGAACCGGATAAAAATTGTGCGATCGCACTACCCCCGAGAAGTCTGGATAAAATCGCTCCCCTTGTTCCTCCGAGCCGTGGATTGTTCCGACCACTTGCTGTAGGATCACCGCCATCTTTTCTTCTTCTAACCGGTACGGCGTCGCCCTCACGTAGGCTTTTGCATGGGAGCTGAATGTAGACGCATAGACGCGTTTGATCGCTTCCATCAGTTGTTCCAGCCTGACAACCAGATCTGGGTGCTGGTTGCCAAGCATAAAAGTCTCGTACACGCCGGTGAACGGCTGATATTGCGAGTCTTCGAGCAGGCTGGAAGAACGTACCGCAAGGGGGTAGTGCACTTCGGACAGGAAGGCCAGCAAGTTTTCGCGCAGTGTGGCTGGCAAGGGCGCATCCACGAATTTCTGTTGGATTTCCGCGTTATCGTTCGCATGTATGGCGAAATCCAGCAAATTGTTTTCGCTAAGGAATCGGTCAAACACATCCGTCGCCAGCACCACGCTTGGAGGCACCGCGATCCGAACGCTGGGAAAACGCCGCGCCAGCCGGTTGTTGTGGAGCAAGTGGCGCACAAATGCGAGTCCGCGCGCTTTTCCGCCCAGCGACCCTCCCCCGATGCGAAGAAAGTAATTGTCGGTGGATTTAAATGTTCCAGGATTGAAGTCCCCGATCAGGACCTGGCTCTGCTCTCCCCGATATTCGGCGATCGACTCGATAAGATCGTGCCGCAAATCTTCCAGCGTCGGAAAATCCGAAACCTTGCGAGGCCGAAGCTTCTGCGCCAGCGCAAATTCAGTTCGGGCGCGCAGCCAGCGCGAAAAATGGTTGCGCTGGCTATGGAAAGCGATGCTTTCGGCCGGTACTTCAGCGAGTCGCGCCTCCAATTCATGCAAGTCGCTGGCCCGTGCAACTTCCGTATTGTCGGGACGTCGAAAAATGAAATCGCCAAAACCGGCCTGCTCAGTAAGAAACCGCCGCAAATCTTTGAGCAGAGTTGGCGACCGCTTTCGCAGGAAAGAAAAACCTTCGTTGTGGGCGCGGGCGCGAAATTCGGTGCGGCTGGACTGCAGAACGATCGGAACATCAGGAACGTTCTCGCGTATGAGCCGGGCCAAATGAAAGCCGGCTTCGGCGTTCATTTCACCCGACATCGGGAACTCTATATCAGACACCACTCCGAGGAGATACTCCTGGTACTTCATCGCCTCGCGAACCGCATCTTCGTAAGTCGAACTGAGGAGAATCTTTGGGCGAGCCCGCATCCGCACCAACTTGTGCGCAACGTTCAACCCTTCGCGGATCACGCGCTTCGATTGGGTGATCAACTCTGTGTAAATCGCGGGCAGGAATGACGAGTAGTAGCGAATGTTGTCTTCGACGACCAGAATCACCGGCACGCCAATCGCGTGGGTATCGTGGAGCACGTTGCGTTTGTCTTCGATGTACTTGACGATCGAAATCAGAATGCGGACATTGCCTTGCCACAAGAAGATCCATTCCAGATCAGTGACCGGATTGCGTTCAACGAATCGCTTTATTTCCCGGTAATCATAGGCCAGCACAACTACTGGTATGTTCAGTCCCGCGGCTTTCACTTCACGCGCCAGCTGTGCCGCATCCATATCGCCGACATCAAGATTAGTAACAATCAGATTGAAGCGCGGCTGCGCCTTCGCCATCGCTAAAGCCTCGGCGCCGCTCGAGACATGCGCAATCCCTGGAATTTGCTGGAGATTCAGTTCGAGCGATTCCCCAATCAGCAGTTCATTCAGTCGCCCGTCTTCCCGCAGGATGAACGAATCGTAAAGGCTCGAAACCAAGAGAATATCCTGCACGCGGAACGGCATGAGGTTCTCGAAGCCTTCAAACAACCGCTCGGCATCAACAATGGGTTCTGGTTGATGAATTACAGACATAAACCAACCTTGTCATTCCTGCGCGAAGTTCCCTCATCGAAGTTCGAAGCACGATGCGGATCCATCGCAAAACATGTACAACTAAAAAACTCGCGGGGTGGTTTCCCACCCCGCATCATACTTCCAACCCGAGCCAGAAACTACACAAGGCCCTGATCCAACATTGCGTTCGCGACCTTCAGGAAGCCGCCGATGTTGGCGCCGTTCACCAGATTGCCCGGCGTGCCGTACTTCTCGGCCGTTTCGAAGCAGTTCTTGTGGATGGCAATCATGATCTTGTGCAGACGATCATCCACTTCCTCGCGCGTCCAGCTCAGCCGTGCGCTGTTCTGGGCCATTTCGAGCCCGGACGTCGCCACGCCACCAGCGTTGGCAGCCTTGGCCGGTCCATAAAGGATCTTCGCATCGAGGAACAGCTTGGTGGCTTCGAGTGTGCTCGGCATGTTCGCACCCTCGGCAACCAGCTTGCAGCCGTTCTTCAACAAGTTCTCGGCGTCACGCTTCTTGATTTCATTCTGCGTGGCGCTCGGGAACGCGCAATCTGCCTTGATGTTCCAGATCGGATTGTGATCCAGCTTGATGTCCGTCGGCATGAAGACGCCCTTCTTGAACTTCTCCGTATATTCACGGATGCGTCCACGACGGACATTCTTCAGCTCCATGATCCAGGCCAGTTTCTCGCGATCGATTCCATCGGGATCGAAGATCACGCCGTCGGAATCCGAGCAGGTAATCGGCTTCGCGCCCAGATCGAGCAGCTTCTCAATCGTGTATTGCGAAACGTTGCCGCTGCCCGAAACCAGGCAGTGCTTGCCTTCGAACGTCTCCTTGCGGCTCTTCAGCATTTCAGCCGCGAAGTACACGCAGCCATAGCCGGTCGCCTCGGGCCGAATCAATGAACCGCCCCAGTTCAGACCCTTTCCGGTCAGGACCCCGGTGAACTCGTTGCGCAGCCGTTTGTATTGGCCAAACAGGAAGCCGATTTCGCGTCCGCCAACGCCAATGTCACCGGCCGGTACGTCGGTGTCGGGGCCAATGTGCCGCGCCAGTTCGGTCATGAAGCTCTGGCAGAACCGCATGACTTCGTTATCGCTCTTTCCTTTTGGATCAAAATCCGATCCGCCCTTGCCGCCGCCCATGGGCAGCGTCGTCAGCGAGTTCTTGAAGACTTGTTCGAAGGCCAAAAACTTCAGGATTCCCAGGTTCACAGAAGGATGGAAGCGCAGTCCGCCTTTATAAGGCCCGATCGCGCTGTTCATCTCAATGCGGAAGCCACGGTTGACCTGAATTTCGCCACGATCGTCAAACCACGGCACGCGGAACATCAAAACGCGCTCCGGTTCGGTGATCCGCTCCAGGATCTTTGCGGAACGATATTCAGGATGGCGCTGCAGAACTAACCGGAGAGAATCGAGAACTTCTTGTACCGCTTGATGGAATTCCGGTTCAGCTGGGTTCTTGGCTTTTACTGTGGTAAGTACCTCTTCAATGTAATCGCCCGGCGACTTGATTCCGGGCGGTGTCATAACGCTCATAATGCTACCCTCCTATTTAAGAAACTTTCGCGATGACGCTGAAATCCACGAGTTCATAGTGTCGGGCGACACCAGATTTACTCCCCATTTAAAGCCCCGCGGATACGAACGCGCGGTGATCGAAATCACCCCAATTCGTGACCATCGTACTGCCAAAATGTGTAAAATGGCCGACTTTTTTGTAAATGATAGTATCTGAGGGTGCTAGGTGAGGTTCGGTGCCCAGGCTGGATTTTTGTCAGAGAACCTACGCCCCGAGCTTCTTTACTTCTTCCTGATAGTACTTGCGGTAAAGGATGTCCCACTCCTGGCTACCCTCAAGAATGGTTCGTTTCTGGCTTTCGATCTTCTGGCGGGCGGACTTGTCAATTCTCTCTTCCTGGTTCAGTAGCTCTTCCATCAAGCGGCGCACTTCCAGGCGCACGCTATTGCGGTCCTCAACAAAATCCACTTCATTCATATCGGCCAGCGCATCGGTCACGAGGTGCGCGACTTTATTCACTTTGTCGCGGTTAATTCTCACAGCACCGCCTTATACTTGCGCACCAGTTCGTTTTTCACCTTGCGGAACATCTCCTGGTAGTTGGCGCCGGTTTTCTGCATCTCCGCGGAATAGGTCTCCAGAATCACGCGGACCTCATCATTGATGCGGTCTTCGAGTGTGAATTCTTCCAGCATGGCGGCGTGGACTTTCTCGGTGACCTGTGGGACGTTCTTGGTCTCGATGAACTCGCCAGCAATAAGCTTTTTAGTGACTTCGCGGGCCAGATAGCCCACATATTCTTTGGACAGAAGCATGAGCAGTCAGATGTTATGTGAACTGTAAGTTTAGCATAGGGAAGTTCGTCGTTGGTCGTTGGCTGGTGGTCGTTGGTCGATCATTTCTGAGCCATCAACGAAACCTCGCTCGCAGTGGAACAATCACAACCCACCCAGCGGCTGAAAACGAGACTAGCCAGAGCAGAGCGAAGCTGATCGCCCATACTCTGTAATTGATGGCATGGAAAATGCCTCCCTTCACGTGCGTCAAGACGAGCAAGCACGCCTCCAGAAGGATTGGGATGAGCATATAAATCACGCAAGTCACAAGGGCCAATTTCGCAATGATCATTGCCAAATCCATCCTTACTGTGACCGACGACAAACGACCAACGACCAGCATACAATGCAGTTGATAGCCCAAACCCATGTCCCCGCATCCTGACGATCTCGGCACCCTCAAAGACGACATGATTGCCTTCGTCGAAGGTCACGGGATGTCGCGCTTTCCCGGATTTGTGGACTTCGAAGAAGTGCAGTGTGTCAGTTGGAACTCGCAGGATAATCCCGATAGCTGGAAAGATTTCGTTGAACTCGCCAAGGCTGCCGGCGCCCAGTTTCTCACCATGCACTCCTGGCGACTGGAGCGCGACGACCTCGATCTCATGATCCAGCGCTTGAGCAGCGCAGAGTTCACCAGCGACGAAGATGTCGAGGAGGCGCGCTGGCTGCGCACTTACGTCGGCAAAACGGGTTTTGTCCAACTCGGCTTCGCGCACCAGGGCGTCATGATGATCTACGAAGCTTCAACTCCCTGGTACGAGCGTTATCAGAGCATCTTGGAAATGACCGAAGACTTCACCGGCCTGCCCATCGACGAACCCGACGACGACGAACCGTAATCATTCTTGATTGTAGATTTCCGATTTAGGATTTCCCCGATGGCATGAGTTCACCTACCGTGCGGTTTTCAATCTGATGTCTACAATCTAAAATCTTCAATTAGGGATGCGTTGGATTCTCAAATCCGCTGACCCAGTCGCAATCGATTCTCTCGCGACGCAGCTCGCCGCAAACTCCGCTCTCGGCCTCAAGCGCACTGAGCTTGCCACGACGCTCGCCCGTCTGCTCGTCATGCGCGGCATCGCCGATGCCGAGATCGCCGATCGTTTTCTCGCACCGAGGCTCGATCACCTGCACTCGCCCTACCTGATGACGGGCATGAAGGCCGCCGTCGAGCGCCTCGATGCTGCCATCGAACGCAAAGAAGGCATTCTCATTTATGGCGACTACGATGTCGACGGCACCACCGCCATCGTTATCCTTAAGACTGCCATTGAGCTGTGCGGCGGATCGACAGATTTCCACGTGCCGCACCGAATCAAAGAAGGCTACGACCTCCGCGGCGATGTCATCGAGCGCGCCGCAGCAGCCGGTATACATCTCATCATTAGCGTCGATGCGGGCATCCGCGCCTTTACCGCAGCCGAAACCGCTCGCCGACTCGGCGTTGATCTTATCGTCACCGACCATCATCTTCCCGGCGCCGACGGCATGCCGCATGCTCTCGCCGTTCTCAATCCAAATCAGCCCGGATGCGAATATCCTTGCAAAGCCCTCTGCGGCGCTGGAGTCGCTTTCAAGCTGGCGCAGGCTTTGATGGGAAAGCGCCTACCGCATCGTGATCAATCGGCTCTGCTGAAATCCTTTGCCAAGATGGTCTCCATCGCCACCATCGCCGACTCCGTTCCCCTCACCGGCGAGAACCGCGTCTTCGCCAAGCTCGGCCTCGACGAGCTGCGAGCCGCACGGAATCCCGGACTCAAAGCGCTCCTCGAAGTCGCCCAATGCAGCGGCCGTCCTCTGACCTCGGGCGAAGTCGCCTTCCGCGTAGCGCCGCGTATCAACGCGGCCGGACGCATGGACATCGCAGCCGACGTCATCGAGCTATTCAGCACCAAAGACGCGGCTCGCGCCCGCGAACTCGCCGCCAAGCTCGACAAGCTCAATGCCGAACGGCAGGACGAAGAGCGCCGCATTCTCGAGGCGATCTTCAAGCGTCTGGAAGAAGATTCTGCGCTCCGCGAATCGTTTTGCCTTGTGATCGACGGTGAAGGATGGCACCGCGGTGTCATCGGCATCACCGCCACGCGAGTCGTCGATCGCTACCACCGGCCCGCGATTGTGATTTCATGCCAGGGCGAAGAAGCTCACGGATCCGGGCGATCCATCCGCCCATTTCATTTGTTGAATGCGCTTGAATCCTGTCCGGAACTTTTTACGCGCTATGGCGGCCACTCGCATGCCGTCGGTTTTTCTTTGCCCACAGCGCGCGTGGCCGAACTTCGCCAGCGCCTTGACGCTTATGCTCGTACGCGCTTGACTCCTTCCGATCTCGAACCACTCATTGAGTTGGACGCGGAACTTCCCTTCGACCAGATCACGCCGGAGTTTTTCCAGGTCCTCAAACGTCTGGAACCATTTGGAGTACAGAATCGCGAGCCCATTTTTGCTGCACGCAATCTCCGTCTGACCGTGCCTCCGCGAATCATGAAAGAGAAACACGTCAAACTGAAACTCGCATGGAACGGGGATCCGATGCAGCAGGAACTCACCGACGAAGCCAACCTGCTGATGCCTCGCTGTGACCCCGATTCGGCGGCGATCCCTCGCCGCAGCGACAATTGGAAAAAAGCCATCACCTACGACGCGCTTGGCTGGCGCATGGCTGAGCGCGTCCAGCAATCGCAACTTCTGCCCGGCGATGTCATCGATATTGCCTTCACCCTCGATCAAAACGACCACTCCGAGTTCGGCGGTTTGGAGCTGACGCTCTGTGATTTCGAGACGACGCACCGGGCTGTCGCTCAGGCATCTTTTTCCAACTCGGCATCCCCAGCGCCGGCGTCATAAAAGCATCAACCACACAGTAGCTTGTGTCGCGGGGACATTCCTGTACGCGAAAAAATGGGTAAGCACAGCAGGTTCCGAGATGCAACCACTCCGACATAACTAAACAGGCTTCTCTGGGCTAAAATAGGCCGATTTTTCTTTGGCCGCGATGTCGTTTTAGCCGCCACCCGTTCGACTAACTGATGTAATGTGGGGAATTCTGCAACTGCAATTGCCTTAGAATGAGAGCCTGATTTTGGCAGCGACACTGCTTTTGCCGTACTAGGGGTAAACCATGTCATTTGTTCGCGATCTTCGATTCGCACTCCACTCGTTGGCACGCACTCCCGGGCTGGCCATCGCCGTGATCCTCACGCTGGCGCTTGGCATTGGGGCTAACGCTGCCATTTTTACACTGGTGCGCGGCGTTCTGTTGCGGCCACTGGTGAATCGCGGCGAAGATCGCCTGATCTACATTCGGCAGAGCGCTCCCGGCATCGGTGCGACAGACGATGCTTTTTCGGTGCCAGAAGTTCGCGACCTCCGAGCCAGTGTGAAATCGCTTAGCGGGTTCGGCGAGTTTTCAACTATCGGCTTCACCATGCTCGGGCTGGGTGAGCCGCGTGAAGTTCGTGCCGGGGTTGTTGACGGCTCTTATTTCGAAGTCATGGGCTTACGCCCGGTTCTGGGCCGATTGCTGGATATGCGCGACGACGGGCCCAATGCTGCCGGCGCTGCAGTACTGACTTATCGCTTCTGGACCACGGTGCTGCATAGCGATCCTACAGTGATCGGCAAGCAGGTCCGCTTCGATACGCGGACGGCCACGATCGTGGGCGTGCTCGAGCCCTCTGTTCCCTACCCTGCAGATACTGAACTCATTGCCAACATCGTGACCAGTCCTCATCATCTCTCCGCGACTATGGTCACTGGCCGCGTTCATCGCATGACGGAATTGTTTGGCCGCCTGGCTCCGGGAGTCTCCATCGATCAAGCTCGTGCCGAGTTGCGCTCGGCCTATTCGGCGATGACCAAAGATCACCCCGAAGCCTACCCCGCAAGCGGACAGTTCCGAATCGACGCGAAGCTGCTGCGGGACGAGATCACATCAGGCGCTCGCACCGTGCTGCTGGTGCTGCTTGCTGCCTCAGGCTTGGTGTTCATAATCGCCTGCTGCAATGTCGCGAACCTGATTCTGGCGCGAACCGTGCGCCGCGAAGCGGAATTGACCGTGCGTGCCGCGCTTGGCGCAAGTACCGGTACCTTACGCCGTCTGCTGCTGGCAGAAAGCCTGCTGCTCTGCGGTGCCGGAGCGATTCTGGGAGTGATCAGCGCAACTCCCATGGTCAATGTACTGGCCCGCTATGCGTCGCGCTTCTCAGTGCGCGCTCTGGACCTGAAGATCGACTCGAGCATGCTCTGGCTTGGCGCGGGCCTGGCGATCGCGGCGGCGGTGCTCCTCGCTTTCATTCCGCGCTTGCCCGGATCCAGGACCTCGCAAGGCTTTAACCTCGGCAGTAGCGGAGTCCGAATTACCGGCGCGACGAGCCGCCGCCTGCGCCTTTTCGCCGTCACACAAATTGCGGCCTCGTTCATTTTGCTGGCTGGAGCGAGCATGCTGATCAAGACGCTGCTCACGCTGCAATCCACACATACCGGTTTCGACATGGACCGCGTGCTGGCCATGGACATGCCGGTGATGTCTTACGGCAAGACTCCCGATCAGATCATCAACTTCTATCAAGAGGCGATCCGCCGCATCAAGCAACTGCCGGGAGTGGACGGAGTCGCGGAGGGAACCAGCGTGCCCTGGCGGGATGCTGGCGCCTTTGGTCCTGGACTTCAATTCACTGGCGAAGGCCACGTGAAAGGTAGTCAAGAAGAAGACCCTCGGGCGCAGTTGCGCGTGGTATCGCCGGGATTTTTCGCAGCGCTCGGCGTGCCAATTGTGGAAGGGCGAGACTTTAATGACGATGACCGCCGGGGCGGCGAGCCCGTCGTGATCATCAGCCAAACTGTGGCGCGGCGGATGTTTCCCGGACAGGATCCCATCAATCGCCACATCATGTGGAGCGATCCGGTGCTGGAGTATGTCAGCATCAGCAGAGGGCCGCGCCGAATTATCGGGATCTCTGCGGATGTTGATGATGAACACCTCATACCGGGACCAGCACCCACCATCTATCACCCATTCGGTCAGGTGCCGGACAATATTTCTGACAATGGTGTGAGCATCTTTGGCGGGCGGCTGTTCGTGCACACGCGCATCGATCCGTACGCGCTGGTCACGCCGGTCACGCAGATCGTGCGGCAAATGTCGGTTGATCAACCTGTCGAGCATGCCGCTACCCTGCAAGACATTCGCGCCGAAGTGCTCACTCCCGATCGCCTCAACACGATTGTGTTTGGCGGATTTGCCGCGGTTGCCTTGGCGATCGCCATCGTTGGTGTCGCGGGCGTGCTGGCGTTTTCTGTCAGCGCACGCACCCGTGAGTTCGGGATCAGACTGGCGATCGGCTCGCAACCGCGGGATCTGTTGACCCGCGTCATTGGCGAAGGCGCCATAATGGCGGGCGCCGGGGTCATTGGTGGCACGGTGGTCGGGTTCATGTTCGCCCGCCTCGCCAGCAGGTTTCTGGTTGAGGTAAAAATGCCAGGCGCTTTGCCCGTGGTCCTTTCGGCACTGGTATTGATGGTCGTCGCGATTGTCGCATCGACGCTCCCCGCGGCCCGTGCCGCGCGCGTCAACGTCATGCAAGCGCTGCGCTCTGAGTGAGCGCACGAGGCCGCCGATTCGCGGATGTTGCGCTGTTCCTGTTGCGCTGGCGAATACGCAGACGCTTCGTCGCCCCGCTGCCGGGTTCGTTACGTCGCGGAAATGGTGAAGCAACAACTCGGCGGCATTCTGATCGGCTCCACGCCTGCCTGCTTATTTAGCTGCTCTCCTTGAGCTTCTTCAGTGTTTGTTCGTACGTTGCCGTTCGACTGACGAAGTTGGGTGGGATGTTGTGCAGAACGATCTCCCAGTTGGCGATGGCATTTTTCTTGTCCCCTAATGCGGTATAACCGCGGGCGAGTCCGAGATGGATCCAGAATTTCTCTTGGGGATGCTGCTGCTGGTTAAACACGAAGACGGTCATCGCTCTGTCGTTGCGACCAGTGCGGAGCAAGCCTATGCCATAAGCATAAGGGGAGTAGGCATCGACGCCTGGCAGATGGAGGGCTTTGTCCATCACGGAATCGGCCTCAGCTTGGCTACCCATGGCATTCAGCACCGAAGCTTTGGTCTGCAAGGTGGAGAAATCTTCATGCCCGATAGTGGCCCCGCGGAAAGGTCCGTTGATGGCTTTGTCGGCCCAAACGAGAGCCTCTTCGAGATTGACCTTGTTGTCGGCGCAGAACTGGGCGGCGGTTTGCCAATCTTCGTAACGGAAGCCAGCCCAGGACTGCAGCTCCTGCCGCATTCTGGCGACGTAAATCTCATTTACGTTGCGCACTTCGATCTTTAGCGGGATGCGCTTTTTCTCCCACTGCAGATAGGCGACAGCGGAACTGGGCAGACGCTCGTCGAAGCCGTACGTGAGGAATTCGGTGAAAGGGGCATCCTGCGGAGCGACTGGCACCCGCAGTACATCGCCGTTGGAGTCATACTGGAAACTGCCCCATCCCAGGTGGCTGGAGAAAATCCAGACCCATGGGCCGTTCTGTTCCACGTCAAGGAATAAGGCATAGGTACCGGCCTTTAAGTCCTTGCCCTCAACGACGACGTCATGAGAGAAGGTGATGGATGTACTCTCGTTGGCCCCGGCCCGCCAAGGCGCTGCTTTGGTCGGTCCGAATCCCTCGTCGATGAAGCCATAGTGCACAAGTTCGCCCCAGATATGTCCTGTGCGATCGTTCGCCACGGGATTGTGGACACGCGGGCTGTGGTATTCGATGGCAATCCGGACGGGGCCAATCCACTGGACGACTTCGGCGCGCTCATTGTCACCGTTCGGAGGAGTGGAGAGCTCGGAAGTTTCCTGTCCCAGGGCAATCGCGGCGATCAGAAGAAGCATGACACTGACAGCGAGTTTCACTTGGCACCCCCTTGTTATGTAGCCTACAAACGTCCCGAAATCTCCCTACTTAGACCGCGATACGGCGGAACGGTTAGCTGTGAGGAACCACTTGCAAGACCCATGTCACCGATGTCCCTGAGCGCAAGACAGTGCGTTCGGGATCAAGGAGACTGGTGCGGGACTCCGCTCGATATCAGAAACACGCGGCCCGAGTGATACCCGCTCACACCACTCCAACCCGAAGTAATCAGGAAGGCGCTCATGCCGTTGCCCTCGACCTCGCCCATCGTCACAGCGTCGAAGCCAAATGTGTCGCCAGGAGTCCGGCAGGTATATGTGCGGAGGAGATGTCCATCTTTTCCAGAGTAAAGGTATGCACGTCCGCCACCGACAGCGGCTCCCGAGTATTGCCATGCACCTACAATGAGGTCGGCATGGCCGTCCCCATCGACATCGCCCGCGACTGACGGACTGGTGCCAAATCCTTCGCCCGCAGTGTCCCCGGTCAAGGCGAAGAGCCGGTGACCATCCCTTCCCGAATGAATGTATACCCGCCCTGTTGATGGACCTTTCGCGCTGTTCGCCCAGTCCGAGGCGTACACATCCGGAATTCCATCGCCGTCCACATCGCCAAGAACGGACAAGAACATGTACCCCAGTGCCGCGCCGGTATCATCCGAGTCGATCGTGAATTTCGGGTTGGAGGACAAACGATCATAGACGTAGGTTCGACCCGTGTGGTTTGGTCCAGCGTTGGGCGCTCCGACCATGAGTAAAACCTGTTGCTTACCTGAGAATCCCGCGACCGCGCTGCCAAAGTTGTCACCGGGGCGCTCGCCGCTGAGAGTGAGAAGAATGCTTCCATCTTTGCCGGAGTAAACATAGGCATGTCCTGCCTTATCGCCGGCCGCATTGTTGTTTGGGGCTCCAACAATCACATCGGCAAAGCCGTCTCCGTTAACGTCTCCAATTCCTTCAACGTGGCGTCCGAAATCTTCATTCACGTTTTCCGCTTTGAGCGTACGAAGGACGTGGCCGTTCCGACCGGAATAAATGTTGACATAGCCGCCGCCAGGAGCGCTTGCCACCACATCGGGGATCCCGTCGCCGTTGGTATCTCCAGCCGCTTCGAGCCCGGTGCCGAGTTGATCGCCTTTGTGCCCGTCTGCCGTCCAGAGAAGCTTGCCCGATTTAGTGGAGTACACATAGATGCGACCCGCATTTTCCCCACCCGCATTGTTGGTCGGAGCCGAGGTCACGAAGTCGGGAATGCCGTCGCCGTCGACGTCACCAATATTTCGTGCAATCCAGCCAAACTGATCGTTGGCATGCTCACCGTCCCACTCCCGAATAACCTTCACCGGCTCTACAAAGGGATCCTCAAAGTCCTTGTGGGTTGGAAGCAGCCCCCTGTATCGCGCGTCGTCTTTTAGCGAGGCCAACTCGGGAGTGACCTCAATCTGGGTCATGTCAACTTTTCGTGTGGCCCTGGCTTTCGATAACCAATCGAACGCCTCGTCTTTGTTTTGCCGTACGGCCGCAATGACGGCGAGTTGGAACATGGGCGCAGGATAGCGAGGATCTTCGACCAGTGCTCGCTGAAAAGCGTCGCGGGAACGATCCAGATCCTTAAGCTGCAGCTCAGCAACTCCAAGAGTGCGCCAGGCGCGTCCGTTGCTGGGCTCTCGGCTCGTTACTTGGTCCAGAATCTTTACGGCTCCCGCTGCGTCTTTCGCTTGCAGACGGACGATTGCATCCGACAATTTGGGCTCAGGAGCAGATGACCTTGGTTTAGAAACGCAGCCGAAAAGAAGAATCGTCAGCGTCAGAAAGAAGCCACAGTTTGCGCGCTCTCGTTGGGACGTCACTCAATACTGCTATCCCAGCGCTGGGGGGGAGCGCTATCAGAAAATTGCTCAGCCCCTAATCGTTAAATCGTCTGTTCGAACGGAAGAAGGGGTTGCGTTGAATTCGTGGCGAAACATGTCTGTGAAGTGGCTGTGGCTGGAAAACCCCGCCTCTAGGGCAATCTCAGTTAGGGATCGCCCAGACTCCACAACATCGGTCAGTGCCTCCCGTACGCGAAGACGGAGGCGATATTGATGCAGCTTTATTCCAGTGACCCGCCGAAACAGCCGGCACACATGGTAGGCAGAAAATCCAACTTCTCGAGCAATACTCTTTAGCGTGAGCCGGTCCTCGACCCTTTCCGAAAGCAGCATTTCAATTTCGTGAACCGTGTCGCGGTGATTTCGACCCATCTCGCGCTGATCACAAGATAGGTGGCGCTTGCAGGTAAATTGAAGGACGCGGTCGAGTAGCTCAATTACCATTCTACCGCCAGCGAGTCCACAGCTTTGCTGCCTGTGACCCAGTTGAACAGACGCCGTTGCAGCAGGTAGCTCTGAGCATCGCTCCACCCGCGGGAAAACTGGAACAACCGTTCGGGGCGGTCATCGACAACAGAGTCATAGGCTCGCAGGGCGTCTCGCACCAGCCCAGGGTCCACACCGAACCAATCGCAACGATCCCCTTCTGGGCTAATCGGATTTCGCCAATAAACCTGGCCAGCATTGTAAAAAGTCACCACATTCGGATTGGCCACGAACGCCGGCTCATCTTCGTGCTGAATCTCAACAGCAGTCCGCGGAAAAACGAAACAATAGTTCCCGGCGGGGCCGGTGTCTTGAAACGACGGGTGTTCCGGGTGGCAACGAAAGGCGCCAATTCGAACCAGGTCGCTTTCGAAGACGATCCGGTCGATTTCTCCTTGTACGGGTAGCATCCACAACACCGGCGAACCAGAAGATAGCGGATTGACGAACCATACGGCGCTTAGTTATCACGCCGGCTCGACTTTCGCATCGTATAAGCAATGGGTACAGCGCGGAACTGAACTGGTCGATTTTGAATGGTCGACAGTCCCGCACATTAAGAAAATACGGTGATCTTGGCGCCGATGATCCTGCGGATGCGGGGGCAGCGTCTGGGAACGACAAACCGACTCCCAGCACGCTGCCTGGCAGAAAAAGACGGCCCGCACGAGTCGCTAATACTCTCGCAATTTTCGGCGGTTGTTCCACCCAACACCAACAACGGACTCGCCCAACCGTTTACGTCATTGCACTATCAATTGCACGATCACGTTGTGGCTGACAACTCCCGAACCCGCGATCGACAGGTTGTAGGTGCCCGGTGGGGTATTTCCCACTTGCACGTTCAAGGTCAATTGCGTCTCGGCCGGAGGCGTTAGATGGGTCGGATTCAGTGAACAATTTGACCCCTGTGGGCAGCCGTTCACCGTAAAAGTAATCAGCTGATTGAAGCCACCGCTCGGCGTCACCGTGATCGTAGAGTTTCCGCCATTCGTCAGAGAGTTCGGGTTGGCTGTCAGTGAATAGTTTGGCCCCGACCCGTACAAAGCGATCTTCTGCGTGGGGTTATTGAAAGAGTTGTCATTCAGATTCGCCTGGCCGTTCTCCGGTCCATAGCCCGTCGGCGCGAGAACAATCTGATAATTGCACGACTCATCCGGAGCCACCATGTTTCCCGCGCACGGACTCGAATTCACAAAGCTATAGGGCGGGGAAATCGAAGGCGGACTCATCACCAGGTCATCATCCCCGGCATTCGTCACTGTAACCGTCATCGATCGGAGTTGGCTGCCAAGCGGGACGGACCCAAAAAGGAGAAGCGTTGGCGATACCTTCACCACTGGAACCAGCCCTTGGCTCGGCGAGCTGCTGACCTCACGCACACGGTTGTTCCCGCCGTCGGCGATGAAGAGGTCTTCCTGACCGTCGATCGCCACGCCAAAGTTGTTCAGTTCAGCGCCGAGTGCGGGACCGCCGTCGCCTGTGTAGCCGTAATATTTCGGTGAACCGGAAGGCCACCCTGCGATGCTGTTGACCGAGTGCAGAAGCGACTTGGTCAAGTAGTCAATTCTCTGCACCACGTAATAAAGAGAGCTCCCACTGACGAACAGGTTGTCGCGGGAATCCAATGCCACATAAAGCGGGAAGATATAGCTGCTCATCAGAGCGGCTGCGCCGTCCGGGCCAAAACTCGCTGCGCCGTTGAATGCATAGGCGCAGATGAAGCCCTTGCCACAGTAATTGCCGGTGTTGTCCACAACTCTGATCCGGTTGTCGCCGCTATCGGCGATGAAGACATTGCCTGCGATGTCGGCGGCAACACCGTAAGCAGAACTAAGAAACGCAGCTGTCGCCGGACCGCCGTCGCCGCACGAAGCGAAGTCCGTGGGATTTGGACAAGCATTACTCGAAGTCCCCGGATAAAGCTGCGTGGTGCCTGCGAAGGTAGAGATCGTCCCGCTAGAGTTGATTACGCGTACTCGGTTTGCTCTCTGGTCCGCCACATAGATGTTCCCCAGGCCATCGAGCGCAACTGTGGTCGGGTAGGTAAACGTGGCTAAAGTAGCTGGCCCCATATCACCGCACATCGCTGTCGGCGTGCAGCTTTTCCCGCTGCCCGCGATCGTCCCAATATTTCCTTGCTGGATCGTTACGCCAGCCACTGTGAGCGGCGAGGACTGCGTGTTGATAACCCGGAGCCTGAGATTTTCGGTGTCGGCAATATAAATGTTCCCCGCGCTATCCAGCGCCAGGCCGCGAGGTCCATTCAGATTGGCAGTCGCGACTGGACCGTCGAAATAACCCGCAATGCCGTTCCCCGCCACGGTCGTAATGTTGCCGCCTGAGACTTTGCGCACGCGGTTATTGGCGGTATCGACAATGTAAAAGCTTCCAGAGCCATCGACCACGACGTCGCGATCGCCGGCAAGGATAGCGGACAATGCCGGCCCATCGCTCAAACCTCCGCCGGCATCAGTATTGATGACGCCTGCAGCGTTCACCTGTCGAATCCGTTGATCGCCTGTGTCCGCGATATTGAGATTGCCCGACGCATCGAGATAAACACCGTGAGGTGAGTTCAGCAAAGCGTTGGTTGCCGGGCCAGTATCACCGCAAAAAGTCGGGGTGATGTTCTTTGAGGAGCAGGCAACGCCCGTTCCTGCAACTGTTGTGATTGTGGGTGGGGAGCCGGCTAACACCTCCCGAATTCGGTTGGTGGGCGGGTCGGCGATGTACAGGTTGTTTTGTGCGTCGATATAAAGCTGGGACGGATTCGTCAATTGGGCTGCCGTGGCTGGTCCACCGTCTCCGCATTGGCCGGTGGTGGGAAGGCAAGTTGTTCCATCGCCTGCGTAGGCACTGATAATGCCGCTTGGCATGACCTCCCGGATCCGATGATCGCCCGAGTCGGCAATAAAGATGTTGCCTTGGCTGTCCACAGCGACGCCATTCGGACTGTTGAGATACGCGGATTTGGCCTGGCCACCGTCGCCGCAAGACTGAGTCGGGCTGGGGCAGGTGTTCGTTCCGTCCGCAAGAGGCGTCAGAGAGCCGGCCACAGTTGCGATGTTACGGGGCTGGATTAGCTGCCTGGCGATCGTAATCGGGGCGGATTGCATATTCACCACGCGAATCCGGTTGTCGTCCGTATCGGCAATGTAGATGTTGCCGGCGGCGTCGGTGGCCACGCCGTTTGGATTTGCCAGTTGAGTGGCCTCCGCAGTTGCGGGATGTCCATCACCACAGTTGTCCGTATAATTACAGTAGTGGCCCCAGCCCGCGACGGTCGTCATGACTCCACTAGTGGGGCTCACTTGCCTGATCAGGTAGTCCACCGTGTCAGCAATATAGATGTTGCCGTTGCTATCAATCGCAAGCCCTGCGGCTCGGTTCAGGCTGCCACTGACAGCGGCCTGCCCGTCCAGTAGCTTAGGTTCCTCCTCAGGCCACCCCAGACCAGCGAACAGCGAAAGGCTTCCAGACGTGCTGACCTCGAACACTTGATTGGAATCAGGAGAGATCGTGTACAGGTTCCCGGCGGCGTCGGTGATGACGTTGGTCGGGCCGGGTATGTCAGCGTTGTTGCCCATCGCGGGGCCGTTTATCGACCCTCCGCCCGCAACCGTGTTAATTCCATTTTGTGCCTGCACGGTCACGAAGCTGCACATCGCTGTTACTGCACAGAGCATGAACTTCGCGCGTGAAAGGTGGCTGGTTTGTTGCTTCATGGCTCGCTCCTTTTCCTAAGCCCGGCCCGGGAGAATAACCGACCGTTTTGAGGTGAGCACCAGACTGCCTGAAGGCTTGCCTGTTGCGGATTTTTGGTCGACGTATTCTACTCCGGCTCTTCTCGCCTGTACATGCGGCCGAATGGCCCTAGTGGGTCGCTACCCCCTACCGAAATCACCGACCCGCCAACCATCAATTAAACTGGTTCAAATGCGGGTTTCGATCTCTCGTCTCCGTCGTTGGTTGGCGGCGACCGCCATAGCGGTGATCCTGGTGGTTGCGGGGGTGTATTTCTACGCGCGGCACAAAGTACAAAATGCGCTTAAGCAGGTTCCTGAGAAAATCGGCCTCGAAATCAAGCAGAGCGCAACCGGATTCACGATCTCGAAATCCGACCAGGGGCGAACCCTTTTCAAAATTCACGCGAGCAAGGCCGTTCAATTCAAGGAAGGCGGCCACGCTGCCCTGCATGATGTTTCCATTACTCTCTATGGGCACGATTCGAGCCGCTACGACCAGATTTACGGCAGCGATTTCGAATACGATCCGCAATCGGGCGAAATTACAGCCAAGGGCGAGATCCAGATCGATCTGGAAGCAAACCCCGAAGGCATATTGCACCCGGACCAGGCTCCGCCAAAAGAGCTGAAAAACCCGATTCACCTCAAGACCAGCGGCTTGGTCTTCAATCAGAAGACTGGAAATGCATCGACGAAAGAGAAGGTCGAGTTCAGGCTGCCGCAAGCGAGCGGCTCGGCAGTTGGAGTGAACTACGTCGCAGAGACGAACTTGCTCACCCTCCAGTCGCAAGTGAAGATCGCTCAGAACGGGTTCGGCGGCGTAATGCTCGAGGCTGACCAGGGAGTTATCACGCAGGATCCACATCACGTGGTTCTGGACCATCCTCGCGTGCAGGCCGCAGGCCGGCGATGCGAAGCGCAGACGGCAACGTTGTTTCTGAGTCCCGAGAACACTCTCACCCGCGTGCTGGCGAGCGGAGATGTATCGATCAAGTCGGAAGGTGAGGCACATACCGAGACCCGAGCACAGAAGTTGGAACTCATCATGACGGCGGGAGCGACCAATCTGCAGACAGCGGTGCTGTCCGGAGAGGTCCATGCAGTCCTTGCTGGCGACCAGCTGGCGCAAGCAGATGCGGGCCGGGTTGTGCTGACGTTCCGCGGCAAGAATCTGTTGGATCATATCCTTGCAGAACAAAATGTAAAGATGTCGAGGCACCAGAGTTCATCTGCGGGATCGAACGCGGCACAAGAATTGGAGTTGACCGCCTCGCAAGTCGATTTTTTCCTTAATAAGACGCAACGCCTGGATCGCGCTGAAACGGCCGGCGCTGCTCAAATTGCCATTCGCTCGGCTGACAACGGTTCCCAAACGCTCGTCACCGCGAGGAAGTTCGACGCGCACTTTGACGATGCAGGCGAACTCGCCTCATTACACGGCGCGCCCGACGCACGCATTGTGAATCAGAACCCTGGGCAATCGGGCCGTATGAGTTCTAGCCAGGCCTTGGACGTTGCCTTCCTGCCAGGGGGTGGCATAGATTCGATCGTCCAGCAAGGGAACGTAGCGTATGAAGACGGACAACGAAAGGCTTGGGGGGACCACGCAACCTACACGCCGCGCGACCAGATATTAGTTCTCGCCGGTTCGCCTCGCATCGTTGATTCGGGCATGACCACCACCGCAGACACCATGCGCTTAAATCGAGCCACAGGGGATGCCACCGCGCAAGGAAATGTTAAGAGCACTTACAGCGATCTCAAAGCTCAACCAGACGGAGCGCTGCTCGCCTCCTCGAGTCCCATTCACGTAACCTCGCACAGTGTTGCGGTGCACGGTTCGGCGGCAGTGGCGCAATACGAGGGCGAGGTCCGGCTCTGGCAGGATGCGAACGCGGTAGACGCTCCTTCCATTACGTTCGATCGCGATCACCGATCAATAGTGGCACAAGGGTCGGCAAATCATCCGGTGTCGACGGTTCTTGTCCAAGTCGATAAGAGCGGAAATTCGACGCCGGTGGCGCTTACATCATCACGCCTGACCTATAGCGACGCAGACCGCGAGGCTCATTTTGACGAAAATGTTGTAGCCAAGAGCGCAGATGTCAACATCTCTGCAAGACAAATGGATGCGTTCCTTCAGGCAAGAGGATCCGTGCGAGGAAACCAGGTTTCCTCCGCAGGGCAGCTCGAAAAAATTGTGGCATCCGATCGAGTCGTGATCATCCAAACGGGTCGGCAGGCGGAAGGAAAAGAACTGACTTACATAGCTGCGGACGACAAATTCGTGTTGACCGGCGGACCTCCTAGCATTTTTGATGCCGAACGAGGCAAGATTACGGGGGTTTCGTTGACTTTCTTTAGGCACGATGATAGGGTGCTCGTAGAAGGAAGCAATTCTTCCCCCACTGTCACGCAAACACGAGTGGCACGTTAAATGCGTACTCTCGCCACCGACGAAATCGGAAAATCCTACCGAGGCCGCCGGGTTGTAAATGGCGTCAGTTTACGCGTGGAACAGGGCGAAGTTGTTGGTTTACTTGGCCCTAACGGCGCCGGCAAGACCACGACCTTCTACTCGATCGTAGGCCTCATCCCCCCTGATACCGGGCGGGTCTTAATCGACGAGGACGATATTACGGACGTGCCCATGTATCTTCGGGCGCGCCAATACGGGATTAGCTATCTCCCGCAGGAGGCATCCGTGTTTCGGAAGCTGACTGTCGAGGAAAACATCCTAGCGGTTTTGGAAGCGCAATCCATTTCCTGGCACGAGCGCCGCGAGCGGATGGAGAAGCTAATCGACCAGTTGGGGTTAGAGCATATCCGGCAGAATCGAGGTTATGCCCTTTCCGGCGGGGAGCGACGGCGGGTCGAAATTGCCCGGGCGCTTTGCATCAATCCAACTTTTATTCTGCTGGACGAGCCCTTCTCGGGCATTGATCCGATTGCTGTACTGGATTTGCAGAAGATTATCAGTGACTTAAAGGCCAGTGGGATCGGCGTTCTGATTACAGATCATAACGTGAGAGAAACCCTCTCCGTGACCGATCGGGCCTACATCATTAATGAAGGAAGAATCTTCTTCCAAGGAACACCCGAGCAGTTAGGGAGCAACCCAGAAGTACGCAGGGTGTATCTGGGAGAGAGTTTTTCGTTAGTTTGAACGCGATCATCGGCTGTTGGCCGTCGGTCGTTGCCCGAAACACCGACTACCAGAGCCGACGAGTAACGCCCGAAGACGGACGACGTAATTTCTTATGGTTTTGCTTCAACCACGGCTGCAATTAAAGGTCTCGCAGAGACAGATCCTCACTCCCGGTCTCGTGCAGATGGTTAGCGTGCTCGCGCTCAACAAGCTTGAACTGCGCGACATGATCAATACCGAGATGGTTGAGAATCCAGTGCTCGAGGAACTGGAAGACGCGGTGCCCTTGCTTGACGACGTCGATCGTAAAGTCGAGCAAAAAGATGGTCCCCCGGTTGAAGAGAGCCCGGTCGTTGCGGAAGAGAAGAAAGATCCTTTCGAAGAGATCGATTTCGGTTCGTTTTTTCAGGATTACCTCGATCCTGGATTTCGGAGCCAGCGTGAATCTGAGGACATTGAGCGTCCTTCGTTCGAGAATTTCCTGTCCAAACCCAGCAACCTGACTGATCACTTGTTATGGCAGTTGGGCAGCCTGCCCACTCGACCTGAAGTGCGTGAGGCTGCGGAATTGGTGATTGGCAACTTGAACGAAGATGGATATCTGATCGCAACGGATGATGAACTGTTGGGAGTCGCCCCTCCAGCGACGCCGGAGTCTGATGCCGCTGCCGCTGAGAAGGTGGTGAAAGAAGCGGCTGCGCTCGGTTTGGATTCGGCTGTAGCGTCAGAAACAGCAGAAGGCGACCCCGATGATGTTCTCCAGGCTCCGAGTTTAGATCAATTTTCGCAGGCTGAAGGAAACGGTTTCGACAAAGCCCGGGCTGCAACAATAGGGACTGCCATCGAGGCGCCAGCCGAAGCAGCTCCATCTCCAACTAAGCAAACGTTCACACCCAGCTTCAACCTCGACGATCTCCACGAAGCCTTAGACCTTATCCGTATGCTCGATCCCCAGGGCGTGGGTGCCCGGGATTTGCGCGAATGTCTTCTTGCCCAACTGCGTTTCCACCAGCAGCAACATGAAGCGAGCAAAAACGGCAACGGCGATCGGGAAGCAACCACACAGCTTTTGGCTGATGCCGTTGCAGTAGTCGACCAGCATCTACGAGCCGTCCAGAACAAGCAGTTCAAGGAAATCTCGCGCGCCATCAACCGCCCCGTGGAGGCCATTGAGGCTGCGCTGGGGTACATCCGAACGCTCGATCCCCGGCCTGGTCTGCGCTACAACAAGATCCAAGCCCGGCTTATCGAGCCCGATGTGGCGTTCGTCAAGCATGGCGATGAATGGCTGGTCGTCATGAACGATGAAGACGTTCCCCAGCTTCGTCTCAACCCCGCGTACAAACGGCTTCTCACCAAAGACGGAAACGACAAAGACACGCGCAACTATGTCAAGGAACGTTACAAGTCCGCGATTCAGCTAATCAAGAACATCGAACAACGCAAACAGACGATTATGAAGGTCTGTTATTCCATCGTGGCGCGACAGCAGGATTTCCTGGAGAAGGGAATCGACCAGTTGAAGCCCATGATGATTAAGGAGGTGGCCGAAGAAATCGGCGTGCATCCTTCCACCGTCTCCAGAGCGGTGGCCAGCAAGTATGCTCACACTCCGCAGGGCGTATTTGAGTTGCGTTACTTCTTCAGCGAGAGCGTGAACGGGCCTGAGGGCGGCGGGACTTCCCTGTTGATCCTCAAACGGCGCGTTAAGAAGCTCATCGAAGAAGAAGATCCCACGCGGCCATTAACCGACGAGCAGATCACCCGCATCCTTCAGTCGCAGGGTATCCAGGTCACTCGCCGAACCGTCGCGAAATACAGGGAAGACATGCGCATTCCTAGTACCCACCAGCGCAGAGTGAAGAAGTAGATTTGGTAATTGTGTGATCGGGTAATTTGGTAAATGAAACCTGATTTTAAGATTACCAAATTTCAAAATTGCTCAATTACAAAATGGTTCCAAATGTAGTGCCCGTAACAAGTATGACCAACTTTTAGGAGGGGCGCTCATGAATGTGGAATACACTGGCAGGCAGTACGAAGTAACTCCAAAAATCCGCAAAGAAGTCGAAACCCGCCTTTCTAAAATTCGCAAAATCCTCGGCGACAAATTTGAGACCAAAGTGATTCTGGCGGTCGAAAAGCATCGCCACAAAGCTGAAATCACCATCAGTCCCCGCAACGGCCCCATCGTTGGCGAGGCGCAAGCGGGAGACATGGTCGCCGCAGTCAATGAGGCCCTCGAGCATCTCGAAAAGCAGGCAGTCAAATACAAGACGCGCTGGCGCACCAAGAAACGCCACAACCATAAGAGTGCGAGTCCGAAGAAGTGGAACGGCCATGCCTCCCAAGAAGACGTCGTTGCCGCAGTCGGAATTGATGAGTCCACCGCGGTTGACGTCGTCGTCCACAAGTTCCCGGCGGTTGCCAAGACGACCGAAGTTCACCTGGTGCATTCCGAGGATGCTGTCGCCTTGCGGCCAATGACTTTAGAGGAAGCCATCAAGGAAGCCCACTTCCGCGACCGGGATGTGTTCGTCTTCCGCGATCCGAAAGGAAAAGTCATGGTCCTTCACCGGACTCGAGACGGCAAGATGGAACTGATCGAGGCTCCGTAACAGGTCTTGGTTTCGCAACGAAAAAGGACGGGCTTCTCGCCCGTCCTTTTAGCTAGTGTGGCGTCCTTGCCTACCGTTCCACGGCCATCGCCACAGCATTTCCGCCGCCAAGGCAAAGCGCTGCGATCCCGCGATGAACATCGCGGCGGATCATTTCGTAAATGAGCGTCACTAGTACCCTCGCGCCGCTGGCGCCGATCGGATGCCCGATTGCCACAGCTCCGCCGTTCACATTCACTTTATTGGGATCGAGCCCGAGCTCACGCATTACGCCGAGCGCCTGCACGGAAAATGCTTCATTCAATTCGTAAAGATCGACGTCTTCGTTTTTCCAACCGGTCTTTTCCCAGATCTGTCGCACGGCTCCAACGGGAGCCATCATCACCCATTTGGGCTCGACACCAGCGGTGGCTTGCGCGACGACTCGGACCATCGGCTTGGCGCCGAGTTCTTTCGCCCGCTTGGCGCTCGTCACAACAACCGCGGCGGCCCCGTCGTTTACCCCCGGTGCGTTGCCTGCGGTGACAGTTCCATCTTTCTTAAAGGCCGGCTTCAATGCCCGGAGAATCTCGATCGTGGTTTCTTCGCGAGGTGATTCGTCTTTATCGAAAATTACAGGCACTTGGCCTTTCTTCGTCGTAGGCAATTCGACCGGAACAATCTGGGACTTGAATCGGCACTCTTTCATGGCTGAAACCGCTTTGCGATGCGAGTTCAACGCAAACTGATCCTGCTCCTCGCGCGTGATCCCATACTTCTCGGCCACGTTCTCACCGGTGATGCCCATGTGATAGTTGTTGTAGATATCCCAGAGCCCGTCGTTCACCATTGAATCGACGACTTGCGCGTTCCCGAGGCGATAGCCTTTTCGAGCTTGCGGCAAAAGGTAGGGAGCGTTGGTCATCGATTCCATTCCGCCCGCGACCACGATCGAACTGTTCTCCGTCTGGATCGCTTGCGCTGCGAGAGCGACTGCCTTGAGTCCAGAGCCGCAGACTTTGTTTATTGTCATGGCACCTACTTCCGGCGAGAGTCCGCCGAAAATGGCGGCTTGGCGAGCAGGGTTTTGTCCGAGCCCGGCGGACACAACGTTTCCCATGATGCACTCGTCAATCTGATTGGGATCGAGATTGGCACGCTTCACCGCCTCGCGCACAACAATAGCGCCGAGTTGGGGAGCACTTAAATCCGAGAGGCTCCCTTGAAACTTTCCCACCGGTGTCCGGCAACCGGAAATGATCACCACATCGTCGAAACCAGCCATCCACGTGCTCCTGAGCGAATTTCTTTCTTCTTCTGATTATAGATGCGCTGGTGATGGAAAGGTTGAAGTAAACCACCGCTGCGATACAAATGGATTGCCGTAACCAACGATGCATGCGATCAAGCATCGCCCTCGAGTTCGTGTTCCTTGCAGAATTTCTCGCGAAGTTCTGCTTCACAACCGTGAGATCGTGCTTCGTCGAACTGATTTTTTGTTTTTCTGCTGTGCCGCGTGACCTTAGTACATGGTTCTCGCTCTCCTTCACCTTCATTTTTTTCTTGACATCACTTTTCAATGACTCTAGATTTCATTCAGTTGCAACAAACGACCGTTGCGAACATCCATGAAGAATGGAAAGGGAGAATAGATCAATGGCAACCAAGAAGAAAGCAAAGAAGGCCGCAAAGAAGAAACACTAAGAGCCTTCAGTAAAAGAAGCAAAGGGGACGCCGAAAGCGTCCCCTAAGTTTTTGCGCGAACGGTGGCAATCGAGATCCGCTTCTCCGTCGCCGGACACAAACTGCGATAGGCACAGAACCGGCAATTAAAACTGGGCTTCGCATCGAACTTTCCCGCGGCAATGCTCGCGGCAACTTCCTGCACCTTCATCTGCGCACCTTGTAGTTCGGCATCGCTCCGCCGCGTGGTCGCCGAGCTATTGTCTGCGAGATTGTAGAAGGCAAGACTCCCGGGGTTATATCCCCACTTTTTTTGCGCCGCGAGAGCATAGATGGAGAGCTGCAGGCTCTCGTCCGCATCGTCCTGCGTCTGTGCCCGGCCGGTTTTATAGTCCGTGATCGCGATCGTGCCGTCGACTCGCTTGTCGATCCGGTCGATCCGTCCTACGACAGTGGCGCCGCCAATTTGCACATCAAACCACTCCTCGGTGTGCAGAACCTCCGGATTCGGAATGCGCCTGCGCGAGTCAAGGAACTCCCGCAATTGCTGAATTCCTTGCTGCAGGTAGAGCTGATGCTGATAAGCATCCTGTATCTTGGCTGAGGCGAGATCGTTTGTGAACAGTTCGATCACTTCTTCATCAGGCATCGTGCGCTCGAAGCGCACCGAATCGAAGTAAGCCTTCAAGACGCGATGCATGGAAGCACCATATTGCATTGCAGCTGGGACTTCCCCGGGAATTCTCCATTCGCGATCAAGCTTGAATTGCAGAGGACAGTTTTCATACGTTTGGACCGCGCTCGCGCTCAACCGGGAGCTAAGGTCCGCTAGCGGCGGAAGCGCCAGCCACTCTGCCGTGCGCGTCGCTGGACCCGCTGCCTGCGCGAAGATCTCGGGCTGAAATCCTCGTGCGGGACGCTGGCGCAACCAGCGGCCTAGAGTTTTGTCCTTGATCAATTCGCGCAAATAACCCGGGGGGGTGGGATCCGTCTTCCCGGTTCCCTGTTTCGCATAAACGGTTAGGCGATCACGAGCGCGAGTCATCGCCACATAAAACAAGCGGCGTTCCTCCTGTTCGTGAAGCGTCTTGTCGTCCTGCGGAGTGATCGAATCGGCATCGCGCAGTTCGCGGGGAAACTCGACCAGGGTTTCCTTGAACGACGCGGGGAACGACGGCGAGTTGGCCCGAAGAATGAACACGTGATCGAACTCGAGCCCTTTGGCCGTATGTACCGTCATTAGCCGCACGGCATCAACATCGGGCATTGGCATCGAGATGGCACCGCCGGCTTGGCGAAAGTAATCCATGTACTCGAGCAGTTCGGCAATTTGACCGCTGACCACGATAGGCTTCTTCTCCCAGTTCCCTACGAAGTCGAAAACCGCTCGCAGGGGCGGAGAGTTCCGATCGAAGCCGAACACCCGCACGATGAATTCCAGCGAATCACGGCTCTTGGCGTTCGTCCGTTCGATTTCGACCCGCAGGTTCTCCAGCGTCTGCAGGACCAGGGACCCTCCTCCTATCTTTGGCAGGACCGAAGCGACCCCTCCGCTCTCCTGATCGCGCGGGAGCGTTTTAATTTCGGCACGCAACTTTTCGGGATCGATCGCGAACTGCGGCAGCGCCGCCACACGAAACAAGCTGGCGTCATCGGCTGACGAAACCACGGCACCGAGACAAGCGAAGAGGTCACGCACCTCTGCCGTATCCAGGACATCCATGTTCTCGATCGAATATGGAATGCCGTCGTCTGCAAGCGCCTGGGCAAGCTCATCACGATGCAGGTGCTGTCGATAGAGCACGGCGAAATCCTTCCAGCGGCAGTGACATTCGCGCTTTCGCTCGCGCAGCACCGAAATGAGATCAGCGCACTCGATGTCCTTCCCTTTGGCGCTGAGTGCGACGACCTCTACGGGAACGACCGGTGTCTCCCTGCCTTCGCGCGCAGCCTCTTCGTCCCGCGCCGAGATCAAGGCCTTGCGTTTGTCACCGAAATTGGCATTCTTGGTGGCAAAGACCTCAGGGTTCTTGGCGATGAGTGCATGAGCGCAGCGCAGGATGGCAGTCGTGGAGCGACGATTTTTCTCCAGCGCATGAACACCGGCACCTGGAAAGTTGTGCTGGAAAAGTGCAAATGCAGCACTCGAGGCGCCACGGAAGCGATAGATCGCCTGGTCGGGATCGCCAACTGCGAATACATTTTTCCCGTCGGCGGCCAAACGTTGAAGAATCTTCACCTGTGCGAAGTTGGCATCCTGAAACTCATCCACAAGGATGAATCTGGCATGTTGACGCTCACGCGAGAGCAGTTCAGCATTCTCGTGAAGAAGCGTGTGCGCTTTTGTGATCATGTGGCCGAAGGTGCCAAGATTCTCGCCGAGCAGCATCTGTTCGACTTTCGTAAAGACGCTGGAGATCTCCTGGCAGCGCCCGATCACTTCTTCGTCGGTTAGCGCATCCAGATCTTTGGACTTGCACACACGCGGAACTGGCAGTTCTCCGCGTGCCAGGCGCCCAACATAGTCGGCATACCGCTCCGGCCCAACGAGCTCATCGTGGCAGCGACGCATGAAGTCGAGCAAATCTTCAAGAAACTTTGTGACGTTGGCAGCACGGACGAAATAATTCAGGTGCAGTTCGGGGAGACGCTTGCGCAGGAAGATCCAGAGGTCCTTGTCATCGAGCACCCCAAACTGGCGTCCGTTGCGAATGAGCAGGTTGTTGCAGTACGCATGGAAGGTCTCGATTTGCATTCCGGCGATGTTGCGTCCAGCTTCCTTCTGAACGCGCTCCCGCATTTCCTTGGCGGCATTGTCGGTGTAAGTGAGCGCAAGAATCTCGTCAGCCCGCGCGTGACCTTCACGGATAAGCCTCGCAATTCTGCGAGTTAGAACTGTCGTTTTGCCGGTCCCGGCCCCGGCAATAACCAGCAAGGGGCCGTGGACATGCTCGATGGCTTGGCGTTGGGATTCGTCAGGTTCAAAAGTCTGGGGAACCGGAATGCTCTTCGACGAGGCCACTGGGCAGGAGCATATCAGAGAAGAATGTGAATTGCTCAGTCTGTTGAGTGAAATTCGGCGAGGATGATCGCGAGCGCGGCGATCGCCGCAGTCTCGGCGCGCAGGATTGTGTTTCCCAAGGACGCGGAAATCCAGCGCGAAGTTTGGAAAGCTTCAAGTTCGGACTCCGTCCATCCGCCTTCAGGTCCCACAGCAAGGATCAAGTTATTCGTCGCGGGTGAAATCGCATCACTCAGCTTCAGCAACTTCTCCGATTCCGAGAGCACAATCCTTGCCGCCGCAGGAAATTCGAGCAGTTCCTTGAACTTGATCGCATTCGAGATTTCCGGAATCACGGTCCGTCGCGACTGCTCGGCGGCTTGCTGAGCAATTCTCCGCCACCGTTCCACCCGCTTTACAGCCGCCGAAGCCAAGTGCGTCTCGGTCCGCTTCGCAATCAAGGGAATGATCCGCGCAACTCCCAGTTCCGTGCATTTTTCGATCGCCCATTCCATGCGATCGAACTTGAAAATAGAAAGTGCTAAAGTGATTTCGGCAGTTGCGGGTGCGGGAACTACCTCGCCTAGATCGAATTCGACTCGATCGGATGCGATGCTGACAACTCGTCCACGCCGGACCTGGTCGCCTGTCGCTATATCGAATTCCTGCCCGACTCGGGCGCGAAGCGCACGGATGAGGTGATCGGCATGGCTGCCGACGAGCGCGGCACGAGAACCAGAGATCTCATCGGCGATCCAACGGCGGCGAGTCACGGGCAAAATCCTAAAACACAGAGCTCACTGAGTCACACGGCGTACCCGAATTCTCTGTGAAACATGACTCTATGTTGAATTGGTTTATCCGAAGATGTCTTTGACTTTACCGAGCAAGGAACGGCGTTGCGGTTTGTTTTCCACGCGAGTTAAGCCGTCGAGTTCCTGCAGAAGTTCGCGTTGACGCTTGTTGAGTTTCTGCGGCGTTTCCAATCGAACTTCAACAAAAAGATCGCCCTTGCCGTGGCCATTCAGCACCGGCACACCTTTGCCACGAATTCGCATGGTCGTGCCCGACTGCACGCCTTCGGGGACCTTCAGTGTGTGTTCACCGTCGAGGGTTGGAACCCGAATCTCTGTTCCCAGGGCGGCTTGGGTGAACGAGATTGGAATTACGCAATGCAGGTCGGTCCCTTCGCGTTCGAAGAACGGATGCTCTTTCACGTGAAGGACGACATACAGATCGCCCGCTGGCCCACCGAAGCTGCCCGCCTCGCCAAGGCCTGTGAAGCGGATGCGGGTTCCGTCTTCCACACCGGCAGGAATCTTGGCGTCGATGGTTTTTTGCCGAAGAATGCGCCCCTCGCCTTTGCACTTGGGACAAGGATCCGTGATGACGCTCCCGGCGCCCTGGCAAGTTGGACAGGTACGCGCCATGCTGAAGAATCCCTGCTGATATCGAACCTGCCCACGGCCGCCGCAGGTACGACAACTTACAGGCGTCTTGCCTTGCGCTGCGCCCGAGCCGCGACAATCTTCACAGGTCTCGTGGCGCCGGATGGTGACGGAAGTCTCCTTGCCAAAAACTGCCTCTTCAAATTCCAGCTTGAGGTCTTCTCTTAGATCAGGTCCACGCTGTGCCCGGCTGCGGCGTCGCCCGCCACCGCCAAAGAGATCGCCGAAGCCGAAGAAGTCGCCAAAAATCTCGCTGAAATCCTGGAAAACTGTGGGGTCGATGCCGGCTGCGCCACCGCCGCCCACGCCAGCATGGCCGAAACGATCGTATGCGGCTCGCTTGTCGGCATCCGCGAGAACGGCGTACGCCTCGCTGCATTCCTTGAACTTTTCCTCGGCGTCAGGATTATTCGGGTTCCGGTCGGGATGGAACTGCAGCGCCAGTTTGCGATAGGCGCTTTTGATTTCCTGCTCGCTCGCTTCGCGAGCCACCCCGAGGACTTCGTAGTAATCGCGTTTTACGTTGCTAGCCAGAATGGTTCTTTCCGATCTTCTCTCGTGCGGTTAGTGTTTCGGATTGCGAGCAACCTTCACCATTGCGGGGCGCAGGAGGCGGTCTTTTAATTTGTATCCTCTCTGCAACTCCTCCACAATCTGATGATCCTCCGCCTCGGTGGTATCAACCATTTCGACCGCCTCGTGAAGATGCGGATCGAACGACTCCCCTCTCGCCGGAATCGCGCGCAACCCAAGTTTTGTCAGGGCATCCAGTAATTGCTTGTGGATCAACTCGACACCATTGCGCAGGTCAGATTTCTCACCCGCGCTGGCCTGCAAGGCACGCTCGAAACTATCCAGAACCGGCAAAAGCGCCTTGATCGTGTCCGCGGCCGCATATTCACGAAAATCCTGCTGTTCTTTGGTTGCGCGTTTGCGGGCGTTCTCGAAGTCCGCCTGCATACGCGCCAGCCGATCTACGAGGGCATCGCGCTCGGCAGTCAGTTTTTGTAATTCTCCGACGGCAAGGCGTGGCCCAGGGGACTCCGCACCGGGCTGAGGTTCGTCCTCCGATTCTCCCGCCGGCAACTCGTGCTCAGCGTCCAGTTCGTTCGGATCCACTTCTGATTTTCCGTTTGTCCTTGCCATAACCTTTACTCAGATTCATTCAGCGCCTGATCAAACAAGCGCGCGATGTAAGATACCGCTGTGATAGTGTGCTGATAATCCATGCGCGTGGGTCCCAGCACCGCCAGCGAACCAATCACTTCGCCCCCGACTCGCGCCGGAGCCCCAATCAGTACGAAGTTTTTCAGTGACGGAGTGGTCTGGTCCAGTCCGATGACAACTCGAACTGCCTCTTGCCTTACATCGAGATAAGCGTTCAATAACTCGATGACTTTTTGCTTTTCTTCGAGCGTCTGCAGCATTTCCTGCAGGCGGTTGCGGTCTTGCTCGCTGGCAACCAGGTTGGCTGCGCCTTCCACAAAAACTACTTGCGATCCATCTTCTGCGCCGAGTGCACCCTGCTTATACAGCTGTTCCAGTGATGCCATCAGCCGGTCGTACTCACTCCGCTCTTGCTCCAGACGTCGCGACAGTTCCGCGCGGGTCGCATCCATCGTCCAGCCGCGATAGTTCTCATTGATAAAGCGGGCCGCGGCATCGAGATCGGCCTGACAAATGTCCAGGCGCAAAACTCGGTCACGGACTAACCCGGATTTCGTGACTACAACGGCCAGAACCTTTTGATCCCCCAGCCTGGAGAAATACACATGCTCCAAAGCATTTTTCTGCCCACCCGCCGCGACCGCCACTCCCACATTTCGTGACAATAACGACAAGACGTGGGATGTACGCTCCATGAACTCTTGCACATCCGTGATGCCGTGAAACGATCCTTGGATCATGCTCTCATCGGCATGCGACAGGCGCGCCTGCCCGGTCAACTGCTCAACGTAATAGCGATAGGCCTCGGGACTTGGAACTCGGCCAGCCGACGTGTGCGGTTGCTCCAGATAGCCGGCATCCGCCAGGTCTGACATAACGTTGCGGATCGTAGCTGGGCTAAGGCCCTCCCGGTTCGCACGAGCCAGGGTCCGTGAGCCGACAGGCTCGCCTGTGGCGATGAACGTCTCAACAATCGCGGTCAGAATTTGCCGTTCTCGTGCCCCAATTGGTACTTCCGGTGGCATAAACTCCTTGTATCACATTGCCCGGTCTGTTTGGGACTCGAGTCCCACAGGAATATCTAAGTTCTTTAGATGCAATGGTTAGAACGAAAGATGCAACCCGATTCCCCGTTCGAATTCTAGAAATCTTAGCCCCTTGTTGTCAAGGATTAGCACTCGCTTCACCAGAATGCTAACCCATATTGCGCTATCTTCATTAGATTAGTCTCCATATTACGTATGAGCTCGCGGATTCATGTCGCAGTTGTCGGTGCCGGGGCTTTCGGAGGCTGGACAGCTCTGCACTTGTTGCGTTCGGGCGCTCAAGTCACTCTGTTTGACGCGTGGGGACCTGGGAATGCTCGGGCTTCATCCGGCGGCGAGACTCGCATCATCCGTGCGACCTATGGACCGGATCAGACCTATACAGATATGTCCGTCCGCGCGCTTAAGATTTGGCAGGAATATGAGTGTCTATTTGCGCGTCGATTGTTCTCCCCTACCGGTGTTTTGTGGATGGCGACGACGGGCAACGATGAGTACGAATGCGGGTCTTTGGCGCACCTACGCGAAGCTGGAGTTTCGCATGAAGAGCTTTCAGTCCAGCAGATGTCGCACCGCTGGCCTCAGATCAATTTCGAAGATGTTCGCTGGGGAATCTACGAGCCAAGTGGTGGCATTCTGCACGCGCGATTCGCCTGCCAGGCGGTGCTAAATCATTTTGGATCTGAGGGTGGCAAGTACCGCCAAGCCGCAGTGGCGGCTTTGACTGATGAAGACTATGGACACGGTCTGGTGCTTAGCGATCAATCCCGGTTCGTCGCGGACCGCTATGTCTTTTGCTGCGGCCCATGGTTGGGCGAGCTCTTTCCCCGCACCATCGGCTCGCTGATTCGCGCGACCCGGCAAGATGTATTTTTCTTTGGCACTCCTTCATCCGATGACCGCTTCTCGGAATCGAAGCTTCCCGTCTGGGCGGATCATCGCGATCGGTTCATCTACGGAATGCCGGCGATTGACGGCCGCGGCTTCAAGATTGCCGATGACACCCGCGGGCCCGAGTTCGATCCGACGTTCGGCGAACGCACTGTAAACCCCGATACTCTGCGATTGCTTCGGGATTACCTGGCCTTCCGCTTTCCTGCCATGAAAGACGCACCCTTGCTCGAAACGCGTGTCTGCCAATACGAAAGTACGCCGGACAATCACTTCATTGTCGACCGCCATCCTTCAGCGACAAATGTTTGGATTGTTGGTGGAGGATCGGGCCACGGGTTCAAGCACGGACCCGCGCTAGGAGAAATGGTCGCGGAGTTAGTGATGAAAGAAAAAGAGGCAAATCCCTTATTTCGCCTGAGCCGTTTCAGCGCGGGAACCTAGGCTACTGAATCTGAATTACGTTCTCCGCAGCGGTCCTTTTGATTTCATCAACCCGCGAGATCACTTTGCGAGCAAATTCGTATAGGGATTTAGCGTGAGGAGAATTCTCACCTTCCAAAACCGACGGCCTGCCGCTGTCCCCGCCCTTGCGGATGTCCGGGTCGAGCGCAACATTCCCGAGAAATGGGATTCCGAACTGCTGCGCGGTCCTCTCAACCCCACCGCGTGAGAAGACATCGATCTCGTGGCTGCAGTGCGGGCAAACAAAATAACTCATGTTCTCGACCATGCCGACAATATCGACCTTCATCTGGCGGAACATCTCGATGGCTTTGCGGCCATCCTGCAGCGAGACGTCCGAAGGCGTTGAGACTACGATTGCTCCGGTGAGCGGGACAGTCTGGATGAGCGATAACGCCACATCTCCGGTGCCCGGCGGCAGATCGACAACCAAGTAATCCAAATGCCCCCAATCGACTGACCCCAGGAACTGCTTGATGATCGAGTGCAGCATGGGCCCGCGCCAAATCAGCGGCTTGTCGCCCGGATTCAGGAATCCCACGGAAATCACCTTAAGACCGTACGCTTGCAGGGGTTCGATCCGTTGATCGCCCAACACATTGGGTTGAGCGTTCGTGCCCAACATCAATGGAACGTTGGGCCCATAAACATCGGCGTCGAGCAAGCCGACTTTATGTCCGAGCTTCGCCATGGCAATAGCCAAATTCACCGAAAGCGTCGTTTTCCCCACGCCTCCCTTGCCCGAACCGACCGCGATGATGCTACTAACACCAGGAAGTGGCTGCGGGGCCGGAGGTTGTTGTCCGGGACGTGCGGGCATGTGTGCGCTCAAGGGAAATGACCTTTCTGACGGGAATTTTGCCTTTCCTTGATTATATGCGAGCCATCAGCATTCAGCACTCAGCCCATCAACGGAAGCTCTGACGGGCAGTCTGCCTGAGTCTCATGACTGAATGGTGACTGCTGAGTGCTGCTTAAACTGCCAAATATCCGCCGTCCACTGGCAACGTCGCTCCCGTAACCCAGGACGACTCGTCACTCGCGAGATAAACGGCGAGCGCCCCGATATCTTCAGGCTTTCCCAACCGTCCGATGGGATGAACTCCGATCCGCTCCCGCCGTACCGCTTCTGGATCGGTTGCTTTGCTGAGAACAGCCGCGGTCAGATCGGTTTCGATGAACGAAGGACAAATGGCGTTCACGCGAATGTTCTCGTGGCCGTAGTCGATTGCCATGCACTTGGTGAGCAGCACCACTGCGCCCTTGGACGGCGCATACGCGGCGCGGTTTCGAGCTCCATTGATGCCCAGAACCGATGCCATGTTGATGATCGAACCACCTCCTGCCTTCCGCATGTGAGGCAGGACAGCGCGAGAGAGCAGCCACAATCCACGGACATTGATGTTGAAAGTTTCGTCCCACTGCCTTTCCGTGATCTGCTCAGCGGTTCCGATGTGCAACACGCCGGCGTTGTTAACCAGAACGTTCAAACCCCCAAACGTTGTGATGGTCTGCTCGACAATTCGTTGGACCCCGTTCGCACTCGATACATCTTCGGCTATGATCTGCGCCGGCCCGCCGATCTCTCGTGCGACCTTTTCGAGTTCTCCCTTGCGTCTCCCAACCAGCGCGATTTTTGCGCCTTCTGCAGCAAGCGCAAGAGCGCAAGCCCTTCCGATACCCGTGCCTGCCCCAGTCACGATTGCGATCTTGTTTCCTAAGCGGGTGCTCATGAGGAAAACAGTTTACAGACTTTGACAAAATCGGAGAATATTCGGTCAGCATCAAAACAATCCCCAGCGTCGCGAGTTGATACTCCGAGCGAGGCTTTATTCGGTCACTTCTAACCACCGTCGTCGAAGCTGCGCCGCGTGCGCGCCCGCGTCCTGCGCCGCATCCCACGAGTTGGGCGACCATGCTCCGCCATCTGGGTGGGCTTGGTCTTTTCATCGTCGCCATACTGGATAGCTCGCCGCTGCCAACTTTTGGAGGGACGGATATTCTGACCGCGATCCTGGCAGCGCGACATGTGGAACCCTGGTATTACTATGCGGCCATCGCTACCGTGGGATCAGTCATTGGCGCTTACATCACCTTCCGCGCAGCACGTTTGGCGGGTTCCGACTACTTACAACGGAAGTTCGGCAAACGACGGGTGGCGATCTTTCTCGAACAGTTCGAGCACTGGGGAACTGGCGGATTGGCGGTTTCGACGGCAGTGCCTTTCCCATTTCCGACTAGCGCATTATTCGCGGCGGCTGGAGTGCTCAAGTATTCGCGGCGTAAATTTCTAGTGGTCGTGACCCTGTGCCGCGGTGTGCGGTATGCGGTGATTGGGCTGGTGGCTTTCCATTACGGACGGCACTTCATCCGAGTCCTACGTCATCCAGGGCAATACTACGGTTGGTTCTTGGCAATCGTAGTCGCGGTAATGGCGCTTGTTGCTGTTGCGATTACCATGCAGCGGAAACTCCAACCTTCCACTAGCGAGGTCGCATCCTAACTCCGGTTCAGTAGCCTTCGCCCTCCAGTCGCACCTTGCCGCGAAACATCCGGAAGAGAAATACAAAGTAGCCCACCGCAAGCACTGCTCCAATGCACCACCACGTGAAACCGACGGCGAGGCCGTGCTGTCCGGCAGCCGAATTATAGATGGTTAAGCTGTAAGCGGGATCGGTACTGGCCGGCAGCACGACGGGGTAGAGTGCAAACGCCGCACCCACCAGCATGCTGGCAATGTATAAACTCGATGCCAGAAAGGCGGGCTTCTCTTTATCTTTCGATGTACCCCAAAGCATTGCCGCAAGACTGCCGAAGACCACCAACGGCACAAGAACCCCAATCGGATGCTCACGATAATTCTTCATCACTTCCGGCTTGATCCAAATGGTCGCGATCAGGCTGACGATCGTAAGTGAGAACTGAAGCGGCCACAGAATTTGGGCCACGCGTTTTGCCCGTTGACTCAATTCGCCTTCGGTCTTGGTGACTACGTAAAGTGAACCGTGCGCGGTCAGCGTAAGCAGCGCAATTACACCTGCCATCACGGTGTACCAATCGAGAATTCCCGGGTGCGGCCCAACGCGCCAGTTCGTCCACAGCGGCTCGAAAAAGTAGCCGTCGGCGCCGAGTGGCACGCCGCGAATCACATTCCCGAGAGCGGCACCAAAAAAGATCGCCAACAAAATGCTGGCAAGACAAAATACGGCATCGAAAAAACTCTGCCACACTCGATTGTCCAGGTGTGTGCGGAATTCAATTCCGATCGCCCGCAGCATGAGCAGCCAGAGCACCATCATGAGGGGCAAATAAAAGCCGCTGAAGCTGGAGGCATAGAGTTGCGGGAACGCAAAATACAAGGTTCCGCCCGCCGCCAACAACCAGACCTCGTTCCCATCCCATACAGGACCGATGGATCGCAGGATTTTGCGCCGCTCTTCGTTGGTCTTGGCCACCAACAAATAGATGGCGCCCGCTCCAAGATCAAATCCATCAAGTATTACGTAAGCCGCCACCATCACGGCCACAATCATGAACCAAAGCGTTTCCATAATTCCTCTTAGTCGGCGTGAACGGAATTCGCGCGGGCAGATGGTTCTCCCAGCGGTCCGTGATCAATCTCGCGATGCACGAGAAACAGAAAGAGAATTCCTAAGACCGTGTACATTCCCATGAAACCCAACAGCGTAAACATCGCGTTCCCAGCGGATACCATTTTCGAATACCCATCTACCGTGAGCATTAATCCATACACCAGCCAAGGTTGTCGGCCGAGTTCGGCGGTCATCCAGCCAGCAGTGTTCGCGATATATGGAAAAGGCAAACTTAATAGCAGAATCCACAGCATCCAGCGCGCCTCGAACAGCTTCCCGCGCCACAACAGGAAAACTGAGATCAACATGATCGCTATGAAGATGGTTCCGAGACCGACCATGATGTGATAGCTGAAGTACAGCAGAGGAATGTTCTGCGGCCAGAGCGCCTCTGGAAACTCATTCAGCCCCTGCACATGTGCCGACCAGCGGCGATAGGTCAAGAAGCTAAGCATCTTGGGAACCAGAATCGGATTATCGATCGTGCGGTTCGGCACATCCGGTTGCCCAATGATGACTAGAGGCGCCCCCGGCTGCCCCTGAAACAGGGCTTCCATGGCAGCCAAAGTAACCGGTTGGTGTTGCACCAACATGCGACCTTGCCCGTCTCCTGTCGGAAAAAGCTGCAGCACGCTGAAAACGCATCCGGCAAGCACTCCGGTTTTCACAAAAATCCGTCCGTACTCGGCGTGCTTTTTCCCCAGCAGATAGAAGGCGCCGATTGATGCCATGGCGAACGAGCCCGTGATCGCGGCGCCGCTCATATTATGTGCGTACTGCCACCACGCCCAGGGATTCAATACGAGTTCCCAAAAGCTGCTCAGTTGGACCGAGCCGTCCGCAGCACGCTGGTATCCCACCGGATTCTGCATCCACGCGTCGGTCGCTACGATGAAGTAGCCTGACAGCCACGAGCCCAGAAAAACCATCATCGCTGACCACCAATGCGCTTTTGGGCTTAACCGCTTCTCGCCATACAAGAACAGGCCCAGGAACGCGGACTCCAGGAAGAACGCAAACATTCCCTCCATAGCCAGCGTCTGGCCGATCACGCCTCCGGCGAACCGCGAAAAGTGTGACCAGTTTGTGCCGAACTGAAATTCCATAGGAATGCCGGTCACGACGCCAATCACGAAGTTGATTCCGAAGATTCGAGCCCAGAAACGCGCCGCCTGGTTGTAGGTTTCATCGTTGCGGCGCAGGCCGATCGTCTTCAGCACCACGATGAGGGGAGCCAACCCCATGGTGAGTTGGGGAAACAGGTAATGAAAGGTGACAGTAAAAGCAAAGTGCAGGCGGTGAACCAGCAGTGCGCTATCCATGAAAACGTCCTATTCAATTGTAAGGAACTTCGGATTATCGCGAAGAAAGGAAACATCCCGCTGTGATGAGCATCACAGCGGAATCACTGCGCGCTCTTGCGGCGCTCCAGGTATTCGCGCCTGATTTCTCGCCGCCGCCCGGCATCATCGTAGCGCCTGCGCTGCTCATCCGATTCCGGGACGACCGCTGGAACTTGCAACCGGCGTCCGCCCGCATCCACAGCAACGAACGTTAGGTACGCGGAACTGACATGCTGGCAATCGTCGTGAATATAATTCTCCACCCAGACTTTCACTCCGACCTCCATTGAACTGTGAAAGACCCGGTTCACTGACGATCGCAAGATTACAAGATCGCCGACATGCACGGGAACGAGAAAATCGAGATGATCAATCGATGCGGTGACCACGTACGCCCGAGCGTGCCGGTGCGCCGCCATCGCACCCGCGAGATCAATCCAGTGCATAAGTCGTCCGCCAAGAAGAGCACCCAGGGGATTCGCATCATTGGGAAGAACGATTTCGGCCATTTCCGACTGCGAGTCGCGCACCGGGCGCGGCATCATATGATCGTCGCTCATGAATTAGGGCTTTCTTTGGCGCCCACCGCGGCGGGCCGGATTCTACGCAATAAATACGATTGCAAATAACAATCAACCAGCTTCTGCATGTTGGGATCCTCGTGGCCTGACGTCCATTGATTCAGGGTGAGGTCAAACTCGAGTGTTCCGTACGAAGCTGGCCGATGAGCAGACTCGGTAACGTAAGCGACCCTAAGATGCGGATCGCAATCCCTTACAACCGAAAACCTGACGGCGTCACAGCAGCGTTGTCTCGGCAATCGGGTACACCGCGAGGCGTAGCCAAGATTGCAGAACTCACGCAACTCATCGGCGCTCGGCTCCGCGCCCACATGACCCGGAGCCGCGCACTGTCCGCTCCAGCCTGCACCCAGGGGCAATCGCGAAGGATGGAGCCAACCGCCATCCAACTTACTTGTCGGCACAAAAAACGGACAGGCCACGTGACTTCTCTCTGTTTTGGATTTCGGCAATTCTACGCTCAGGAATCGCGAGTCGCCAGTGCCGGCGAAAATTCTTCGAAACTGTTCCGTGGCAAGGCGAATCTAGGCTTTTGTTAAGCTGAGGTTGGAACCCTACGAGACTTCTTATGGACCGCATCGCCCTATTGAACGAAGTCCTGTCGCAAAACCCCGATGACGCGTTCGCCCGTTATGGCTTGGCCATGGAGTATTCCAAAACTGGTGAAGTAGATCGGGCGCTGGACGAATTTAAAAAACTACTTACCGCACATCCCGACTACACTGCCGGATATTTCATGGCTGCGCAAACTCTCGCCAGCGCGCAGCGTACAGAGGAAGCCAAAAGAATGCTGATTGACGGCATAGCTTCTGCTCGCCGGACCGGCAACGGCCACGCTCAGTCCGAAATGACTGCGATGCTCGACGAACTGAAACCGTGATGTGCTGACTCATGAAAGAACTGTTGAATGACGCTGCCCGGCGCGCCGGTAGCTACCTCACCGACCTGGCTGAGCGCCATGTTGCCCCACTCCCGGAACATATTGTCGCCCTAAAAACACTGGAAGGTCCGTTACCAGAGGAGCCGCTTGCGCCGGAGGAAGTTCTCGCACTCCTCGACCAGATCGGTTCACCCGCGACAGTGGCTAGCGCCGGCGGCCGTTATTTTGGTTTTGTAACCGGAGCCACCCTCCCTGCTGCCCTAGCGGCAAACTGGCTGGCGACTGCCTGGGATCAAAACGCGGGATTCTGGGTCATGTCGCCCGCCGCGGCTGCAATCGAAGACATTGCCGCAAGTTGGCTGCGGGACATCTTTCACCTCCCATCGTCTTGCGGCGTCGGTTTTACAACCGGTGCGACAACAGCCAACTTCACCTGCCTGGCGGCCGCTCGACATGCACTTCTAAAACGCGCCGGATGGGAGGTTGAGTCGAAGGGCCTGTTCGGAGCGCCAGAAATCAAGGTCGTCGTCGGTGAAGAAGTACATGCCTCGATGTTGAAGGCTCTTGCTCTCGTCGGATTCGGCCAGACACGCGTCATCAAGGTACCGGTCGATCAGCAGGGCCGCATGAAGGCGGATCGACTGCCGAAGGTCGATGACCGAACATTGGTATGCATCCAGGCCGGCAACGTCAATACTGGCGCATTCGATCCCGCTACGGAAATTTGTCGTCAGGCGCATCAGCAAGGAGCCTGGGTGCACGCCGACGGCGCTTTCGGATTATGGGCCGCAGCGGCGCCGAATCGTGCTCACCTTATGAGCGGTTTTCCAGAGGCGGACTCGTGGGCTACTGATTGTCACAAGTGGCTCAACGTTCCGTATGATTCTGGCCTGGCATTCGTGCGCGAGGCCTCAACCTTGAGGGGAGCGATGACGATCTCCGGAGCATATCTTCATCCAAGCGAACAACGCGATGGTGCGCAGTGGGTGCCGGAAGCGTCTCGCCGGGCGCGCGGAGTTGAAGTATGGGCGGCCCTGAAGTCTCTCGGCCGCAAAGGTCTCGCGGAAATGATCGAACGAAATTGCCGTCAGGCCCAAAGGTTCGCAACCGGGCTAAATCGGGCGGGATACCACGTTTTGAATGATGTGGTCCTAAATCAGGTTCTGGTGTCGTTTGGCGAAACAGAACTCACCCGGCGAGTGGTCGCCGCAGTGCAAGCTGAAGGGACTTGCTGGTGTGGCGGAACTCAGTGGCAAGGCCACACGGCTATGCGCATCAGTGTTTCCAGTTGGGCAACTACAGATGAAGATGTCGACCGCAGCCTGGAAGCGATCTTGCGCGTGGCCCGAAGTATCGAATGATTTAAGAGGCTGCTTTCTTCCACACGTAGAAGTTCACATCGTCGGCAAGAGTTTCGATCGATATCCCTTCCGAAGTCGCAGCGCGGTGCACCGCGGACCGCAGATTCGCCAAACCGATTCCGCCTACGTCGTTCAAAGGAATCTCGAGCGCCGAACCCACTGCCGCCACATTCAATTCCTGAAGAATTCCCTGCACCAAGTCGTGGTGCTTACCGCGCCTCCCGCGATCAAGGTCTGAAACCAGCACGCGACGATATTTCAAATCCTGCTCAGAAACCGCGCTTTTCTTCTCTTTCGCCATGGGCTGCCCCCTCAAACTCATAGCGATATGATACTAGAATTGTCAAGTATACGATACGTATATGTTTGTTAATTATTTGCTCTATTATACTAACTATTGTATTGTGTATGAGTTATGCGCGATTGCCGTGCGCAACGCCCCTCAGTCCTTTCGCTGCCTCACCATTCGCGTCATTCCCCACTCGACCAAGCCTGGGAAAAGCTGATAGAGCTTGATCATCGGGTGCATGGACCACGGCACCACTATTTCCCGTTTCGCTTTCAGATATCCATTCAGCACGGCCTGCGCCACACGCTCAACTGAAATTCCGCGCACCGATTGTGGCCGTACCCGCTGTTGCTCCTTCCCGCGGGTCGCATTTGCTCCGAAATTCGTGGCGACATAGCCAGGACAGACCGTCAGGACGTTAATATTTCGCTTCTTCAGCTCGACGCGGGATGCTTTGCCCACAGCGTTCAGAGCAAACTTTGTCGCGCTGTAGTAAGCGTGAAAAGGCAAAGGAATGTGTCCGGCGACGCTCGAGATATTGATGATCGTCCCCCCACCCTGGTGTTCCATGAAGGGAATCACAGCTTGCATTGCGTCGACGGCGCCAAACAAATTCGTGTCGAACAACTCCCGCACATTCGACATGTCAGCTTTTGCCACCGAGTCGAGCAGGCCATGGCCGGCGTTGTTGACCCAGATATCCAACCGCTGGAAGTTGTGCGCGGTCAGGCCCAGGGCGTGCTCGATTTCTTCTCGTCTGCGCACGTCGCAAGCTAATGCCAGCGTCCGCTCAGGGTGACCAACGCGAAGACGCGCCGCTTCCGCCCGTCCTGCATCCCGCGACAGGAGCACTACGCTCGCCCCGCGATCTGCAAACAGCTTGGCAATGGCCTCACCAATCCCCATCGACGCACCGGTAACCGCGGCAACTTTTCCGTTTAGTTCCATGTCGTGCTTTTATCCTCATGATCGCCCGGAGTCAAGAAGAGCCCTCGCTCGCGCTGGCGTACAATTCCAAGATGTCACCCTCCCCATCGATGCACCATCCCGGAGCCACTGATTGAGCGCTCTGCTTCCGCTGTTTCCCCTCGACGTCGTTTTGCTCCCGGGAGTTCCTCTGCCACTCCACATCTTTGAGCCGCGTTACAAAGAGATGATCGGAGAATGTCTAGATGAGAACCGACCCTTTGGCATGGTTCGCGCCAATGAGTCCGAAATGGCGGAGATTGGTTGCACCGCGGAAATCATTACTGTGACCAAAAAGTATGAAGATGGCCGCATGGACATCGTGACCGAGGGGCGCGAGCGATTCGAAGTCGTGCAACTGAATCGTGAGCGTTCATTTCTGCAGGCTGAAGTGCTCTACCTTCAGGATGCCGGCGAACCGGCCACGGCAGAGGAAATTGAAAACGCGACAAAGCTCCACGGCGAAATTATGACTCTGGCTGGGGCGGCACCGGAGCAACTCTCGGAAATCGACCCTGGCCAGCTCTCTTTTCATCTGGCCGGATCGCTTCCTCTTGACCTCGACTTCAAGCAGGCCCTGCTTGGCATGAAATCCGAATCGGAGCGGCTGCAAGCCATCATTTCATTCTTCAACAACATCCTACCTTCCATGCGCCGCACCGTTCGTGTCCGTCAAAAGGCCGGAGGTAACGGCCATGCGAAGTAACGACGCGGCGTATAATCGAGGCACAAAGCGGTTTTTCCTGGGGGTTTTCTGATCATGATTCTTCCTCGGACGCTCGGCGAGTTACGCCAAAGTCCATTCTCCGAACCAGTCATGCGCGCGCGCCGGGTCAAAGATGAATTGCGCGATAACCTCATCGAACGGCTTCGTCAGGGGTGTCCGATTTTCCCGGGAATCGTCGGGTACGATGACACGGTCGTGCCGCAGATCGTCAATGCGATTCTCTCGCGTCACAATTTCATTCTGCTGGGTCTGCGTGGTCAGGCCAAGAGCCGAATTCTGCGGGCGCTTACCACTTTGCTCGATCCACAGATGCCTTATGTTGCTGGTTGCGAGATCCATGACAATCCCTACTCGCCGATTTGCCGGCGATGCCGCGATGAGATCGCCGAGCGGGGAGACGAAACCGAGATTGCTTACCTCGCGCCCGACGACCGATACGTCGAGAAGCTAGCTACCCCGGATGTGACGATTGCCGACCTGATCGGCGATATCGATCCCATCAAGGCCGCGCGTGGCGGACATCAGCTCAGCAGCGAAATGACCGTGCACTATGGCTTGTTGCCGCGGGCAAATCGCGGAATTTTTGCGATCAACGAGTTGCCCGACCTCGCAGGCAAGATTCAAGTCGGATTGTTCAACATCATGCAGGAAGGCGATGTTCAGATCAAAGGCTATCCCATTCGGCTCCCACTAGATGTAGCCCTGGTCTTCAGCGCGAACCCGGAAGACTACACCGCGCGCGGAAAGATCATTACCCCACTGAAGGATCGTATTGGATCCGAGATTCGCACCCACTACCCAGCGAGCGTCGAAGAAGGAATCACGATCACCACCCAGGAAGCCTGGACGCAGCGCAACGCATACAAGCTGCATGTCCCCAAGTACGTACAAGAAGTCATTGAGCGCATCGCTTTCGCCGCGCGCGAAGACAAGAAGGTCGATAAACGCTCCGGCGTGAGCCAGCGTTTGCCAATCTCCTGCATGGAAAATGTGGTCTCGAATGCTGAACGGCGCGCAATTCGTCACAACGAAAAGCTGGTCGTCCCTCGGATCGGCGATGTTTACGCAGCGTTGCCCGCGATCACGGGCAAGCTGGAGTTGGAATATGAGGGAGAGATGAAGGGCGCTGATCACGTCGGCCGTGAACTGATTCGCTCCGCAGTCGCCAAGACTTACGACACATATTTCAAGGGCGCCGATGTGAACCAGGTCGTGCAGTGGTTCGATCTGGGTGGCGAGATTCAATTGCAGGATGGAGCCAGTGCTGCAGATGCTCTCGGCTCTCTTCGCGGCATTCAGGGCTTGATGGAGAAATTGGTAAAGCTCAACGTTGGCCCTAAGGACGCGGCCGAGACCCAGGTTTCCGCCGCTGAGTTCGTGCTCGAAGGCCTTCACGCCCACAAACGAATTGGCCGCAACGAGGAACGTGTATTCACCGCGGGCGAGAAGCCGCCGAAGCAAACGGAAAAACCGTTTGAACGCGACGAACTGCCGTTCCGAGGAAGACGGCCGTACAACTAGTCGTCGGCTATTCGTCGTCGGCTGTCGGTCGTCGACGAGTAGACGAGTATGTGAGCGGCGCGGGCCGTTTGCAAAGCCCCCATCCGATGGGTTTAGGCCAACGACCGAAGACCAACGACCGACGACGATTTATAGCTGACTATGAAACGCATCCGCTATAGCAAATACGTCCCCGATCCCGCGGGCGAGATGAGCATGGAAGACCTTCTCGGTGCGCTCTCGGACTTCCTCCTGCAAAGCGGATTTCAAAATTATTTCTACGACGAATTTCCCGACGGCGAGCAAAGCCTCGACGACCTGCGTCGTGCGATCGAGCGTGCTTTGATGGAGAGCGACCTGCTCGATGAGCAGATGCGCCAGCAGTTGCAGCAAATGCAGACGGATGGTTCCCTTGATGAACTCATCCAGCAACTGATCGAGCGCATGCAGCAGGAAGACTACATCAGCATCGACCAGCCGCATGATCCATCCAAGCGATCCAGCGTCGGCGGCCAGGTTGGCGATGCCCAACAGCAGGTCAAGTTTGAAATCACCGATAAGAGTCTCGACTTTCTCGGGTTCAAGACCCTGCGCGACCTGATGGGCTCGCTCGGCAAATCCAGCTTCGGACGCCACGATACGCGTGATATGGCCACTGGAATTGAAGCCAGCGGCGCGTCTCGAGTCTACGAATTTGGCGACACTCTCAATCTGGACATCACTGCGACTCTTTCTAGTGCCATTCAGCGCGAAGGGCTGAAGCTTCCGCTCAATATCGAATATTCGGATCTGCAAGTGCATCAGTGCGAGTATCAGTCCTCTTGCGCGACAGTGTTGATGCTCGATTGCTCGCACTCGATGATCCTCTACGGCGAAGACCGTTTCACCCCTGCGAAGAAAGTGGCGATGGCACTATCGCACCTGATCCGCACGCAATATCCCGGCGATTCGTTGTCACTGATCCTGTTCCATGACTCTGCTGAAGAAGTCCCGCTGTCGCAACTTGCGCGCGTGAAAGTGGGGCCTTACTACACCAACACTCGTGAAGGCTTGCGCCTGGCGCAGCGTATCCTGCAGCGGCAGCGCAAAGACATGAAGCAGATCGTCATGATCACGGATGGGAAACCGTCGGCTCTGACGCTGGAAGATGGCCGCATCTACAAGAACGCTTTTGGACTCGATCCCCTAGTCGTGAGCCAAACCTTGGAAGAAGTTTCGAAGTGCAAGCGCGCCGGCGTCATGATCAATACATTCATGCTCGCGTCCGACTACGGGTTAGTTCAATTCGTGCAGAAAGTCACTGAACTCTGCCGCGGCAAAGCTTACTTCACCACGCCATACACCCTGGGCCAGTATCTGCTGATGGATTACATGTCCAGGAAGACAAAGACCATACACTAAGAGCTAGGCCGGAAGACCAAGTGCAGAAAGGTCCTCGGGGTGGCAAGACAAAAGATATCCTATCCCTTCGTGATCTCTCCTACCGCCCTCCACGCCTGATCGATCGCTGCATTAGTAAAAGCGTGCGCTTCGGCATCGCTGTTCGCGATGGCGATCCTTCCAAACGGCTTCCGAGCAATCTCGCAGGGAGCCTCTCCTCCCTCAAGCACGAAGGAGTCGAAGAGTGGGTTATATTCGTACGCGTAGCCATGCGGCCAACGGTTGACCGTAATGGCAGAGATGTCGCGGGCCGGATCAAACCCTCCCGCTCCGAGTATGCGCGCCAACTGGTCGCGGATGTTGCGCTCGAAAGTTTCGAACGTGGTCGTATAGAGTTCACCCCGGCCGAACTGATGCTGCTCACGGGGCGGCAAGCCCGCCTTGCAAGGCGCCTTGCTCATGTGGACCACGGTGGGTTCATCGGGAACATGAGAGCAACGATACCCTCCTATGTTCACCGGCAAATCCAGATTCACCCAGGTGTGATATCCGCCGGGGCAGTAAATCGCGTTCGCGCCGAGTTTCTGGAATGCTGATCCGTTTTGCAGAAGCACGTTGGTGTAAACAAGCGGGACTTTCACAGCGTCGTACAACGCTTGTTTTTGCTTTCCCGGCAAATCTTCGCAGATGTATGGAATCATCACGTGCCAACACGCCAGAATGCAATGAGCAGCACGGACGCTATAGCTCTTCCCACCAGATGCGTAGGTAACTTCTACTTCCTTGGCGCTGGCAGCATCACCATTGTGTTTCACACGAACCACGGTGCTGTTCAGCCGAATGCGAACGAGCGATCCGGATTGATCGAGCTTCGAATAATCCGCCTTGGCCGTTACTACATCGGCGGCGGAGTTCCCGGGAATTGCATCGGGAATCAGCTTCCTGACCAGCAATCGCGCGATGGATGCATTGCCGTCGGGAAAATGAAAGAACTGCACGCGTTCCCAATGCAGTGCCTCTGGTTCGCCAAACATTCCACTAAACCCGGGATACCCCGCCTCCCAAGCTTCGTAGGCGGGGACCGCATCGATTCCGTATCCGAAAAGCGGCTGCGGCAGCGTCTGGTAAAGGCGCAGCACATCGCGATGCATACCTGCGATCTCGTTCAGGAACTGGGCGTAGCTGATCCGCAGCAATCGCGCGGTCTTCTGTTCGAGATTCAGGTGCGGCAGATAATCTTTTTTCTCCGTGCACAACCGGCGAACATCTTTGCGCGCCTGCTCTGCAATCGGTGCCTCCGCCATAAAACGCGCCCACGCGTCCGGGGCTGCTACCGCCAGGTCATAAGTCTCGCCTCCGGGAAATGGCCACGGGTCGTCGATCAACTTATCAACACCAAATGTCTCTTTATCAAAGAATATTTTGGGAACTCGCCCGTCCGCACCGTAGGAGGCTCGGTCCAAATATTTCGGGAAGCTGGACACGTCGATGCCTAACTCTTCGATCAAGCCACTCGCAACTGCGCTATAAGGCTCCGGGGTTTCGATCGAATAGGTTCCTCCATAACCGAGAAGTGTTCGGTTCCCAGCATGAAATTCATTGCGTTTCGCGTGGCCGCCGAAGTCGTCATGATTCTCGATGACCAGGATGCGGGCGTTCGATCCTGCAACTTTGCGGAAGAAATGCGCTGCGGAAAGCCCGCTGATGCCGCCTCCGACGATCACCAGGTCATAGTGCTCACCCGTGTCTTCAGTTTTGGCAGCGTGGGCCCAAAATGTTCCGTCCCGTAAGCTATGCGCTGTCTCGAAGGACCCTGGATGACTTCCCCGTAAGCCGGTCAGTCCAGGAGGGTAGTAATTCGGAGATTGCTGAGGCTCGTTCGGCTTTCGTTCACACCCGACAAACAAAGAGGCAGGAACGGCCGCAGCGCCAATGGTCAATGCCATTCCATTGAGGAAATCGCGCCGCGAAATCTCGCGGTCCATTCCTAGTTCTCTATCTTTTGGATCACGCACCCGGGGCTCCGGAGTCGAACTTTCGATAAGAGAAACTCTATGGATTTTGAGAGCCTTCGGACTTCTGCACCGCCAGTTCTGCTCCCTGGAATCCGATCTTGCTGTGAGTGCCGTCGCAGAAGGGTTTGTTGACCGAGCCGCCGCAACGGCAAAGCGAGAAAGCAGGCTTTCCCGTCAAATCGAATTTGTTTCCGTTGATGTCGACCAACTCGATCGCACCTTCGGGCGCCTCGACCCGGTACGGCCCATTTGGCCGCACGGTGATTTTTACAGTCGCCATAAGTCCTCCGACTAAATTGTCTGAGCTAATGAAGATATCAGCTTTAGGGCGGGCCTATCTAGAACATCAATGACTGGCAGTCAGGCCGCGGCGCATTCGGCAGCCAGCGTGCGGTGGTAAAGCTTCAGGTAGTCATCGATCATGCGCTTCGCCGTAAAACATTCGCGTGCGCGCTGATAGGCGCGGGAAGCGTAACCACGGCAGAGATCGCGTTGGGAATGCAACCGGCGAATCACTTCGGCGAGGCTGGTGGCATTGTTGGCCTCAAAATATACTGCTGCGTCTCCCCAGATCTCGCGAAATGAAGGGATATCGTTAGCCACGATAGCGCACCGCGAAAGCGCCGCTTCCAGTACGCTCAATCCAAATGGCTCGTAGCGCGAAGTCGCCACAAAGATTGACGCGCGGCTGTACAGCATTCGCAATTGTGCCTCTGTCTGCGCCCCCTTGAGAGAAACCGAGATTTCGTCTGCGGCCAACTTCACGTCCGCTGAAATTGGCAGATCGGTCGGCGACATTAATTCATCGGAGTTAACAATGCACACCGGCAGAGGGTGGTTATGCTGCGTCAGTAGAGAAGTCTGTTTCCCCGCATCCAACAAACGGCCTACCGCGAGCACAGAGTCGTTCTTGCTCACGTACGGGTTGAAGAAAATTGGGTTGCGGCCGTTGTAAATTACGCAGTCCCGCCGCGGCTGCGTATAGCTGGTGCGAATAGCATCCAGCATCCACACCGAAGGCGCGATCACCGTAGTAGCGCGGGCCAGCCCTTGTGTCACTACGTTCCGATACCAGCGAAGCCACCGGCTCTCATTGGGCTCGCGTCCGTGCACTGCCTGCCACCAGCTAATCAGATCGCCATGAGCGACCACAATGCGCGGCACATTCACCGGAAGTCCGCCATAGCATAACTGGTTCAGATGAAGCAGATCCGGTTTAAGCTCTTTGACTAAGGCGGCCAGATAGTTGGACGAGTCAACGAAGTCCTGTTCGCCCTCTTGCATCCAGTCCAATCGAAATGCCGTGGGGCGGTAATCGACGTCCTTGAGGTCATCGAGCCAGGCAATCTGGGCCGGCAAAGGGACATCGCCAAAGCTGACGAGGGTCACGCGGACGCCACGGGACGCAAGGCCCGCGACTAGCTCGCGCGTGTAGGTCCATACGCCACTGAGGGTATCGGCTGTGACTAGGACGTGCACAAACGGCTCTCCAGCGAACTACCGGCCAACCATTCTATTGCGAAGCCCGCCCAAGAGGAAGAGGTTCGTTATTCTCTTCCAGTAATGCAAAACATTGCACAAAATAGTGCAACCGTTTTGAAGTCCGGGGACGATTAGAATGAGCCGGTGCTCCGTCTGCTTTGTGTGACCGCCCATCCCGATGATGAAGCCGCCAGTTTCGGCGGTTCGCTGTTGCTGTATCACGGTCGCCGAGTGGAGACAGGAGTGGTTTGCCTGACCGCCGGCCAAGCCGCAACCCATCGGGGAAACGCTCGAAGCGATGCTGAACTCGCGGAAATACGGCGAAAAGAATTCGCCGCTGCCTGTTCGGTCTTGAAAGTGTCTCGGGCTGTGATACTCGATTATCCCGACAGGCAGTTGCATCGCCAGGATTTATACCGAATGGCTTGCGATGTAACCCTGCAAGTTCGACAGTTCCGCCCTCAGGTCGTGCTCACATTCGGGCCGGAAGGAGGTCTCACCGGTCACACAGATCACTCAATGGCGTCTCTAGCGGCAACACTCGCTTTTCATTGGGCCGGACGCAGCAATCGTTACCCGGATCAACTGCAGAATGGCTTGACTCCGCATCGTCCGCAAAAGCTCTACTATGCGACCGCGAACTTCACACTTCCCGATCGGCAGCCCGTAACGCTGTCACCCGCCACGACAATCATCGGAATCGGAGAGCACTTCGAGACAAAGATCGCCGCGTTCCGTGCCCACGTCACCCAGGCCCCGCTCTGGTCATTGTTTGAGAGTCACGTTCGACCGCGAGGCCAGCAAGAGATGTTCCATCTCGCTGCGTGGGTCAACCCAGAAGTCATCCCGCGAGAAACCGATCTGTTCGCAGCAGTGGTGGATGACTGACCCCACAGATTTTCGTGAGAGGCCTATCGCGCCTTGATGATGTCGCTCATGACGTCGGGCTTCGACTCATCACGCACCAGGTGTGGATACTTCTCCCCGCCGTGATAATCAAGCTTGTATGTTCTGAAATAGTCGGTATTTTCCAACAGCAACTCTAGTGGTTGCGAACTCTTTTCTCCGGCCGCGAGCGCGTTGTCCAGAACTTCCTCAGAAAATCGCCGGCCATTCACGGCAATCACTCTCATCCCCGGCCCGATTCCCGCCAGAGCCGCTGGCAGTCCTTCGATCGTGTCAACGACGGTTCCGTCTTCTTTCATCAGCAGTCCAATCGAATAGGACGCGTTGACGTGTTGGTCAGATCTCTCGGTGGCACGAAATAGTGGTGACGAATTCCGGTCGTACACAAGCTTCCAACCGCTTTCCTCAATCCCCTGCAGTGGCGCGCCCGGGCCGTGGTTGGTCAGCCGCTCGGTCCAGAATCCGCGCCAGTCGTAGGCTGCAACCTGATTCAGGGTGTTCATCACTTCATCAAAATCGTAAGTCTTAACCTCAGGAACTGAGCCCGCTCCTCCATGAAAAAGATGGCAGAAATCATCGAGTGACTTCTTGCCCTTGGTCTGATGTCGAATGATCATGTCCGCCCAGAGCCAGTTCAGGACGTCCTCGTCATAGTAATCGAGTTCCCGTCGCCAGGATTCCCACTCCTTCGGCGCGTCCTGCATCGACGGCACTCCGTCGGCAGTGTCTTGCAGGTTGCGCCACGTGCGGCCCGGTCGGTGATCCAGGTTCGCGGCCATGATCGCGATATTGTCGCGGAATTCTTCCGCAGAGCGGATTCCGCTGCGGCCACTGAGTACATCCCCCAGATACGACGTCAGCCCTTCATATACCCACAGCAAATCGGTTTTCATGGGCTGCTCATAATCCGGAGTCGCAAGATCCGCCGGCCGACGATACTTCCCGTTCCACGAGTGAACGTATTCATGTGTGAGCAGGCCTGCATGTACCAGGCGCTGTCCGGAATCGATCAGCCCATGTTCATCCACTCGGCTATCGTCCGATTCGTGATGCTCCAGGCCAAAATGCGCGGTGTGATCGCTCAGCGTGTAGAGAAAGTGATAATCACGGAAATGACGCGAGCCGAAAAGCTTGAACGCCTGATCGGGCAGGTTCTTGAAAGCATCGAGCACATCTTGGGGAGCATCGAGAGCAGCCGCGCTGTCCGCCGCGAGATCCAGTTCCTGATGCGGATTCTCCGCTAATGGGACTACGCGGACGTACTCGCCTGCCTGCACCGGTGAATCGATCAGCGTGGTCAGAGAGGCCGGCTTGAACTTAATCTCACCTCCAGCCTGAGACTCGATTGGCAGTGGCGTGTTGAACTTCCAGCCATCGGGCAATCGCAGCGTCGCTTGATACTGCAACTGGTCCGAAGTCCAACCCGCCGGGTAAAGAAGCATCGTGTTCCAGCTAATAATGGTCAGTTTGTCAGTGGCGGATTCTCCACCCGTGTAGATGCCTTCTTTCTCCACCGGGCAGATGTAATCCAAGGCTGCATTTACCAACGACACGCCGGCAGGCACTTCAACATGAAACGTCCAGCCATCCAACAGATCGCGCCGCCATTTCAAAATTTGCCCGTTGCCCGTGAATCGGAGACCAGCCAAAGACTGAATCGGCCCAGTCGGCCCGTGCTCGCCTGGCATCCACTTGGGAAAGTACAAAGTGAGAGTGCCGGAGGCGGCGGGGATCGTCAGTTGCGCGTGGAAGATCTTGCGGGGCGCATCGTTGGCATCGACTTTAAGAGTGACCGTTGGAGCTGGTCCTGGTGCATTCTGCGCGGTAATAAAAGCGCTCACTGCCAAAATCAATCCTGCCAGCCAGGTCATTCCACGACGAGTCACAATCATGCTTTGTACCCCAGGGTCATAAAACGATTGAATAAGCGAATTTGTGAATATAGCAGCCAGCGCGATTGGAGTCACGTGAAGACCCGTAACGAAGGTCACGCCAACGCGCGCCGCCGACCCTCGAAACAGTGCGCATCCTCGATGCTATGATGCAAGCCGTGTCTCACTCCGCGCACGGAAAATTTATTACATTCGAAGGTCTCGATGGATGCGGTAAGAGCACGCAACTTGAAAAACTCGCTGCCGCGTTGCGTAAACAGAAATTATCTGTTGTGGTGACTCGCGAACCGGGGGGCACGCCGACAGCGGAAAAGATTCGCCAGCTTCTGCTCGATGCCAGGACCTCGTCCCTTACTCCACTTGCCGAGTTGGCTCTGATGTTTGCCTCGCGCGTACAGCACATCAAAGAAGTGATTCAGCCCGCGATTCAGGCCGGCCAGATCGTGCTATGTGATCGCTTTACCGATTCTAGCGAAGCCTATCAGGGCGGAGGTCGCAAGCTGGGAACAGAGCCGGTGCTGGCGCTTCACCGGATCCTGTGCGACGACTTCTGGCCGGAACTCACGATCTTGATGGATTCAGATGTTGCGACCAGCGTCGAGCGCGCCCGTCGCCGCAATAAGGCAAAATCAGACAGAGCCTCCGATGAGAATCGGTTCGAGCAAGAAAGCCGCGCATTCTTTGCGCGAGTTCGGCACTCTTATCTGGCGATCGCAGAGCGGGAGCCTCAGCGGGTCTCCGTCGTCGATGCTCGCGGCACCCCAGAAGCAACCCACCACCAGATCATGGAAGTGATGAAAAGGAAACTGAAGCTGGTTGCGAAGTCGGCTTGAGCATTCAACCCTCAGCATTCGGCATTCAGCACCTCTATAATCGAGTACAGCCTTTATCACTGCCAGCATTTGATTCTGTGTGGGTTGTGCTGAGGGCTGAATGCTGAATCATGCCTTTCTCCGACTTTCACGGCAATACCGGGGTTGTCGATCGGCTGCGTGAGATGATCGCTCGCCAGCGCCTTCCGCAGGGCATCATTCTCGCGGGACCGTGCGGCTCAGGTAAATACACTCTCGCTGTCATGCTTGCCAAGGCCATGAACTGCCTTGCGCCGACTTTGACCGGCGGCCTTCCCGACTTCTGTGGCAAATGTTCTAACTGCACGCGTATCGGTGAATCTGGGGACCTCGAAGCGCGCGTCGCCGAGGCCATCGAAGCGCGAGATAATCTGCGCGAGACCGACAAAAAAGAAACGCGTTTATTCGTTCAAACCCACCCGGACGTTCTGATCATTCCACCCGATCCGCCGCAGTTGATGATCAAGGTGGATCAGGTCCGTCGCGTGATTGACACCGTATATTTCCGTCCTGCCGAAGCCAAAGAAAAGGTTTACATCTTCACCGACGCGGGTTTCATGAAGGAAGCGGCAAACTCGTTGCTCAAGGTCCTCGAAGAGCCTCCCGAGTTCGCCACCATCATTCTCCTGGCGGAAAATGCAGGCGAACTGCTGCCGACCATTCGATCACGCTCGATGACCGTCGTCCTCAACGCGCTTCCGGCTGAAGAAATCGAGCAATACCTCGCCAAACACCGGCCCGATTGGAACCCTAGGCAACGTGCTCTCGTCGCGCGGCTCTCCGAAGGCGCTGTGGGATGCGCTCGCTGCTTCGACCTCGCCGCCTATACAGTTGCCCGACAACAAGCGCTCACTATTCTGAACTCTGCTGCTCGGTTCACTGACCATAGCGAACTGTTCAAGATGACCGAGACCTATCGTGCGGGCGCTGAAGGCCGCGAGAAAATGGACAATCTCCTGCGCACCATGTATGGGCTTCTGCAGGATATGTTGTTTCTGAATTCAGGCGCGCCGAATCTCGTTCGAAATACGGATATTGAAGGCGAACTACGCAAACTTGCTGACGCGGTCGATTTCGATTGGCTCACGTCGGCAGCCGGTCGGTTGTCAGAAGTTGAGCGCGGCATGCGACGCAATTTAATGCGCTCGCTCTCACTCGACTCGTTCGCCGTTGCTTTGGAGAAAGAGGCCATCGGTTCTTAGAAGGTGGCATTAGCAGTCGGGATTTGTCGATGAGCACGGCGCAAAACCTGTGCCAAAATGCTGAGCGCTAGCTGCTGCCTGCTTATTGCTAACTGCTTATTGTCATCTCTGCTTACCTGTGCTAGCTTAAGTGCAAGCTCACGCCTTCCGTACCCACAAACAGTGCGCCATGTAATGTGGTCTGCAAGTAAAAGCGTGCGTTACAGGTGATGCGATGAAAGATGCGATTGATTCCATGCCAGCCGAGCGGACAATCGAAACAGAGGGGTTCGCGAATCGGAAGCTCATCCGCCCATCCTTAAACCGCGCTGATCACAACCATAATCATTCATCGGCTCCTATCGGCGAACGCCGCCCGGAGCGCACCGAACGGGCAGACCGAGGCGACCGAGGCGATCGCAACGGCGGTGGCGGCCGTAAAGCTGCTCCTCCGGAGCAAACCAACGCCGAGAATTTTTATTATCAGAAGCAGATGCAGTCCCACACCCCGATGGTCATCGTGCTGCGCGACGGCGAGGAAGTCCACGGCTGCATCGAGTGGTACGATAAGGCCTGCCTGAAAATCAATCGCAATGGCGCTTCCAACCTGCTCATCTACAAGCCTGCCATCAAGTACATGTTCAAGGAAGGCGAGAACGGCAAGAAGTAGTTGCGACTACCAAGTACCTCGTATCTAGTCTTAGAGCTACGAATCCCGCGTCCCGCAAATCCCCATTCGACTTTTGCCCTCAGTACTCGCTACTAGGTACTTGGTACTAGAGCTTCGGCAACACAATCCCTTTCTGTGACTGGTACTTCCCTTTCCGATCGGCGTAGCTGATCTCGCAAACCTCATCCGACTGGAAGAAGATGATCTGGCAAAGCCCTTCGTTGGCGTAGATCTTCGCTGGTAGCGGAGTTGTGTTTGAAATCTCAAGCGTGACGAAGCCTTCCCACTCCGGCTCAAACGGTGTCACGTTCACGATGATGCCGCAGCGCGCGTATGTCGATTTCCCTACGCAAATCGTCAGGCAGTCGCGCGGAATCTTGAAGTACTCCACCGACCGTGCCAGTGCAAACGAGTTTGGCGGCACAATGCAGCAATCCGCGCGCACTGTGACAAACGACCGTTCATCAAATTCCTTTGGATCAATAACTGTGCAGTTTACGTTGGTGAAAATCTTGAACTCGTCGGCAACACGCAAATCGTATCCGTAGGAGGACAGCCCGTACGACACCACTCCCTGTCGTACCTGCTTTTCGGAAAATGGATTGATCATGTCGTGCTCAAGGGCCATCTTGCGGATCCAGCGATCACTCTTCAGCATGAAACTCCTTGGAAAATTTGTAATTTAGAAAATTCGTAATCTGGTAATTTAAAACTCGCAGATCGGGTAGCAACTGGCAGCGGTGCCAATTACGCAATTCCCCGATTACAAAATTACCAAATTGTTTCGGCTGGGTGCCGTCATCTTAAGTGATCTGCCTGCCGGTTGACAATCTCACATATCTCCCTTAGCATCAATAACTTGGTACTCGACTATCACCTTAACCCGCTTGGGGGCTGCCTGTGATCAAGCTCGACATAATTAATGAAGTCGTGAACAAGACCGGGATCACCAAGACCAAAGCCGAAATGGCCGTCGAAACCGTTTTCGAGAGCATGAAGCGCTCTCTCGCTAAGGGCGACCGCATTGAGTTGCGCGGCTTCGGCGTGTTCAATGTGCGGCCGCGCAAGACTGGCATCGGACGCAATCCGCGCACCGGCGCTGAAGTTTCCATCCCTCCGGGCAAGGCCGTGCGCTTCAAGCCGGGCAAGGAGCTGCAGTCGATCGACTGACCACCCGATACAATGAGCATATGGGCTTCGTGCCCGCATCGTTGAGCCATCGGATTTCTTGATGTCGGAAATTATTCCTCCTGTCCCGTCTTCGACCACTACTGATTTCTATCGTCCCCTTGAAGTCGTCTATGTTCCTGCGCCCAAGCAACGTTACTGGTTGCACGCTCTCTTGTTGCTGGCGACGATCTTTACAACCGTCGTTGTCGGCGTCCGGATGGAATACAACTTCCAGCACAACCAGCCCCCGTTTTCTCTGAACGATGACGGTCTACCGTTCTTCCCGGTGAATTGGGCGTTTTCTCAACCCTCTCGCCTTTTACTGGGAATTCCGTTCGCCTCAACCCTCATGCTAATTCTGCTCGCGCATGAGATGGGACATTACCTGTGTTGCCGCTACTACGGCGTGAATGCAACGCTGCCATTCTTCATTCCGGCTCCAACGCTGATCGGCACGCTCGGCGCATTCATTCGGATTCGGGCGCCGATCCGATCGCGAACCGCTCTGTTTGACATCGGCATTGCCGGGCCGATCGCCGGCTTCGTCACGGCCTCCGTGGTTTTGTTTTTTGCGTTGCCGCTCTCGAAGGTCATGCCGCCGGGCGCGGGCCAGTCTGATCTTCAACTCGGCTATCCGTTGATCTTTCAACTCGCGTGGCGTTTTCTACCGCTCGCTCAGCTCAAGGCCAGCGCCGCCACGCTGCATGGCATTTACTTTCATCCCACGGTGATCGCAGCCTGGGTCGGGATGTTTGCTACAGCTCTGAATCTTCTTCCAGGAGGCCAGCTCGACGGCGGCCACATCGTGTTCTCGCTCGCGCCCCGCGCACACAAATACGTCTCGCGCCTGACCATCCTTTTACTGCTCCCCATGGCGTTTTATTTCTGGGCGGGATGGCTGGTCTGGGCGGTTCTGCTGCGGATCAGTGGCATGCGGCATCCCATCGTTGCCGACTGGCCGGAAGTAACTGGCGCTCGCCGCTGGCTCGCCGCTTTCGCGCTCGTGATGCTGATCCTGACGCTCGCTCCTGCTCCCTTCGGCCCTCAAGGATCGTTGATGGAAGTGTTGCAAGGTCTGCGCGATTGGATCCACACGGTGCGGGGCTAGGTAGCCACGGGACAAATCTTCCTCGAACCTGTGTTTTAAGTCCTCGCCGAAAACCTGCGATTCGTGGTAGTTTCTACGCAAATGTTCCGGAGGCTGTATGCGCCGCTGCTTCGTCGCGTTACTGTTAGGTTGTGCTGTCCCCTTCCTGTCGGCCCAGAACCAGGTCGAAGGTCCAACTGATCAGAAGGCTCAGAAGACTTACAAGGAGGCTCTCGAGTGTCTTCACCAGCGGATGCACGAGTTGGCCCTCGAGAAATTTAAGAAGGCCGACAAGCAAGACGGCGGACATTGCCTGCCCTGCCAGAAGAACATGATCAAATATGGGATAGAACTTGGCGAATGGAGAATTGCCGAAGATGCAGCACAGGAGATCGTCGATCAAGTCCAGGGCGGCAAAAATCTTGCCCTTGCGCGCTACCAAATGGCGATGGTCTTCATGGATGAGGGATTCAACAAGCGTAAAGACGAACCTTTCAGCCGCGCACACGAAGAGCTAACCAACGCTCTGTCAGCGTTTCCCAATTTTCCGGATGCTATTTTCCAGGATGGATGGGCGCTCGCTCACTTGAAGCAGGACGATGCAGCCAAAGCTCAGTTTCAGCGCTTTGTGGCGATGAAGGCCGCCGATGATCCCACTCGCCAGCGTGCCGAACGATTTATCAGCCAGCCGGAATTAGCCCGGGCGCGCATGGCTCCTCCTTTTGCAGTCACCACCACAGATGGCCAACGAATTTCCCTCGACGATCTGAACGGCAAGGTCGTGCTCGTCGACTTTTGGGCAACCTGGTGTGAACCCTGCCGTGAAGCCCTGCCTCACATGAAAGAAATCGCGAAGAAATTTTCCGATCAGCCTTTTGTGGTGCTTAGTGTGAGTCTTGATGACAGTGAGGAGAAGTGGAAGGACTTCGTTGCTAAAAACGATATGACCTGGCCGCAATATCGTGATGGCGGATTTACCGGGCCGGTGTCCCGGCTATTTGGAGTGAATGCAATCCCCCATACCTTCACGATCGATGCCGATGGCGTCTTGCAGGATGAGCATATCGGCGACGCCTCCATCGAAGGCAAGTTAAAGAAATTGCTGAGCCGCGCGCGGGAGCTACAAGCGGTTCAGAAGTCCTCGCAACCAAATTCCGCGCCATGACTCCAACCGACTTCCGCCGCATCGCGCTTAGCCTTGAAGGCGCCGAGGAAGGCTCGCACATGGGCGCGACCGACTTCCGCGTCGGCGGACGCATCTTTGCGACGCTGGCGTCAGTGAAGGAAGGCTACGGCAATCTGATGCTGACGCCCGAGCAGCAGGCCGACTTCGTCGCCGAACTGCCGGATGTTTTTCTGCCGATTAAAGGCGGGTGGGGAAGAAACGGAGCGACCCATATTCGTCTTGCGAAGACCAGCGAGGACGTACTCACTGGCGCCCTGCAAACAGCATGGAAGTTGCGGGTCGAAAAGAACAAAGGCGCTAAAAAGAAACCGGCGAAACGTAGCCGTTAGGGAGATGTCTGCACAGCGGTGGCATCGGTCGAACTTCTTGAAAACTGGAAGCGCAAGCTCCACAGGCTGGCGACCGCCTGACCACCGACTTGCGGAGCCTTGAATCTCCAGCGGCGAGCTGCCTGCATCGCAAGATTCGCAAAATACTTGCTTGATCCAGCCGATTCGAACTTCGCATTCGAAACTTCGCCGTTTGCACCTACATTCAGATGGATTCTTACTTTGATTTTACCGGTGATTGTTCGGCTCGCACTGCGAGGCACATCCGGCACAACTCGCTCCACTACTTCTCCCTTGGCATTCGCTTGCGGAGCGGCCGGCGTCGACTGCGAAGCTGGGGCAACGGTTGACTGTTGACTCTCGGCAGGCGCTCGCGTCGCCTGATGGGACCCCATTTTCAAGGCCGCGATCACGGCAACCAGCACCACAACGATTCCAATAGCGATTGTAGCCGGGCCAAGCCTGCTCCGTGCCGCACGCCCGACTTCGCTTCTGTCTTCAATAGCGTGCGATCGAGACCGCTGATCTTCGACTCTCGACTTCACATCCGCGAGCGTGCACCGGCTCCCTGGTTTCACTCGGAGACAGTCTCGCGCAATGTCACGATACGGCTGAGGAATCGATTCGGATAGAACCAGGTCTGCACCTTGTTTTATTTCTGGCGGTCGCTGCGTGAGAACCTCCACGAGCGTGATGCCGAGCGACCACACGTCAGCAGGCGGGTAGATGCCCATTCCCGCCGCTTCGGGGGCCGCATAGACCGGATCTGACCGGAGACGTCCGCTGTTCCCGATCGTCTGAATGCTGTCGCAAGAAAGCTTCAGCCGATCCTCAACCGCCATGACATTGGAAGGCTTCAGATGACCGTGCACGAACCCTTTGCCGTGAAGGTAAGAGAGCACATTGATTAATGGGCGCAGCATTTCGCCTACTTCAACAGGCGACAAAGCACGCTGCGGCAGAATCTGCGAAAGATCTTCCTCCGCGTATTCCATAACTGCATAGAGCGTCTCGGCACCATTGAACTGGCAGCTTCCTGTCTCGAAAATGCGGATCAGGTGTGGATGCGACAAGTTCATTGCCGCCTTCCATCGCGAGAGACAATCTTGCGCGCCTTTGGCGCTTGCCGGAACCAGCTTGATGGCGACCTTCTGAGTTCCCGGCCCTTGCAGTTCGGTCAGGAAGACGTCACACTGCCCGGTGCTACCTAACCACTGGGTCAGGGCAAACTTGCCATCAATAACTCGGCCTAACCAGTTGTCGCGAACGGCTGCTGTGCTCATGGGAGACGGTTTTGCGGACTATTCTATCCGACTCGAGGCCAGCCGTAGCCTCGAAAGTGCTGTTTTTTCGCGGGATGGACCTTAGAGCAGGCCACTTGGTTGAGATTCTGATTTCACCCTCAAGCCCTTTTCTACGGCGTCACATCAGTCGGTGATTAGCATCACAACCGGCCAAAGAAGAATGCCCAATAATTGGTATTCGGTGCGGGAGTGCCTGGTACTTCCCGCTTGAGGTGGATCATGGCAAGAGGGCGCGTTTCAATTTTTGTGGAGCGTTGCGAGTCCTGTGGCAGCTGCGTCGACTCATGTCCCACCAAAGTCCTCGTGCGTTCTTCAGTCCTCAATTCCAAGGGATTCCATCCACCGCATGTCGTGCATCCTGAGAGATGTGATGGCTGCGATCTCTGCGGCATGTACTGCCCCGACTTCGC